>Ga0310345_10000039_pt1 | contig 340223 bp, 306 predicted proteins | sample HC15DNA20500_MG_FD_204667 | JGI IMG/M metagenome (GOLD analysis project Ga0310345, IMG submission 204667) | Marine microbial communities from station ALOHA, North Pacific Subtropical Gyre - HC15-DNA-20-500_MG | ecosystem: Environmental > Aquatic > Marine > Oceanic | place: Pacific Ocean... | reverse complement strand
TTGTCTGGATAGTGGTGGATGGCAGTGGATTTCCATGGATTGAGTTTCGAATTTAATTCTTTAAAAACAACGTATTAAATACGATTATGGACTTACCTGGATTTTACTCGATATTCTGGATCTGCTCGCGCATCTGCTCGATGAGCACCTTCAGCTCTACCGCGGCAGCGGTGGTTTCGCTGTCCACGGATTTGCTGGCGGTGGTGTTGGCTTCGCGGTTGAGTTCCTGCATCAGGAAATCCAGCCGGCGGCCAATGTGGCCGCCTTTCTTGAGAATGCGGCGCACTTCCGCCACATGGGTGACCAGCCGATCCAGTTCTTCTTCCACGTCCATTTTTTGCGCCAGCAACACCAGTTCCTGCTCCAGGCGGTCCGGGTCTGGTGACTCCACCACTTCCTGAATGCGATGACGCAGGCGTTCGCGTTGGGCTTCCTTGATGCGCGGAATGGCCGCCTTGACGATCTCGACCTGGGTGCCGATGCCATCCAGGCGGTCCTCGATGAGTTTGCCCAGCTGCTCGCCTTCACGGGCGCGGGTGTCGATCAGGGCGTGCAGGGCCTCATCCAGCAGGGACAGGGCTTCGCGCTGCAGCAGCTCCACATCCAGTTCCTGGCTGCTGAGCACACCGGGATAACGGAGGATTTCCATCGGGTTGACCTGGCCGGGGTGCTGGACGATATCGCCAACCCGGCGGGACACATCAGAGAGTTGCTTGACCAGCGTTTCGTTGAGTTCCAGGTTGGCCTCACTGTCGTCCTGCTGATAGCGCAGGGTCACTTCCACCTTGCCACGGGCCAGCGCCTTGCGGCACTTCTCGCGCACGCCATTTTCCAGGCCTCGCAGGGCGTCGGGCAGGCGGGGGCTGACCTCCAGGTAGCGGTGGTTCACCGATTTGATCTCCCAGGCCAGGCTGTAGCCTTGCAGGTGGCGGTCGGCACGGGCAAAGGCGGTCATGCTGCAGATCATGGGAGAACCTCAATGTTGGCGATGGAAGGGCCGCCCCGGATATGTGGGAGCTTGCCGGCTCCCTAGGGAGCTTCTGAATAACTCCTTGCGTACTCAGCGTGGCCTGGAGCGTGCAGCTGTTGTGTCTTGTCTCGACGGTAAGGGTGGTTCCCTTTCCTAGAGGCAAGGCGCAGCAGATGTGCGCTCCAGGCCGCGCCCTTCGGGTCTTTCAGGCTGGCCCGCACTCGTTGTTGCACTTTTTCGATGGATGGACATACACCTTCAAAATCGCGCCTAGATTGCGAACCAGCCTGAATGACTGAGCATGCAAGGAGTTATTCAGAGGCTCCCTAGTCTAGTCTGAACGGAGGGAGGTGCAAGGAAGGCATTGCCGCCGGTGTTTGCTACAATGGCCGGCCTTTCGTTTTCTATGATTCAGGAGATCCCATGCGTCCTTCCGGTCGAGCCACTGATGAACTGCGTGAACTGAGCTTTACCCGCAACTACACCGTTCATGCCGAGGGCAGTGTGCTGGTGGCCTTCGGGAACACCAAGGTGCTGTGTACCGCGTCCGTGGAAGAAGGGGTGCCGCGCTTCCTGAAAGGCAAGGGCCAGGGTTGGCTGACCGCCGAATACGGCATGTTGCCCCGCTCCACCCATACCCGCTCCGGCCGTGAGGCCTCCCGTGGCAAGCAGGGTGGCCGTACCCTGGAAATCCAGCGCCTGATCGGCCGTTCGCTGCGTGCCGCGGTGGATCTGAGCAAGCTGGGCGAGCGCACCATCTATTTGGACTGCGATGTGCTGCAGGCCGATGGTGGTACCCGCACGGCCTCTATCTCTGGTGCCTGCGTGGCGCTGGTCGATGCCTTTACCCATCTGCTGGAAACCAAGAAGATCAAGGATGACCCGCTTAACGGCCTGGTCGGTGCGGTCTCCGTGGGCGTTTATAAGGACACCCCGGTGCTGGATCTGGACTATGCTGAGGATTCCAACGCCGGGACCGACATGAACGTGGTAATGACCCAGCAAGGCGGCTTTATCGAGATTCAGGGCTCCGCCGAAGGCGCGCCGTTTACCCGCGAGCAGTCCGATACCCTGCTGGGCCTGGCGGAAAAGGGCATCAACGACATCATCAAGGCACAACAGAGCGTATTGGGCTGGTAAATCATGACCATCAAGAACTACAAGAAGCATTTCCTGCGTTTCGCCCAGGAGCGTGACGCCCTGAAATTTGGTGAGTTCACGCTCAAGTCCGGGCGCACCAGCCCGTACTTCTTTAACGCCGGTACCTTCAATACGGGTGAGGCGCTGGCACGGCTGGGTCGCTATTATGCGGATGCGATCATGGCATCTGGCCAGAAATTCGATATGTTGTTCGGACCAGCCTACAAAGGTATCCCGCTGGTAGCGGCGGTGTCGGTGGCGCTGGCTGAGCATCACGGCCAGGATTTGCCCTGGGCCTTTAACCGCAAGGAAGCCAAGGATCACGGCGAAGGCGGCTGGCTGGTCGGGGCTCCTCTGCAGGGCCGGGTGTTGGTGATTGATGATGTGATTACGGCAGGGACAGCCATCAGAGAAGTGGCTGCCTTGTTCGAAAAGACCGATGCGACCATGGCGGGTGTCATGGTGGCCCTGGATCGTCAAGAGCGAGGCAAGGGTGAGCTGTCGGCGATCCAGGAAGTAGAAAAAACTTTGGGGGTGCCGGTCGGCAGTATCGTGGCAATGAACGATATTATCGACTGGTTGGAGCAGCAACCGGATAGCGGCCCCATGGTGGCCAAGATGCGCGAGTACCGGGAGCGCTACGGAGTGGAATAACAAAATGCGAAGCCTTGTCATTGTCGCCGCACTGGTCTGTTCCTCCTCTTTGTGGGCAGCCGGCAGCTCGTCGTCAGCCCCTGAGGAGATTTACTACCGCTACATTACTGCGGACGGAGTTGTGCACCTGGAGCGCACCTTGACCAACACGGCTATTGAGAACGGCTACCAACGGGTGGATAGCTACGGCCGTGTACTGGAAGAAGTGGAAGGGGTGGCACTCCATGACGAGGAAGCGCGTAAACGCCGTTTAACCGCAGCGCGGCAGCGGCGAGAAGATGCTGAATTGCTACGGCTTTACGCTGGTCCCGACGATGCCGTCCGTGCCCGTGACAGAAAGGTCGACTCACTTGAGCTGGCCATCAGTTACGAGGAAAACAATCTGGCTCAGCTGCAGATGAAGTTGGATGACGAGATCGCCGTAGCTGCTCGCAGCGAACGGGCAGGTAACAAGGTGGCCGCGCCGGTGCAGGAGGCGATTGATCGCTTGCAGCGGCAGATTAAGGCTTCCGAAAAAAAGCTTGAGGGTTTTGATCGGGAGATCGAAGAGGTCAATCGTGAGTACGCCCCGATTATTCATCGTCTGGAAGAAATCGAATCAGGAAAGTAATGACTGTCGTGTTACGTTTGCCTGGCAAGAAGGTATCAAGGTTCGTTCTTCCATTGATGGAGCAGCCTTTCAAGTGACTCGGCTGGCCGCCTCTCCAGGCTATCCCGCAGCCAGTTGATGGCGGCAGGGCGTTGTCCATAGCTGTCCAGTGCAATGGCATAGACATATTGATAATGGCTGTTGTCCGGGGCCTCGGTGGCGGCCTTATGCAGGTAGTCCAGTGCGGCAGTGGAGGCCTTCTGGCGCACCTTCAGCAAGCCCATGGCATGATTCAGATCGGCATTTGCGGGTTGTTGCTTCAGACCCTCCATCAGAACTTTTTCTCCTGCTTCCTCTTTGCGCTGGCGACGATACAGGTCGGCAAGATTGACATAGGCGGACATCCATTGCCGGTCCAGTTGGATCGCCTGTCGATATTCTTCCTCGGCACGTTTTTCATACCCCTGAGCAAGCAGGAAATTCGCCAGCTTTACGCGTGCTGACGGGGTGTCGGCATTGTGTGCCTGGGCCTGCTCGAATTCCTTGAAGCCGTTCATCAGGCTCTGCTGTGCTGCCAGAGGAACTTCACTCACCGGAACGTCAGCCAAGGCTTCTGCGGCACTGATGCGCACGACCCGTTGTGGATCATTGAGCAAGGGGGCAAGCAAAGACCAGCGCTGATTCAGGGGCAGGGATTGTAAGGCGGTGATCGCAGCCTGACGGATCTGTCCGCTGGGGCTGTTGAGCGCTTGGGCCAGCGCGGGTATCGAGGCCCCGTCCAGTTGTGAACCGAGCAGGTGAGCCGCCGTAGCGCGGGCAATATCAGGCTGTCTGGTATTGCCGAGTAGCCGCGCCAGTGACTGGCTGGAGGCCCGCCCCTGCCGAGCCGCATGCAGAGTGTGTGCAAACTGCTGATGCCCGCTGGGAAGATGGCCATACCATTGTTTGAGCGTCTCTGTGGCCCAGGCAGCGTCCTTGTCGGTGTGACACTGGTTGCAGGCGTTGGGGGTGCCGAGGCTGTCGCTCAGATCCGGGCGGGGAATCCGGAAGCTGTGGTCGCGGCGGGCATCCACTTGCATGAACGTTTTGGCTGGCATGTGGCAATCCACACACTGGCTGCCCGGGGTGCCGGGTTCATGGAAATGGTGTTGCTCTGTGGCGTAGTCCGGGGTGTGGCATTGCAGGCAGACGTTGTCGCCTTCCGCCTTTAATTCAAGGCTGTGAGGGTTGTGGCAGTCGCTGCAGGTGACGCCTTTTTCATACATCAGGCTCTGCACAAACGAGCCGTAAACAAAGACTTCATCGTTTACCTAGCCATCCACATGATACAGCCCGTCATCCAGGGTGGCGGGCAGGAAACTGTCCATCAACGGCTGGCCGGTGCGATCGTATTCAAACGGTTGTGAGCGGCGGGAATGGCAGGCCGCGCAGACCGGGATTTCTGTCTTGCTGGTAAGGCTGTTGGCTGGCGGTGACCACGAATACTTCGGGCGGCGGGGCTTGCGGGGGCGGGGTGTCATCGCAGGCGGCCAGCAGGAAAGTGGTTAGCGGCAAGCCGAATTTGATCCTGCGCATGTCAGGTTATCTCCGTGTCTTGTGTCGATGGAAAAGTCACCGAATCCCTGTATGTTCTAGTTGTAGAGCCACTCTAGCACGAAGCCTGTGACAGGGTTGTGCGTTGGGTGAGGGTTGCCAATGATGGCTGACATCAGGGCACCGGATTTTAATAAAAACTATCGGTTCATTCGGTAAAGTTGACTGGAGCTATTGGTTGGTAAGGGATTAGATAGAAGACGTCAGGTAATGAGGCAATCAACACATCAAGGGAGAAAGTGTTATGGCTGACGGAAACAAGTGCCCGGTAGCACACGCTGCTGGCGGTGGGACCACGAACCAGGACTGGTGGCCGAACCAGTTGCGTCTGGACCTGCTCAGTCAGCATTCAACCAAGTCGGACCCCATGGGGGACGACTTCGACTATGCCAAGGAATTTAACAGCCTGGATCTGGCGGCGGTTAAGGCAGACCTGCGCAAGGTCATGACCGATTCGAAAGACTGGTGGCCGGCAGATTTTGGTCACTACGGCGGCCTGTTTATCCGCATGGCCTGGCACAGTGCCGGCACCTACCGTCTGGCCGATGGCCGCGGCGGTGGTGGTCGTGGCCAGCAGCGTTTCGCCCCGCTCAATAGCTGGCCGGACAACGGCAACCTGGACAAGGCCCGACGCCTGATCTGGCCGGTGAAGCAGAAGTACGGTCGCAAGATTTCCTGGGCAGACCTGATGATCCTCACCGGTAACGTGGCGCTGGAATCCATGGGCTTCAAAACCTTTGGTTTCGCCGGCGGTCGTGAAGATGTCTGGGAGCCGGATCACGATGTCTACTGGGGTGCCGAGAAAGGCTGGCTGGATGGCGACAAGCGCTACGCTGAATCCCGTGCCGGCCAGCGCGATCTGGAAAACCCGCTGGCAGCAGTGCAGATGGGGCTGATCTACGTCAACCCGGAAGGCCCGAATGCCAACCCGGACCCGGTAGCCGCCGCCCATGATATTCGTGAAACCTTTGCCCGCATGGCCATGGATGATGAAGAAACCGTGGCGCTGATTGCGGGTGGTCACACCTTTGGCAAGACCCATGGTGCGGGTGATGCGGAACTGGTAGGTGCCGACCCGGAAGCGGCGGATATGGCCGCGCAAGGATTTGGCTGGAAGAGTGATCATGCCAGTGGCAAAGCCGGTGATGCGATTACCAGCGGCCTGGAAGTGATCTGGACACAGACGCCGGTGAAGTGGAGCTACTACTTCTTCGAGAACCTGTTCGGTTTCGAGTGGGAGCTGACCAAAAGTCCGGCTGGCGCCCACCAGTGGGTGGCCAAGGATGCCGATGATGTCATTCCGGACCCCTTCGACAAGTCGAAGAAGCGCCGGCCTACCATGCTGACCACGGATTTGTCCCTGCGTTTCGATCCGGAGTACGAAAAGATCTCCCGTCGCTTCAAGGATAACCCGGATCAGTTTGCCGATGCCTTTGCCCGTGCCTGGTTCAAACTGACTCACCGTGACATGGGGCCCCGTGATCGCTACCTCGGCCCGGAAGTGCCGCAGGAAGTGCTGATCTGGCAGGATCCGATTCCCGCCGTGGATCACGATCTGGTGGGTAGCAAGGACATTGCGGATCTGAAGGCCAGGATTCTGGATGCCGGATTGTCTGTTTCCGAGCTGGTTTCTGCCGCTTGGGCATCCGCCTCGACCTTCCGGGGTGGCGACAAGCGTGGTGGTGCCAACGGCGCCCGTGTACGTCTGGCGCCGCAAAAAGATTGGGAGGTAAACCAGCCCAAACAATTGGCCAAGGTGATCAAGGCGCTGGAAGGTATCCAGAGCGAGTTCAACACGGGTAGCAAGAAAGTGTCGCTGGCGGACCTGATCGTACTGGCCGGTGGTGCCGCTATCGAAAAAGCGGCCAAGGAGGCGGGTGTGGATCTGACCGTGCCCTTCAACCCGGGCCGGATGGATGCCTCGCTGGAGCAGACCGATGTGGCTTCGTTTGAGCCCATGGAGCCGGTGGCGGATGGGTTCCGCAACTACCAGAAGGGCAAGTTCAGCATTGGTGCCGAGCACCTGTTGATTGATCGCGCCCAGTTGCTGACCCTGACTCCCCCGGAAATGACCGTGCTGGTCGGCGGCTTGCGGGTACTGGGTGCCAACAGTGATGGCGGCAGCCAGGGTGTTCTGACGGACAAGCCGGGAACGCTGAGCAACGATTTCTTCGTCAACCTGCTCGACATGAATACCGAGTGGAAAGCGGTCGACAAGGATCAGGAGGCGTTTGAAGGCCGCGACCGTGACAGCGGTGAGGTCAAGTGGACCGCCTCCCGTGTGGATCTGGTGTTTGGTTCCAACTCCGTGTTGCGTGCATTGGCTGAGGTTTATGCCAGTGATGATGCCAAGGAAAAGTTCGCCAGAGATTTTGTGGCGGCCTGGACCAAGGTGATGGAGCTGGATCGCTTCGATCTGAAGTAACCCTGTAGTGCTCCACATCAAAACGGCGTGCGGATATCCGAGCGCCGTTTTTTATGTCTGTCGTAGTGAGCCTTTTTTTCGAAAAGGCTGGAACCCAATGGATTGCCTTCAGATCTGCAGCCGGTCATCCGCTTTTACGGCATTGGCTAATAGTCTTTTAAAGCCTGCCTCATCAGATTTTAGAGTTGGTATCTCGATTATTACGCGTTCCAATATTCCCCCTCCTTAATCAATGCGCCTCGTCCCAATTCTCCCCAATCCCCGCATCCACAATCAACGGCACCTTCAATGCCGCCGCTGACTCCATGCGAGCCTTCACTTCCTTGACCAAATCCTCCACCTGATCCTCCGCCACTTCAAACACCAGTTCATCGTGCACCTGCATGATCATCTTGGCATCAAAGTCGGTGGTGTCGAGCCAGTCGTGGACCTTGATCATGGCCATCTTGATGATGTCCGCCGCAGTGCCTTGCATGGGGGCGTTGATGGCGGTGCGTTCGGCGGCCTGGCGGCGTTGGCCGTTGCTGCTGCGGATTTCCGGCAGGTAAAGGCGGCGGCCGAACAGGGTTTCCACGTAGCCTTGCTCGGAGGCCTGGGCGCGGGTGTCTTCCATGTAGCGTTTTACGCCCGGGTAGCGTTCAAAGTAGAGGTCGATATAGTCCTGGGCTTCCTTGCGCGGCAGGCCTAGTTGCTTGGCGAGACCAAAGGCGCTCATGCCGTAGATCAGGCCGAAGTTGATGGCCTTGGCGTTGCGCCGCTCGTTGTCGCTGACTTCGTCGAGGGCCTTGCCCCACACTTCGGCGGCGGTGGCGCGGTGAATATCCAGGCCTTTTTCGAAGGCGTCGGTGAGGCCCTTGTCGTCACTCAGGTGCGCCATGATGCGCAGTTCGATTTGGGAGTAATCGCAGGCGACGATCTTTTTGCCTTTGGGGGCGAGGAAGGCCTGGCGAATCTTGCGGCCTTCTTCACTGCGCACCGGAATGTTCTGCAGGTTCGGATCACTGGAAGACAGGCGTCCGGTGGCGGCCACCGCCTGGTGGTAGGAGGTGTGCACGCGGCCGGTGCGTTGGTTGATCAGCTCCGGCAGTTTGTCGGTGTAGGTGTTCTTCAGTTTGGCCACGCCACGGTAGTCCATGATCACCTGGGGCAGGGGGTATTCCAGGGCCAGTTCCTGCAGTACCGGTTCAGCGGTGGACGGCGCGCCTTTGGGGGTCTTCTTGATGACCGGAATTTCCAGTTTTTCGTAGAGGATTTCACCCAGCTGTTTGGGGCTGGCCAGGTTGAATTCCTGCCCGGCGATCTCGAAAGCCTTTTCCTGCAGTTCTGCCATGCGCTTGGCCAGGAACTGGCTCTGGTGCTTGAGCAGGGTGGCGTCCACGTAGGTGCCGTTGCGTTCGATGCGGCTGAGTACCGTCACCAGCGGCAGTTCGATGTCGCGGAACACTTCCGGCAGGCGGCCTTCCTTCTCCAGTTTGGGCCATAGGGTCTGGTGCAGGCGCAGGGTCACGTCGGCGTCTTCGGCGGCGTAGCGGCTGGCTTCGTGCAGGCCTACCTGGTTGAAGGTGAGCTGCTTGGCACCCTTGCCGGCAATCTCTTCGAAGCTGATGGTCTTGCGGCCCAGGTATTTCAGGGACAGGGAGTCCATGTCGTGGCGGGTGGCCACGGAATCCAGTACGTAGGATTCCAGCATGGTGTCGTAGGCCACGCCACGCAGGGTGATGCCCACGTCTTCGGCGAGTACGCTCATGTCGTACTTCAGGTTCTGGCCGATTTTCTTTAGCCGTGCGTCTTCCAGCAGGGGCTTGAAGGCGTCCATGACGACTTGCTTGTCGAGCTGGTCCGGGGCGCCGGGGTAGTTGTGGCCGAAGGGGATGTAGGCGGCCTTGTCATCCACGGCCACGCAGAAGCCCACCAGTTCGGCGTTCATGTAGTTGAGGCTGGTGGTTTCGGTGTCGAAGGAAAATTCCCCGGCGCTTTTCAGCTTGTCGATCCACTTGTCCAGCTGTGCCGGGGTGTAGACGATGTCGTAGGCGTCGCGCCCGAAACTGGGGGCGGGTGGGGTGTCGTCGTCGGCCTCCATCTCGACCTGGCCACCGGCGTCTTCGGCGGCGGGGTCTTTGCCGGCCAGCAGTTCACTGAGCCAGCCCTTGAACTCCAGGCTGCGGTAGTACTCGGCCAGTTTCTCGGCGTCCGGGGTTTGCAGTTTCAGGTCGTTGAGGTCGTCGCTGACCTCGCAGTCCAGCTTGATGGTGGCCAGCTGGTAGGAGAGGAAGGCCATCTCCTTGTGCTCTTCCAGCTTTTTGCCCAGGGTCTTGGCGCCCCGGAAGCTCAGCCCGGCGACCTTGTCCAGGTTGTCGTAGACGGTGTCGAGGGAGCCCAGGCCCTGCAGCAGGCCGAGGGCGGTCTTTTCCCCCACCCCGGGCACGCCGGGAATGTTGTCCACCTTGTCGCCCATGAGGGCGAGGAAGTCGATGATCAGCTCGGGCCCCACGCCGAACTTTTTCTTCACGCCTTCGATGTCGTAGAGGGCTTCGTTCATGGTGTTGATCAGGGTGACCTTGTCGGTGACCAGCTGGGCCATGTCCTTGTCGCCGGTGGAGATCAGCACCGGTTTGCCCTGTTCGCCGAAGATTCGGGCGTAGGTGCCGATTACGTCGTCGGCTTCAACGCCTTCTTCAATAATCAGCGGCAGGCCCATGGCGCGGATCAGGTCGTGCAGCGGCTGGACCTGGGCGCGCAGGTCATCGGGCATGGGCGGGCGATTGGATTTGTAGGCTTCGAACATGTCGTCGCGGAAGGTCTTGCCCTTGGCGTCGAAAATCACCGCCATGTACTCCGGGTCGTAGTCCTTCATCAGTTTGCGCAGCATGGCGGCCACGCCGCGCACGGCCCCGGTGGGCTGGCCGCTGGAGGTGGTGAGCGGCGGCAGGGCATGAAAGGCGCGGTAAAGGTAGGAGGAACCATCGACCAGGATGATGGGCTTTTCGGCTGCGGACATGGGGTTCGACTTCTGCTGATGACTGAGGGGGAGAGTGTAGCGGAATTGGCGGGTTTCGGCAGGGCGGGTGAGGCGAGTTGAAAGTTTAAAGTTGAAAGTTCAAAAGCGCGGGAGAGGCTATCGGGGTCTGATGGTGTGTGCCCGCGCCATTACCGGTAATCGCGGGCATGGCGCGGCCGCCTGCTCTATTCCTGGGTCGCGTTTCAACTTTCAACTTTGAACTTTGAACTTTGAACTCACCGCCGTGTCGTATCGCACCCACTGCCCACCCGTGGCATACTCAGCGCTCATTTCGATCAATACGGATGCCATGACCGCGTTTCTGGTCCAGCCCTGCTGCATCATCCTGTCCCAGTGTCCTCGCCGGGGCCGCCGTCCGTATTTTCCTGATCCGCCGTTGTCATTGTCTTTCTGAGCTACCCTGTTCAAGCTAGCGGGCGGGTTGCCGCCCTTACGATGATGACAACGGATTGATCTATGAACCTTGCCTTTGTGGTGATGCTGCCTTTTCTGGGCGCATTTCTGCCGCCATTGGTGGAGCGTTTCACGGGGAACCGAACCCTGTTGGCCTGCGGTGCGGCGTTGTTGCCTGCCACGGCCCTGGCGCTGCTCTATGCGCCTGCTCGACAGGTGTTTGCCGGCGAAACCCTGCACAGCACCCTGAACTGGATCCCTAGCCTGGATCTGTCGCTGGACTTCCGTCTGGATGGCCTCGCATTACTGTTTGCCCTGCTGGTGCTGGGCATCGGGCTGCTGGTGATCCTGTATGCCCGCTATTACCTCTCCGCCAAGGAGAAAGCCGGACGCTTTTACGCCTACCTGTTGCTCTTTATGGGCGCCATGCTGGGTGTGGTCACCAGCGACAACCTGCTGTTGCTGGTGGTGTTCTGGGAGCTGACCAGCCTTAGCTCGTTTCTGCTGATCGGTTTCTGGGGGCACCAGACCGGGGCCCGCAAGGGCGCACGCATGGCCATGACGGTGACCGGCATGGGCGGCCTGGCGTTGCTGGCCGGGGTGCTGTTGATCGGTGGCGTGGTGGGGTCGTTCTCCCTGCAAACGGTGCTGGAAAGCGGTGACCTGATTCGCGGCAGCGAATGGTACCCGCTGATTCTTTGTCTGGTGTTGCTGGGGGTGTTCACCAAGAGCGCCCAGTTCCCGTTCCATTTCTGGCTGCCCCACGCCATGGCTGCACCCACGCCAGTGAGTGCCTACTTACACTCGGCCACCATGGTCAAAGCCGGGGTGTTCCTGATGGCGCGGCTGTACCCGGCGCTGGCCGGCACCGACCTGTGGTTCGAGCTGGTGTCCCTGGCGGGCATGCTGACCTTGCTGTGGGGCGCTTTTGCGGCCCTGTTCCAGCACGATCTCAAGGGGTTGCTGGCGTACTCCACCATTAGCCATCTGGGCCTGATTACCCTGCTGTTTGGTCTGAACAGCGAGATGGCGGCGGTGGCGGCGGTGTTCCACATCATCAACCATGCGACCTTCAAGGCCAGCCTGTTCATGGCAGCGGGGATCATTGATCACGAAACCGGCACCCGCGACATGCGCCGCATCAATGGCCTGTGGAAATACATGCCCTATACGGCGGTGCTGGCCATGGTGGCCTCGGCGGCCATGGCCGGGGTGCCGTTGCTGAATGGCTTCCTGTCCAAGGAGATGTTCTTTGCCGAAACGCTGGATTCCCACCAGCTGGGGGCCCTGAGCTGGATTCTGCCGGTGGGGGCAACCCTGGGCGGGGTGTTCTCGGTGGCCTACTCGGCGCGCTTTATTCACGATGTGTTCTTTAACGGCGAGCCGGTCAACCTGCCCAAATACCCGCCCCATGAGCCGCCGCGCTACATGAAGGTGCCGGTGGAAATTCTGGTGGCGTTGTGTGTGGCGGTGGGGGTGTTCCCGGCGATCACCGTGGCCGGGCTGCTGGCCGTGGCGGCCACGGCGACGCTGGGCGGTAATCTGCCGGAATATCACCTGTCGATCTGGCATGGTTTCAACCTGCCATTAATCATGAGCTTTGTTGCGACCGCGGGCGGGGTGCTGGTCTATACCCAGCGGCGCCGTCTGTTCGCGCTGCGCTCCCGTGTGCCTGATATCGATGCCAAGCTGGTCTTTGAAGGGCAGGTGCAGCGCCTGGGCCGCTGGTCTGCCGCCATTACCCAGCGTTTCCAGAACGGATCGCTACAGAGTTATGTGGCCTGGCTGATTGCTCTGGTGGCAGTGGTGCTGCTGACCCAGCTTGGCAAGTTGCCGGCCCTGAGCCTGGATGTGGAGATGCTGCCCATGGACGGGGTGGCGATCCTCTGCACGGCCATGCTGGTGGCGGGGGCGTTGCTGACCACCATACTGCACCGCCATCGTATGACCTCGATCATGTCATTGAGCGTCGTGGGGCTGATGGTGTCACTGCTGTTTGTGCGTTTTTCGGCGCCGGATCTGGCATTGACCCAGCTGTCGGTGGAAGTGGTGACCATGCTGTTGCTGATGCTGGCCATGTACTTCCTGCCGGTACGCACCAAGGCGGAGTCGTCTTCCATCCGGGTGCTGCGCGACATGTTGCTGGCCCTGGTCTGCGGGGTTGGCGTGGCGGTGATGGCGTTCCTGGTGATGACCGGCGAAACCAGCACCATCAGTCAGTTCTTTATGGATAACAGTAAATCCGGGGGTGGTGGCACCAATGTGGTGAACGTGATCCTGGTGGACTTCCGCGGTTTCGATACCTTCGGGGAAATCACCGTGCTGGGGATTGCGGCCATGGGTATTTATGCCCTGCTCAAGGATCTGGAGCTGCGTTCGGCCAAGTACGATTCGCTGGGCCGCCCCTGGGCGAAAGATGCCCACCCACTGATTCTGGTGACGATCTCACGGCCTCTGCTACCGCTGGCCTTGCTGATCGCGGTGTACATCTTCCTGCGGGGGCACAACCTGCCGGGCGGGGGCTTTGTGGCAGGCCTGATCACTTCGGTGGCGTTGGTGCTGCAGTATGTGGCTTCGGGCGTGGCCTGGGTGCATAGCCGTATGCCGGGGGATTACCACCCGGTGGTGGCGTTGGGTGTGCTGCTGGCAGGGCTGACCGGGATCGGTAGCTGGGCCTTTGGCTATCCGTTCCTGACCAGTGATTTTGCTTACATTTACTGGCCGGTGGTGGGCAAGTTCGAGCTGGCCACCGCCATGCTGTTCGATACCGGGGTGTTCCTCACGGTAGTGGGCGCGACGCTGTTGATGCTGGCCAATCTGGGCAAGCTGTCGCTGCTGGATGACAAGAGGGAGGACGCCTGATGGAACTGCTGGTTGCAATCATTATTGGTGTGCTGGTGACCTCCGGGGTGTATTTGTGTCTGCGGGCACGGACCTTCCCGGTGGTCATGGGTCTGACGCTGCTCAGCTATGGCGTAAACGTGTTCCTGTTCTCCATGGGTGGCTTGAAGATGGATGAAGTAGCGGTGGTGGGTATGAGCGAGAACCCCACCGACCCGCTGCCCCAGGCGCTGGTGTTGACCGCCATCGTGATCGGGTTTGCCATGACCGCGTTTTTGGTGGTGCTGGCCTTGCGTAGCCAGGGCGAGCACTACACCGATCACGTGGATGGCCGCGATGACGTGCCCGGTCGCCAGGATGAGGGGGGCGAAGCATGAGTCACTGGATTATCGCCCCGGTTCTGATTCCGTGTCTGGCGGGGTTGCTGTTGCTGTTGGAGGTGCGTGAGCGCCATCGGCTGCGCCGCTTTACCGGGCTGCTCTCCTGTGCGGCCCTGCTGGCCGTGGGTGTGGTGCTGGTCAATCAGGCCTGGGACGGCGCTTATACCGTTTACAAACTGGGCAACTGGGAAGCGCCGTTCGGCATCGTGCTGGTGCTGGACCGGTTCAGTGCCTTGATGGTGTTGCTCACTGCGGTGCTGGCCTTTCCTGCCTTGCTGTATGCGAGCTGCGGTGATGACCGCAAAGGGGCCAACTTTCACGGGCTGTTTCAGTTCCAGTTGATGGGCATCAATGGTGCCTTTCTCACCGGCGATCTCTTCAACCTGTTTGTGTTCTTCGAGGTGTTGCTGATTGCGTCCTATGGGCTGGCGCTGCATGGCCGTGGCCCGGCGCGGGTGAAGGCAGGCCTGCATTATGTGGTGCTGAATCTGGTGGGCTCTGGCCTGTTCCTGATTGCGCTGGGGCTGATTTATGGCACCACGGGCACCCTGAATATGGCGGATGTGGCGGTGAAGGCCCAGTCTCTGCCGGTGGGAGACACCACCCTGTTCTCGGTGGCGTTGTTATTGCTGTGGGTGGTGTTCGGTCTCAAGGCTGCGCTGTTCCCCTTGTATTTCTGGTTGCCGGCGACATACGCCAATGCCACCCCTGCGGTGGCTGCACTGTTTGCCATCATGACCAAGGTAGGCATCTACGCCATGGTCCGGGTGATGGCGTTGATCGTGGCGCCAATACCGCCCATTGGGCAGCAGGCGTTGTGGTGGCTGGGCTTGATTACCCTGGGGCTGGCCTGCCTGGGGGCGTTGGGGGCCAAGCGTCTGGGGACGGCGGTGGCGTACCTGGTGGTGATGTCGGTAGGCACCCTGATTGCGGCGTTTTCTGCAGGGTATGGGGCGGCGCTGGCGCCGGCCCTGTATTACCTGGTGCATTCCACGCTGATCTGCGGGGCCCTGTTCCTGCTGGCCGGGCTGGTGGCCCGGGGTCGCGGCGAGGTGGGCGATCGCCTGGTGGCGGGCCCGGCTATTCTGGGTGGTGGCCGGCTGTCGCTGTTGTTTTTTGTTGGTGCCATCGCGGTGATTGGTCTGCCACCCCTGTCTGGCTTTATTGGCAAGGTGGGTTTGCTGCGTACCGTACCGGAACCGATCTACTGGGTGCTGCTGCTGGTGGCCGGGCTATGTGGGGTGATTGCCCTGAGTCGTGCCGGGTCCACCTTGTTCTGGCGGACCACGGGGGAAAGCGCAGGCCTGCGGCCATCACGCCGGCGCCTGTTTGCGGTGCTGTGGTTGCTGGCCCTGAGCCCGGCCATGGCCCTGTGGGGTGAAGCAGGGCTGCAATGGGCAGAGGCGGTTGCCGACCAGTTGCGTCAGCCTCATGGGTATGTGCAGGCAGTACTGGGTGGAGGTGCGCAATGAGTCGTTTGCTGGATCGTGTTCTGCCGTTTCCCAGCCTGAGTCTGATCTTGTGGCTGGCGTGGATGCTGCTCAGCGGCTTTACGGCAGGGCATGCCCTGTTGGGGGCGGTGCTGGCGGTACTGTTGCCGCTGACGACCCGCCCCTTCTGGCCCAATGTGCCGCGGATTCGCAACCTGCCACGCATGTTCGGTTTTGTGGTGGTGGTGCTGTACGACATCATCGTGGCCAACGTGTCGGTGGCCATCAAGGTGTTGGGGCCGCTCAAGTCGTTGCGTCCTGGCTTTGTGGAATTTCCCATCGAGCTGGACGATGACTTTGCTATTGCCTTGCTGGCCAGCACCATTTCCCTGACGCCGGGCACCGTGTCGGCAGATGTGAGCCAGGATCGCCAGACCCTGTTGATTCATGCCCTGGATGTGGATGACCCCGCTGCGCTGGTGGCGGAGATCAAGCAGCGCTACGAGCGCCCGCTGAAGGAGATTTTCGAATGCTAGAGACAGCCATTTCCCTGGCCATGGGCCTGTTTGTGCTGGCCTGGCTACTGAATTTGGGCCGATTGATTTTCGGTCCATCGTTGCCGGACCGGGTGCTGGCGCTGGATACCATGTATATCAACAGCATTGCCCTGATTGTGCTGTACGGGATCCAGCAGGACAGCAAGCTCTATTTCGAGGCCGCCATGCTGATCGCACTGATCGGGTTTGTCAGCACCGTGGCGGTGGCCAAGTACGTGACCCGCGGCGACATTATTGAGTAAGTCGCACCGCGGCTTGCAGGAGAAGACAAGATGGACACATTGATTGAGTGGCTGGTATCCGCCTTCGTGATGATTGGCGGCGTGTTTGCTCTGGTGGGCTCTATTGGCCTGGCACGGCTGCCGGACTTCTACACCCGGCTGCACGGTCCGACCAAAGCCACGACTCTGGGCGTGGGCGGTGCCATTGTGGCGTCGTTGCTGTTTTTCTCATGGCAGGAGCGCGGGCTGCAGCTCCATGAGGTATTGATCACCCTGTTCCTGTTTATTACCGCGCCGGTATCGGCCCATATGTTGGCGAAGGCGGCCATGCATCGGGATCTCAAGCGGATGAAAGGAACGCGGGGTGAGCCCTGGAAGCAGTAGGTGAGCTGCGATCTGCCCGCTGCCGGGCGCGATCACAATTTTGCGAGTTACGAGAAGCGGGTTTCGAAAGGCAAAATCAGCAGATCTGATGGCTTAGAGGGTTTCGTAACTCGACACTCGTTACTGGCCAGGATTATCGCGCCGCAAGCGACGCTCCTACGGCGGGCTGCCGGGTTTGATCGTAAAATTTGTAAAAGGTCGGACGGGTTGGAACTTTCGAAAAACCGGGGCGGTCATAAGAAATAGCTACGGATTGGCACCCCCCGATCCCCCAGTACCCTCAGCCGGTTCGTAGCTTATTTGGACTCCCTGATCTCTCCCCAGAGATTAGGGCGGCAAGCCTCCCTGGCAGCGCAGTCGTTCCCTTCCCCCAAGATTGCTGCCAGGGATTTTTTTTGCCTGGCGTTTAGGCTTGCCAGACAAGAGAAACTTGTTTGATTAATCATTAAGCAACTGCTGTGCCACTTTTTCCTGCCTGAAAGAATTGCTTTTTATTCAACGAACTAGCCCCCGCGGGCCGTATTTGCCCGGCGCCTTTATGCACCGAGAGGGGGCCGAGGTGCCATTTCTCGCCAGTTTTGTGACGCAGATCGACAGGATGGAAAAAAGTCTGCAAAAAATACTTTCGGGGGGATGGAACTTTCCGGGAAAGAGGGCATCTTATTAACAGCGACGGGCCGGAACCCCCGATCCCCCAGTACCCTCACCGGTCCGTCGTTAATGTCCCCGGTCTTTTCCCCCAAAGAGACCGGGGCGGCAAGCCTCCCTGGCAGCACAGTCGTTCCCTTCCCCCAAGATTGCTGCCAGGGATTTTTTTTGCCTGGAGAAAAGTCAGGCGCCGCAAAACCAGACCCCAAAATCCTGATTTCACTGTGGGAGCGGTGGTTCCACCGCGATTCGCTGCGGAGGGGGTTTCGCGGTCGAACGACCGCTCCTGCGGGGCTGGCGTCAGGCGTCAGGCGTCACAGGCTGATCGGCTCCGAACCCCTCTACCTCCAGCCATTCACCCAGCTTGTTCCAGGCGTCTTCGCAGCCTGTGCCGTTGGTGGCCGAGAACAATTGCAGGCTCAACGGGGCGGGGTGGTTCTTGAGCTGGCTTTTGACCTTCATCAGGGTGTTCTTTGCTGCCCCGAATTTCAGTTTGTCGGCCTTGGTCATGAGGATATGAAGAGGCATGTTGGCCTGGGCTGACCATTCCAGCATCAGCAGGTCAAAGTCCTTGAGGGGGTGGCGAATATCCATCATCAGCACCAGCCCGATCAGCGCCTGGCGCTCGGCCAGATAGTGATCCAGGTGTTGCTGCCATTCATTGCGCTTGGTCTTGGCGACCTTGGCGTAGCCGTATCCGGGCAGGTCGACCAGGCGGCGGCTGTCATCCAGCTCGAAGAAGTTGATCAGCTGGGTGCGCCCCGGGGTCTTGGAGGTCCGGGCCAGGGTGCGCTGGCTGGTCAGGCGGTTGATGGCGCTGGATTTGCCGGCATTGGAGCGGCCGGCAAAGGCCACTTCCCGGCCTTCATCAGGGGGGCACTGGTCCAGGCGCTGGGCGCTTTGCAGAAAGCGGGCCTGATGTAGCAAGGTTTCTACGGGGTGCTGTGCCATTCTGGCCCTCTTTTGTTTATCCTTATCATTCACAGGGAAATGACGGGACCGACGGGACTGGTATATAATCCCGGCGCCGGTCTAGTCAGGATGAGACCGCGGACGTTCTACAAGGGTTTGCCCGGAAAGGCAAACCCACTTCGCCAGCGGTGATGCCAGCTTAGCAGAGGACACGATATGAAAGGTTGGGTAGCAGGTTTAACAATGGTTCTGGCCGTGGGGGCTGCACATGCAGCAACGGTTGAGGAACGTTACGCCAGTAGCTGCACTTTCTGTCATTCCAACGGCGCCGCCGGTGCGCCAAAATCCCACGACGAAGCTGCCTGGAAGCCCCGCCTGGAAAAAGGCATGGACACCATGGTGAAGCATGCAAGAGAAGGGTTCAACGCCATGCCGCCCAAAGGTATGTGCAACGACTGTAGCGACGAAGAATACCGTGCTCTGATCGAGTACATGTCAAAAGCCAAATAAGATGCTGTTGTTTAAGGATAGGCCATGAAGTTTGCAAAACTGTTCGTGCTGCTGGCTGCTGCCGTGGTAGCCACCCCGGTCATGGCGGCCGGTGATGCTGAAGCCGGTGAAACCAAGGCGGCCCCGTGTGCGGCTTGCCACGGTCAGGGCGGTAACGCCACGATCGCCATGTACCCGAAACTGGCTGGCCAGGGCGAAGCCTACCTGGTCAAACAGCTGCAGGACTTCAAGTCCGGCGCCCGCGACAATGCCATCATGAAACAGCAGGCTGACTTGCTCACCGAGCAGGACATGCAGGACATCGCGGCCTATTACGCTGCCCAGGAAGCGGAAGCTGGCCAGGCCAATCCGGATCTGGTCGAGCAGGGCGAGCGCCTTTACCGTGGCGGTGACGCAGCCAATAACGTTCCCGCCTGTTCCGGCTGTCATGGCCCGGCAGGTCAGGGCATTGATGCAGCTCACTACCCGCATCTGGCTGGCCAGAATGCCCAGTATGTGGAAGACCAACTCAAGGCGTTCCGTGCCGCGGGCCGTAATGATCTGGGTGATAACCTGATCAAGCGCACCAACGATGGTAGCGGCGAAGAGCCGGGTATGATGCAGACCATCGCTGCAGAAATGAGCGATACCCAGATCAAGGCCGTGGCCAGCTTCATTTCCGGGCTGTCCAAATAAGTCGATCCGGTTACGGTTTGTAGAAAAGGCAGCCTTCGGGCTGCCTTTTTTGTGGCTAACGTGAAAAGATACCGGGGCGCATCCGAACAACGCCTTACCTGCTCAGGAGAAAAGGCGTTATTGCGGTGCGTTTCAGGATAAAAAATGCCTGCCGGTGGTCACACTACCGGACATTAACAAAAAGGAGAGGATGAATGCTTCGCTTTGTGACGGCTTTGCTGCTGACGTTGGGACTGGTTTCTGCGGCCTCTGCCGCTGATGATCACGCCCGTTTCGCCGTGGATACCCACTACAAGATCCTGGATGTGCCCGGGAGCGTGGATGACCCCAGCAAGGTGGAAGTGCGGGAGTTTTTCTCCTACGGCTGCCCCCACTGTTACTCCCTGGAGCCGGCAGTAGACGCCTGGCTGGAGGAAAAGCCGGACTACATCGACTACGTTCGTACCCCGGTACTGTTCCTGCGCAATGCCGAGCCGCTGGCTCGCGCCTATTATGTTGAAGAGGCTCTGGGTCTGGTGGACGAAATCCACGCGCCGCTGTTTGACGCCATTCACAAGCACCGTGAGCCGCTGTTCAGCGAGCCGGCACTGGCCAACTTCTTCCGTAAGTACGGGGTGGAGCCGGAGCAGTTCAACAAGTTGTACAGCTCCTTCGGGGTGTCCACCAAGATCCGTCAGGCTGATGCCCTGACCCGGACCTACAAGATCCCCGGCGTGCCCAACTTTGTGGTGAACGGCAAGTATCTGATCCTGCGCCAGAACCTGAAAGATGATAAGGAGCTGTTCCAGGTCATCGAATATCTGGCCAACAAGGAAAAGAACGGCGGTTGATCCATGCTGCTGGATAAGGCCCGTACTGCCTATCGAGACTGGAAAGCCCGCCCTGCGGGCTTTTCCTTCGTTCGGGAGGGTGCCCGCAAGACGCGCCAGACCCGTGAGGTGTTGTTACCCGATAATCGCCTGAAGTTGCTCAGCTTCAACATTCAGGCCGGCATCGGTAGCCAGAAGTTCGGTGATTACATCACCGGCAGCTGGAAGCATCTAGTTGCGCACCCGCGCAGTATTGAAACCATCGAACAGATTGCCGGGGTGCTCAGCCACTTTGATGTGGTGGGCCTGCAGGAAGTGGATGGTGGCAGCCTGCGTTCGCGTAACATGAACCAACTGGTGCATCTGGCCTCCAAGGGCGATTTTGCGTTTTGGCACCAGCAGCTCAATCGCAATCTTGGCCGTCTTGGCCAGTTTAGCAACGGCTTTCTGAGCCGTTTGCAGCCCTTCGAAGTCACCGATCACCGTTTGCCCGGCTTGCCTGGTCGGGGGGCCATCGTGATCAAGTATGGTCATCCCATCCAGCCGTTGGTGGTGGTGGTGGCGCATTTGGCGCTGGGCGAAAAAGTCCGTAATACCCAGCTGGCGTATCTTCATCGTATGCTGCGTGACTACAAGTATGTGGTGATGATGGGGGACTTCAACTGTCGCCTTGAGCACCTGTATGCATCACCGTTGGCAGAGTTGGGACTGGTTACCGTGGAAGCGGACAATCTCAACACCTATCCCAGCTGGGCACCGGACCGCCACATCGACCATATCCTCTTGTCACCGGGTCTGGAAAGCCAGCACACCCGGGTACTGGAAGACTGCCGACTCTCGGACCACCTGCCACTGGCCACCGAAATTATTGTGCCCGACGAAGTGATTGCCGCGACGCGGGAACACCGGCTGCCGCTGATCAGTTAACAGTGAATAGTTAACAGTGAACAGTTGCGCGTTAGCGTATTGGGCTTACTCAACGGCCTGAGGCCGCGGACCACTGTTTAAGCGAGTGCAGGTGCCTGAAAACCGGGTGTCGTTTTCGCTGTTCACTATTCACTATTCACTGTTAACTGTTCACTCTCCCAGAGCGCTGGATTAGCCCTCCCCCCCAAAAAAACAGCCAGCAAAATGCCATGACAGCGTCATTTCAAAGCGTCAGGCTATCCTTATGACCCTCAATCGTTTGATCATCGTTGCCCTGCTTCTGCTGCCCGCGTTTGCGGCCCTGGCGGATTGCCCGCGCGTGCCGGGTGAAGAGGATGATCGCCGCGCCAATGCGGGTTGTCTGATAGTTCAGGGCGACAAGGTTTTGCTGATTACGCATCGCTGGGGCGGCAAGCTGGGTGTGCCGGGCGGGACGCTGGAGGCCGGTGAACTGGCACAGTGCACCGCTTATCGGGAAACCCGGGAAGAGACAGGTATCGACGTGGTGGTTGGGACGCGATTGCAAGTGATGAAGAACGGCTTTCATCTCTATCGTTGTTACCCGGCTGAGCCGCTGCCTGCGACACCGGAACTGCCTGTGCCCACGGCATCGCAGGTGGAGGTGAGTGCCATGGGTTGGTACTCACCGCATCAATTGCACCAAAAGGACTGGCGTTTCCCTTACCAGTTCGAGCTTTTCCTCAAGGTGCTGGACGGTCAGCTGTCACAACCCCCTTCTCCCTGATTCTCTCTGCATAGTACTTCGATGTTGCTCGCATACCCCATATGGGGGATGCGCGACGTGGAGGGCTCCCTTCTAATGATTGAGCAAACTCAATCGGGGTGATTGGAGATATCACACATGAAGGGAACATTCAGAATCGCCAGTCTGGCGGTGGCTGTGGCCATTGCCGGATGTGGGGGCGGTGGTGGCAGTAGTGGCGGTGGCGCAACACCGGCACCTGCGGCACCAAAGTCCAGCGTTGCTGGCGCCGTTACCAAGGGACCTGTCGCTGGCGCGACACTCTACATCTACAGCATGGATGCCGCCGGTAACAAGACCGGCGATGCGGTGGCCGGGCCGATTACCACAGCGGCTGACGGCAGCTGGTCTGTGGACATTCCAGATTCGGTACCGCGCCCGTTGTTGATCGAGGCGTCCGGTGGCACTTACGAGGATGAAGCCACGGGCGCCACCGTCACTGCCGGCAGTTTGAACTCTTTCCTGCCCGCAGGGGCGGAGACTGCAGCAGTAACGCCGGTGAGTGAGCTGCTGGTGAGAGCTGCCCGTGAACACCTGGGTAACAGCAGTGGTGCTTCGCTGGATGATGCGGTCAACGCGGGCCGTGCTGTGCTTGACGACGTGTTGGGTGTGTCTTTCGATCCACTGACTACCGTTCCTGCGACCAGCGGGGATGATGCCGCCGCCAAGCAGTACGCTGCGGTGCTGGGGGGGCTCTCTACCCAGGCGAACACCCTGAGCGGCTCTACCGACCCGTTTGAAACCGTGATTGCGCTCATTGAGGATGCCTCCGATGGCGTCGTGGATGGCAAGAAGGATGGTGGCAATATCACCATCGGTGACAATGCCGGAACCTTGCCAGATACCAGCAGCAGTGATCTGGTTGATGCGATCAACGACTACGCGTCCGAGAATGAAGAGCTTGGTGTCGCTAGCTACACGCTGTCCTCTGCAGCCGGTAGCAACGGTAGCGTATCGCCTGCGTCGGTGTCGGTGTTGGGCGGTGCCACGGTCGACTTCACCATTACACCGGACACCGGTTACAGCATTGATACGGTGACAGGTTGTGACGGGGACCTGGAGGGCGGGATCTTTACCACCGATGCCATCGAGGCCACCTGTAGTCTGTCTGTATCGTTTGTCATTAATGAATACGAAGTGAGCACAGCTTCGGTGATGGGTGGTGCGGTGCTGCCCGGTTCGGCCCTGGTGGACCACGGTGACAGCACCGTGTTCGAGATCAGTATCGATGAAGGCTATGACCTGCTGGGCGTAGAGGGGTGTGGGGGTTCGCTTGAAGGGACCACCTACACAACGGGGCCGATCACGGCAGCCTGTACTCTCACCCCGAGCTTTGCCCTGAAGCAGTATGCGGTAACGACCAATGTCGTGGGCGAAGGGAGTTTTGATCCTGATTCGCTGACGGTAGGCCATGGCCAGAACGGTTCGCTGACACTGACTGCGATGATGGGCTACCAGGTGGACTCGGTGGCTGGGGATACCTGTGAGGTCGCTGCTACCGGTCAGAATGGCGGCTACACCGTTGGCCCGGTGACCGAGGCCTGTCAGGTGGAAGCGGTACTGAGCCTGATGAGCTATACCGTGACAACCCAGGTCACGGGCAATGGCACCGCCTCGCAATCCAGTGCAACGGTTGAGCATGGTAGTTCAGCCAGCTTTACGCTGACGCCTGACGAAGGGCACCAGATTGGCGCCGTTGGTGGCACCTGTGGCGGCAGCCTGGAAGGCAGCATTTACACCACTGCGGGGATCACAGGCAATTGTTCCGTGGCGGTGACTTTCGATCCGCTGCAATACCAGGTAACCACGATCGCAGCCAATGGCAGCTTCTCGCCAGCCAACCCCATGGTGAACCACGGTGAGAGCCAGGTGTTCACGGTCACCGCAGACGAAGGTTACGAGCTAACCGGTGTGACCGGTTGTGGTGGCACGCTGCAAGGTAGCGCCTATACCACCGGCGCCATTACAGAAGCTTGCTCAGTGGAAGCCTCTTTCGAACAGAAGACCTACACCATCACTGCCACCGTACAGGGTGAAAACGGCATGATTTCCGGTATGAACCTGGAAGCTGTTGTCCATGGTGACTTCCGGGAGCTGACGGTCAGCCCAAGTGAGGGTTACGTGATTAACAGCATCAGCGGCTGTAACGGTTCTCTGGGTGAAGATGGAAGCACCTATACCACCGGTGACATCGTTGCAGACTGTGACGTTGTGGTGAGCTTTGTGGAAGACGGATCCGGCCCCGCCGCTGCCGTCTGGAATGATTTTAACTGGGATCAAGCCAACTGGCAGTGAGGCCATTGGTTAAAGGACATAACCTTAGAGGGTAATAGACATGAAAAAGATGATTCTGACTGGCCTCACCGCCGCCGTGCTGAGCGCCAACGCGATGGCTTCTGAAGTTACTGAAGGTGATGTAACACAATTCAGTGCTAACACGCCGGCGGTAGCCAGCGAGGTCAATGGCAACTTCGCGGCATTGATTGCTGCGATCAATGATAACAACCAGCGCATTACCGCATTGGAAGAGGCCGCTGGGGAAGTGGCTGAACTTGCAGATATCGTGAGTGGTTCCACTTACCAGCTGTATTTCTCCGGTGGAATTATTGAACTTGATGAAGGCGGTGGCGCTAACCTTGAGCGCTTTGGTGGTATCGCCACTCTGACGTTCAATAGCGATAACTCCCTGGACGAAACGTTCAGCGAGCAAGGGCGTTTTATCAGCCTGGACGCGAATATTTGTAGCGAATCCGGTTGTTCTCACTATGTGGATACCTGGGATGACAACGAAACCGGCGGGGGATCCTGGTCTGTTACTGGCCAGACTCTTAACGTGACCTGGAGTGACGGTGGTTCCGAGTCGTTCAGCCTCTCTTCTGATGGCAAGATTATTGCGTCAGGTGGTGGTGGTCTTGACGAAGGTGATGGCACCTCCGGGCTCGAAACTTTCGTGGCGGTTGGGGTAAGAATGGCTGACTAGTCTGCCTGCACCGAAAACGAAGCAGAAGGAAAACGCCCTGAATTTCAGGGCGTTTTTTGTTCGGTTACGAAAGGGTTCTAGTAACGCGTCTCCGCCATTCCCGAAAACTGTTTGGCCAGATAAGTGGCGTAGTTGTCTGTCATGCCCGCCAGAAAATCCAGTGCGCGCATGATGCACTGATAGATCCTTTCCTGCTCTGGTAGCTGTTCGAGGTTATCGGGGAAGCTGTGTCGGCCGATCAGGTCGATGATGCGTTCGTGGCGATAGTTTCTGGCGCTGTTGCAGGCGTGAGACACGGCGGCTTCGATTAGCCCATCGAGCAGGGCGCCCATGACTTCGAAGGCACCAATTTCCAGTTCGATCTTGCGGGGATGCTCGAACACTTTTGAGCGAGCCAGTTGTTTGGCGTTCTCCACCACATCCCGCACCGCCGGCTCGCAATGGCTGATCAGATCGCCCTCCATGCGGCCGAGCAACAGACGTTCATGGTTGGCGACAAACGCTTCGACCCCTGCTTCAATAAATCGCTCAATGATCTTGCCTCGCAGTAGCGCCGCCTTGCGGCCATCGCGCAGGTCGGAATGAATCAGTTCGCTGACCTCGCGGGTATCGGGGAGAGCAGGCTGCAGCAAGGCGTAGACCTCATCCCAGTGCAGCAGGTCCATTTCCAGACCATCTTCCAGATCAATGATGGCGTAGCAGAAGTCATCGGCGGCCTCCATCAGGTAGGCCAGCGGATGACGGCAGTAACGTCCGGGTGACAGCTCTAGCAGGCCGGTCGCCGTTGCCACTTCGTGGAAGGCGGATGCTTCCGATACGAAAGCGCTGTATTTGCCCGGTTTGTTACTGTCCGAGGCATCGGCGGACAGCCAGGGGTACTTGAGGAAGGTGGCGAGCGTGGCGTAGGTGAGACGCATGCCGTCGTCATACTGGTGATATTCGCTTTTGGTGAGGATGCGAAACCCCTGGGCATTACCCTCGAAAAACGTCAGGTCACTTTGCTGGTGGGTTGGCAGCAGATCCAGAAAGCGCTGACCCCGTTCCTGGAACCAGGCGCGAATGGCGCGCTCGCCAGTATGCCCAAACGGCGGGTTACCAATGTCGTGGGCCAGACACGCAGACTGGACGATGTCGCCAAAGTCGGTGGCACTGACCGTGTCGGGGAGCAAACGTTTGCTGTGCAGCCGCTCACCGGCGCGGATGCCCAGGGTGCGGCCAACGCAGGACACTTCCAGAGAGTGGGTCAGGCGGTTGTGGACATGGTCGTTGGTGGCCAGTGGGTGCACCTGGGTCTTGCGGGCCAGCCGCCGGAATGCCCCGGAAAATATGATCTTGTCATGGTCACGCAGAAAGGCGGTACGGCCGCTTTCGTCCTTGGCGCTTCGTCCGCCCAGGCGGGCCTTGTTCAACAGTGCGTGCCAGTCCATATCGTAAAAGTCTCGGTTATCCCTTGAGAAACGCGTGGCAAAGTCCCACGGTAATCACTCACGGCATGTTGCCACGGGCTGTGCTGTGATGAACAGAATATACGGCAAGGGAGGTCTTCATGAATCTGGATAAACCGTTACTGATGCTGGTCACCAGCGCATCCCAGATGGGACAGGGGCAGCAAACAGGGCTGTGGCTGGAGGAATTCGCCGTCCCTTATCTGCTGTTCCGGGAGCATCAGGTGCCGCTGGTGGTCGCCAGCCCTCGCGGAGGCAAGATCCCGGTGGACCCGAATTCTGTGCCCGATGATGACCAGAAGGCGCAATGGACCGAGGCAATCGACCAGCTGCAGGATACCCGTGCGCTGGAAGATGTCTGGGAAGACGGTTTTAGCGGTGTCTTTGTCCCGGGAGGCCATGGCGCCATGTTCGATATGCCGGATAATCCGTTGGTGGCCGCGGTGATGGAACGTACCTGGGCGGATGGCGGCCTGCTGGGCGCGGTGTGTCATGGCCCGGCGGCACTGGTCGGGCTGCGTAATGAAGATGGCTCCCCGCTGGTACAGAATCGTACCGTCGCCTGCTTCACCAACGACGAAGAGCGTGAGGTTGGGCTGGATGAGGTGATGCCGTTCCTGTTGGCCACTCGACTGGAAGAGTTGGGGGCAACACTGGATCTGGCTGACAAGTTTGTTGCGCACGCGATCACGGATGGCAAGCTGGTAACCGGCCAGAATCCACAGTCCAGTGAGGCGGTGGCCCGGGCGGTCATTAACGCGCTTTCAGAGTAACCGCCGGTATCCGGCAAAACAGGGAAACGGAGAAACGATGGGGATCTACGATTATTCTGCTACCACCTTGAGTGGCGACGAGAAAAACCTGGCTGACTTCAAGGGCAAGGTCATGCTGATTGTGAATACTGCCAGCAAATGCGGTTTCACGCCGCAGTTTGAAGGGCTGGAAGGCCTTTACGACGACCTCAAGGACAAGGGGCTGGAGATCCTCGGGTTTCCCTGTAACCAGTTTGGCAAGCAGGAGCCGGGTGCGGCGGATGAAATCGGGGCGTTCTGTCAGAAAAACTACGGTGTCAGTTTCACCATGTTCGACAAGATCGATGTGAATGGTGACAACGCCCACCCGTTGTACACCTACCTGAAGCAGGAAGCGCCAGGGGTGCTGGGCAGCAAGGGCATCAAGTGGAATTTCACCAAGTTTCTGGTGAACAAGGAGGGCAAGGTGATCAAGCGCTACGCCCCCACCGACAAGCCGGAAGCGATCCGCAAGGACATCGAGAAGCTGCTGTAAGCATCAGCGTCTCGCGGCGCCGCGCTCCTCTCTCGTAGCGTCAGGGGAGCGTGCCTGTTTTTTCAGTTTCTTGTCCTGGTCGTAATGCCACTTGATGGCGAAGAACATGCCGACGCCAAACACGACCAGTTTGAACACGAGCAGAATGATCGGGACCCAGTTCATGGTGTGTGCTCTCTCAAGGCTGTGGGGGGGGGGGGCAGAACAGGCCCGGGCACCTTGCCCGATCAATGTTCACCGTTCCCACTGATTCTAGGTCAAGCCCTCAGCCCGCCACATTGGACATAGTGTCCTTGCCCTTGCTACGGGCTCGCCTTGCGACGCTCCAGTCCCTCAAAGATCAACATCCCGCTGAGCATTGCGGCGACAAAGGTCATGGCTTTGGCGCTACCAGCGCCTGACGCGACCAGCGCCGGCCCCGGGCAGAATCCGGCCAGCCCCCAGCCAATACCAAATCCCAAGGCGCCAAGAACCAGTCGTTTGTCCAGTGTGCGGCGGGTGGGTAGCTGAAATGCCCGCGCGAAGAATGGGGCGCTGCGCTGACGGGCCAGGTACACGCCCATGGCTGATACCGGTATGGCGGCGCCCATGACCAGTGCCAGAGACGGGTCCCAGTGACCGGCAAGATCCAGGAAGGCCAGCACCTTGGCGGGGTTGGCCATGCCGGCGAGAAGCAGGCCGGCCCCGAAGGCAAGCCCGGCGATAAACGCTGCAAAATGATGGCCCCGCATTACAGGCCTCCCCACAGGTGACGAATCACATAGACGGTCACAAAGCCGCTGGCCATGAAGGCGACGGTGGCGGCCATCGATCGTGGCGACAGCCGCGACAGGCCACACACCCCGTGACCGCTGGTGCAGCCGGCGCCGTAGCGGGTGCTGATACCGACCACCAGCCCGGCGATGACCAACACGGGCCAGTCTGCGTCGATCACCAGCGCGGGCAGTGGTGCAAACAGCGTCCAGACCAGCGGGGCGGTCAACAGGCCAGCAATGAAGGCCAGCCGCCAGCCGTGGTCACCGGCGGGCCGTTGCAGCAGTCCGCCGACAATACCGCTGATGCCTGCGATGCGGCCATTGGCATGTAATAGCCAGGCAGCGGAGAGCCCGATCAGGGCGCCACCACCCAGGGCGCTCCAGGGGGTAAAGGCCTGCCAGTCAACGGTCATGGCGTTGTCTCCGTTTCCGCACAGAACTGTTGGTACAAGGTGTGCAAAATGGCCAGTGCGCGGGTATCGGCGACCCGGTAAAACATCTGCTTGCCTTCACGGCGGGGGGCAATCAATCCTTCCCGTCGTAATACTCCCAGTTGTTGGGATAGCGAGGGCTGGTAAAGCGCCGTCAGCGTTTCCAGTTCGCTGACACTGCGTTCCTCGCCATCGGCCAGTTGGCAGAGCAGCATCAATCTGTCGGGGTGAGACAGGGCCTTGAGCATCTGGCTGGCGGCGCAGGCGTTGGTGCGCAGCAGGGCGGGATCGGGTTGCATGGGGTTCCTGTCATCACGTCATTCAAAATACATTATTTGATAATATATATTGATTGGCGCAGAAAAGACAAGATCCGGAGAGGGCACTTCAGACGGCGATGGATTCGAACGGCAGAACACCGTAGTACATGGCAAAGAAATGGCAGACGCTGCCGCCGACGACAAACAGGTGCCAGATAGCGTGGTTGAAGGGGATGATGCGATCCGCCAGGTAGAAGATCACGCCTACCGTATAAGTGATGCCGCCCGCCAGAACCAGCCAGAAGCCAGTGTCGTTGAGCTTGGTGGTCAGATCGTTGGAGGCAAACAGGATCAGCCAGCCCATGGCCAGGTAAATGCCAACGCGCAGCATCTTGAACCGGTGGCCGTACAGGGCCTTGAGTCCAATGCCGGTGAGCGCCAGCGCCCAGATCACCGCAAACAGAATCCAGCCTGTCTGGCCGCGCAGATTCACCAGCAGGAAGGGGGTGTAGGTGCCGGCAATCAGCCCGTAAATGGCGCAATGGTCGAGCATCTTGAAGGCCGCGCGCAATTTCGGGCTGCGCAGGCTGTGGTACAGGGTGCTGGCGCTGTAGAGCAAAATCAGGCTGGCGCCAAAAATGCTGAACCCGACGATTTTCCAGGGGTCGCCCATCATGCTGGCGGCGACGATCAAGACCACGGTGCCGGCGATGCTCAGCGCTACCCCAATGCCGTGGGTCAGTCCATTCAACCATTCTTCAAGGATCGAGTAGGGCGGTTCCGGGGTCGGGGTGGCAGCCATTGAGGCCCTCTGGCGGTGATCGGTGAAACGTTTCAGGAAAAGAGTCTGCATGATGCCGAGAGGCAAAACCCCCTGTAAAGCGCCATTTCGGACAGCCTTTCGTAAAGTCATCGTAAAACCCTTTTCTTGCCAGGTTGAAAAGAGGGGTTGCTGACATCAGGGCTTGGGTACGGGCCAGCCTGGCCCAACCAGATTCTGATCAAGCAGATGGAGGACAGGATGATCGAGCACAACAAGCAAGTGGCAGAAGAGTTAAGCAAGCTGTTGGCCGAGAGCTACACCTTGTACCTGAAGACCCACAAGTATCACTGGAATGTGACCGGCCCCATGTTCCATAGCCTGCATCTGCTGTTCGAAGAGCAGTACGTGGAGCTGGCCGAAGCCGTGGACACCATCGCCGAACGCATTCGTGCCCTGGGCTGGAAGGCGCCGGGCAGCTATGGCGAATTTGCGAAGCTGTCCACCGTGAACGATGCCGATGGAGATCCGGCAGCCAGTGACATGATCAAGGAGCTGGCGGCGGATCATCGCACTGTGGCCGAACGGGCCAACAGGGTGTTGAAGCTCGCAGCAGAGCATGAAGATGAGGGCTCGGGTGCGGTCGCCAGTGACCGTATCGAGATCCACGAGAAGGCTGCGTGGATGCTATCTGCCCATCTGGGCTGATAGTCAGCACTGATTGCCGGGATAGTGGTAATCAAATGTTCTTCTGAATAGCCGGTGGCTATCATGTTGTCATTGCTTATCGAGGCTACCCAATGACGCGTGATGCGCTCACCGTCCGGCCCAGGGCCGCCACTGGATGTGGCGGTACAGGGCCAACCCTCTTCCCCCCTTGGCCGGCATCTGCCGGCCTTCTTTTTTCTGGTACGCCACCCGGCCTGTCCACGTGTCTGCGTGTCCCGAGTCAACAAAGACATCACATTCATCACGGGCCACAATGGTTAGCCTGAGTTGAAGTTTGTTCACGGATGACCAACAAGCTGTGTGATAATGGTACTCACAAGTACCAAACAAGGATTCGGGAGAGCAACATGCAACGTGTCTGGGCATTGCTGGGTCTGACCCTGGCGCTGTGGGGATGTGCGGATGAGCCGGAAACAGTGGCTACACAGCCCCAGCCGGTGAAACTCTTTACGGTGGACAGTACCGCAGAAGGGCAATTGCGCCATTACCCGGGCAAGGTTGTGGCCACCGAAGGCTCTGAGCTGGCGTTTCGGGTGTCCGGGCAGCTGGTGAAGTTTCCGGTCCGCGCCGGTGAAGAGGTCAAGAAAGGGCAGTTGCTGGCGGCGCTGGATCCGGCGGACTTCCGCAACCAGCTGGCTGACCGTCAGGCCCAGTATGATCTGGCCAACAGTCAGTACCAGCGCAGCATCAGCCTGCATGAACGCGGGGTGATTTCCGAGGCCCAGTTCGATGAAATCCAGGCCAAGCGACGTCAGGCGGAAGCGGCACTGAGTCTGGCCCGGGACAACGTGAACTATACCCGGCTGAGAGCGCCCTATGCCGGCACGGTTGCCCGCACCCACGTGGAAAATTACCAGTTTGTGCAGGCCAAGGAGCCGATCCTGTACCTGCAAGGCAACAAGAACATCGATATCGAATTTGCGGTGTCGGAGCGGTTCTTTACCAACCTCAAAAAGGATGGTGATGATTACCAGCCGGACCTGCGCTTTGAAGGCGCACCGGACAAGGTGTTCAAGGCCAGCTACAAGGAACATGAGGCCAGCGCCGACGATCGCACCCAGACTTACATCATTACCCTGACCATGCCCAACCCTGACGGCATCATGGTGCTGCCGGGCATGAGTGTGGATGTGGCGATCGACCTCAGCCAGATCATGCGCGAGTCCACCACCTGGCCCCAGGTACCGGTGGAGGCGGTGTTCAACAAGGATGGTGAAGACGGCGCCTTTGTCTGGTTGTTTGATGCGGACGCCGGAACGGTTTCTGCCACTGGCGTGACGCTGGGTCAGGTAGTGGGTGACGGTGTCGAAATCACTGACGGTTTGGCCGCCGGTGACCGTATTGTCAGCGCCGGGGTGCACCATCTCAAGGATGGACAGGCGGTCCGTGAACTGGTGAAAGAGCGGGGCCTGTAAGTGATGAACATCGCCGAGTACAGCATCCGCCACAAGGTGGTCAGCTGGCTGTTCACCCTGATTCTGTTGGTCGGCGGGGCCATCAGTTTCACCCGCCTGGGACAGCTGGAAGACCCGGAGTTCACGCTCAAGATTGCCATGGTGATCACCCAGTATGCGGGTGCTTCGCCTCGCCAGGTCGAAGAGGAGGTGACGCTGCCGGTGGAGCGTGCCATCCAGAGCTTGCCCTACGTGAAGAACGTCACCTCCATTTCCAGCAATGGCCTGTCCCAGGTGCAGGTGGAAATGAAACCGCGCTATCGGGCCAGTCAGCTCAAGCAGATCTGGGATGAGTTGCGTCACAAGATGACCGACCTGCAGGGCCAGCTACCCCCGGGCGCAGGCACCATTCAGGTGATAGATGATTTTGGCGATGTGTACGGCATTCTGCTGGCCATTACCGGCGAAGGGTACCGCTATCAAGACATGCAGGATTACGCGGACTACCTGACCCGTGAGCTGGTGCTGGTGGAAGGGGTCGGCAAGGTGGTGGTCGGCGGTCAGCGTGAAGAGCAGGTGCTGGTGGAAATCTCCCGGACCCGACTGGCTTCACTGGGCATCAGCCCTGACCGTATTTTCGGCCTGCTGCAGACCCAGAATACGGTGAATCCGGCGGGCAAGGTGCGGGTGGGTGACGAATACATCCGCATCTACCCCACTGGTGAATTCCCCACGGTTCAGGCCATGGGGAATTTGCTTATCTCCGACCCGGGGGCCGACGAGCTGGTGTACCTGCGGGATGTGGCCACCATCGAGCGCGGCTATGCGGAAGTGCCGGGACACCTGTATCGCTTTAATGGAGGGCCGTCGCTGACGCTGGGCATTTCGTTCGCTTCAGGGGTCAATGTGGTGGACGTGGGGGCAAGAGTGGACCAGCGCCTGGCGGAACTGGAATACCAGCGCCCAGCCGGCATGGAGCTGGCCACCGTCTATAACCAGCCCAACGAAGTGGACAAGTCGGTCAGCGCCTTCATGCTGAATCTCGGCGAAGCCGTGGCCATCGTGATAGCGGTCTTGCTGGTGTTCATGGGCTTGCGTTCCGGGGTGCTGATGGGAGGCGTGCTGCTGCTGACCATCCTGGGCACGTTCATCGTGATGAAAGTGCTGGCCATTGATCTGCAGCGAATCTCCCTGGGGGCGCTGATTATTGCGCTGGGGATGCTGGTGGATAATGCCATCGTGGTCACCGAAGGGATCCTGGTGGGCATGAAGCGCGGGTTGTCCAAATTGCAGGCCGCCAGCGAGGTGGTGAAGCAGACCGTCTGGCCGCTGCTGGGCGCCACAGTGATTGCCATTATGGCCTTTGCTCCGATTGGGTTGTCTGATGATGCCACCGGCGAGTACACCAACAGCCTGTTCTGGGTGTTGTTGATTTCCCTGCTGTTAAGCTGGATTACCGCGATTACCCTGGTGCCGTTTTTCGCCGAACAGTTCTTCAGTGACAAGGATGTGGGCGGTGCAGATGGAGAAGCCGAGGATCCCTACAAGGGCCGGGTGTTTGTCTTGTACAGGCGCTTGCTGGACCGGGCCATCCATCATCGGGTACTGACGCTGTCCGGCATGGGGGTGTTGCTGGTGCTGGCCGTGCTGGGCTTCGGTTTCGTCAAGCAGGCGTTCTTTCCGCCGTCCAACACGCCCATGTTCCTGGTAGATTACTGGCTGCCCCAGGGCAGTGATATTCGCGCCACCCGTGAGGCATCCGAGCGTCTGGAGCGTTCGTTACTGGAGATGGACAGTGTCACCCAGGTGACCACCACCATTGGTCAGGGGGCGGCCCGTTTCATGCTGCCTTACGCGCCGGAAAAAAGTTACCCCAGTTACGCCCAGCTGATTGTGGAAGTGAAAGACCGCGACAGCATTGATCCGGCCCTGGCCGCGACCCGTGACTTGATCCGCAGTGAACATCTGCAGGCGTTTGCCAAGGTGAAGCGGCTGATGATCGGGCCCAGCCCGGCGGCCTCTATCGAGGCGCGTTTCAGTGGCCCGGATCCCACGGTGTTGCGCGAGCTGGGCCTGAAAGCGCAGGCCATCATGGCCGACGATGGCGCGCTGGAAAGTATTCGCCACGACTGGCGTCAGCAGGAAAAGGTGATTCGTCCGCAGTTTCTGGAAGCCCAGGCCCGGCGAGCCGGGATCAGCCGTGAGGATCTGGATAATACCCTGGCGCTGAACTTCAGTGGCCGCACGGTGGGCCTGTACCGTGATGGCAGCAAGTTGCTGCCGATTGTGGCGCGGCCGCCGGATGATGAACGTTTAAGCGCCAATAATCTCAACGATGTGCAGGTCTGGTCGCCGGTCTATTCCACCTACATTCCCATTAGTCAGGTGGTAGGTGACTTCGAGACCGAATGGGAAAACGCGTTGATCATGCGTCGCGATCGCAAGCGTACCCTGACGGTACAGGCGGAGCCCGATGTGCTGGGTGAGGAAACCGCAGACCAGGTATTGCGACGGATTCGGCCGGCGATTGCGGCGCTGGAGCTGCCGCCGGGGTATTCCCTCACCTGGGGGGGCGAATATGAGGCCTCCAGTGATGCCCAGGCGGCGGTGTTTGGCAGCCTGCCCATGGGCTATCTGTTCATGTTCATCATCACCATGTTGCTGTTTGACTCCCTGCGCCAGCCACTGGTGATCTGGGCCACGGTTCCGCTGGCGATTATCGGGGTGACTCTGGGCTTGTTGCTGCTTAATGCGCCGTTCGGTTTCATGGCGCTGTTGGGCTTCCTCAGTCTGTCCGGGATGCTGGTCAAGAACGGCATTGTGCTGGTGGAGCAGATCAAGCTCGAAATGGAGAGTCGCGAGCCGTTCGAGGCGGTGGTGCTGGCATCCATTTCCCGGGTGCGGCCGGTCTGCATGGCGGCAATTACCACCATCCTTGGCATGGTGCCGTTGCTGTTCGACGCCTTCTTCGAGTCCATGGCCGTGGTAATCATGTTTGGTCTGGGCTTTGCGACCGTGCTGACCCTGGTCGTGATCCCGGTGTTGTACACCCTCGCCTATGGCATCAAGCCAGGTAAGGATCAGCATGTGTGAGTCGTGACGGCCCCGGGGCAGGGGCGCTGATTTCGGGGGCAACTTGCCTGCCAGGGATGCCGGGTTAACAGGGCCGCATCGCTGGCCGGCAAGCGTGCCGGATCGACCTGTCGAAACTTGAGTCTCAAGGGTGCCTCTGCCCCGGCTCTCTGCCACAATGTGCCAGCCTGACGACTTACATGATCCCAAGGAGTACCGATGTTGCTGGCCATTGCCGCCGTAATTGGCGGGCTGATTCTGCTGGTGTGGAGTGCCGACAAATTTGTGGAAGGGGCTGCGGGTACGGCAGCCCATGCGGGCATGCCGCCGTTGCTGATCGGCATGCTGATTGTCGGTTTCGGTACCTCGGCGCCGGAGATGGTGGTCTCGGCGCTGGCCGCCCTGGAAGGCAATCCTTCCCTGGCACTGGGCAACGCCTACGGTTCCAATATTTCCAATATCGCCCTGATTCTGGGGGTGGTGGCGGTGATCAGCCCCATTGCGGTGAACTCCACGATCCTCAAGAAAGAGCTGCCGATTCTGGCCGTGATTACCCTGATTGCCGGTTACCAGCTCATCGACGGCAATATCACCCGCACCGATGCCTGGATTCTGATTGCGCTGCTGGCGGTGCTGATGGGGTGGTCGATCTATGCGGCCATGAGCGGCAAGGGGGATGTGCTCGGTGGCGAGGTGGAAACAGATCTGGCCGACCATCCGTTACCTTTGAAAAAAGCGCTGTTCTGGCTGGTGGTAGGGCTGATCCTGCTGGTGGCCAGCTCGCGGCTGCTGGTGTGGGGAGCGGTGTTCATTGCCCAGAGCCTTGGGGTCAGTGATCTGATCATCGGCCTGACCATCGTGGCCATTGGCACCTCGCTGCCGGAGCTGGCATCCAGTATCGCGGCGGTGAAAAAGAACGAACACGATATCGCCTTCGGCAACGTGCTAGGCTCGAACCTGTTCAATACCCTCGGCGTGGTCGGTATTGCCGGTGCCATTAGCCCGATGGCGGTGGAGCCCGGTGTGCTGCAGCGGGACTGGAGCCTGATGATGGCGCTGACACTGGCGTTGTTTGTGATGGGCTTTGGCCTGTGGGGCCGCAAGGGGCAAATCACCCGCAGCAACGGGGTCGGTTTGCTGGTGGTGTATGTGGCCTATATGGCCTATCTGGGGACCAGTCTGCTGGTGACAGCCGCATAATAAGGATTCAACAATGGCAGGGACGTCTGACAAGTTGGAGCGCCGCGCTTTTCTGTTTTCGCTGATCGGGGTGAGCCTGGTGTTCGCCCTGATGATGCAGCCCTTCTTTGCGCCCATCTTCTGGGCTTGCGCCATCAGCGTGATCTTCTATCCGTTCCAGAAGCGGTTGCTGGCGCGCTGGCCCAATCGGCGCAACGTGGTGGCGTTGCTGACGCTGACGTTGTGCGTGGTGCTGGTGATTATTCCCGTGTTGTTTGTGGCGACCTCTTTTGTCACCGAAGGAGTGGGGCTGTTTCAGCAAGTCCAGAGTGGTGAGATCAACCTTGCCGACTACGTGGACAAGATCAAACATGCGTTCCCCGGCATACAGTCGCTGGCCGAGCGCTTTGACATCGATCTGGAACGGATCAAACAGCAGGCGGTCCAAGCCTTTACCGGCGCCGGGCAGTTTCTTGCCAAACGGGCACTGGCCGTGGGGCAGAACACCTTCCAGTTTTTCCTCAACCTGGCCCTGATGCTGTATTTGGCATTTTTCCTGTTGCGCGACGGTGACGCCATGGTAGCCATGCTGATTCGTGCCCTGCCATTGGGTGACGAGCGCGAGAAGTTGCTGTTCGCCAAGTTTGCCGAAGTGACCCGCGCCACCATCAAGGGCAATCTGGTGGTGGCCATTACCCAGGGTGCCCTGGGTGGGTTGATCTTCTGGTGGCTGGGCATTCCCGGCGCCTTGTTGTGGGGCGTGGTGATGGCGGTGCTGTCGCTGATCCCGGCAGTGGGTGCGGGTTTGATCTGGTTGCCGGTGGCGGTGTACCTGTATGCCGTGGGTGAGGTGGTCAGCGCTACGGTGTTGCTGCTTTACGGTATTTTCGTGATTGGTCTGGTGGATAATATTCTGCGCCCGATTCTGGTGGGCCGGGATACCAAGTTGCCGGATTACGTGGTGTTGTTTTCGACCCTGGGCGGGCTGGCCATGTTTGGGATCACCGGGTTTGCTCTGGGGCCCTTGCTGGCGGCGTTGTTTGTGGCGTTCTGGGGTATCTTTATTCGTGAATTCAATGAGGGCGAGCCTGCCGCAGCTTTGCTGGAACAGCAGGCGGAACGCTCCGGGAGTGAATGACCGTGATCTTTTTGCGCATGGTACTGGCGGCGTCCATCGCCGGATTGTCAGCGTTTGGCTGTGATGAAGACGAAGATGGCGAGCTGTTTGGCGACAGCACCCGGCTGTATTTTCATAACCAGTTGACGCAGAGCACCGGTGGTAGCAGCGATGACGTGGTGGTGGATTTTTATGTCGATGACATGAATTCCCCTCTTAGCGAAGACCGTGGTTATACCGAGTCGGGCAATGTCAGCAGCAACCAGATCGAGCTGGACGACGAAAGTGAAAATTTGCAGTTTGACGTGCGCGCAAGCAGCTCTGGCAGCACTCTGATCAATGGCCCGATCACCCAGACACTGATCGCTGGGGACCGATACACCGTGGTGATGATGGGCGACACCACTCTTGGCAACAGTCAACTCAAAAGCTTCCGTTACCAGGATGTGGATGTGGGCAGCGGCCAGATTCGGGTTCGTTTCATTAACACACTCTCCCGGCTTGCGGGTGATGACCTGAGCGTGACCCTCTCAGGCGGAGCCCAACAGCTTGCCACAGATCTGGAATATGGCGGAGCCAGCAGCTACAACACCCTGTCCGCGGGGAGCACCCTTCAGGTGGATATCAACAACCAGACTCAGGGTGTGTTGATCGACCAGGTCAGCTGCAATGTCAGCAGCGGCCGCAGTTACGATGCCATCATCGCCTACAGCCGCTTTGACAGCGACAACGACCAGATCTCGATTTACTGCCAGCCATACAGCTGACGGCTCAGTTAGCTGGAACTTTCTTCGTATTTCTGTTTCCTACCTGCGACAATAAAGAACCCGGTTCAAGGCGTTGACCTTGAGCCGTTGTGTTGGGTTGTAGCTGGGAGGATCTATGCAGAAATGGGCTTGGATGGCGTTGGCAGGCGTTGCGGCGCTGACCGGTTGTGGTGGCAGTGATGATGATGATGACGTGGGGCAATTGTTTCGTGAGCGAACCGGTATCTATTTCCACAATCAGTTAATCGATACCAGTGGTAGTGGGACGGAGCAGGCGGACACCACTGTGGATGTGGTGCTGCGTAATGATGTCTCGGCCCCCTTGTTCGAAGGGCGTGAATATTCCACTACCGAGCAAGATGGCATGGGTTTCAAGCTGGAATCCGATACGGAAACCGTACTGTTTGATATCAATAATGCCACCGCGACGTTAGTTGATGACACCGGTATCAATTTGGCTGCCGGTGAGAATTATACGCTGGTGCTGTACGGCGCTTTGGCCGGTAGCGGTGATCAGATACCAAAATTGAAAGCGTATCAGCAGAGCGTGGAAAGTATTGGCACCAGTCAGGTACGTGTCCGATTTATTCATGCGTTGGCAGACGAGGCGGACCAGAATATCGATATTTCTCTGGAGGGATCGAGTGTGGTCTCCGGTCTGGAATACGGCACGGTGAGTGCCTACAAGGTCGGAGGACTTTCTTCGGCGACAACCCTGACGGCATCGCTGAAGGTAGGCTCAGCCAGTGCTGTCGATCGTAGCTGCGCGATCGAATTGGGTAAAAGCTACGACGCGATCATTGCCCACCCTGCACCGGATAGCACCGGCATCGCTTTGTATTGCCAGCAAGTGGCTGGCTCTTGATCAACGTCAGCCTTTCAGTCTCACCTTCGAATCCAGGGCGGGGGCCTTTAGGGGGCTGCCCTGGTAGGCGGGGACGTCACCAAAACGGGCGTTGGGCCACTGCTCCCAGTCCTTGAGGGCGTTTTCCAGCCGGGTCTGGTCGCGGCCCACAAAATTCCACCACAGCAATACTGGCTGGCTCAGGGGCTCACCGCCTAGCAGCATGAGCCGGCTGCCGGGATCCAGCGACAGCCGTAGTCGATCCCGTCCCTGCCCCAGGTAGTAGAGCTCGCCGGTTTCCAGTGTGGATCCCTCCAGAGTGGCTCGTCCTTCGTTGATGCACAGTCCCAGCTCGAAGTGCTCGGGCACGGCCAGCGACAACTCGCCGCCTTCGCGAGCGACGATGTCCGCCCCCACCAGCGGTGAAAAGACCTGGGCCGGGGATCGGTGGCCGTTCAGCTCGCCGACAACCAGAGTAAGCTGGGCGCAGTCCTGTTCCCATTGGGGCAGGTCACGGTGATGGGAAAATGCCGGAGCGGTGTCTTCGTGCTCGGCAGGCAGGGCAATCCAGAATTGCAGGCCATGCATGGGGCCGCTAAACCCCGGCGGGCTTTCTTCAGAGTGGCAGATGCCGTAGCCGGCGGTCATCAGGTTGAGTTCGCCGGGCTCAATAATCTGTTCATACCCCAGGCTGTCCTTGTGCAGCAATGCGCCTTCGAATAGCCAGGTGACAGTTTGCAGGCCGGTATGGGGGTGGGTGCCCACATCCACCGCGTTATCCGGATTGAGGGAGGTGGGGCCGATGTGATCAAGAAAGCACCAGGGGCCGATCAATCGTTGAGTGCGACTGGGCAGGTGGCGAATGATGGGCAGGCCATTACCGAGAATGCTCCGGCGTGAGGCAACGGCATTGAGTGTCGGGGTGGTGGTGAGGTTGGGGCATTCCACCACTTCACCGTCGTGACCGGTATTGCTCATGGTGACCTCCAGGGCAGTGTGTTCGCGGCAGCCTGTTTCAGGAGTATGGTACTCACAGATCGCAAAGCAAAGGCCCCCCTCGCGGGTGGCTCATCTTCTCGCAGACAGGAGCTCAGCATGGCAACAGTCGCCGTTCAAAGCACACACAAATACCAGCAGGCGATCCATGCCCGCCATCACCAGCTGAGCGCCGATGAGAGCGCTGCGCTGGGTGGTGATGACCAGGGGCCGAACCCTTATGAGTTGCTGCTCTCAGGCCTTGGGGCCTGCACTTCCATCACTTTACGCATGTATGCCGAGCGAAAGGGCTGGTCGCTCGGTGAGATCCACGTGGACCTGCGTTTTTACCGGGACGAAGAAGGGGGCGAGCATATTGAGCGCACCCTTTGCTGCAGTGGTGAGCTGGAGGTAGCCCAGCAAGAACGCTTGTTGGAGATTGCCGCCAAGACCCCGGTAACCCGTACCTTGCTGCAGGGCACGGCAGTCGCGACACAGTGGAAATAAGCGGCGCCCGGCACGCTCTTTTGGCATACTCGCGCCTCCATTGACTCAACGGAGGCGTTTGCCATGTTCAAGGTCAACGAATACTTCGATGCCAAGGTGGCATCCATTGCCTTTCAAACCGAAACCAAGCCGGCCACCGTGGGCGTAATGGCCCCGGGCGATTACGAATTCGGCACCAGCCAGCACGAAGTGATGACCGTGGTCAGCGGAGCCCTGACGGTGCAACTGCCGGGCGCGACCGATTGGCAGACCTTTGCTGCCGGTGAGACCTTCGAAGTGGAAGCCAACAGCAAGTTTCAGGTAAAGGTAGCGGTAGATACGGCGTACCTGTGCCTGTATGGCTGATCGCCACGGCACGACCAAAAAAGCAATACGACAATAAGAAGACAAGGGGGAAAGGATGCCGTTTTTCCCGGCCAGGGATGGTGAATCGCTACAGGTAAGAATTATCGGCCGTGGTCAGCCGGTGCTGATGCTGCATGGTTTGGGCATGCAAGGCAGAGACTGGTTGCCTTTTGTGCTGCCGTTTGCGCGGCGCTATCAGTTTTTCCTGCCGGATTTCCGCGGTGCCGGTGGTTCTTCCCGGGTGCGTTTCAACCAGCCTGATGTGTTTCATAATCACATGCAGGATATGGAAGACCTGGTCAGCCATTTCGGGCTGAGTGACTTCTCGCTGGTGGGGTATTCGCTGGGGGCGACCACCAGTCTGCATTGGCATGCCTTCGGTGATTTCAGTCCTGTTCGCCGCTACTTGCACATCGATCAGTCGCCCTGCATTGCCAATGGGGATGACTGGAGCCACGGGCTGTTTGGTGACCAGCAAGCGCGTTTTTTTAGCCAGTTGGAGGCCCTGTTGGCATTGCTGGACGGTGCCCCGGACACAGGCCCGCTCAATCGTCTGGCCACAGGGCTACGCGAGGCGGTGCTGGGGCAGGTGCTGGATATCTTTTCCCAGGTAGCAGGGCGGCCCGGGCTGCACTCTGCCTACCAGTCCACCAGTCGCTGGTCCGGCGTGTGGGCCCGGCTGCTGCCGGTGGCCGATGTGGCGGATCTGCGTGCCTACCTGCGCGCGTACCTGTCCCATACCCATGACTATCGCACTACCTCCGGTGACTTCCCTGTTCCGGCTACGGTGCTGACGGGAGCGTTGTCACCGCTATACCCTGCAGCCGGGCAGGCTGAGTTTGCCCGCCATATCCGTGCCCGCCATGTGGTGTTGGACAAGGCGGGGCATGTGCCACTGATGAGTCAGCCGGTGGCGTTCACCCGTGCTTTGGGACGTTTTTTAAACGAATAACGGAATCAGGTTTCGCAAATTGGCGGGTTGCCGGTACCATGCGGGCGTCACAGACAACGCCTGAACGGGAGATCGGGGTGGCCGCCATTCATTCCTCTGCACCTTCACTGACCCTGCGTGCTGGCAGCGAGGCGATTGCCCATCTGCGCGAACACGGCTTGCGCCCCGAGGATGTGGATCTGTTGCCGGGGGCGGCAGGGGGGCCCAAGGCGCTGGGCATCAATGGCCTGGACAAGGCCGTGTTCGGCGACTTCCTGACACGTGCCCGTGTGCCGCGGACCTTGATCGGTGCGTCCATTGGCAGCTGGCGTTTCGCCGCCATCAGCATGAGTCAGGACCCGGCAGCGGCGCTGGACCGCCTGGCGGAGCTTTATACCCGTCAACGTTTCCCCAAGGGCATTACCGCCACGGAAGTGTCCCGCCGCTGCGCGGCCATGTTGTCCGAACTGTTGCAGGACCGGGATCAGCATATTCTCCGTCATTCCGATTACCGGCTGGTGATTGTGGTGATCCGTAGCCGCGGCTTGATGGCTCATCAGGGGCCGCTGGGTCTGGGCCTGGGGCTGGCTGGCCTGATCGGAACCAATCTGTTCAGTCGTCGTGCCACCGGTCTGTTCATGGAGCGGGGGCTGGTGTGCAGTGGCGACGCGCCGTTGCCACTGGGGCCGCTGAATGACTTCACCACCCACCGTATCCCGCTGTCCGCCGATAACCTGCGTGCTGCCTTGCTGGCCAGCGCTGCCATTCCCATGGTGCTCGATGGCGTTACCGAGTTTCCTGGTGCGCCTGAAGGGGTCTACCGCGATGGTGGCATGCTCGACTATCACCTGGATCTGCCTTACCAGAGCAACGGGATTGTGCTGTACCCGCACTTTACAGACCGGGTCATCCCCGGCTGGTTCGACAAGCCTTTGCGTTGGCGTAACGGCGACCCGCACCGCTTGCGTCGAATGCTGCTGGTATCGCCGTCCCCCGAGTACCTGGCCAGCCTGCCCCACGGCAAGCTGCCAGACCGTACCGACTTCAAGCATTACCTTGGCGACGACGCCGGCCGCGAGCAATACTGGAAAACCGCCATCGCCGAAAGCGAGCGTCTCGGTGATGAATTCCTGGAGCTGGTGGAAACCGGCAAATGGGAAGAGCGGGTGAGGGTAGTTAACAGTGAATAGTGAACAGCGTCGCGGAAGCGACCTGGGGTTGTTGAACGCATGAGGCCGCGTCCAGACGTTGGGCGCGGCCTCATGTGTTGAAAAACCGGAAAGGTTGCTCGCGCAACTGTTCACTATTCACTGTTAACTGTTCACTGAACCCCTGCTAGTCTCCCCCTACCCTCTACCACCCGCCGAGCGTGCCTTTGAACTCAACCGCTTCTCTTTCCAATACCGCGCTTGCCCGCCAGTTGTGGCAGCAGACCTGGCCCATGGCGCTGGGGGTGATGTCGTTGCTCGGGTTTCATCTGGTCGACAGCATTTTTGTGGCTCGGTTGGGCACGGCGCCGCTGGCGGCCCAGTCCTTTACCTTCCCGTTGGCGTTTCTGGTGATCGGCGTGCAGGTGGGGGTGGGCATCGCCATTGCGGCGCTGATTTCACGCTCCATCGGCGCCGGCAAGCAGACCGAAGCGAACCGGCTGGGGGCGCTGGTTCTGGTCGGTGGTGGCGTGCTCCAGGGGGCGCTGGTGGCGCTGTTGTGGCTGGTGCAGACCCCGGTGTTCACCCTGTTGGGGGCGTCGCCGGAAATCCAGACGTTGATTCGACCCTATTGGGCCCTGCAATTGCCTGCCATGTGGGTGGGGGGTGTGGTGTATTTTGGCTACAGCCTGTTCCGGGCCCACGGCAATACCCGCTTCCCGGGTCTGATGATGGTGGTCACCAGCCTGCTCAATCTGGTGCTCGACCCGCTGCTGATTTTCGGGGTGGGGGAGTGGCAGGGTTTCGGCCTGCCGGGCGCAGCACTGGCGACCCTGTTGGCGTTTGCGCTGGGGGGCGTGCTGCTGGTGCTGTCTCTAAAGGGCAAGGGCTGGGTGCAACGTGAGGGCATGTTGCAGCAGATGCGCGACTCGGCCCTGCCGTTTTTTCATATTGCCGGGCCAGCCATGATCAGCCAGCTGATGCCACCCCTGGCGGCCATGCTGGCCACCGCGCTGGTGGCGCGCAGTGGGGACCAGGCGGTGGCCGCCTGGGGGATGGCCAGTCGTCTGGAGAGCTTCTCCATCGTTTTGGTGCTGGGCATGACCATGGCACTGCCGCCCTGGCTGGGGCGTTGCTACGGCAGCAATGACTGGGACACCGTGCAACGGCTGATGAAAGTGGGCGCGGCCATGGTGGTGGGCTGGCAGGTGCTGCTGGGGCTGTTGCTGGCGGTCCTGGCCGGGCCGCTGGCCGGGCTGCTGGTAGACTCGGCCCCGGTGCAGGCTTACCTCACCGTGCTGATTCGCTGGCTGCCTCCCAGCTATGGTTTGCTGGGTGTCTGCATGCTGGTGGTCTCAGCCAGCAATGCCCTCGGCTGGCCCATGCGTGCCATGCTGATTTCCTTCCTGCGTCTGTTCCTGTGCTACCTGCCGCTGTTATGGCTGGGCTTCCACCTCGGCGACTTCGGCGGCCTCGCCCTGGGCGCGGCCTTTGGCAACCTGATGGCTGGCGTAATGGCGTGGGGGATGTATCGACAGGCGCTTTCTTCAGTGAACAGTTAACAGAGTCGCGGAAGCGACCTGGGGTTTTAGAACGCATGAGGCCGCGTCCAGACGTTGGGCGCGGCCTCATGCGTTGAAAAACCGAAAAGGTTGCTCGCGCAGCTATTCACTTTTCACTGTTAACTGTTCACTGCTGTCCCTTTCCCACTCCGGTGGTTTCCACAGGTGTTTCAGGCGCTGGGTGAGGGGGCCGCGTTTTGCCATGGCTTTGAACATGTCGGCGTATTCGTGGCACCAGTTGACGATCAGGCTGTTGCTGTAGACCGGGCGGGTGATGCCGTATTCCACCGGCAAATCCTGTTTTTCCTCCACGAAGGTGCCGAACATCTTGTCCCAGACAATGAAGACACCGGCGTAGTTCTGGTCGATGTATTCCGGGTTGCGGCCGTGATGAACACGGTGGTGGCTTGGGGTATTGAAGATAGCTTCAATGACCGGGTGAAGCTTGTCCACCAGGGTGGTGTGGATGAAGTACTGGTACACCAGCGACAGGGCATAGCAGACCCCGATCCATACCGGATTGAAACCCACGAAGGCCAGCGGCACGTAGAACAGCCAGCCGCCATTGAAGATATTGGTGGCGTTCTGGCGCATGGCGGTGGAGAAGTTCATGCGCTCGGAAGAATGATGGGTAACGTGGGCGGCCCAGAACCAGCGCACCCGATGGGAGGTGCGATGGAACCAGTAATAGAAGAAATCCACTAGCACCCACAGCAGCAAGGCCGTCGCCCAGCTCAATTCGATGTCCATGAGCCGGTGGTGGAAGGCAAAGGCATAGACCGGGAACGCGATAAGGCCGGCGAACAACAGTTCGGTGGTCTGGTAGCCCGCGCCTAGCAGGAAGTTGAGCAGGGACTCGCGGCCATTGGCCAGTGCCGGGTTATGGCGGATCTTTCGGTACTCCCACAGGAACAGGCCGATAAACACGGGCGTGGCAACCACAAAGATCAACTGCCGCTCGTCCAGGGCCAGCCAGGGGGAAACGGCTTCCCACAGTGGCATCAATCCACTCTCACGCAGTACATCCTCGAACCATTCCAGCAGCACCATGGGGCCTCCACCGTTATGCGTTATTGTCATGCAGGGATTATGGGCGGCATCTGATGGCAGGTATTGACGATACATGCCGTATTTTTGACAATCGATGCCAAACGACAAACGGATAATCGCCCATGGCAACCCCCATGCGGGTGACCGGAGCCTGGATCCAGCTGCTGACGGATTGGCTGGACCAGGAGAATCTGCCGGCCCCTGAACTGCGTACCTTGCTCGATAGCCGTAGCAGTGCCGATGTGGTGCCGATCCCACTCTGGCAAGACATGCTGGCGCAGGCGGTGGCGCTACGGCCGGGCCGGCCTGCACCGGGGCTGGCCATTGGTGCGCGGATTCAGCCGCGCCATGTTGGCGTGCTGGGGTACCTGTTGCTCACATGCCGGACCCTTGGCGAAGCCATGCTGGCGTATCAGCGCTATGAATCCCTGTTCTACGGCCAGAATCTGGTCGAGGTGCATGCCGAGGGCGACACCATGATGCTGCGCTGGTCGGGGGAGGATTCCACCGGCGAGTTGGCAGACACCGTGGCCATCGCCAGTCTGGTGGCGTTTCTGCGCCGTCAGCTGGACGATCCGCCCGCTCCGCTGGCGGTGGATTTTCCCTTTGCCACCCCGTCGGCAGCGGCATGCGCCGCCCATGAGGCGTTCTTTGGCTGCCCGGTGCGTTTTGCACAACCCTGGACCCAGGTGGTGTTCCCGGTGCATCTGCTGACCCTACCGCTCCCGCACAGCGACCCCAGCATGCGCAGCCTGCTGGACCGCCAGGCCAGCGCCATGCTGCTGGCGCTACCGGACTCCGACAGCTTCGATCGTGCCCTGCAACAGGCCATGGTGAGGCTGATGCCCGAGGGCAAGGTCACGCTGCCGCGACTGGCGGCCACGCTGCATATGTCGGTACGCACCCTGCAGCGTCGATTGGCGGAACGTCAGCTGACCTGGCGTGCACTGCTTGACCGGACCCGCGAGCAATTGGGGCGCCATTACCTGGCCGACCCGTCCCTCACGCTGGGGGACATTGCCCTGCTGCTGGGGTTTTCCGAGCACAGCGCGTTCAGCCGCGCCTGGCGCCAATGGACCGGCAGCACACCGGCAGTGGCCCGCCGTCAGCTGCGGGGGTTGCAAGGTTGAGCACGAAAGCGTCACAGGATGTGTAGGGGAAATGGGGCCTAAAGCGAGAGAAAACAGCGAGTTAATGTGATTGGCGAGACGCCGCTATCAAAACTGTCCGGGCCCCTGAACAATCCTGTCATTGCTGATTGATACGCATCTTGTTTACCTTGCTGCCATCACGCCCTGTGGGGCAGTTGTGAATTCAGCAGGGGAACACACCCATGAAAACGCGTATTACCGAATTGCTGGGCATCCAGTATCCGATCGTACAGGGCGGCATGCAGAACGTGGGCTACGCCGAATTGGCAGCCGCGGTATCCAACGCCGGTGGTCTGGGCATCATCACCGGCCTGACCCAGCCTACCCCGGAAGATCTGGACAAGGAAATCAAGCGCTGCAAGGAAATGACCGACAAGCCCTTCGGCGTGAACCTGACCATCCTGCCCACCATCAAGCCGGTTCCCTACGAAGAATACGCGCGCGTGATCTGTGAAAACGGCATTCCGGTGGTCGAAACCGCTGGCCGTAATCCGGAACCCTTCATGCCGTTGTTTGCCGATGCTGGCGTCAAGGTTGTTCATAAGTGTACCTCTGTACGTCACGCCCTGAAGGCCGAGAAAGTCGGTGTGGCGGCGGTATCAGTGGACGGCTTCGAGTGTGCCGGCCACCCTGGTGAAGATGACATCCCCAACCTGGTATTGCTGCCTGCCGCAGCCAAGGTGCTGAAGATCCCGATGCTGGCTTCCGGGGGTATTGGTACCGGTGCCCAGATGGCTGCCTGTCTGGCCCTGGGTGCAGATGGCATCAACATGGGGACCCGTTTCCTGGCCTCTGCAGAAGCGCCGGTTCACGAGAACATGAAGAAGGCCATCGCCGAAGCGTCCGAGCTGGACACCGCGCTGATCTTCCGTCCGCTGAACAATACCGCTCGCGTGTTCAAGAACGCCGTTGCCACCAAGGTAAACGAGATTGAGCGTGAGAAAGGTCAGGACATGAAGTTCGAATACATCGTCGACCTGGTGGCCGGTGTGAAAGGCAAGGCCGCGCTGACCTCTGGCGAAATCGATGGCGGTATCTGGACCTCCGGTATTGTTCAGGGCCTGATCGACAGCTACCCGAGCTGTGCAGAAATTATTGATGACATCATTACCGAGTGTAATGCCACCATCAAACAACGTCTGGCCGGTTTCATCGACGGCTAAACGTTCCCGGTTTTAAACTCGCTCTCCCGAGTCCAGCCAGGGGTTTTCCTCTGGCTTTTTTTTGCCCGCTTTGTGGTCGCAACACGCAACACGAAACATTCCCATACCCTTCGTAGGAGCGCCGGTTATTCGCTGCGCTCGGTGGCGGCACGATAGCCGTTGTTAAATGTTAAGGCGCACGAACGACCCAACCTCTCACTCCCGGATTATGCTGTTGAAAGCTCACAGCTCACAGCTCACAGCTCACAGCTAAAACCCCGGCTTGGTCACCGCCAGGTAAATAATCATCGGAATAAAAATCATCACCAGCGGGGTGCTGATGCGAAAGAACAGCCAGTGCCACTGCATCAGCTTTTCATAGCGTTTCATGTCGCCTTTCAGGCGCCATTGTTTCTTGCTGCCTCCGAAATGCGAAATCCAGTAATCAAACACTTCCACCGGGATGAAGATGCCGATGACGATGGCCAGCTTGACCATCAGCCAGTGGGTGTCCATTCCCCAACCGGTAAGCCATACCATGAGTGCGCCGGTGGCCAGCACGATCGGGAAGGCGATGTGTTCCAGCGATGCGCCCCGGTCGAACTGTTCCATGGTCCAGTTGCGACGTTCCAGCCGGTGGGGGTCATCCGGGGTGCGTTGCCAGGCCAGCCAGGCCGATTTCACGTACCAGGTGTAGGCCACCGCCGTACTGAAACTCCAGATCATCACGAAAAGTAAATGAACAAACTTGATTTGTAGATACCAGGGCAGCAGTAGCTGGCGAAGTTCTTCCATCGGGTGTGATCCCTCTTTTTTTCTTCAATCTACGCGGGCTGGTCCGGTGGTGACATGACCAATTTGCCAAGGGCGTTTGTCAGCCCTTGTCAGTGCAAATGGAAGGGGAAGCTTTCACCCTGAGGGAAAGAAAAAAATCACGCAGGAGACACGGAATGGATCTCGGCAAGAATGCGCACATCCGGCTGGAACCGGAAGACGAATACATGCACCCCATTGAAGCTGCCAGCAACTTCAACGAAAGCATGTACATCAATCTGTTTGATCACGATCAGGCCTGCGGTGGCTGGTTTCGTGTCGGGAATCGGCCCAATGAAGGCCATGCGGAAATGTCGTTCTGTTTTTATCTTCCTGACGGTCGCGTGGCCTTCATGTTCCGGCGTGTGTCTATCGACAGCAATGAGGCGCTGGAGGCCGGGGGCATGCGCTTCGAGGTGGTCGAGCCGTTCAAGATCCTGAGGCTGCATTACCAGGGGGAGACCTGCCTGCTGGATGATCCCCAGCAAATGGAAGACCCCAAGCAGGCGTTTGCCAAAAACCCGCGGGTAAAGGTCAGTGCATCGCTCACCTTCACGGGTATGACGCCGGTGTACGGTGGCGAAGCGGTGGATGATAACGGTAACCCGATCGAGGAAGACCCGGACGAATCCTTTGCCCGCGGCCATTACGAGCAGCACATGAAAGGGCAGGGTGAGGTCACGATCGATGGTGAAGCCTTCGCCCTGAACGGGTTTGGGCTACGCGATCATTCCTGGGGGCCGCGCTACTGGCAAAACCTGTACTGGTATCGCTGGTTGCCGCTGGTGTTCCGTGAGGACTTTGCCGTCAACGTGTCCATTGTGCAGATGGCCAGCGGTCGCCAGCATATCTGGGGCATGGTGTACGACACCCGGGATGGCAGTGAGGCGGCGTACGATCTGGTGGAAACCGCAACACTGTCGTCCACCCTCGATAGCCGCGATCAGGCGACGGCCCAGTCTGTGTCCCTGCGTACGGTCAGTGGCAGGGAGTATCAGATAGAAGGGAAGTCGCTGGCGCTCATTCCCCTGCGTAACCGTCGCCAGACTGATGCCGGTGAGTGGCGTCATACCCGTATTACCGAAGCCATGAGCCGCTTTCATTGTGATGGGCTCACCGGCTATGGCATGTCGGAGTACCTGGACCAGATCGTCGAGGGTGTGCCAGTAGGCCGCCACTGCTGATGGCCATTACCGCAGAGCGTATTGGGCAGGTCTTGCCGGCACGGCTGGCAGGGCAGGTCGAGATTAGCCGTTGTCGTCGCCTGACCGCGGGCGCGTCGGCCGATACCTGGCGTGTGCAGGCCACACTGGACGGGCAGCCACAGGACTGGATTCTGCGGCTGGATGCCGGCGCCGAAGATCTGGGCATGGCGCCGGGCAAAACCTGGGAAGCCCGTGCCCAGCAAGCGGCGGGGGAAGCGGGCTGCCCGGTGGCCAGGGTGGTGACCATTCTGTCGGGGCAGGAAGGACTGGGGGAGGGCTACCTGATGGAAGCGCTACCCGGTGAATCGCTACCACCGGTGTTGTTGAAGGACGATCGCTACCGCCCGGCACGGGACGATTTTTGCCAGCAGGCGGCTCAGGCGCTGGCGGCCATTCACCGTACCCCGCCGGCTGTCTTGGATGGCTTGCCGGTGCAGGATGCCCTGACCCAGGTAGAGCAACTGTACGCCATGCATCAGGATTACGGTGAAGCCTTGCCTGTTTTTTCCCTGGTCTATGGCTGGCTGAAAGCCAACGCTCCGGAATGTGCATCCCCGGCGCTCGTGCACGGGGATTTCCGGTTGGGAAATTTTCTGATCACGGACAACGGTTTGCGGGGCGTGCTGGACTGGGAGCTGACGCACCTGGGCGACCCCATGGAAGACCTGGGCTGGCTGTGCGTGAACGCCTGGCGCTTTGGTCGTCGTCACCTGCCTGTTGCCGGTATCGACAGCCGCGAGGCCTTATACCTCGCCTACCAGGCAGCCACGGGCATCACCGTGGACCCGCTCCATGCCCGTTATTGGGAATTGCTCGGCACCTTCAAGTGGGGGGTGATCTGTCAGTACCAGGCGTACAGTTACCTGCGCGGTCATGTGCCCAGCCTGGAGCGCGCCGCCATTGGCCGCCGCGTGGCGGAAACGGAATACGACATGCTGACCTGCCTGCAGGATCTCACGGAGCTGAACCATGCCCCTTAATCGCCCCACCGCCAGTGAGTTGGTGGCTGCCATTGCCGCGTACCGTCAGCAGCCGGATGCGGATTCCCGGGCCGATGCCTACTACGGCAAGATCATTCGCCATCTGGAGGCGTTGCTGGCCCGGGAGGCGACGCTGGCGCCGCGCTATCAGAAAAACGAACGCGAGGTGATCAAGCAAAGCGCGGACATTCTGGGTCTGAAAGACAGCGATGCTGCCATGTTGGCAGAGGCGTTTTCGCAAGGCGTGTTGCCTGATGCATTGCAGAAAATTCTGAGCCTATGGCTTCCCCTGGCCGAAGAAAAACTGGCCATCGACAACCCCCGTTACCCGCTTTGAGGTTCGCCCCTCAAGCGGGGGCTTCGGGCTGCGGGCACGGTTGTGCCCGCGGGTAATGCTACTGCAACTTCTCTGCGTGATAGCGCAGATGTTCATCAATAAAGCTGGCGATAAAGAAGTAGGAATGGTCGTAGCCCGGCTGCAGTCTCAGGGTGCATGGCACGCTGGCCTCTTCGCAGGCGGCGGCCAGGGCCTCGGGGCGCAGTTGCCCGTCCACGTAGAAGTTGTCAGCGTCCCCTTGATCGACCAGTAACGGCAGGTCGCTACCCTGGGCCTTGATCAGTTCACAGCTGTCCCATTCACGCCACAGTTCCCGGTTGTCTCCCAGGTAGCCGCCCAGTGCCTTTTCACCCCACGGGCATTGGCCCGGATTGCAGATGGGGGCAAAGGCCGAGACGGAAGTGTAGCGGCCAGGGTTTTTCAGCGCGCAGATCAGAGCACCATGTCCGCCCATGGAATGACCGCTAATGGCCTGCTTGCCATTCAGCGGAAAGTGCGCGCTCACCAGGGCAGGCAATTCGCTGGTGACGTAGTCATACATGCGGTAATGCTGGTTCCACGGAGCCTGGGTGGCGTTCACATAAAAGCCGGCACCGGATCCAAAATCATAGCTGTCGTGTTCACCTGGCAAGTCACTGCCGCGGGGGCTGGTGTCCGGGCAGACGATGGCCAACCCAAGTTCTGCCGCCGTGCGTTGTGCGCCCGCCTTCTGCATGAAGTTTTCGTCCGTGCAGGTAAGGCCGGAGAGCCACCACAGCAGTGGTACGGGGTGTTCCTCTGCCGCAGGAGGCAGATAAATGGCAAAGATCATCTCGCAGTTCAGTACGGTACTGCGGTGCTTGTAGCGTTTCAGCCAGCCACCGAAGGACTTGGTGGCGGAAACCAGTTCGATATCGGACATGAATAATCCCTCGCTGGCACGCCTCACGCTGTCACGCGTATGGGCGTGTTAGCGTGAAGCGTGTTGCGTGTAGGCGTTCTAGAACAAGATGACAGAGCGGATGCTCTTGCCTTCGTGCATCAGATCAAAGGCTTTGTTGATGTCTTCCAGGCCCATGGTGTGGGTCACGAATTCATCCAGTTTGATTTCGCCTTTCATGTAGCGATCCACATAGCCCGGCAGTTCGGTACGGCCTTTAACGCCACCGAAGGCAGAGCCTTTCCAGACCCGGCCGGTGACCAGCTGGAACGGACGGGTGGCAATTTCTTCGCCGGCACCGGCCACGCCAATGATCACAGATTCGCCCCAGCCCTTATGGCAGCACTCCAGCGCGGAACGCATCACATTGACGTTACCGATGCACTCAAAGGAATAGTCCACACCGCCATCAGTCAGCTCCACGATCACATCCTGAATCGGGTCGCTGTACTGGGTGGGGTTGATGAAGTCGGTGGCGCCAAACTGGCGCGCCATGGTTTCCTTGCTGTCGTTCACGTCGATGGCAATGATGCGCTCGGCCTTGGCCATCACCGCACCCTGAATCACCGACAGGCCGATACCGCCCAGGCCGAATACGGCGACCGTGGACCCGGGCTCCACCTTGGCGGTATTCAACACGGCACCAATGCCGGTGGTGACACCGCAGCCGAGCAGACAGATCTTGTCCATGGGCGCTTCCTTGCTCACCTTGGCCAGGGAAATTTCCGGCACGACGGTGTATTCAGAGAAGGTGCTGGTGCCCATGTAGTGGTGCAGCATCTTGCCATTCATGGAGAAGCGGCTGGTGCTGTCGGGCATCAAGCCCTGGCCCTGGGTGGCACGCACCGCCTGGCACAGGTTGGTCTTGCCGCTGAGGCAGAATTTGCACTGGCGGCATTCGGCGGTGTAGAGCGGGATCACGTGGTCGCCCGGCTTGAGGCTGGTCACCCCTTCACCCACTTCCTGCACGATACCGGCGCCTTCGTGACCGAGAATGGAGGGGAAGATCCCTTCCGGATCCTTGCCGGACAGGGTGTAGGCATCGGTGTGGCACACGCCGGTGGCAACGATCTGTACCAGCACTTCGCCGGCCTTGGGGCCGGCCACGTCGACTTCTTCAATGACCAGGGGTTTGCCTGCTTCCCAGGCAACGGCGGCGCGTGACTTCATGGTAACTCCAGTAATAACCGAGGGTCGGGAGAGCCGGCGGTGGTGGCGATCGGTCGGTGCCGATGTCCGCCCTGTCGTGGCCGGCGAGTGATGGATTCACTATACGCAGACACGAATGAAGGGATAAGGCACAATATGGCAATAGATTGTTGCTGCTGAGCAATAATGGCGCAGAGCAATTTGCCTGATGTCCGACCTTCCATCTCTCATTCACCCGCCCTGTCCAGGAGCGGGTCGGGGGCTTTATGCAGCACTGGGACCGAATTGAAGCGTTTGTGGAAGTGGTGCGTCGCGGCTCTTTTGCGCATGCGGCGCGACATCTGGGCGTGTCCAGTTCTCATGTCAGCCGCTTGGTGGCGAGACTGGAAACCCAGCTGGGCACCCAGTTGTTGTACCGGACCACGCGCCGCCTGACGCTCACGGATGCCGGCCAGGTGTACTTTGAACACTGTGGCCAGTTGTTCGATGGCTTTCAGGAGGCCCTGGCAGCAATCAGTGATTTCCAGCAGAGCCCCACCGGGGTGCTCAAGCTCACCTGTGCGACCACTTTCGGCGAGCGTTTTATCGCTCCGTTGGTGAATGACTTTCTGGACCGGCACCCGCAGTTGTCTGTGCAGCTGGATTTCACCAACCGCCGGGTGGATATCGTTGATGAGGGGTTCGATGTGGCGATTCGCACGGGCGCCTTGCCGGATTCGTCGCTGATTGCGCGCAAGCTGTGTGCCCGCCGGGAGTATGTGGTGGGGTCGGCAGGCTACTTTCAGCGCCATGCCCGCCCTCATACCCTGGGTGAGCTGGGCCGGCATAATTGTTTGCGCGGGTCCGCCAGCCAGTGGAGCTTTGATGTCGATGGCCAGCACCGTCACCTGAAAGTGCAGGGGAACTGGCAGGGCAACTCCGGGGTGGCGTTACTGGATGCGGCGCGAAAGGGGTTAGGGCTGGTGCAGCTGCCGGATTATTACGTGGAAGCCGATCTGGAAAGTGGCGCGCTGGTCAGTGTGCTTGACCAGTATGCGTGCACCCACACTGCCGTCTGGGTGGTGTACCCGCGCCACCGTCACCTGTCACCCAAGGTCCGGCAGTTTGTGGATTTTCTGGTGGCGTCGTTTGCCTGAAAATCGCTTCAGCCACGGCCCCGCGGCGCCCCAAACAGAATGCGATCAATCCAGCAGGGCGCGCAGGTTGGCGATGCTGGCTTCGGCTACCGCATCTTCTTTGGCTTCGTCTTTCTGTACGCCGATGCCAAGGTAGTCGATATCTTCCTGGGGAATTTCTTCCAGGAAACGGCTGGCGGCGGTATCGATTTTTTCGCCGTACTGTTTACGGGTCAGGGCCTGTGTCATGGCCAGGGTCTCGCGGGCACGGGTAATACCCACATACATCAGGCGTCGCTCTTCGACGATGTTGTCTTCCTCGATGCTGGTGCGATGCGGCAACAGTTCTTCTTCTACGCCCATCATGTAAACGTGGGGAAATTCCAGCCCTTTGGAGGCGTGCAGGGTCATCAGTTGCACCCGGTCGGAATCGTCTTCTTCTTCCTGTTGCTCGAGCATGTCCAGCAGCACCAGTTTCTTGATCACGGCCTCCAGGTCGCTGGCGCCGTCGTCTTCCTCTTCCTGCTTTTCCAGCATACGTTCAATGCTGCGAACCAGCTGCCAGACGTTTTCGATGCGCTTTTCACCAATGCGCGGGCTGGAGGCGTTCTGCATCAGCCAGCCTTCGTAGTCGATGTCGGAAATCAGTTCGTTAACGGCCTGCAAACTGTTCTGGCCAAAGCAGAACTCGCGCTTGGCATCCAGCCATGCCTTGAATTTCTGCAGCTTCTCGGCGGACTTGGGTGCCATCACCTCGCTGAGCGCAAAATCATCGCAGACATGGTAGAGGCCTTGCTCACGTTTGAGCGCCCAGGTGGCCAGCTTTTCCAGTGTGGTCGGGCCGATTTCACGGCGTGGCGTATTGATGATGCGCAGGAAAGCATTGTCGTCATCCGGATTGACCAGCAGCCGCAGGTAGCACATCAGGTCCTTGATCTCGCTGCGCGAGAAGAAGCTGGTGCCGCCGGATACCTTGTACGGGATCGACAGGCTCTGCAGTTTCATTTCCAGAATGCGTGACTGGAAATTGCCGCGATAAAGAATGGCAAAGTCTTTCCACTTGAGGCCGTGCTGCAATCGGCGGTGGAAGATGTCGCTGGCGATCCATTCGGTTTCGGCATCTTCATCGCGCAGGGCAGAAAAGCGAATCGGTTCGCCGTAGCCGTAATCGGACCACAGGGTTTTTTCGAATACGTGAGGGTTATTGTCGATGACGGTATTGGCGGCCTTCAGAATGCGGCCGGTAGAGCGGTAATTCTGTTCCAGCTTGACGACTTTCAGTGCGGGCCAGTCTTCCTGCAGCTGTGCCAGGTTTTCCGGGCGGGCTCCGCGCCAGGCATAAATGGACTGATCGTCATCGCCCACCACGGTGAACTTGCCCTCTGGCAGGGTCAGCATTTTTACCAGCTCGTACTGGGCGCCATTGGTGTCCTGGTACTCATCCACGAGCAGATACTGGATACGGTTACGCCACTTTTCCAGAATGCGCGGCTGCTCCTTGAACATGCGTGCCGGCATCAAAATCAGGTCATCAAAGTCCACCGCGTTGCACACCCGCAGCATGCGGTCGTAACCCCCGTAGGCCATGGCGGCCCGCAGGGTCTCGTCGGAGTCGGCGGTGCTCACCGCTTCCTCCGGCAATACCAGTGCGTTCTTCCAGTCGGAGATGTGCTTGTGGATCACGTCCACCGCGTCCAGGTCCCGCTCGGAGTCACCCTGGCGAAGAATTTCCTTGAGGATCTCCTTGCTATCGGCGCCATCGAGAATGGAAAAGCCATTGCGCAGGCCGCAGGCTTTCAGCTCGGACTTGAGAATGCGCAGACCCAGATTGTGGAAAGTGGAGACGATCAGGCCCCGGGTCAGGTCGCGACTCACCAGGGACTGCACCCGTTCTTTCATTTCACGGGCGGCCTTGTTGGTAAAGGTCACCGCCGCGATGTGCCGCGCCGACATGCCCCGCTCCTGGATCAGCCAGGCGATCTTGCGGGTGATCACGCTGGTCTTTCCGGAACCGGCACCGGCCAGCACCAGCAAGGGGCCATCGGCGTAGTGCACGGCTTCCTGTTGGCGGGGATTGAGTTTGCTCATGGGGTGCAGTCCGGTTCGGGAGTGGGGCAAAGGCGGGTATGATACCAGCGTCGTGGCTGCACTCCAGATACCGGATGTCAGTTGATCGCCCACTTGTCGTGAACGGACCCACCATGCGCCTGGATTATTTTCTTGCCCACAGTACTGGCCTCAGTCGCAAGCAGGTCAAGGTGCTGATCGGCCGTGGCGAGGTGCAGGTGGAGGGCGAGCCCCGGCCCAAAGCAAATACCCCGCTGATCAGCGGGCAAGGGGTATGGTTGCGCGGCGAGCCGGTGACGTTGCCGGGGGCGCGCTATCTGATGCTGCACAAGCCTGCCGGGGTGGTGTGTTCCACGGATGATCCGGAGCATCGTACGGTGCTGGATCTGCTGCCGGGGGAGCTGCGCCGTGATGTGCACCCCGCCGGGCGACTGGACAGGGACACCACCGGGCTGGTGCTGCTCACCAGCGACGGCGACTGGTCCCATCGATTGACGTCCCCCAATCATGCCTGCGCCAAACGCTACCGGGTGCGCTGTGCAGATCCCCTGAGTGAGCAAGACCTGCAGTCACTGCGTGACGGCGTTCTGTTGCGCGGCGAAGACAAGCCTACCTTGCCGGCCACGGCAGTGCGGGTGAGCGAACGGGAGCTGTTGTTGACGATTACCGAGGGGCGTTACCACCAGGTGAAGCGGATGCTGGCGGCCCGGGGCAACAAGGTGATCGGGCTGCATCGCGAACAGATCGGCGAGATCGCCCTCGACGCCGCCTTGGCCCCCGGTGAGTACCGTCAGCTCACCGAGGAAGAGATCGCTGGCGTGTGATGGGCTGATCGCTGTTTCTCACTGCAGGAGCTTGCTTGCAAGCCAGCTCCTGCAGAAAGTGCGTTTTACCCCAGCTGTCCCTGCAGCTCCATCACGTCGACGGTGCGCTCCGGGTTGAGCGGGTCGATCAGGGTTTTGGCATCTTTATAAACGCGCGGGGTTTTGTAGAGCATCGCCACCGCTTTCACATGGCTGGGGCAGACATAACGGTCCGGCATTTCCTGTTGCAGCCAGGCGCGCACTTTCGGTGCCTGGTCCGAGCCCATTTTCGGGAACAGGTGATGCTCCACATGGTGGCTGAAGTGGAAGTGCAACGGGTCGATCCAGCGCCAGGCGCGCACGCTCATGGAGTTATCCACCGGGTGGTTGTTGTCCATCTGTGGGCGCAGCATGTGGTTGGTGAGAATGTAGCTTTGCCCGATGAAGTTGATGATCGCCATGGGAATCAGCACGGTAAAGACCGCCAGCGGGCCGGACAGGATGGCCAGGGCAATCCACGCCGCCATGCACAGGTACGACTGGCGAATGGCCTTGGTGCGGTTGAATCCCTTGAACTCCTCACGCTTGCGGGTCTGCATGCGCAGCACCAGCTGGGCATGGAACATGAAGGAATAGAACAGGAACAGGTAGCTGTACCAGGTGCGTCCACCGGGGGCGAGCTTGGTGAAGTTGGCGGTGCCGGGGTGCTTTTCGTAGCGCACCAGGGTGCCGAACGAATCCGGGTCCTTGTCGCCCAGATTGGTGTGCGCGTGGTGGGCCACGTTGTGCCAGCGGCGCCAGAATTCCGGCGGCACCAGCGCCGGCCCGAAGCCGATCCAGCCCAGCAGGTCCTGCATCTTGCGGCTCATGCCCAGCGCGCCGTGCAGCACTTCATGGGCCAGCAGGGCCTGGCAGGCCAGGGTGTGCCCCGCCAACAGACTCAGCAGCAGATTGCCCCACCAGGGCAGGTCGAGCATCAGGATGGCGGTCAGACTGGCCACGATGATGCTGGTCATGGGGATGAACCACAGGGCGCGACGGGGGCGGGCGCGGAAGGTGTCCGGCCCCAAATCCTTTTTCACGGCATCACGGATAGCGCGGGCGTCGTCGGCGCCAAACTGGCGGCTGTAGCTGGCTTGGTTGCTGTTCATCTTCGGTCCTTGGTGCGAGCACCGGCAGGGAATCTTGATGCTGCGCATTTTGGTGAACAGTCGTATTCAGGCGAAGTGCAGGGCTGGACAGTATTCGGTCATTTTCGGACAGGGGTAGAAGTAGCGTATAGTAGAGGGCATGAGTCGCGAACGCTTCATACAACTGGACCCCGGCACTGGCCGTTCACCGGTTCCCGTCAACTACGTACGGAACCTGGTGGAGCTGATTGCGGACGTGGGTGTGGACACCCGCCGCCTGCTCAATCGCGTTGGCCTGAACGAAGCCGAGGTGTACAACCCGGAGCCGGCACTGCGCTTTGAGCAGTTCCGCCGGGTGATGGTGGGCGCCCGCGAGATGACCGGCAACCCGGCGCTGGGCCTGGCCCTGGGCCAGCAGCTGACACTGACGGCGCATGGCCTGCTGGGCTATGCGGCGATCAGCAGTGCGGATCTGGGCGATGCCCTGCGCTTGCTGGAGCGCTATTTCCGCACTCGCACCCGCTTGTGTGTCCCGCGTATTGAGCCCACGGATGCCGGGGTGCGTTTCTGCCTGATCGAAAGCGTACCGCTGGGCGACATCCGTGAGACGTATCTGGAAGTGGTGGTGGCCGCCGTGGTTGGCGGGATTCGCTACCTGCTGGGCGACCGGTTTCGGGGCGCGGTACTGGAGCTGCCGTATCCGGCGCCGGCCCATGCGGAGCGGTATCACCAGCTTCTGGACATGCCCGTGGAGTTCGATGCCGACGTCGCCGCGCTGCGTCTGCCGTCGCGCTTGCTGGACGAGCCCTTCACCCTGTCGGATCCGGCCTCCCGGCAGATGGCCGCGCAGAAGTGCGAAGAAGAGCTGCAGCGCCTGGAGGCAGACCAGGATTGGGCCAGCCGGGTGCGCGCCCGTCTGATGCAGGCCGAAGGCATGCTGCCCAGCCTGGAACAGCTGGCCAGTAACTTCCATGTGACCTCCCGGACCCTGCGCCGGTACCTGAACGCCCTGGGTGTCAGTTATCGCTCGCTGCTGGAAGAAGTCCGCATGACCAAGGCCATGGGCTACCTGCAGGCCAACATCACCGTGCAACAGGTGGCCATGCGGTTGGGCTATGCCGACCCCAGCAACTTCGCCCGTGCCTTCCGTAAGTGGACCGGTCATCCGCCGAGCCATTTCCAGCCGTAACCACACAAGCGGCAAGCTACAACACGAATCAGGCCGCCGGTCATCTTCAGCCCCATGCCCGCGCACCCGTCATGTGTGTCGCGGGCACGGCGTTTCAAATGATGAGGTCATACCCCGTGTTGTAGCTTGAAGCTTGTAGCTTGCTGCTTTCCCCGTCTGGCAATCACTCGCCCATAACGCTAGTGTGGCCCGTCCACCCTCGTGAATAACAACGACCATGAGCAATCACGAACCCGTCCTGCTGGTCTCCCGACACAATCATCCCATTGGCAGTTGCCAGCGCGGGCGCATGCAGCGTCAGCGGTTGATGCATCGTGCCTCTTATGTGGTGGTGCAGGATCTGGCCGGGCGCATCTGTGTGCAGCAACGGTCGGCAGACAAGCACTTCTACCCGGGTGGCTGGGATCTTGCTGCGGGTGGTGTGATGCGTCCGGATGAATCCGTGGCCCGTGGGCTAAGCCGGGAATTGCATGAAGAGCTGGGTGTGCGCCGCCAATTTTCCCGTTGGCAATGGTTCTGGTTCGCCAATCCGCACCATCAGGTCTGGGGGGCGCTGGCGTCGGTAACGGTCTGTCAGCAGGCGGTGTCCCTGAGTGACGAAGTGGTTGACGTGAAGTGGATGTCAGCCAGCCAGGCACTGGCCCTGCCGGAGGCAACGCCGGATACCCGCCATGCCCTTTCCTTGCTGTTGTCATCGACCTTCTGAGCGTTTTCGTCCTTGTGATCCACGGTGCCGCTGGGTAGCGTTTCCCCCTCTAGCAGGAAAGAGTTGAGAGCGTTATGACCCAGCGATTCAGTGTGGCCGGCAAACGAATTTTGATTACCGGTGCCTCCAGTGGTTTTGGTGCCCGCTTTGCCGTTGCCCTGGCAGAGGAAGGGGCGGATGTGGTGCTGGCGGCCCGTCGAGTGGAAAAGCTCGAACAGACCGCAGAGGCGGTGCGCAAGCTTGGCCGTGAGGCCACGGTGGTGGCCATGGACGTGAGTGATCACGCCAGTGTGGGTGCCGCCTTCGACAGCATGCCGCCAGTGGATGTGGTGGTGAATAACGCGGGCATTTCCCACGAAGGCCCTACTGACAGTCTCACCGAAGAAGAGTGGGATGCGGTAGTGGACACCAACCTGAAAGGGGTCTGGGCGGTCTCCAAGTTTGCGATCCAGAAATGGAAGCAGGATCAGCGTCCTGGCAGTCTGGTCAACATTGCCTCGATTCTGGGGTTGCGTGTGGGTGGCCGTGTTGCGGCATACACCGCATCGAAGGCGGCGGTGGTGCAGCTGACCAAATCCCTGGCACTGGATTTTGCCCGCTACAACATTCGTTGTAACGCCATTTGCCCCGGCTATGTCGAAACCGATATCAACAAGGATTTCTTCGATAGCCCGCAGGCAGAAAAAATGCTCAAGCGCATCCCCTATCGCCGTCTCGGACAAATCGATGAACTGGTCGGCCCGCTGCTGTTGCTGGCATCGGATGCGTCTTCCTACATGACGGGTGCCATCATCGCCGTGGATGGCGGGCACCTCTGCAATACGCTGTAAACAGCGTTTCACTGAATTCACCGAGGACAGATCATGGATTTCTCCCTGAGCCCGGAAATCGAAAACCTGCGTCAGAAAGTGGCGGCGTTTGTTGAAGCGGAAATCATGCCGCTGGAAAGCGACAAGGCGAACTACGACGAGCACGAAAACTTCAAGGAAAGCGTGGTCGACGCATTGCGCGACAAAGCCAAGGCCCAGGGCCTGTGGGGTTTCCAGTTGCCCAAAGAACGTGGTGGCCAGGACGTGGGTGTGGCCGGCATGGCCGTGCTGTATGAAGAAGCGGCTCGCAGTCCGTTTGGCCCGGTGGTGTTCAACTGCGCGCCGCCGGATGACGGCACCATGATCCTGCTCAACAAGATTCTCAACGACGAACAAAAAGCGCGCTGGTTGCAGCCGTTGATCGACGGCAAGGTGCGTTCCGCATTTGCCATGACCGAGCCCGATGGCGGTTGCGGTTCTGACCCATCACTGACCTATACCACCGCCACCAAAGACGGTGACAACTGGGTCATCAATGGCCGCAAATGGTTTATAACGGGTGCCGAAGGGGCGCAGACCTTTATCCTGATCGCCAAGACCAGCGACGATCCGCGCAAGGGTTTGACGGCGTTCCTGTTCGATGCCGACCAGCCCGGTTGGGAAGTGGTGCGTCGTATCCCGATCATGGGTCCGGAAGAGCACGGTGGTCACTGTGAACTGAAATTCGATGGGCTGGTGATTCCGGACGAAAACCGCCTGCTGGAAGTGGGCGACGGTCTCAAGGTTACCCAAATCCGTCTGGGCACGGCCCGTCTTACCCACTGCATGCGTTGGCTGGGTCTGGCCAAGCGCTGCATGGAAGAAGCGGCAGGCTATGTGGAAAACCGCATGAGCTTCGGCACCACACTGGCCGAGCACGAAGGCGTGCAGTGGATGCTCGGTGATGTGGCCAAGGAAATCGAAGTGGGCCGTCTGCTGACCATGCAGGCTGCCTGGATGCTGGACCAGGGTGACTTCGCCAAGAAAGAAATTTCCATGGCCAAGATCCATGTGGCCGATACTCTGCACAAGGCCGCGGATACCGCCATTCAGCTGTGCGGTGCTCGCGGTTACTCCAAGGATACCCTGCTGGAGTGGATCTACCGCTATGCCCGTCAGGCCCGTTTGGTAGACGGCGCTAGCGAGGTGCACAAGATGGTGCTGTCCCGTTTCTATCTGAAAGAGAAGCGCGGCTTCTTCAAGTGGGGAGTGTAAGGCTGCTCCACAGCTGCAATACGCTTCACGCAGCAGGCACCACGCTCAAAGGCCCCGCATTCGCGGGGCTTTTTTGGTGGTTCATCGCGGATTAACAGGAATAGCTCACAGCAAAGACCGTTCTGTAGGAGCGTCGCTCGCGGCGCGATTCCGGACCAGGATTAAAAGCATTCTCACCACTGAGATCACAGAGTCCACAGAGAAAACCCGTTGTTTTACTCAGTGATCTCTGTGCCCTCTGTGGCAAAACCGCCTTTATTGTTCGTGTGGGACGTTCAGCTTGCTGAACGAATGCAGTCTTGGATCAGGGGGGGGCGCCAGAACCTTCGTTCAGCAAGCTGAACCTCCCACCAGACAGCGATTTCACCCAGGGCGGAGTGCAATGCTGGAATCGCGCCGCGAGCGACGCTCCTACGGAAAGGGGTGGAGGTTAACCGTTACTGGAGCGACGCAGGGTTCTGGCGGGGGTTTCGCCGAAGCGGGCGCGGTAGGCGCGAGAGAAGTTGCTGACGTGACTGTAGCCGATTTTTTCACTCACGTCCTTCACTGACAATTCACCGGTTTCCAGCCAGCGGTTGGCGGCGGTCATTCTTTCGTTGCGCACATACTCGGCGCAACTGAGGTTGAACTTCTGCCGGAACAACTGATCCAGTCGGCTTTCTGTCATGCCAGCCTGGTTGGCCAGGCGGGTGATGGAAAGATCATCGTGAAGATAAGCTTCGATGTGACTGGTGATGTCGGTCAGCGCTTGCTTTTCCCAGACAATAATGCGGTCTTCATTGAAATTGTTATCACAGAACAGCTCGATAATTTCTGCCAGAAACAGGTTGGCGATGCCTTCCAGTTTCAGCATGCGGGCGCTGCCGCGAGCATTGTGATCAAACAGGTTGCCGCCCAGTTGCCGTAAACGGCTGCTGGGGGAAAACGACTGGCCAATCTGAATCTCGCCAAAATTTTCGTCGCGAAAAAGCGATAACTTTTCCGGTAGTTCACCACCAAAGCGTTTCAGCAAGGGCGCGAGTGTGGACGCCACGCCCACATGGCGTATCAGTTGCCCCTTGAACAAGCGGAAGCGGCTGCCTGACGGATCCACACGCATCAGCAGGGCGGAATCGTTGCTCAGGCTGAAGGTGTTGCCATTGGGGTGGCTTAATTCCGAGTGGCCTTGCAGATGCATGGCGGAGCCGATCCAGGGCTCGCTGAAACTGTTCTGTACCTGCACATGGCAGTCATCCAGGGCTTCGTATTCCATGCGGTACAGCACCATGCCGCTGGCAAATTCCAGCCGCTCCATGCGTCCGCGAATGCCGGGCAGATCAATGGCCTGGCCACCATTCATGTGGGCGACCACCAGGCGGGATGGTGTCTCGTTGTTGTCGTGATTATCCATAATGAAAATGGCCTGATGTCACCAAAAAGAATGAGTGCCCCGGAAAAATGATAAAACCCCGGAAAATGACATAAGTGAGAAGTGGCTCTCACTCAAGCCGCTCTCTACCCTACAGCGCAGAAATAAAAAAATCATGTCGGGGTAGGCCATGTCTCTGTTCAATCGACGTCACCATGGTGGCGAGTCTCACGCTGTTCGTGCAGAAATACTGTGCGCGCTCGGGGCGGCGCTGGCGTTCTTGTTGCTGTTGCCGGGGGCAGCAAGCGCGGCAGCCGATGGTGCCGATGGCTCTGGGCATGACGGTGTGACCGGCGGGCAGGGGCAGGATGGTGGTGACGGCGGGCCGTTTGATGATGGGGGCAACGGTGGCGATGGTGCCAGTCTGGTTTACTCGGGCGCTCCTGCCTATGAAGCGTCGACCACAACCGGTATTGACGCGGACATAACGGATCTAACCTCCCTGGCGGGTATCAATAATGGTGACCAACTCCGCGTCACGGTGAATGGTGTTGTTACCAATATCACCATCAATACGGGCGATAAACTGATTGATCTGGCCGCAGCTATTGACCAGATCATCAGCCCCTTTGAGATGAGCGCCAGTGTGACTGACAGCGGGTCGGGCGGTGACCAGCTAATCATCGAGGGCGCGCAGAACTTCTTGGATCTGCAGATTACCAATATCACGGGCACGCCGATTTCGGCCACGGGGATTCATTTCGTAAACCTGCCGGGCACTTTGGGGGATGCGTCGCGCCCCTTCAGTCATGGTGGTGATGGGGGGGATGGCGGCGCAGGCTCTATGCTGGCACCGGGAGATTATTACTTCACGTTTTCTACCTCGGGTGGCGATGGCGGTGCGGGCGGCTCTTCCGATTACTTCCACGGTAATGGCGGTGCGGGGGGCAATGGCGGTCCGGGACTGCTTATCACCTCCCCGGGGGACCGCTTCACCCTGTTCAGCGGTGCGGAATTCCACGGTGGCAATGGTGGCAATGGCGGGGCGGGCGGTGCGGAGGGCATTGGCGGTGATGGCGGAGACGGCGGCGCAGGCATTCAGGCCGACGCGAGTGCCGAAATCACCATGAGTGCCGGTGCCCTTGTTGCAGGTGGCGATGGGGGGCAGGGGGGAGCCGGTAGCACTCCGGGCAACGAGGGCATTGGTGGCTATGGGATTACCGGATCCAATCTGGATGTGACCCTGGCCGGCACCGTGATCCCCGGCGCCAACCAGCCCACCGCCATCCTCTTTGCCGGTGGCGACAACCGCCTCACTCTGGAAAGCGGCTACAGCCTGGGCGGCAATGTGCTGGCCAATGGCAGCAATGACGTACTGGCGCTGGGTGGCGATGTTGACGGTAGCTTTTTTACGAATGTTTTGGGAAGCACCTTTCAGGGTTTTGAAGGTTTTGAAAAAACCGGTGCCAGCACCTGGACGTTAACGGGTGGCAGGCCTCAGGACTGGTGGGTACGAGAGGGTACGCTGCAGGGGAACGCCGATAACCTGGGTGGCAATATTCTTAACGACGCTCATGTGTTGATTGAGGATTCCTCTAGTTCTTCTATTTACCAGGGGGCAATCAGCGGTAGCGGCAGCGTTACTTGGGCTTTAAGCGGCTCTATGGATTTGAGCAACAAGCAAACCTACACCGGGCTGACGCATGTTCTGGATGGTGTACTTCGTGGGGTGGCGGACACTTTTGCAGGGGATATCCTGATTGAAGCCGGGACGCAAATCACCACCAATGGTGGGGCAGCGCCGGTGCAATATGACGGGGTAATTTCGGGAGATGGGATTTATTTTATTAACTATGCGAATGTGGTCTGGACGGGAGACCACACCAGTTTTACAGGTCTGACCAGACTCAATAACGGTGCGACACTGACTCTGGGAACGGGAGGCAACACTGGCACCATCGTGGGGGATGTGGCGTTTCGTGGCACTCCCAGCACCCTGGAAATCAATCGCGGCAATGACTATCTCTACGACGGCGTTATTTCCGGCGCGGGCAACCTGCTCAAGAACGGCGCCGGCAATTATATTCTCTCTGCCGATCATTCCATGACGGGCAATGCCACGGTCAATGCCGGCGGCATGTTCGTGAACGGCGCCATGAATGGCGTGGCCTTCACCGTGAACGATGGCGGCTTGTTGGGCGGCAATGGTTCGCTGGGCAGCACCACGGTGAACACGGGTGGCACCCTGGCGCCGGGCAACTCCATCGGTACCCTCAACATTAACGGTGATCTGACTTTTCACTCCGGTAGCTCCCTGGCACTGGAAGTGGACCCGGCCAGCAACAGTGGCGATGTGATCAATGTGACTGGCGAGGCTTTTTTGGCCGGTTCGGTACTGCATGTGGGCAACGATGGCGACTACCAGCCGTTTAGTGCCTACACCTTTCTTAACGCTGCTGGCGGCATCACCGGCCAGTTTGATGGCGTGACCTCCAACTATGCGTTCCTGGATCCTTCGCTGACCTACACCACGGATTCGGTGTCGCTGGCATTGCTGCGTAATGACCAATCGTTTGCCAGCGTGGTGCTCACCGACAACCAGCGGGCGGTGGCCAATAATGTGGACGGCATGGCCAGCGCCCATGCGCTGTATCAACAGGTGGTACAGATGAGCGAGACGGAAGCGGCAGAGGCCTTCCGGGTATTCAGTGGCGACAGTTTGCTGGCGGGCCTCACTGCCGGGCAGCAGTTGCAGCAACGCTTCGCCATCGGCATGCGCCAGCGTGGCCGTAATGTGGGCAGCCATTCCGGTGGTGGCATGGACGCGCGTCTGTCCCGGCAATTGCAGGCGCTGGCGGCGCCGTCAGATGCTTACGCTCAGGCGGCCAACTCAGCTCCGGTGGCGGCACAGGCTGCGGGCGAAGACCAGCAGCGCCAACGTCATGGTGTCTGGGTGCAGGCTCAGTCCTCCCGTTTTGAAGAAGATCGTCAGGACGACATCGGCAACGCGGCCTTCACCTTCCGCGGAGATCAGCTGGCGCTGGGGATGGATCGTCAGGGCGAGCAATGGTTGCTGGGCGTGGCGGCGGGCAGTGCCGATGGCACCCTGGATTACGATGACCGTCAGGCTGACGGTGAGGTCTCTTCCTGGTTTGCCGGCCTCTATGGACGCTGGAGCAGCATGGGCGCCTGGTTCCTGCGTGGCGACCTGAGCTACGGCAGCAGCGATGTGTCCCAGCAGCGCATCGTGCTGGGCGCGCCGGCGGAATCCGACAGCAGCGTGGATGCCCTGCGCGTAGCACTGGAATCCGGCTGGGATCTGGCCTGGGGCGAAAACGGCCTGCACCCCTATGTGCAGCTGGCCATGACCCGCATCGAACGGGACAGCTTCAGCGAAACCGGCGGCGGCATCGCCGGCCTGACTGTGGACGACAGTGAGTTGAACAGTGGTGAAGCCTGGCTTGGGGCGGATCTGTCCCGTGCCTTTGTGATGGGCGGTGACTGGTTTGTCGCAGAAGGCGGCTTGGCGGTAGTACAACCGTTTGGCGATACCCAGCCGGAACAGACTGCAAGGTTCGCTGGCGCCCAGCAGGGCTTCACGGTGTACGGCGCTGATCAGGACGATACCCAGCTGGCCGCCAACGCCGGTGCCGAATGGTTCATGACGGCGGACTTTTCCCTGTGGCTGGGCTATCGCGGGCGCTTTGGTGGGGATACCGAAAGCCATGGTGGCCTGCTCAGTGCCAACCTGACCTGGTAAGGATGTGATGATGAAAAAACGCAATGCATTGGCGCTGGCTGTCACTAGTGCGGTTTTCTTGCAGGTCGGCTGTGCCTCACCGGCAACGGAGGATGCCTGGCCCGGTTATCGCACCGATGGTCGTGGCCAGTTACTGAAAACCGCCGACGGTCATTGTTGGCGAACGGCAGACTGGAGCGAAGACAAGGCGGTGCCGGAATGTGATGTGGCGATCACCGGCGAGCCGGTGGCGGAAGTGAAAGAAGCCGTGGCACCCGTAGTAGAGAAGCCTGCGCCAGACAAGAGGGTACCGGAGCCGTTGCGGGTGACCTTTGCATTTGATGCCGCTGACTTGACGGAGGCCAGCCGGATTGCGTTGAAGGCCTGGTATCAGGAGGTAGCGCGCCTTGAAGGGCCAGTGGTCAAGATTGATGGCTACAGTGACCCGTTGGGTAGTCATGCCTACAACCAGCGGCTGGCAGAGCAGCGTGCGCAGGCCGTGGCGGACTGGTGGAAGCTGCAGGGCGACAGTATTGCCACGCTAGAGGTGAAAGGACATGGCGAAGATAGCCGCGTGTCCGGCGGCCACTGTCAGTCGGTGGCGGCGGACAACCTGAAACACTGTTATCAGCAGGATCGTCGGGTTGATTTGCGTATTCGGCAGCCATAACGCACGGCTTTTCGATATCGCACAAGCCAATGGTGCAAGGCATCGCCATGACGCTTGAGTGCAATGGGATGAATCAATCACTTGTCAGACTCGGGACGCGTGTCTGACAGCGGAACGACACCCGCAAGAACGAGAAGGGGAAGGATGATGTTGCAGATTATGAAATCGGGGAAGTTATCGCTTGTGGTGGCCGCAGGGTTGGCCGCTGTGGGTTGCGGTGGTAGCGATGGCACTAACGGGCAGGATGGCCAGGACGGTGTCACCACCCGCATTGTGGAGCTGGCACCAGGCAGTGTCTGTGCCTCTGGCGGTATTGAAGTCGGATTGGGCATCGATGCGGATGCCGATGGCAGCTTGTCTGATACAGAAGTGACGGAAACAAAGGTGGTCTGTAACGGTGAGAATGGTGCCGATGGCGTTGATGGCGCGGACGGTCAGGATGGTGTGGATGGCCAGGACGGTATCAGCTCGTTGATCAATGTGGCCATCGAGCCGGCCGGTGCTAATTGCGAGGCTGGAGGTTATCGACTGGATTCCGGCCTGGACAATGGCGACGGTGGCGCCACCGCGGGTGATGGGGTGCTGGCCGCAGGCGAGGTCGATACTACCAGTTATGTCTGTCACGGGGTGGATGGCTTTACGGTGCTGACCACTCTGACCGCGGGTGTGTCCGCCAGTTGCCCGAACGGTGGCCAGCGTCTGGATATCGGTCTGGATAACGGTGACAGCCTGGGTACGCCACACGATGGCACCCTGCAATCTGGCGAGATCGATTCTACGGGTTATATCTGCAACGGCAGCGATGGTGCAGACGGGGAAGACGGCCAGGATGGTAGCGACGGATCCGATGGCACGAATGGTAGCGATGGCGTTGATGGAACAGATGGCACCAATGGAACGGATGGTGCTGATGGCCAGACCACGCTGATCAAGCAGGCCATGGCCTCAACCGCCAACTGTCCGGATGGTGGCGTGACGATTACCTCTGGTCTGGACAATGGTGAGGGCGGCGGTACCGCCAATAATGCCACCCTGGAAAACGGTGAAGTGGACTATACCCAGCATGTGTGCAATGGCAGTGCCGGTGGTGGAAACCAGTTGGTTGATGACAACGGTGTGGTGTTGGGCAGTGTGTTGAGTGCAGGGGTGCGTAACCTCTCCATTCGTACGCCCAACAACTATCTGGTGACCATCAACTGGGATGGCAGCTTTGCAGACGACGTGGCCAGTTATGGAAGCAGCGGTTGTACCGGCGCGCTTTATATTTATATAGGCGGAAACGAATCAAAAATTGGTGCCTCTGCTGCCTTCTGGTCAAGCATTGATGGTGGTTTTCTGGTGCCATCCAATCCATCCGGTCTTTCTGCCGTGGAAAGTCAGGTATTTCCTTATGAAAGCTACTCGGAAAACGGGGTTTGTACCGCCTATAGCTCGACAACGGAATACCTCTGGCAGGCCACGTTGCTGAGTGCGTCCACGATCGGGTTGCCAGCGACCATCGTGCCGCCGCTGACCTTGCAGTAATTCGCAGATAACGCCCCGTACGCGCGGGGCTACACAGTCAGCCCTGTTGCACGTTCTGTCGATAGCTCAATGCTTCGCGCAGGTGATCGCGTTCCACCTCTGTGCTGCCGGCCAGATCGGCAATGGTGCGCGCCACTCTGGCGCTGCGGTGCAGGGCGCGGGCGGAAAGGCCAAGGCGGTTCATGACGCCTGCCAGCCAGTCGCGATGAGGCCGCAGCATCGGGTCCAGTTTGTCGCTGCGCAGCTCCCGGTTGAGGCACTGCTGGCGCTGCCATTGGCGTTGCCAGGCGAGGCGTACCCGACCGGCTACCTGCTCACTGGTTTCGCCTTCCCGGTCGCCCAGCAATTCTTTGGCATTGACGGCGGGGACATCCAGATGAAGATCAATTCTGTCCAGTAACGGCCCGGACAATTTCCCCTGGTAACGTTTGGCTTTTTCACAGCGATAACCGCAGCTTTTGTCCGGGTCACCAAGGTACCCGCAGGGGCAGGGGTTCATGGCGGCAATGAGCTGAAAGCGTGCGGGAAAAGTGAGCTGCTGGGCGGCACGGGCAATGCTGACTTCGCCGGTCTCCAGTGGCTCTCGCATGACCTCCAGTACTTTTCTGTCGAACTCGGGTAACTCATCGAGAAACAGAATGCCGTGATGGGCAAGGGAGATTTCGCCCGGCCGCGGGTAGCTGCCGCCGCCGACCAGGGCGGTGGCCGATGAGGTGTGGTGGGGTGCCCGGTAGGGCCGCTGGTAAAACTGTTGGCTGCTGCGGGGTTGTTTCAGTGAGTGGATGGCGGCCACTTCCAGGGCCTGTCGGGTGCGCATGGGAGGCATCAGGCCGGGCAGGCGGGATGCCAGCATGCTTTTGCCTGCACCGGGCGGCCCGCACAGTAACAGCGAGTGACCACCGGCTGCGGCAATTTCCAGTACCCGCTTGGCCGTTTGCTGCCCGCGAATTTCGGACAGGCAGCCTCCTTCGATCCGTTGCTGGGAGGGGGGCTGACAGGGGTGGGGTTCCAGGGGCTGCTGTCCGGTCAGGTGGGCAGCAATGCGGGCGAGCTGGCTGGCAGCCAGAGTGGGGGTGCCGGGCAGGCTGGCTTCTTCGGCGTTATCGGCAGCGACGATCAGGCTGCGATCTTCCGCCAGGCAGGCCAGCGAGGAAGGCAGCATGCCAGAGACCGGGTTGAGCTGACCGTTGAGGGATAACTCGCCAATGAATTCATAGCGGTCGGTAGCGACGGTACCCAGCTGGCCGCTGGCTACCAGAATGCCCAGGGCAATGGCCAGGTCAAAGCGACCGCCGTCCTTGGGCAGGTCGGCAGGGGCCAGGCTGACGGTAATGCGCCGTTGGGGAAAGTCGAAGCCGCTGTTGACCAGCGCGGAACGTACCCGGTCGCGGCTCTCACGCACGGCCGTGTCGCCCATGCCGACAATGGTGAAGGCCGGCAGGCCCGGAGCAAGGTGGGTTTCCACGCGCACTTCGTGGGCATCAATGCCCACCGGGGCGCGGCTGTAGAGCAAGGCGTGGGTCACACGTTCTTCCGGTCATTGAGACAGGACGCAGTGTAGAAGTCGGCGGGCAATAACGCTGTGCGCGTTCAGCGTCAAACGCTGTAAGACGCTGGATCGTGACGCGTAAGAAATGGCGTATCGCGGAGTGGCGGGATTTCAAGATCCCTTGCTGGCGATGCGAAGTCACACCCGAACGGTTGGAAAAGGGAGTGCGATGGTATTTCCGGGCCGCTATGGACAGAGGAAAGATCGCGGTCGAACGACCGCTCCCACAGGGGGGGGATTCTATTGTGCCAGGGGCAGGAGCTTCTGCGTCAGGGGTCTTATTCGCTTGCAGGCAAGCTCCCGCAACAGCTTGGCTGCCACGGATGGCTACTGCAAAGGCGTTGTGGGAGCCAGCTTGCTGGCGATGAGGACCAATCCGGTGTGGGGCCTACCCACAGAGATGCCTGTGTTGTCTCGGTGATCTCTGTGCCCTCGGTGGTGACCCCGTCTTTTATATCAGAGGCGTCACCACTTTCGGGGGTTACATCACAGTCCCAGGTTGTCGAGGATACGCAGGTTGGGGCCGGCCTGGTTCATGGTGTAGAAGTGCAGTCCCGGAGCTCCCATGGCCAGCAGTCGCTCGCACAGGCGGGTGACCACCTCTTCGCCATAGGCTTTTACCGCGGCATCATCATCCTTGAGGTCGTTGAGTTTGCAGCTCAGCCAGCGAGGCACATCGGCACCGCAGTTAGCAGAGAAACGCAGCAAGTTGGCCACGTTCAGGATCGGCATGATGCCAGGGTAAACCGGCGCGTCGCAGCCAATTTTCTGCAGCGCATCCAGGTAGTAACCATAGGCGTCGGCGTTGTAGAAATACTGCGTCAGTCCGCTGTTGGCGCCGGCGTCTATCTTGCGTTTGAAGTGATCAATGTCGTCGGCGAAGCTGCGTGCTTCCGGGTGCATTTCCGGGTAGGCGGCCACTTCCAGTTGAAAGTGATCGCCGGTTTCCTGGCGGATCAGGGCCACCAGCTCGTCGGCGTACTTTATTTCACTTTGCGCGTAGCCCATGCCGGAAGGCAGGTCGCCACGCAGGGCAACGATGCGGGTGACGCCGGCCTCTTTGTAACCGTTCACCAGTTCCAGGATTTCGTCCTTGCTCTGGCCGATACAGCTCAGGTGCGGAGCAGTGTCGCCATGCTGCGCGCGCAGCTTGTTGACCATATCGCGAGTGTTGTCACGGGTGGAGCCCCCGGCACCAAAGGTGCAGGAAAAAAAGTCCGGATTCTTGGCCAGCAATTTCTTCTGTGTTGCCAGTAGTTTCTCTTTTCCCGCATCGGTTTTCGGCGGAAAAAATTCAAAACTGATTCGTTTCATGGTGCTTGCCATTTGCGTTTGTCGTTGTTGAAAGCGCAGTGCTTTCGATGGCCGGGTCGGACGTCGGAGGTCTGATGCTTTTGGCATCCGACTTCCGACGTCAGACGTCCGACTTAGTATTTGTAATGCTCGGGCTTGTACGGGCCGTTCACGTCCACGCCGATGTAGTCAGCCTGCTCTTTGGTCAGTTTGGTGATTACGCCACCGAAACCTTCCACCATGTAACGGGCGACTTCTTCGTCCAGATGTTTGGGCAGTACTTCCACCTTGAGCATGTTTGCTTTCACGGTGTCGGAGTGGCTGGCGTAGGCCTGGTCGAACAGGTACATCTGCGCCAGCACCTGGTTGGCGAACGAACCATCCATGATACGGCTGGGGTGACCGGTGGCGTTGCCCAGGTTCACCAGACGGCCTTCAGACAGTAGCAGCAGGAAGTCGCCTTCCGCCTTGTTGCGCCATACCTTGTGTACCTGCGGTTTCACTTCTTCCCATTCCCAGGTCTCGCGCATGAAAGCAGTGTCCACTTCGTTGTCGAAGTGACCGATGTTGGAGACCACAGCCCCTTTCTTCAGCGCCTTGAGCATGTTGGCATCGCAGACGTTGAAGTTGCCGGTGGTGGTGACGATCAGATCGGTATTGCCCAGCAGGTCGGTGTTAACGGAGGCGGCAGTGCCATCGTTCACGCCATCCTTGTAGGCGCTGACCACTTCGAAACCGTCCATACAGGCCTGCATGGCACAGATCGGGTCGGCTTCGGTAACGCGCACGATCATGCCTTCCTGACGCAGAGACTGGGCAGAGCCCTTGCCCACATCGCCGTAACCGACGACCAGGGCCTTCTTGCCGGACAGCAGGTGGTCGGTGCCGCGCTTGATGGCGTCGTTAAGGGAGTGACGACAGCCGTACTTGTTGTCGTTCTTGCTCTTGGTGACGGAATCATTCACGTTCACCGCCGGCACTTTCAGGGTGCCTTTCTTGAGCATTTCGTACAGACGGTGCACACCGGTGGTGGTTTCTTCGGTGATGCCGTGGATGCTGTCCAGCATCTGCGGGTAAGTCTCGTGGATGTAGCCGGTCAGGTCGCCACCATCATCCAGGATCATGTTGGCTTCCCACAGTTCGCCGTTACCGTCGCGACAGGTCTGCTCGATACACCACATGTACTCTTCTTCGGTTTCGCCTTTCCAGGCAAAGACCGGAGTGCCGGCAGCAGCGATGGCGGCAGCGGCGTGATCCTGGGTGGAGAAGATGTTGCAGGAGGACCAGCGCACTTCCGCGCCCAGTGCCTGCAGAGTCTCGATCAGCACGGCGGTCTGGATGGTCATGTGGATACAACCGATGATCTTGGCGCCTTTCAGCGGCTGCTCGGCACGGTACTTTTCGCGGATGGCGATCAGGGCCGGCATTTCGGTTTCGGCGATATCGATTTCGGAGCGGCCATAGGCGGCCAGGGAAATGTCAGCGACTTTATAGTCGGTAAAGGTGTCCGCTTTCGCGTTCATGAGAGTCTCCATTCGTTTATGACGAATGGGCGCCGTTCTATCGTGTGAACTCACCTGGCGAGCCTCGCGGTCCAGCCGCTGCAGCGCCCCTCGCGGGGTGAGTCAAAATTGTGTTGCAGGAGTGGCGCGTGAGCCGTGAAAGCCTCTCGGCAATTTGCAGCTACGCGCCACTCCTGCGGCAGGTTTTACAGTGCCTTGGCCAGTGCCTCGGCTTTGTCGGTTTTTTCCCAGCTGAAGCCTTCGCGGCCGAAGTGGCCGTAGCTGGCGGTGGGGCGATAGATCGGCTTGCGCAGGTCAAGCATCTCGATGATGCCGCGCGGACGCAGGTCGAAGTGTTCGCGTACCAGTGTCACGATGGCCTCGTCGCTGAGCTTGCCTGTGCCAAAGGTGTTGATGGAGATAGAGGTGGGCTCGGCCACACCGATGGCGTAGCTCACCTGAATCTCACACTTGCTGGCCAGGCCAGCAGCAACAATGTTCTTGGCGACATAGCGACCGGCGTAAGCCGCGCTGCGGTCCACTTTGGACGGATCTTTGCCGGAGAACGCGCCACCACCGTGACGGGCCATGCCGCCATAGGTGTCCACAATGATCTTGCGGCCAGTGAGGCCACAGTCGCCCATGGGGCCGCCGATCACGAAGATACCGGTGGGGTTGACGTGGTACAGGGTGTCCTTGTGCAGCCACTCTTCCGGCAATACCGGTTTGATGATTTCTTCCATCACCGCTTCGCGCAGCTCGGCCAGCTTGATCTCCGGCGCGTGCTGGGTGGACAGCACCACGGCCTCCACGGCCACCGGCTTGCCGTTGTCATAGCGCAGGGTGACCTGGCTCTTGGCGTCCGGACGCAGCCACGGCAGGGTGCCGTTCTTGCGCAGTTCTGCCTGACGCTCCACCAGACGGTGAGAGAAATACACCGGTGCCGGCATCAGGGTGTCGGTTTCGTTGGTGGCAAAGCCGAACATCAGGCCCTGATCGCCTGCGCCCAGATCCTTGTCTTCTGCTTCGTCCACGCCGATGGCGATATCGGCAGACTGCTTGCCAATGCCGTTCAGTACTGCACAGCTGGCACCGTCGAAGCCTTTTTCGGAACTGTCGTAACCGATGTCCAGGATCACCTGGCGAACGATGTCTTCCAGTTCCACATAGGTATTGGTACGTACTTCACCGGCGACAACGGCCATGCCGGTTTTCACCAGGGTTTCCACGGCAACGCGTGCCTGGGGGTCATCCTTGATGATGGCATCCAGAATGGCGTCCGAGATCTGGTCAGCCATTTTATCGGGATGGCCTTCGGACACGGACTCGGAGGTAAAGATGGAATATTCACTCATTGCTGGAGTGCTCCTTGGTTGCTGGTCTGACGTCGGACGTCAGAAGTCTTACGCTAAAAAACAGAGCGGGTTGGATTTCGTCCCCTGACTTTCTATGTCAGATGTCCGACCCCTCTCCAAGTAATAACACCTGGAACAATCTTCGTGCCCTAATCGAGGCGCTTGAATGTTCTCACTTGCACCTGAAACCCATTTCGCAGTGCCAGGAACTGACTTTCCTGTAAGGCCAAGCCTGCGCGGCCGGCCCAGTCCACCAGATCGGCTTCCTCGAAGCCGAGCCAGAAATCGCCACAGGCTTCGTGGGCCCAGTGCTGATCGTGATGACACAAGTCGGTGATCAGCAGGGTGCCGCCATCATTCAGCTGCCGTGAGGCGGCGCGAATGGCACTGGCCGGGGCAGGCAGGTGGTGCAGTACCATGTTCAGCACCACGGCATCCACTGTGGGCAGGGTGCGAGCGCTATCGGGCCAGTCACCCAGTATCAGTTGCACATTTGACCGTTTGGCGACGGTCTTGCGGGCACGTTCGAGCATGGCGTGGGCATTGTCCAGCCCCGTTACCTGTTCAAAGTGCCCGGCCAGTTCGCACAGAAAGCGGCCGTCACCGGGGCCGATCTCCAGAGCGCGTTTGCCCTCGGGGCAGGCGCGCAACAGCAGCTCGCAGGCCTGCTCGGCGTATTGCTCGTAATCGGCAATCAGCTCTTGCTGGGCGTCATGCTGCTCCGCATGGCGGGCAAAAAACGCCCGGCTCTGCTCGGCCCGTTGCTGCTGGACCTGCTCCAGACGCGCAGCCACGGCGTCGTCCAGAGCCCCATCATCCAGTTCGTCCAGCAAGGCGCTGTGAATGGCGCCTTCTACGTTCTCCGCCTGGGGCAGGCGGCGGCGGTAGAAAATGGAGTTACCTTCCCGCCGCTTTTCGACCAGGCCGCCTCTGGCCAACACTTTCAGGTGATGGCTCATGCCGGATTGTTTCATGGCCATGATGTCGCACAGCTCCAGAACGCCGAAACTGCTCTGGCCCAGCACCTGCAAAACCTGCAGACGCAACGGATCGCCAGCGGCCTTGAGAAAGCCCGCCAGATGATCGGTGATGTCCGGCAGTGCCGGAGGGGTGGCGGCCAATGCAGTCATGGAGCGGAGTCTACGGCATTTCATATCTAAATCAAAATAAATTGATATAGGTTTGTGTGCGGGATCGAGGTGCCGGTCTGGTCTCTGGTCCCCGGGGCTGTTCGCCTTCATCACATTTGCCCGTAACCCGCCCTTGAGGGACAATAGCGCCCCTTTTCAGCCACCAGTCAGTTTGGAGCCCTGCATGTCCAGTGCCCCCGCCAGCCGTGATCTCGCCAATGCCATCCGTGCCCTGAGCATGGATGCGGTTCAAAAAGCCAACTCCGGCCACCCCGGCGCCCCCATGGGGATGGCCGATATCGCCGAGGTGTTATGGCGCGGTTTCCTGAAGCACAACCCGCAGGACCCGACCTGGGCCGATCGTGACCGCTTTGTGCTGTCCAATGGCCACGGCTCCATGCTGCTGTATTCCCTGCTGCACCTGTCTGGTTACGGGGTCAGCATCGAGGACATCAAGAACTTTCGTCAGTTGGGCAGCCCCACTGCCGGTCACCCGGAATACGGCGATGCCCCAGGTATCGAGACCACCACTGGTCCGCTGGGGCAGGGCATTGCCAACGCCGTGGGCATGGCGCTGGCCGAGAAGATGCTGGCCGGTCAGTTCAATCGTGACGGCCACACTATCGTGGATCACAACACCTACTGTTTCCTGGGTGACGGCTGCATGATGGAAGGCATTTCCCATGAGGCTTGCTCCCTGGCGGGCACTCTGGGGCTGGGCAAGCTGATTGCCTTCTACGACGACAATGGCATCTCCATCGACGGTGAAGTGGAAGGCTGGTTCACCGACGATACCGTGGAGCGTTTCCGTGCCTATGGCTGGCAGGTGATCCCCAATGTGGATGGCCACAATGCTGAAGAGGTGAAGGTCGCCATCGAGAATGCCCGCGCCAACACCGACCAGCCGACCCTGATCTGCTGCAAGACCATCATTGGTTTTGGTAGCCCCAACAAGCAAGGTAAGGAAGAGTCTCACGGTGCCGCGCTGGGTGACGACGAAATCGCCCTGACCCGCAAGGAGCTGGGCTGGCAGCACGGGCCGTTCGAGATTCCTGCAGACATCAAGCAGGCCTGGGATGCCAGCGATACCGGTGCGGCAGCGCAAGGCGAGTGGCAGCAGCGCTTCGAGGCGTATAAAGCCGCATATCCAGAGCTGGCCGCTGAATTCCTGCGCCGTCAGGCGGGCGAGCTGCCGGCGGATTTTGCCGAGCAGGCCGATGCCTATATCCGCGAGTGTCAGGAAAAGGGCGAAAAAGTGGCCACCCGTAAGGCCAGCCAGAATGCCCTGGATGCTTTCGGCCCGCTGTTGCCGGAACTGGCCGGTGGCTCTGCCGACCTGGCCGGCTCCAACAATACCCTGTGGAAAGGCTGCAAGCCGGTAAGCGCCGAAGATGCCAGCGGCAATTACATTCACTACGGTGTGCGTGAATTCGGCATGACCGCAGTGCAGAACGGCCTGTGCCTGCACGGCGGCCTGCGCCCTTACGGCGGGACCTTCCTGGTGTTTATGGAATACGCCCGGAATGCCGTACGTATGGCCGCACTGATGCACCAGCCGAACATTCTGGTGTACACCCACGATTCCATTGGTTTGGGTGAAGATGGTCCGACTCACCAGCCCATCGAACAGATTGCCAACCTGCGCCTGACGCCGAATATGCGCACCTGGCGTCCCTGTGACACGGTGGAGTCTGCCGTGTCCTGGAAGAAAGCGATCCTCCGTCAGGACGGTCCCTCTTCCCTGATTTTCTCCCGTCAGGGGTTGCCCTGCATGGCGCGTGGCAGTGAGCAGCTGGCCGCGATCGAGAAGGGGGGCTATACCCTGCTGCAGACCGGCGAAGGCACCCCCGATGCGATCATCATCGCCACCGGCTCCGAGGTTGAGCTGGCAGTGAAAGCGGCCGAAGCGCTGGCGGGCAAGAACATTCGTGTGGTGTCCATGCCCTGCGTGGAAGAGTTTCTGGCACAGGACGCGGCCTATCAGGAAAGCGTACTGCCGTCTTCCGTGCGCGCCCGTGTAGCGGTCGAAGCGGCCATAGCCGATTACTGGTATCGCTTTGTAGGCCTGGACGGCAAGGTGGTCGGCATGACCAGCTTCGGCGCTTCTGCACCGGCCGGTGATTTGTTCAAGCACTTTGGCATCACCGCCGAAGCGGTGCAGGGTGCTGTGGAGTCCTTGCTTTGATAGAAACGGGTCGGGTGGCGGACGTCAGGCTGCTATGAGGATTGCCATCAACGGCTACGGCCGTATCGGTCGTTCCTTTGTTCGTGCCCTCGCCGAGCGCGAGGGGGCGGGGTGGCAGGCGCCGTTCAGCCTGGTGGCGATCAACGACAAGGGGCGGCCGGAAGATCTGCTCTACCTGACCCGCTACGACACCACCCACGGACGTCTGGCGGAGCCGGCGGAACTGATCGAAGGCATGCTGCGCATTGGCCAGCAAGCGCCGCGCCTGCTGGAGCAGCCCAAGCCGGAACAGTTGCCGTGGGCCGAGATGGAGGTGGATCTGGTGCTGGAATGCTCCGGCCATTTTCGCAGCCATGCCGGCGCATCGCGGCACCTGGACGCGGGGGCGAAGAAAGTGATTATTGGCGCCGTGCCGTTTGATCAAGCCGATCAGGTGGTGGTCTATGGGGTCAACCATGAGACGGTGGCGGCCGATCACAAGGTGATGTCTGCGGGTTCCTGCACCACCCATTGCATTGCTCCCCTGCTGGCACGGCTGGATGCAAGCTTCGGGATTCAGCAAGTGCTGATGAAGGAAATCCATGCCTACACCTCGGACCAGACCCTGCTGGACCATGTCCACCGGGATCCACGCCGGGGCCGGGCCGGGGCACAGAACATCGTGCCGACCACCAGCAGCGCCATCGGCGCGGTGCAGCAGGTGCTGCCGCAGCTGGAAGGCAAGATCAGTGGCGGCTCCATCCGTGTGCCCACCCTTAACGTGGCCATGGTGGAGTTGACGTTGCGACTGGAACAGACTCCGGGCGAAGACAGTCTCAACCAGTGGTTACACCAACAGGCAACAGCGTCTGGTGGTCTGATTGGCTACAATGACGCCCCGCTGGTCAGCGTGGATTTCAACCACCGCCCGGAATCCGCCATTGTCGATGTCACCCAGACCCGGGTGCAGGGCGACATGGTGCAGGTGGTGGCCTGGTACGACAACGAATGGGGCTATGCCAACCGCCTGCTGGACTGGGTGGCGGACATGGCCGAACAAGCGTCGGATGACTGACGCTTGCAAGAATCTGTAAACCGAGACGACAGCATCATCCTCAGCGGATGGTTCCAAACGAGGTAGCAAGACCATGAACTTCAAGCGCATGACCGACCTGGATCTGGCAGGCAAACGCGTTCTGATCCGTGAAGACCTGAACGTGCCGGTGAAAGACGGCAAGGTCACCAGCGATGCTCGTATCCGTGCCTCTCTGCCGACCATTGAGCATGCCCTCAAGGCGGGAGCCAAGGTGATGCTGATGTCCCATCTGGGCCGTCCCACCGAGGGCGAGTACGCCGAGGAGTTTTCCTTGCAGCCGGTGGCGGATCACCTGGGTTCGCTGCTCGGCCGTGACGTGCCGCTGGTGAAGGACTGGCTGGACGGCCTTGAGGTGGATGCCGGCCAGGTCGTGCTGTGCGAGAACGTTCGCTTCAACAAGGGCGAAAAGAAAGACGATGAAGCGCTGTCACAAAAAATGGCGGCACTGTGTGATATCTATGTGATGGATGCGTTTGGCACGGCGCACCGTGCCCAGGCGTCCACCCACGGGGTGGGTAAATTCGCTCCGGTGGCCTGCGCGGGCCCGCTGCTGGCCAACGAACTGGATGCACTGGGTAAGGCCTTGCAGAATCCGGAAAAACCCCTGGTGGCCATCGTCGGTGGTTCCAAGGTGTCCACCAAGCTGGAAGTGCTGGAGGCCCTGTCTGACAAGGTCGACCAGCTGGTGGTGGGTGGCGGTATCGCCAATACCTTCCTGGCGGCTGCCGGGCATCCGGTGGGCAAGTCCCTGTATGAAGCGGACCTGATTCCCGCGGCCAAAAATATTGCCGACAAGGTGCATATCCCAATCCCGGTGGACGTGGTCACCGCCAAGGAATTTGCCGAGTCTGCAGAAGCGGTCACGAAGAAAGTGGAAGACGTGGCCGACGATGACATGATTCTCGACATTGGCCCGCAGACGGCCCACATCGTGGCGGCGCTGATGAAAGAAGCCAAAACCATTATCTGGAATGGCCCGGTGGGCGTGTTCGAGTTTGATCAGTTTGGTGAGGGCACCCGCGAAATGGCGGAAGCCATTGCCGACTCCGATGCGTTCTCCATCGCTGGCGGGGGTGACACCCTGGCCGCCGTGGACAAGTACGGTATCAGCGAAAAAATCAGCTATATCTCCACCGGTGGCGGAGCCTTCCTGGAGTTTGTGGAAGGCAAGGTGCTGCCTGCGGTGGCCATGCTGGAAGCACGAGCGAAAGATTGATTGAGGGTCGGACGTCTGAGGTCGGACGTCTGACGCAGCAATTCAAAACCGGATGTTGTTTTGGCGTCTGACATCCGACGTCAGACGTCCAACGGATTTTCAAGGCAGGGCGTAGCCGTCCTGCACAGGAATAGACGAAGGGGAAACGAAAATGGCACTTGTAAGCATGCGTCAGCTGCTGGATCACGCCGCCGAGTTTGGTTACGGCGTTCCGGCTTTCAACGTAAACAACCTGGAACAGATGCGCGCCATCATGGAAGCGGCGGACAAGACCGATTCCCCTGTGATCGTGCAGGCGTCTGCCGGCGCGCGTAAATACGCCGGCGCCCCCTTCCTGCGTCACCTGATTCTGGCGGCGGTAGAAGAATTCCCCCATATCCCGGTGGTGATGCACCAGGATCACGGCACCAGCCCTGCGGTGTGCCAGCGTTCTATCCAGCTGGGTTTCTCCTCGGTGATGATGGATGGTTCCCTGGGTGAAGACGGCAAGACCCCCACCGACTACGAGTACAACGTGGACGTGACCCGTCGTACCGTGGAAATGGCTCACGCCTGTGGCGTGTCTGTGGAAGGCGAACTGGGTTGTCTGGGTTCCCTGGAAACCGGCGAAGCCGGTGAAGAAGACGGCATCGGCGCGGCGGGCAAACTGACCCACGAGCAGATGCTCACTGACCCGGAAGAAGCTGCTGACTTCGTGAAGAAGACCAAGGTGGATGCCCTGGCCATCGCCATCGGCACCAGCCATGGTGCTTACAAGTTCACCCGTCCGCCCACCGGCGACATTCTGGCCATCGAGCAGATCAAGGCGATCCACGCGCGTATTCCGGATACCCACCTGGTAATGCACGGTTCCTCTTCTGTGCCGCAGGACTGGCTGGCGGTGATCAACGAATTCGGTGGCGAAATTCCGGAAACTTACGGGGTGCCGGTAGAAGAGATTCAGGAAGGCATCAAGTACGGTGTGCGCAAGGTCAACATCGACACCGACCTGCGTCTGGCCTCTACCGGTGCGATTCGTCGTTTCCTGGCGAATAACACCGCCGAGTTCGATCCGCGCAAATACCTGAAGGAATCCGTTACTGCCATGCGCGATATCTGTATCGCCCGTTACGAAGCGTTTGGCACTGCCGGTAACGCCAGCAAGATCAAGCCGATCAACCTGGAAGAGATGTTCCAGCGTTATGAATCTGGCGAGCTGGATCCGCGGGTCAAATAAGAGACGCTGCACGCACCACGCTTCACGCAACAGGCAAGAGCGCGGTTGAGGTGGTTGCCAGCGGAAAACAAAAAGGCTGCGCCCGAATATCGGGTGCGGCCTTTTTTGTGGTTCGAAAGCGCTGGCTCGGAGCCGCTGTAGGAGCTTGCCTGCAGGCGATTCGAGTCTAAGCGAGGGAGTCGTTTCGAGTTCCGTATAACGCGTTTTGGAAATCTTTACCCCGCGGTTGCCAGGATTGCTTGCAGGCAAGTTATTCGCTGCGCTCACCCCTTCGGGGCCGCACTCCGTGCGTTGCTCCGCTGCGCTACGTTCCCTCAGCGGTTTCATTCTTGGCGTCAGGCGTCAGGCCTATTACCGCGTCGCCTTGATTTCTACACCCTCTCCACTCAGCAACAATGTTCCCTGATCATCAATGGTGGCGCTATCGACGCCTTTCAGGGCTTCCACAAATTGGCTCTCAAGATCCATCAGTGGTTGCGGGCAGGCTTTCATGGTCATGCCGCCGGTCTGAATGGTGAACTGAGAGGCCTGCTGCTCATAGCTCGCCATGTAGTTGTTGCAGGCAGCCTTGCCAGCCAGTTTGCCGGGCTCATGAAAATTCAGGGTAAGGGTGGCGTTGCTGACGGGCTGGCCATTCAACTGCTGTACCTGCCAGGCGGCCCCGGCGAGTTGTTCATGTTCAAGCATGGTCGCCTCTTCTGTTGACGTGCCGGAAGGGGTGCTGCAAGCGGCCAGTACGGTGGCGGAAACGGCCAGCAGCATATGGGGAAGTCGTGGGGTCATGTGATGGCTCCTGTGATGATCCATGATCCTGTCAAAAGATTAGTGTGCCGTTTTGCTGATTAGTTTCGATGGTGTCTTGATTCAGGACAAGGAAAGGGTGTCTAGCCGTTGACGCTAACGTGGTAGAAGGCACAATGCTCTGGTCATGCCATGAACCCTCAGGAAAACGCCATGCTCAATACCTTTCTGGAGTATTACACCCAGCACCCCTGGCTGGTGGTGCCGTTGGCGATCCTTTCCGCGGTGGGTGTCGGGTTGCTGTGGATGGGCTGGCTGACTCTAATGATCACGGCGTTTGGGCAAAAGCTCTGGATTTGGGGCTTTGCCATCCTGCTCTTGCCAGTCCCGGCTTCGCAGGGGTTTGCCTTGCGTTACCGCACCCTGAATCCATGGGCTAACCGCTTGGTTTGGTGGGGGCTGTTGTTGTCGCTGCCGATTCTGGCTCTCACCGCCTGGTGGGCTGTGCTGGCCCTGACCGCTCAGGGGTGAGAGGAGTATTGCGACCTTAAAAGGTCGCGGGAGCCTTGTCGGGCTTGGCGTATTGCCAGCGCCCTTCGCGCTGTGTGCGGTGATAGCTGTCGAGGCCGGACAGCGCGACTGTACCGGCGGCCTCAATGTCCACATAACCGTCGTCTGCCATGACGCCTGCCGGCAAGGTGACGAACCGGATTTCTCCGATCACCAGCACGGTTCCATTAATCGCCAATTCCTGAATTTCCGCCACGGCCATGCCCAGTTTGATGTGCGCTTCCAAAACGAAGGGGGCGGCAAAGTCGGCCAGATACTCTGGTGTCAGGCCGGTGGCAGCGAATTCCGACACCTCGCGCGGGTAGCGGGCGGAGGTCTGGTGGGCTTGGGCGATGATATCCTTGTGCACCTGATTGAGGGTGTAGACGCCGGTTTCCTGCAGGTATTCCAGGCTGTGACGGTCCACGGAATGGGGGCGGATGATCATTCCCATCAATGCCGGATCCGCGCCAAGATGAAAGCAAGAGCTGACAATGGAAACGTTTTCCTGCCCGGTGGCGGACCGGGTGGCTAGCAGATTCGCGCTCTTGAAGCCGGAGAGGCTGTTGACCAGATTCACCCGCTGCCGTGGATCCATGCCCTTGAGATGTTGCTCATCGAACTGCATTGTAGAAGCCATTCTATTACGTCACTTTTTCTGTTGGTTTTCGCACCGTATTATCGGTACAGACCGTGAGCAACCCGTGGAGATGCCTGGCCGGCCATGGATAACCCTTTTGATCGTGAGCATATTCTGCAAGATTGGCAGCCCCTGAACTGGGAGCGATTTGACCCGCTCAATGATGCCAGCCGGCAATACGTTGCCTACTACGGTCTGAACTTTGCCGACCATCTACCGGAACTGGAGCACGGGTTTGGTTATTTCGAGGCGGCAGGTCATCAGCTTTCAGTGCATGCCTGGCGTCCCAAACATTCCCGCGGTACGGTGCTGGTGTGCCATGGTTACTTCGACCATGTGGGGCTATACCGACATGTCATCGGCCATGTACTCGAATTGGGTTATGCGGTGCTGGCCTATGATTTGCCGGGTCATGGTTTGAGCTCTGGTGCGCGTGCAGTGATTGATGACTTTCGTACCTACCGGGATGTGCTGGAGCAGTGTCTGTCGCTGGCGGCGAATCATCTTCCTCACCCCTGGCATGTGATTGCCCAGAGTACCGGTGGTGCCATCATCATGGATTACCTGACCAGCCGTGGCGATGGTGATGACAATCCCTTCGAAAAAGTGATTCTGCTGGCGCCGCTGGTGCGGCCCTTCAAATGGAGCACCGGTCGCTGGCTACATACCCTGATCAGCCCTTTTGCGAAAAGCATCAAGCGGGTGTTCACCATCAATTCCAATGATCCGGATTTTCTCGACTTTCTTGAAAACCGCGATCCACTGCAGGCTCGCCGTGTTTCTGCCATCTGGGTGAGTGCGTTGAAAAAATGGCTTCCGGGATTCGAGAAGGCCTCACGAATCAAGGTCTCGCCCATCGTCATTCAGGGAGATCTGGATGAGACCGTCGACTGGCGGTACAACCTGAATGTGATCCGCCAAAAATTTGAAGATCCCCAGATTACGATGTTATCCGGGGCTCGCCATCAGCTTGCCAACGAGGCGGAAGAGTTTCGCGAGAAAATATTTTCGATACTGGACGAGCATTTGGATAGCGACTGATATTTTACGGTTTGTCACTTGCGATTCAGCTGAGGCAGGAGGAGTCTGGGGGTAAGACTGATCAGGTCTCTGGCGGTGGCACGGCGGATCCGTCTCATCGCTTTGAGCAGAGCGGCAATGGCAGGGAGAGATCGTATGGGTAATGGCAGAAGCCTCCTCAGTGTTGTCATTCTCCTGTTGCTTGGTGAAGTGGCTTTGGCTAGTGGCGTGCAGGACCATCAAGACAGTCGCGCTACCGGTGACTCTGGCTACGCGATTGAGCAGCAAAGACGTCAAACCCGGCAGCAGATGCAGGAGGAGCGCGACGCCCATCGCGATCGCGCAGAATCCAGGGAACGTGAATTGCAGGACAACATTCAGCAGCGTCGTGATGAGATGCTGGAGAACCTTGATCGTGATGCATCAACCGGGCGTGGCGAGTAATCAATACTCGCTGACGCGGCCGTCGGCACCGACCAGCACTACATCGGCGGGACGTTTGGCAAACAGGCCGTTGGTGACCACGCCGACGATGTTGTTGATTTTTTCTTCCATCTCGAGGGGGTTGAGAATCTCGAGATTGTGCACATCAAGGATGATGTTGCCGTTGTCGGTGACAAAGTCATCGCGGTATTTCGGTTGCCCCCCCAACGCCAAAAGCTTGCGGGCAACATGAGAGCGGGCCATGGGAATGACTTCTACCGGTAACGGGAAGCGCCCCAGCAGTTTTACCTGCTTGCTGCCATCGACAATGCAAATGAACCGGTCGGCTACGGCGGCAACAATTTTTTCCCGCGTGAGTGCACCGCCGCCGCCCTTGATCATTTCGCGGTGGCGGTTCACTTCATCTGCACCATCCACATAGACCGGCAGACGGTCCACGTCATTCAATGATACAACGTCGATACCATGGGCCTTGAGACGTTCCGCGGTGGCTTCTGAGCTGGCGACTGCACCCTTGATGCGATCCTTCATGGAGGCCAGACCGTCGATAAAGAAATTGGCGGTAGAGCCTGTGCCGACGCCGATGAATTCGCCTTCCGGAACATATTTCAGGGCCGCCTCGGCCACCTGCTTTTTCAGCGTATCCTGATCCATGAGATTGTCCTGTCATGCTGATGAGTGCCAGTGCTCATCGTGAACGTGTGGGGGCTCAACAACCTGGTCAGACGTCAGACGTCCGACCGGCGCAGCTTTACTGATAACCCAACAAAGCGCCAATTATAGGCCAGCCTGGGCGCGGACTCGACCCCGGACTATCGCAATTCGCCACGCCTGCCCCTAGACTAGGGAGCTTCTTTCATCCTTCCCTGAGCAAGCCGGAAACCTCCATGCTGGACAAATACGTTAAACGGATACTGCAATCCCGCGTCTATGACGTGGCGGTGGAAACCCCTATTCATGCAGCCCCGTTGATTTCCAAACGTATTGGCAACCGCGTATTGCTCAAGCGTGAAGACTTGCAGCCGGTGTTCTCCTTCAAGTTGCGTGGCGCCTACAACAAGCTGTGTCAGTTGACCCAGGAGCAGCTCGATCGTGGGGTCATCTGTGCCTCGGCGGGTAATCACGCCCAAGGCATGGCGCTGGCGGCAACGTCCATGGGGGTCAAGGCGACTATCGTGATGCCGCGAACCACTCCGGACATCAAGGTCAATTCCGTGCGCAATCATGGTGGCAAGGCGGTGTTGCACGGTGACAGTTTTGACGAAGCCCTGGCGCATGCCCGCAAGCTGGAGACACGTGATGGCCTGACCTTTGTGCATCCCTACGATGATCCGGATGTGATCGCCGGGCAGGGCACGGTGGCCATGGAGATTCTCCGTCAGCAAAGCCGGGAACTGGATGCCATCTTTATTCCGGTAGGCGGCGGTGGTTTGGCGGCCGGAGTGGCCGCCTATGTGAAATATGTACGCCCGGACGTCAAGATCATCGCGGTGGAGCCAGAAGATGCGGCCTGCCTGAAAGCCGCCATGGACAAGAAGCGCCGGGTCACGCTCAAGGAGGTCGGCTTGTTTGCCGATGGGGTGGCGGTGCGGCAGATCGGCAAGGAAACCTATCGGGTGCTCAAGGACACGGTGGATGAAGTGATCACCGCCACCACCGATGAGATCTGTGCGGCCATCAAGGATGCCTTCGAAGATACGCGGGCGATCTGTGAGCCTGCCGGCGCACTGGCGCTGGCCGGCCTGAAAAACTGGGTGGCGAAACACGGGGTCGAGAACCAAACCCTGGTGGCGATTCAGAGTGGCGCCAACGTGAACTTTGATCGCCTGCGCCATGTCTCCGAGCGCGCCGAGCTGGGCGAGCAGCGGGAAGCGATTCTGGCGGTGACGATTCCGGAGAAACCCGGGGCCTTCAAGGCGTTCTGTCAGGCGCTGGGGCGCCGGGGTATTACCGAATTCAACTATCGCTACAGCGATGATCGCGATGCCAATATCTTTGTGGGTATCCAACTCAAGCCCGGCGGCAAGGCGCTGCAGGCTCTGATGCAGGAACTCACCGAGAAAGGTTATCCGGTGGTGGATCTGAGTGGCAACGAAATGGCCAAGCTGCATATCCGCCATCTGGTGGGCGGCCATACCCCGCGGCAAGACCTCCAGGAGCGACTGTTCCGGGTCGAATTCCCCGAGCGGCCGGGCGCGCTGATGGCGTTTTTACAATCCCTGGGTGGCAAGTGGAATATCAGCCTGTTCCATTACCGCAATCACGGTGCGGCCTATGGGCGGGTGCTGGTGGGTTTCCAGGTGGCCGAAGCGCAGCAGGGGCAGTTCCTGGCGGATGTGAAAAAAGTGCCTTACCCGATGGTGGAAGAGAGCGATAACCCGGCTTACCGACTCTTTTTGAATTGATTCGTGAACTCGACCGATAGTCGGTGGTCACACACTGCCAGACGCCCCGCTTTCGCGGGGCGTCTGGCGTTTCAGGCTGGCTCTTCTGCGCGTATGCTTGCATATCAGTGAAGAGATTGGGCATCAGTTATGAGTAAGTTCTGTTAAGAAGCGTCAACAGAGCGCCATAACTGCTTGACTTTACATTTCGCAATGGTCAAATTTTGACCCGGTTGGCATTTTCTGCTCGCCAATCAGACTAAAGTGACAATCCTGTTAATACTTTTGGGTCACTTTTTTCATATTGCTGTACCATTTTGGGGAATAACAATGAAGAAGAAGCCGGATGCCTTGGTGCTACTGGCAATCGTATTCGGGCTGGGCGTGTTGGTGAGTAGCCTCACCCACGGTGGCAACGAGCCGGACTATCAGCAATACGCTGACAGTGCGGGCATTGTCATCAGCCACAGCCAGCAGTAACGGTCAGATCCACCGGCTGGTCCCACGGGGCCAGCGGTATCACCCCCTTTTCCACTCGCTGAAAGTCGTACCCCACCGCCACCAGTCTGGGTCGTCGCGGTCGTCTTGCCATGTCTGCCAGCGTGCGGTCGTAGTAGCCCCCTCCCATGCCCAGCCGAAAGCCCTCCTGATCAAATGCCACTGCCGGTAGCAGGATCACGTCCAGTGCCCACAGGGCGCGTCCGCGCAGCAGCAGGGCGGGTTCGGCGATGCCGTACTGATTGGGGCGCATGGGGTGGTGAGGTTGCCAGAGCCGGAAGCGTAGATGGCCACGGCGCAGAGGATCCACAAAGGGCAGGTAAGTGGAGCAATGACGAAAGCGTGGGTGGCGCAGGGCGGGTTGCAGGTCCAGTTCGCCATCATTGGGCAGGTAGAGTGCCAAATGCTGACAGCGGCGATAACCCAAGGCAGCGTTCAGGGCCGGTGCGATGCGTTGGCTGGCCCGGCGGCGCTGACCCGGTGTCAGGGCCCGGCGTTGCTGTCGGAACTGGCGCCGAAGCTGGCGTCGTTGCGTTGCGGTCATGGTCTCAACCGAACAGAAATAAAGGGTGCTTCCCGGTCCGCCGCTGCGGGCTTGACCCTTGAACCGTATGGTTCAAGGTGGAGGCAGCAGCATTGCCCTCAGGCTTTCCGCTCATTAGGCGGACATGCACACGGACAAGGCAATATATGCCCCCGGGTATTACGTTATCGGCTCAGGGACATGGCCCTCTGGCGTACGAGCCAGGAAACACTCGAGGCCATTATAACAGTGGTGCGGGGCGGTGACAGTCTTGACAGGGCAGAAAGGCAGTTAACAGTTAATAGTGAATAGTTAATAGCTAAGTTCAAAACCGAACCCTCCGCTACGAAGCCGCGTAGGTTGGAAATTGCCGCCAGGCAATCTCCGACATGGCGTTGCAGGGTGGCAAAGGATTGGTTTCGAGAAAGGAGTCGCGAGTTTCGAAAGGCGACACCTGCGGGCAGGATGTGAGGTTTTCGCAACTCGAAACTCGTTACTCGCTTCTGAGGTTCGGGCGAAGTCAGCGATGGGCGTGTTGCGTGTCGCGTGATGCCTGAAGCGTCTTTTACAGCTTGCGGCGGGCGTCTTCGAAGGCCTGGATTTCGTCTTCCAGGCGGCTGAGCAGGGCTTGCACCCGGGCTTCGCTCTCGGAGTCCTGGGAGGCGGCCTGACGCGCCTTGAGCAGTTCGTGGCTCATGTTCAGGGCGGTCATGATGGCAATGCGTTCCAGACCAATCACGTTGGCGTCGCGCACTTCACGGAGTTGCTCATCCAGATAGCGGGCCGCAGACAGCAGGTTGTCCTGTTCACCAGCCGGGCAGGCGACACGGTACTCCTTGTCGAGCAAGTGAATCACCAGGGAGTTTTCGTTAGACATGGCCGGTAGCACCGCATTGGCTGTGGATCAGTGTCAGGCAGGATGCCACGCTCAGGAATCCTGCTCCAGAGATTTCAGACGCGTGATGATGGCCTCGACCTTGTTGCGGGCCACGTCATTTTTTTTCAGCAACTGGGCGCGTTCTTCCACCAGTTTGGCCTCTCGTTCATGCAGGGCCAGATTTTCCTGACGCAATCGGGAGCTGATACGCAGCAGCTCGTCTACGCGGGTTTCCAGTTGCCTTAGTTGTTGTTCCGTCGTCATGGCAAAATGGTCGCTGTTCGCCTAAGGTGTGGGCCGGTTTCGGCCCCGCGTCCCCTGCACCTTACCGGGATTTGCCAGCAATGGCGTCCCCCTCCCGGTTGACAGGCTGTTTCAACTATAGGTGTGAGGTTGGCAGGGGTCAATGAAATTGAATGGTGGTAGCCACTTAGCGCACACTTCTCACAGCCTTCCTCAGGAAGGTGCTCTCGCCGCAGGTATCCAAGACGGGGTGTTTCATGTCCAACCAGATTGATTTTGAAGTGCTGGCCCAGGCCCTGGCCGCGGCAGGTATTGCCCATTCTCCCAGCGAACTTCAGGGGCTGGCGGCAGGGCTGTTGGCTACCGGCCATGGCGGCCGCGATGAGGAGCTGCTTGGGGTGCTGGCGTCTCACGTTGACTTCGAGCCGGGGCAGCAGTTCGAGGCATCCCTTGCCGGTATGCTCGTGGCCATGCGCGATGGTCTTGCTGACGGTTTTGCCGACACCGGTTTGGCACTTCACCTGTTGCTGCCTGCCGATGAGGATGATCTGGGCTTGCGGGTGGCGGCGATCGCCCAGTGGTGCGAGGGTTTTCTGGTGGGCTTTGGCACCGGCTCGGCCAATACCCATGACAAGGATCTCTCACCGGGTGTCCAGGAAGCGCTGTCTGACCTGGCGGCCATCAGCCAGGTGGAAACGCCGGATGCCGATGGCGATGAAGAGGAAGATATGTTCGAGCAAGTGGCGGAACACTGCCGCATGTCCGCCCTGATGATTTACACTGATCTGGTCATGCGCCGGGAAGGTAAGCCGGATGCGCCGGCCAGCAAGCCGCCGACTCGTCACTGACCTAACGCCCAGCCGATACTGCAAGGAGTGGTCTTGAGCATCAACCGTCAGGAATACGCCCGCCGCCGTCAGGAGCTGATGGGCGTCATGGGGCCCAACAGCATCGCCATTTTGCCTGCCGCCCCGGAGCGCACCCGTAACCGGGATGTGGAATACCCCTACCGACAGAACAGTGATTTCTGGTATCTCACCGGCTTTGCGGAGCCCGAGGCGGTGCTGGTCCTGTTGCCCGGCCGTGAGCATGGCGAGTACGTGCTGTTCTGTCGTGAACGCGACCGCACCATGGAGATCTGGAACGGTTACCGGGCAGGCCCCGATGGGGCCGTTAAGGATCATGATGCCGACGATGCCTTTCCGGTTGGCGATATCGATGAAATTCTGCCGGGCCTGATTGAGGGCCGGGAGCGGGTTTTTTATGACCTGGGCCACGATGCGGAGTTTGACCGCCGCCTGATGGGTTGGGTCAACAGTATTCGCGAGCGGGTTCGCTCCGGGGCCCAGCCGCCGGGCGAGTTCGTCGCCCTGGCGCACCATCTGCACGACATGCGTCTGTTCAAGTCTGCAGCGGAAGTGAAGTTGATGCGCAAGGCGGCAAGCATCTCTGCCCATGCCCATATCCGTGCCATGGAAAAAGTCCGCCCGGGGATGATGGAGTATCAGCTCGAGGCGGAATATATCCACGAGTTTATGCGTCATGGTGCGCGCAGCCCCGCGTACCCGAGTATTGTCGGTGGTGGCGCCAACGGTTGCATCCTGCATTACATCGATAACAGCCAGAAGCTCAAAGACGGGGATCTGGTGTTGGTAGATGCCGGTTGCGAGTTGGAAAACTACGCCTCGGATATCACCCGTACCTTCCCGGTGAACGGTACGTTCAGCAAGCCCCAGCAGGCGCTCTACGAGTTGGTGCTGGCCAGTCAGTACGCCGCCATCAAGGCCACCCATCCGGACAATCACTGGAATGTGCCCCACGAAAAAGTGGTGGAGATTCTGACCCAGGGTTTGCTGGATCTGGGGCTGCTTGACGGTGAGTTCAACGAGCTGGTGGAAACCGAGGGCTACCGCCGTTTCTTCATGCATCGCACGGGCCACTGGTTGGGCCTGGACGTTCACGATGTGGGTGATTACCGGGTTCAGGATCAATGGCGTCAGCTGGAGCCGGGCATGGCCCTGACGGTGGAGCCGGGGCTGTATATCGCACCGGATGATGACTGTGTCGATGAGCAGTGGCGTGGCATCGGTATTCGCATCGAGGACGATGTGGTGGTGACCAAAGAAGGGTGTGAAGTGATGACCCACGAGGTGCCGAAGGATGTGGCGGAGATTGAGAAGCTGATGAAGAGCAGTTGACAGTTGATAGTGGACAGTTGACAGCTGAATTCAAAAGCGAAAATCCTCCGCTACGAAGCCGCGTAGGTCGGAAATGGGCGTGAGCCCATCTCCGACATGGCGTTGCAGGGTGCGACAAAACCCGTTGAAGGTTCAAACACGAGGATGTGCCGGTGCCAGTTTGCAGCGAGGGGGTTTTCGCGCTGAATCGAAGGCACAGGGTTTCAGGGGATCAACGAGACCTTCCCGTGCTTTTCAACTTTCAACACTCGTTCTTTGATGGCGGAGATGGGCGTTCGCCCATTTCCGCCCTACGGAAAATCTGATGGCGGTGAGTGATAAACAACCTCTGGTGATCGTTGGCGGCGGGATGGCGGGTGCCATGCTGGCGTTGTTGTTGCGTCGCCATGGCGCAGGCAGTGTGGTGCTGGTGGAAAGTCATCCGCTGACGTTGCCTGAAACGCCGCCGTTGACCCCGAGTTTTGATGCGCGCAGTACTGCGCTGTCGGCGGGCACGTTGGCGGTATTGGATGATCTTGGTCTGGGCCTGGCTATTCGTGAACACGCCGCTGCAATTGGCACGGTGCATGTGTCCCGGCAATCCCGGCTCGGGTTGACCCGTATGTCCGCACAGGAAGAAGGCGTCGACCAGCTTGGGGTGGTGGTAGAAAACCGCTGGCTGGGTTTTGTGTTGCTGGGGGCGCTGTTCAGTGATGACGCCATTACCGTGCGTGCACCGGATGCGTTGTCCGGTATTCGTCGCCTGGAACATGGCTATCAAGTTTCCCTCTCCAGTGGTGATACCCTGCACACGCCCTTGCTGATCGCGGCGGATGGCGCCCGCTCCAAAACCCGCGAGTGGTTGGGGATCAGTGCCCGGGATCATGACACCGGGCACGATGCCCTGATTGCCAACCTGTCACTGGCGAGCTCCCATGAGGGTATTGCCTATGAGCGCTTTCTCAATGAAGGGCCGCTGGCATTCTTGCCCCTGCCAGACCAGCGTTTTGCCCTCGTCTGGACGGGGCCCCGTGAGCAGGTAGCGCGGTGGATGGCCATGAGTGAGCAGGACGCGTTGGCACAATTGCAGGCACGCAGCCCGGCCGGGGCGCCGCGCCTCACCGGGTTGGGAGAGCGTCAGCGTTACCCGCTGGTGCTGACGGAATCTTGCGCACAGGTCGTGCCCCATGGCGTTGTGGTGGGTAATGCCGCCCACACCCTGCACCCGGTGGCCGGGCAGGGCTTTAATCTGACGGTGCGGGATCTGCAGGCGCTGGCCTGCACGGTGGGTGGCAGTGATCATCCTGGCAGTCTGCGAATCCTGCAGGCTTTCGCTTCCCAGCGCGAAAAAGATCAGGCCTTGATCGGTCAGGCCTCTCGCTGGGTGCCAGAACTGTTTCGCGTCCAGCACCCGCTGTTTGCTCACAGCCGCCAGCTGGGCCTAGTTGCGCTGGATCTCCTGCCTGGGTTGCGTAGCGGGTTTGCGAAACGGGCCATGGGGCTGTGAAGAGCAGTTAATAGTTAACAGTGAATAGTGAATAGCTAAGGTTAAAAGCGAAAATCAAAAGCCAAAACCGGGCTACGAAGACGCGTAGGTCGGAAATTGCCGCCAGGCAATCTCCGAGATGTCGGTGCAGGGCAGGACAAAATCAGTTCAAAGTTCAAAGTTGAAACGCGAGACAGGTTTTACCGTTCTGGATTTCTGTACCCGCGCCCTTACCGGTGAACGCGGGCACGGTACTGCAAAACCCGCTGGCTTGGCTCGCGTTTGAACTTTGAACTTTAAACTTTCAACTCATGGCATTGAATGGTGGAGATGGGCTTGCGCTCATTTTCGCCCTCCGGAAAGGACCTGTGATGGGCGTTAGCGAACAACACATCATTATCGTCGGTGGTGGTATGACCGGGGGGTTGCTGGCGGTGCTGCTGGCGGCTGAGGGGCTGCGGGTGACGGTGCTGGATGGTGCGCCAGCGCCGGTCATGCCGGAAGGGGCGGCGCAATTGCGGGTCTCCACCTTGACCGAAGCCAGCTACTGGCTGCTGCGCAACAGTGGGGTCTGGGATTGCCTGAATCTGTCGCGGGTACAGCCCTATGATGCCATGCAGGTCTGGGATCAGGATGGCACCGGTGAGGTCAGTTTCAACGCCGTGGATGCCGGGGTCGATAGCCTGGGGTGGCTGCTGGAAAACGGCCACCTGACGGCGGCCCTGTATGACCGGGCGGCGTCGTTGCCTTCGCTGGAGTGGCGCTGTGGCGTGTCGGTGGAAGGGGCGCGTCGCGAGGGGCAGCGGTGGCGGGTTCAGTGTGGTGCTGATGTGCTCGAGGCTGATTTGCTGGTCGGGGCCGATGGCGCCCGTTCGCGGGTCCGTGAGTGGGCAGGAATCAGTGGGGGGGCTCGAGACACCGGACACCATGCCCTGGTGGCCACGATTACCACGGCACAACCCCATGGCGGTTGTGCGCGGCAGGTTTTCATGGAGTCAGGCCCGTTGGCCCTGTTGCCGTTGTTCTCGTTGGCTTCGCCGGGTGATCAGCGGCAGTGCTCCATTGTCTGGTCGGGTTGGCCGCAGCGAATTGCGGAACTGAATGCAGCGGAACCGGGTCTGTTTGCTGCCCATCTGCAGGCGGCGGTCGGTGACGCACTGGGCGAGGTGAGCTTGCTGGGGGAGCGTGCGGTGTTTCCTGTCCAGGAGCGCCATGCCAGCAGCTATGTGGCTACCGGGTTGGCGTTGATTGGCGATGCGGCTCATGTGATTCATCCGCTCGCCGGGCAGGGCGTCAATCTGGGCTTGCTTGACGCCGCTGTGCTGGCTGAGGAAGTGGCGGCAGCGGTGAAGGCCGGGCGCCCGTGTGCGGACCCGCATGCCCTGTCGCGCTACCAGCGCCGTCGCCGTGGTGAAAACCTGGTCATGCAAAATGCCATGCGCGGGTTTCAGCAGCTATTCGAGCAGCGGGCAATGCCGCTGCGCTGGCTGCGCAATACGGGTATGCGTTGGGTGAATCAGGCGGGCCCGGTGAAACGTTTTTTTATCGGTCAGGCATTGGGGCGGGGCGCGGATCTGCCGCGGCAGGCGCAACCACCCCGTCACCGCATGCGTTAACGCAGTGCGACTAGAGGTCGCGGGGCAGACCTGCCATACTGGCGCCCAATTAAGAATCATTCCTGTTTAAGAGATGGAGTTTTGGATATGCGTATCCTGGGTTTACTGGCCGGAGCTCTGGTCATGGCGGGCGGCCTGTGGGGCTGCTCGGAACCGGCCGAGCAAAACGAGCTGGTGGTGTATACCTCCCGTAATGATCATCTGATCAAGCCGGTGTTTGATGCCTATACCGAATCCACCGGTGTGCAGATCCGGTATATTACGGATAACGCTGCTGCCTTGACCGCCCGGTTGCAGGCGGAAGGTGAGCGCACTCCTGCTGACCTTTTCATTACGGTAGACGCAGGCAATCTCTGGAATGCGGCCAACAAGGATTTGCTTCAGCCGGTGGAGTCGGTGGTACTTAATGCCAATGTGCCCACTGCACTCACCGACCCGGACAAGCGCTGGTTCGGTCTGACCGTGCGTGCCCGCACCATCGTCTATTCTCGCGACCGGGTTGATCCGGCCACACTGTCATCCTATGAAGATCTGGCTGATCCGAAGTGGAAGGGCCGTCTGTGTCTGCGTACCTCCAAGAAGGTCTACAACCAGTCTCTGGTCGCCACCATGATCAAGCGTCTCGGTGAAGAAAAGACCGAGGAAATCGTGCGCGGTTGGGTGGGCAATCTGGCCACGGATGTGTTCTCCAACGATACCGCGCTGATGGAAGCCATCGTCGCGGGTCAGTGTGATGTGGGGATCGTGAACACCTACTATTATGGCCGTATGAAACGGGATAACCCGCAGCTGCCGCTGGCCCTGTTCTGGGCCAACCAGGACAGCAGTGGTGTGCACATCAATATTTCCGGGGCAGCGATCACCCAACACGCACCGCATCCGGAACAGGCCAAGGCCTTGCTGGAGTGGATGACCCAGCCGGCCGCCCAGAGTCTGCTGGCGGACCGCAACCTGGAATACCCGGTGAACTCGGCAGTGAAGCCTGCCGACGAAGTGGCCTCCTGGGGTGATTTCAAGAGTGATGACCTGAACGTGAGCGTGGCCGGTGAACTGCAGGTTGATGCCGTCAAGTTGATGGACCGGGCCGGGTATCGCTGATTCATGCTGTTGAGAAACGCCTGATATGCCCCGTCGGGGATTACGCAGTGCCAGTGGGGCCAGCGCAGCAGCGCTGGCCCTGCTGGTACTGGTGCCGATACTGGTACTGCTGAGTGCCTGGCACCAACAGCAATGGGAAACCTGGCAGCATTTGCTGGATACCGTGCTGTGGCGGCTGGTGGGGAACACCCTGTTTCTGATGGTGGGAGTCACCGTCGGGGTCTTGCTGCTGGGTGTGTCGCTGGCCTGGTGTGTGGCCACCCTGGATTTCCCCGGGCGTCGCTGGCTGGAGTGGGCCCTGTTTTTGCCCATGGCCATGCCGGCCTATGTGCTGGCGTTTGTGATGGTCGATCTACTCGACTATGCCGGGCCGATCCAGACCCAGCTCCGCCACTGGTGGAGCGATTTCCCCGGTTTCAGCGCCCGCCACCCGCTATGGGTGGTCGTCACCTTGTCGCTGGTGCTCTATCCCTATGTGTACATGTTGGCGCGGCTGGCCTTTCAGGCCCAGGGGCGGGCGGTGCTGGAACAGGCGCGTATTCTGGGCGATGGCCCGGTGCGGGCGTTCTTCAAGGTGGCGCTGCCTATGGCGCGCCCCGGCATCGCGGCCGGCCTGGCGCTGGCCTTGATGGAAACCCTGGCAGACTTTGGGGCGGTGTCCGTATTCAATTTCGACACCTTTACCACCGCGATCTACAAAAGCTGGTACGGCCTGTTCAACCTGCAGGCGGCAGCACAGCTGGCTTCGCTGTTGTTGCTGTTCGTATTGGTGGCGCTGTGGCTGGAGCGGCGCGGCCGCCGCCGTGCGCGTTTCAGTGAGTTGGGTGGACGCAAGGTGATGCGGGTACGCCCCCGGGGTGCCTGGCTGATTACGTTGCTGGCCTTTGCGGTCCTGTTCATGGCGTTTGTGTTGCCGGTCTCCCGATTGCTGTATTGGGTGGTGGAGACCCGCCTGGACGGGGTGGATGCCCGCTTCCTGAATCTGGTCTGGCGTACCTTCCTGTTGGGGGCCATGTCCGCCGGGTTGGTGCTGGTGCTGGCCAGCTGGCTGGCGTGGGTGAAGCGGCATCAGTCGTCAGCGGGGGTCTCAGTGGCGGCTCAGCTGGCCACCTTGGGCTACGCGCTGCCGGGGTCGGTGTTGGCGGTGGGGATCATGGTGAGTTTCAGTGCGGTGGAGTCGCGCCTCAATGCCTGGGGGCTGCCGGTGGCGCTGGTCGGTGGCCTGGCGGCGTTGGTGTTGGCCTACGTGGTGCGCTTCATGGCAGTGGCCTTTGGCCCGGTGGAAAATGCCTTGCAGCAAGTGCGCCCAGGTTTGGTGGACGCGGCCCGGACCTTGGGGGCGTCGTCGACTGAAGTTGGACAGCGGGTCTACCTGCCCATGATGCTTCCAGGTCTGTTGACGGCCTTGTTGCTGGTCGGCATCGATGTCATGAAGGAAATGCCTGCCACTCTGCTGTTGCGACCCTTTGGCTGGGATACCCTGGCGGTGCGGATTTATGAGCTCACAGCCGAAGGGGAATGGGAGCGGGCCGCGGCGCCGTCGTTGACCCTGGTGCTACTGGGGTTGCTGCCAGTGGTGTTGCTGACCCGCAGGCGCTAACGGCGCGTTTTGTCCATCTCTTGTTACGCCTGCTTTTGTTCTTTTTGTTGTCTCTTTTTTGCTGCTGTCTTTTGTTAATAGTGCCCTGATTTTTGTCATTTTGGCGGACTGTGATTCCGCTGTCGTTTTTCTCCGTTCCTGCCTTGTTACCTTGCGCTTTTGCCGTGGCGAGGTGCTGGCGGCATGGCCCGCCATTTCCCGGGTCAATGGGCAGGAGTACGGAGAAGCGCATGCCAACAACAACACAGCTTCTGACACGAAGGCTGATCCACCCTCTATTCGTCCTCGATTGTCTGTCGGTATGCCGAGCCATGTTGTGTGTGTGCGTGGCCATGCTGGTGTCGGCTTGCGGTGGCGAGGGCAGTGAGCCGACGGTAGATCTCAGTGGTCCGTCGGGGCTGCATTACAGCTATCCCTACGATGGCCAGCAGGCGGTCTCTCCTCATACACCTGTGGTCCTGCGTTTTTCCGATGTGCTGTCTGCCGAGCCTGGCCAGTTCAGTCTTTATGAGTGTGCCAAGGGGGCCGCCCGTTGTAGCAGCAGTGATGCGGTGGCCAGTGTATCGCTGGCGGCCCCTGTGGCTGCTGGCAATGGGCGCGGGGTGGTATTGCAGCCCGCCGATGGCTCGCTGAAAACGGCAACGACCTATTCGTTGGTGTTCCATCAGCTTGTTGTGGATGGCAGTGCGGTGACGTTGCCAAACGGGAGCCTGTCCTTTCATACCCGCCTGGCCGATCAGGGGGCGCTGAGTGATCAGGTGGCGGGTGCGTCGCTGGCGATTACACAGGTCAACCCGGCCGATAATTTTCCGCTGCTGGACTTTTCCACCCTGAAGGTTCGTTTCAATCAACCACTGGAGCCGGATTCCGCGCACTACGGTGCCAGTGTCCGGTTGGTCAGTCAGGGGCAGCTGGTGCCTGCCGCCCTGTGGGTCAAGGGGGCGGGGCTGGTGGTGGACCCCCGCGAGGATCTGGTGCCCGGGCAATCCTACGTTCTGGAAATCTCTCCCTCGTTAAAGGGCATCACTGGGGACGGCCTGGACGCATCGCAATCTTTCTCCTGGGTGGCAAAAGACAGCACCCCCCGAGCGACCATGGCGTTGCAGGCCAGTGCGGCCAATGATTGCGCTGAGCCGTCCCCATCCAGCACTTCCATGCTGACCGGGCAGGCGATCAACTGCGTACCGGTGATTGCCCGGTTGCTGGGTGATACCACAGTGTCGCGACAATCCGGTGATGTCTTTGCCGAGCTGGCCTATGCCCCTAATTTTCCCCAGGTCACCCCGTTGCGGATTGCCCGGGGATCCTTGCTCAAGGGCGAACCGCTCAAGGTCATGATTGGTGGTCAGGTAGACGCAGGGTTTGATTCCGGGGAGGTCACCGTGACGTTCCTGTCCGATGCCACCGGCTACCTGATCCCTAACCCCTACAGTGATAGCGACACTGCGCCCAAACATTTGCGTTTGAGCATTGATGTGGCTTTTGCCATGGAAGATTCGCGTGCCAATGGGGCATTTACCCAGCAGCTGGTGCAGGTAGAGCTGGTCGGTACCGCCCTGGTGAATCCGGACACCGGCCAGTTGGTTACCGATGCCATCGGTATTGTCGAGCCACGGGTGCTGGGGGCAGAAACCGCCTATGGGGTGCTCAGTTTCCGGATGGCATCCTATCCGGATCAGACCAGTGCCCCCGCGCTGCAAGCCTGGCAACCAGGTGAGGCCGATGCCCAGCAGCGCCCTGGTGACCCTGTTGTGCTCAATTTCAATGAGCCGTTGGACCCGGCCAGTATCGTGGTGGACGGTGCTGTTACCGACAATGTGACGCTAACCCAGGGGGGGGCCCCGGTGCCGTTTGGCTGGCATCTGGACGGGGCCGCGCTGGTGCTGAAACCGCAGGCGCCGCTGGAATATGGCGTTCCGTACACCGTGGCTTTTACCGATACGGTCACAGACATTGCCGGCAACGGAGCGCTGGCCGAAACCCTCACATTCCAGCTGCCGGGGTTTGATCCTGCGGCGCCGCGGGCACCGCTGGTGCTATCGACCTACCCGGGTTTTCCCTGTAACACCGTGGAGCGCAATCTCGCCGCAGATAGCGCCGGGCGTTGCCTGGGGGGGCGAGATGGCACGGAAACGGCACCGGAGGGCGCGGGGGCTGTGGTGGAAGATGATCATCTGCCGCTGGCACGCTTGCCGGTTAACCGGGCCATACGTGTGACCTTTTCCCAGCAAATTGATGCGGCCTCGGTGACTGCCGATACGGTGGTGCTGCAAGCCGTTAATGCCGCTGGGACAGCCCAGGGGGCGCCGCTGCAAGGTGAGCGGCAGGTGAGGGGGGACCAGCTGGTCTTTACGCCGCAGGAGGCGTTGCAGCCAGGGGCCCTGTACCGCTACACGCTGATGTCGGTGTTAAGCAACCCGGCCTGTGGCGTGGATGCCATCTGTGATGTTCGCGGGTTGCCGCTACAAACCCGGTTGCTGTACCCCAGCGCCAATCTTTTCCCGGCTGCAGAAGATGGCGGCGCTCCGCTGCAAGTGTATTTTCGTGCCAGTGAACCGGTTGGCGATGTGCTGCAGGCCCTGCGCAATCTTCCTGCGGCCGATGTGAACGCCAATCTGCTTCGCGAAGACAGCGAGGCTTCCCCTTCGCAACAGAACAGCGCCCTGTCCAATACGGCGTTGCTCGAGAAAGCGTCGCCGGCAGCGGAAGGTCAGCTGATTGCCGATTTCGATATCGGTTGCCCCAGTGATCAATACGAAGTGCCGGATCTGTCGGCGTTCCCGGCGTTGGAGCAGCAGTATTCCCCGCTCTATACCGACATGCCCCAGGCCCCCTGCCCGGACCACCAGTACCTCTATCTTTCCGGCAACCTGGAAGCCGAGATTGTGGGGTACCTGAGCAGTCAGGCCGTGGCGGACCGGTTCGGGGATGATCCGTTGATCCCCGACACCGTAAAGCAGCAAGGCGGTGTGTTGGCCTATATCAACCCGACCCGCCTGGTGACCAGCGGCACCACGGTGTATCCGATCCTGACAGACATCGCCAAGCAGCTGACCAACGCCGTGCTACCGGCCCCGACCGGGCCGCAGTTGATGCGTATTCGTTATGGCTGTAATGCCGACCCGGCGGCCAGCACCCCTTGCGCGCAAGGCGAGGATGGCCGTGCCCGCGGCTGGATTGTGGACGGTGCCAACGGGGCTGAGTTTGTCACTCGTCTGACGTTGTATCTGGATGCGCCGCAACTGGAGCCAGTGGCCATTCTCAGTGGGGCGGAGCAGAGCTTTACCCACAACCTGCACAGTTATCCGTTAACGCTGGAGCTGGCGGGTGAGGTGTCTTTTCTGGATGACGGGCGACTGGAAATTCGTCAGCTCAGCACGGCGGCCTTGCCCGTCGACGTGTACCTGGGTGGGTTGGTGGCGGATCTGGTGGTGGGAACCGATGCCATTCACATGCAAATCCCGGCCGCCGGCACCGTCCTCAATTACCTCAGTGAGCCGATCAAGCCCTGACTGCCCGTCATGGGTAGATAACACGGTGCGGGGGTGATGCTCCCTTGTGCCAAGCATCATGGAGAATCGTATGACTTTGTTTTCCCCCTGCCGCTGGATGGCCAGTGCGGTGCTGACGGCCGCCTTGTCGGCCCAGGCCTACGGGGCCATGGGCAATACCGCCAGTACCTATGGCCTGTTGCCCACGGATGTGGGGTCCGCACAGGGGCTGTCGTTGTTCAACACCCAGGCATCGGCGCTGTATTACAACCCGGCCTACCTGACCCGTGACCCCCGCGGGGAGTTGACCGTGGGGCTGCTGCACGGCGATCAGGAATTGCGGGCAGCAAGCCAAGGTACGGCTAGCGGCGGGGTGCCGGTGGTGAGGGACGGAGATGTGCTCAATGACACCCCGTCGCAGCAGGTGGTGATTGCCATGAAAACCGACCTGTCGGACCTCACCCGGTATCACCACCCATTGTATTTTGGTTTTATCGCCGGGGTAGAGAAGTATGGCGAAGAGATGCTGGCGTTTACGTCCCAGACTAACGATGCCGGGCAGTTCATGAACTATGGCCGTCAGCCGCTGTTTCTCAACATCGGCGGGGCGACCGAGCTGTTCAACGGGATTACGGGTGGGGCGTCGGCCCATGTGTCGCTACGCTCTGAAGCGACCTTGGTGGCCAGCACCGATTTGGGCGGCAATACAAGCTACGAACAGCTGGATGTCAGTGCCAAGCCGGTGATCCGTCCGGTTATTTCGGTGAACTTCGAGTGGGGGAAAGTGTTTTGCGGCAACAATGATCGCTGCGGCTTTCTGGGCAATGTGGAAACCGCGCTGGCGTTTCGTGGCCATACCCAGGCCCGCACATCGGTGGAATCCACGATCACCATTCCCGGCACCGTGGTCGACCCTGGCATAACCCTGCTGATCGATACGCTGGATTCCTACCAGCCGGATATCTGGAGCCTGGGGTTGCTGTATCGCCTGAGCGATGGGGTACGGGTGGCGCTGGCAGTGGAACAGCAGAATTGGCAAGACCTGGAAGAAAAACTGGACCGGGACACCATCAAGGATCAGGCCCAGGTTGAGCTCAAGAACATCCTCGTGCCGCGGGTCGGCCTGGAGTGGCAACTTAATGACAGTCTCAGCCTGTCGGCCGGAGCGGCGTGGCAGCCATCCCCCTTGGAGTCGCTTCAGACACCGGATGTGAATTACCTGGACAGTGACAAGCTGGTGTTGGGGGTGGGCGGTGCCTGGACGATCCACTCGCCGCCGGTGCTGGCCTGGCCGTTGCGCCTGGATGTGGGGTACCAGTTCCAGCAGCTGGAAGAGCGAGATTTTGAACTCACCACCACCCGTGCCGGCTATACCAATCCCTATGAAGTAGTGACGGCGGACGGTGAAGCCCATGTCTTGACGGGGTCTATCACGCTGAAATTCTGATTCAGGATGTGCAGGGTCGGGCCCCCGATGGGTGGCTCGGCCCCTTTCTTGTTTTGTCTCTCCCTGCCGGCTTTTTTGCCTTCCCCTTGTGACCTGAATCTGCGCACACCTGTGCATGGGTTACATATAAGTCCAGATTGTTTCCTTCCTTGGTTTTCTTCCTAGTCCAGTCTATACGCCTAGTACAAAGGGATTAGCGGTAATGAAACAGAACCGTTTGTTTATGTGTATATATGTAAATTGGCGGCAGATTTGAGAACTTGTTGTACGGTAATGTTTCAAAATGTTGGTACGGTTATGCCACCTTTTTTGGGCAAATATCTGCCTAGCTCAAAGGGTAGGTAGCTTTTGAATAATAAATGGCCCGTTCGGGCACGTCTTTTGTGGAGAGCCAAATGACAACAAGGAAACTGCTTCCCGCTGCACTGCTGGGCATCGGGGTCGTGTCTGTGACCCCGGCAATGGCCAGCATGGGCAATATCGGCACTACCTACGGGGTGCTGCCCTCGGATATTGCCTCGGCCCAGGCCCTGTCCCTGTTCAACAGCCAGGTGTCCGCCACTTACTACAACCCGGCGTATCTGACCAAGGACAGCCGTGGTGAGCTGACCACTGGCCTGATGCACGCCGAGCATGAGTTGAGCGCGGATGGCCAGGTGCTCCAGGATTCACCGTCCCAACAGGTCTTGCTGGGGATGAAAACCGACCTGACCAACCTGACCCAGTACGAACACCCGCTCTACCTGGGCTTTATGCTGGGGGTGGAGAAATACGGCGACGAAATGCTGTCATTCAATTCGCAAACGTCTACCCAGGGGCAGTTTTTTGAGTATGGTCGCCAGCCGCTGTTTCTGAATCTCGGTGGCGGTACCCAGTTATGGCGGGGGCTGGATGCGGGGTTTTCCGCCCGTATTACCTTGCACTCGGAAGCGGAGCTGGTGGCCAGCTCTACTCTGGGCGGTGAGACCAGCTACGAAACCCTGAATGTGTCTGCCAAACCTTCCATTCGTCCCATTTTCGGTTTGAACATGGATTTTGGTGAGAGCTTCTGTGGTGATAACAGCTCTTGCTGGATGAACGGGCTGGAAGCCGCATTCAGTTACCGTGGCTATTCCAATACCAACACTACGGTGGATTCCACCATTACCATCCCCGGTACCGTGGTGGATCCGGGCATCAATCTGGCGATTACTACCATTGATTCCTACCAGCCGAATATCTACGCCGCCGGTCTGGCCTATGGCAAGGATCGCTGGCGGGTTGGGGTAACCTTTGAAATGCAGGAATGGTCGAGCCTGGAAGACGAGCTGGAAGGCGACACCATCAAGGATCAGGCCGTTAATACCAGCGGCGATGCCCAACTGAAGTTCAAGGATATCGTGGTGCCCCGTATTGGCGGTGAGTTCCACATCAACGATACCTACATGGTGACCGGTGGTCTGGCGTTCAGTGAATCGCCGTTGGATTCCACCGGCTCGCTGGAAGTGAACTATCTGGATGCCGACAAAATGATTGTCGGTGTTGGCCTGACTGCCCGGTACAAGTCTGTGCCGGTTCTGGCTTACCCGGTCCGACTGGATCTGGCGTATCAGTATCAGCAACTGGAATCGCGTGATTTCGAGTTCTACGACCGTCGCTCCCCCAACTATCCGGCCCCGTACCTGAGCGGGGAAGCGGAAGGCGAGGTCAACGTATTCACTGGCTCCATCACGCTGAAGTTCTAGGAGAAGGCCATGAAAATGAAAATATTGGGCCTGGCAGTGGCGACCACGCTACTGGCAGCGTGTGGCGGCGAGAGTGACGACCCCACGACGCAAAACTGGCAAGTGGGAGAGGTGTACTACAGCTACCCCTACCAGGGGCAGCAGGCGGTGTCGCCGAAGACCCCGATGATTATCCGGTTTTCCCATGCGGTGACGGTCGATCCGGTCAATGTGCAGCTGCTCAAATGCGATGCGCTGGGTGATGATTGTGACGGCGCAACGCCGGTGGCTCTTGGCGCGCCCCAGGCGCTTGAGGGTGGCATGGGCGTGTCTATCCAGCCACAGCAACCGCTGGATTTTGCCACCCACTATCGTCTGGAAATCAGCGATCTGGATACCGGTAACGGTATTGCGGCGTTTCCGGATGGCGGGATGGACTTCACCACCCGTCTGGATGCGGAAGGGCCGCTAAGCGCGCGCAAGCAGACTTCGGCGCTGGCCATCAGCCAGCTGATTCCTGACGGAGATACCTTGCCGTTCATGGATTTCAGCACCCTGCGTCTGCAGTTCAACCAGATGCTGAACACCGACACGGTGGTCTACGGTGATACCGATGCGGATGCCAGTATTGAGCTGGAGTCTCAGGGCGAGACGGTGCCTGCCATCTTGTTGGTCAAGGGTAACGCGGTGACCGTGGACCCCGTCGAGGATCTTGCTCCTGGCAAGACTTATACGCTGAAGCTGACCTCATCGGTGCGAGGGGTGGATGACGCCCAGCTCACCGGAGGCTTCGAGAGAAGCTGGAAGGCGGGAGATTCCCGGCCCCGCGCGACCCTGGTACAGGAAGTCGTAAAAGCCAGTGAGGCGATGGCAGACCCTTGTAATCAGCCTGGGGCCCTTACCGCCAAACTCACCGGCCAGGCAATGAACTGTGTCCCGCTGCAGTCCACCCTGCTGGGCAGTAAGGATGCGACCCTGCAATCCGGCAACGTGTATGCGGAGCTGGCCCATCTGCCCAATTATCCGGATGTCTCCCCGCTGCGTATTGCCCGCAACAGCTTGCTCACCGGTTCCAACATCGATGTGAAGGTGGGAGGCGAGGTTCCGGCGGGTATCAGCACCGGTGATATCTCCGTGACTTTCCTGTCCGATGCGTCCGGTTATTTGCTGCCGAACCCCTACAGCGATGCCCATGAGGCACCAAAGCAGGTGAAGTTGTACATGGATGTGTCCATGACCGCCGAAAACCCGGAGGCCAATGGCGCTCTGAGCCAGACGCTCATGCATGTGGAGCTGAACGGCATGGCGCTGGTGAACGACGGGCGTATGGAAATCGACGCTGTGGGTATTGTTGAACCCAAAATTTTGGGTCAGGAAACGGCCTTCGGCCTGCTCAGTTTCCACATGGAATCCTATGAGGATCAGGAAAGCGCGCCACAGCCCGTGCCGGACATGACCGCCCCTGTGCTGCAGAGCATGACGCCGGCGGTCAATGCTGCTGGTGTGGCCGACAAGGCCCGCCCCGGCGATGCCGTGGTTCTGAATTTCAGTGAGCCGCTGGATACGGTCACCCTGGAGCAAAGTGGGGCGGTTTCGCTTACCAGTGGTGGCGGCGCTGTGCCGTTCCAGTGGGAGCTGGACGGTGCGACCCTGGTGTTGCGCCCTGATGCCCCTCTGGCCATGGGATCGGACTATCAGGTCGCTCTGGGTAGTGGTGTTGCTGACCTGGCGGGTAACCCGATCGTTGCCGTCAATGAAAGCTTCCAGATGCCCGCACTGGTGGGTGACGCACCAGCGCCCATTGCGCTAACCACCTACCCGGGTTTTCCCTGTGCCAGCGACAAGGAGCACTGGGAAATTGAAGCGGGTAACCATGGTTTCTGCCAGGGCGGAAAAACCGAAGATGACCGCAACCCGGTACCAATGATGCCGGCGGACCGTTCCATTCGTGTCAGCTTCTCACAGGACATTGATCCGGCCTCGGTCATCTTTGAAAACAGTACGGCCTGCGATGTGGGCAGCTTCCGTGTGGAAAAGGTGGCGGTGAACCCGGCCACCGGCAAACCGGAGTACACCGACAACGATGGCACCCGCAATTACAGTTGTGCGGAGGGCGTTCCGGGCAAACTGCATGTGGCCTCACGCAGCCTGACCTTTACCCCTGCCGAACCGTGGGAGGAAGGCGTTTACTACCGTTATGTGCTCATGAGTGTAAACGGCACCAGTGGCCAGCAGTCGGATGACTGTTCCAGTGGCGAGGCCATCTGCTCCACTAACGGCAAGCGTCTGCAGACAGCGGTACTGCGTGCCCCGGATGCGGACATGGGTGGCCCCAACATGCATCTGCATTTCGTTGGTGCAGCGGCCACAGCGTCCGTGTTCCAGCCTTTGCGCAACCTGCCGACGGCAGATTTGAATGCCAACGGGCATTTTGATTCTGGTGAGCCACCTTATGACGGCGGAGTGCCGGGCGCCAACACCACTGCATTGGTCGTGGATGAAAGTAAGGGCGATGGCGGTAGCGAAGGCGGTCTCACCGACCCCGAGCTGATTTGCGATCTTCCGGAGCAGTGTGGAATCCACGTTGTTGGCGGGCTGAAGACGGAAGTGTTCGGGATGACAACTTACGATGACCCTGCTACGGCAGAGGTGGAAAGCATGCCGGCCGTCAGGGTTGGGCTTTACCCAACCCTGATCCAGGCGTCGACGGTTACTCTTAAGGTGAAAATGCTGAGTATACCCATTGAGACACCAACGGAAGTTCAGTACATGCGCATGCGCTACAACTGTGTGTCTTGGCCGGAAGATGCAGAAAACTATTGCGGTAAAACCAACCCGGATGGGAGTTACGTCTACGACGAGATTCAGCGACAGGGGTTAATTCCGGGCTGGATCATCGAGACTGCCAATGGGCCGGAATTCCGTACGGATGTGGAGCTGTATCTGGATGCGCCGTATATGCACATTACCTTTGATGGTAGTCATAACCTGCACAGTTATCCGCTCACCATGAATCTTGCGGGTGCGGTGACTTTCCTGCAGGACGGCCGAATGGTGATTGAACAGATGAACAGCAATGACATCCCTGTGGATGTGAAATTGAACATTCTTGGGCTGGTCAAACCCAGCATCTATCTGCAAATCCCTGCCGGGGGCGTCAAGCTCCAGTATTTGGGCGAACCCATCAAGCAGTAACCCCGCCTGATGAGTACAGAAAGCCGGCCTGTGGGCCGGCTTTTTTTATGGCCATTCTGTGGTTGCCTAATGGCTGACGCACGATACGTTCACTGCAGAGTGCACTGAGAAAAGCCGGGTTTGCCCTGTGCTTTTTGCTGGTTTCACCGTTGGTGAGTGGCGTCATGGCCTTCGCCTTGCGAGCAAGGCTCCAGCCGTGGCAGGCGTAGCAGACGCCTGCGCCAATCCGCCCCCCTCCCACGCCGTTGGAGCTTTGCTCGCAAAGCGAAAGCGGGGAGCTGACCTGGGGTAGCCACACGAACCCTCTCTTCCCGAAACAGTCTGATTACACTGCTTTACAAGTCCGCCAAGTCACACACTTTTCTCAACCATTCCCAACCTTTTCTCAACGGCTGGCGCACGGTTGTTTTGTTTTACTTATTGCATATACACAGGCAGGAACAGGTCATCCGGTGCATACCGTTCACCTGTTCTTCGCTGCAAAAACGCCACCGTTAGAGTGGAAAACCCGAATAACAAACGCCGGAGATGCGCTATGACCGCTCGCAAACTGTCCCAGTTGGGGGCTGCCGCCCTTGTCACCTCTGTCCTGGGTGCCCCTGCCTGGGCTGCCATGGGGAATACGGCCAGCACCTACGGGCTGCTTCCCGTGGATGTGGGAACCGCCCAGGGGATGTCCTTGTTCAACACCCAGGCCTCGGCGCTGTATTACAACCCGGCGTACCTGACACAGGATCCACGTGGTGAACTGACCGTGGGTCTGTTGCATGGCGAACATGATCTGCGTGTGACCAGCAACGGCAACCCCAGTGGGGGTTCCGCTGCGGTGATTCGCGATGGTGACAAAGCCAATGTGGCCGACACCCAGCAGCAGGTCATTGCCCTGAAAACCGATCTCACCGACATGATGAAAGGTGACCACCCGCTGTATTTCGCGATCATCGCCGGGGTGGAAAAGTACGGCGAAGAAATGATGGCCTTCCAGTCCAAGAACTCCCAGGAAGGCCAGTTCATGCGCTACGGCCGACAGCCCCTGTTCCTGAATCTGGGGGGCGGCCTGGAAATTGCCAACGGCATTACCACCGGGGCATCGGCCCATGTATCGCTGCGCAGTGAGGCGACCCTGATTGCCAGCGCTGACCTGGCCGGCACCACCGAATATGAAGAGCTGACAGTGAGTGCCAAGCCGATCATTCGCCCGGTGCTCTCCATGAATCTGGAATGGGACAAGATGTTCTGCGGTAACGAAGACTGCGGCATCTGGAGCGGCCTGGAAACCGCGTTCGCATTCCGCGGGCATTCCTCCGCCCGCACCGCAGTCGAATCCAACCTGACGATCCCCGGGACGGTGGTCGACCCGGGCATCACCGTTCTCATCGACACGATCGATTCCTACCAGCCGGATATTTACAGCGCCGGGTTGCTGTACCACTTCAGCGACAACTTCCGTGCCTCCGTGTCTGTAGAACAGCAGAACTGGAAGGATCTGGAAGACAAGCTGGAGCGCGATACTGTCAAGGATCAGGCCAACGCCAAGTTCAAGGATGTGATGGTGCCGCGTATCGGTGCCGAGTGGACCGTCAACGATCACATCATCCTGTTCGGTGGTGTGGCCTACCAGGAAAGCCCGCTGGAAAGCATCCAGACCCCGGACGTGAACTACTTCGACAACGATCGCCTGATCGTCGGTGTGGGTAGTGCCCTGATCATCAAGAATCCGCCGATCCTGGCCTACCCCATGCGTCTGGATTTTGGTTACCAGTACCAACAGCTACAAGAGCGGGACTTCGAGCTGACCTCGACCAATCCCAGCGTGACCAACCCCTATGAAAGCGTCAGCACCGAAGGCGACGTTCATGTATTCAGCGGTTCTCTGACGCTGAAGTTCTAACGGAGGTGCACCATGAAAAAGAACAAGATAGCCCTCGCCATCACCGCACTTGCCGCCGCCACCCTGGTGGGGTGTGGTGGCGACAGTGCCGATGTGAGTTTCGATACGCCGACCTTTAACCCGCGTAACCTGCACTACACCTATCCACTGGATAACCAGCAGCAGGTGGCGCCGCGAACCATCGTGGCCTTGCAGTTCAGTCACGAAGTGACGGCCAGTGACAACAACTTTACCTTTACCGGTCCGGACGATGAGGATGTGGCGTTTACGCTGGAATCCGTTGCCGGCGGCAAGGGGGTGGTGTTGACCCCGGTCGATGCACTCAAACCGGCCTCGGATTACAAGGTGGTCATGAACGGCGTGACCGTGCTGGGCGAAACCACGACCTTCAAGGATGGCACGCTCAACTTTACCACCCGTGCGGCACTGGAAGGCCCGGTGGCGACCCAGAAAACAGCCGGCGCCTTTGAAGTGGAATCCCTGTTCCCGGACGACCAGCAGTTCGAAAGCATGGATTTCTCCACCTTCCGCCTGCGCACCACTCATCCCATCGAACGCTCAACCGCGGTTTATGGTGACACGGTCACCCTGACCAAAGAGGGTGAGCTGGTCGAGGCGCTGATGCTGGTCAGCCGCAATGCCATCAGCGTGGACCCGAAAGAGGACATGACCCCGGGTGCCACCTACGAATTGTCAGTGAATGGCATCAAGAGTGTGTTCGGCGACGACATTGCGCCTTATACCCACAGCACCGTACCCCAGGATACCACCTCGCCCACCACTGGTGAGCGGGCCGTGCTGGTAACCAATGCGCCCCCTGCGGACGATTCGTTGGGCTGTCGTGATGAGGGCGTGCGGGTCTCTGACCTGACCGGTCAGCCGATCAACTGTGTGCCGGTCAACAGCACACTGCTGCAGGACAAGACTGTGTCCAAGCAGCAGGGCGATGTGTATGCCGAGCTGGCCTTTACCCCGAACTTCCCCGAGGTGACCCCGCTGCGTGTGAAGAAAGGTGGCATCCTGAAAGGGGACTCCCTGGAAGTGCTGATCGGGGGTGAGGTGCCGGTAGGGTTCGATTCCGGTGAAGTGACCGTGCAGATCATTTCCGACGCCACCGGTTACCTGTTCCCCAATCCCAATGCCGACAGTGACGAAGCCCCCAAACAGTTGCGTCTGTTCATGGATGTGGCTTTTTCCACCAAGGATGCCCGCTCGAATGGGGCCTTTACCCAGAACCTGCTGCACCTTGAGCTGGTGGGCTCCGGGTTGATCACCGATGGCAAGCTCAACACCGATGCCATCACCATCGTGGAGCCGCGGGTATTGGGTGTCGATAACGCCTACGGCCTGCTCAGTTTCCGTATGGAATCCTACCGGGATCAGGAAACCGCGCCCCTGCCGCCCATCGATGCGGAGAACCCCTTCGTGCCGGTGCTGGATGGTGACAATGGTCAGGAGCTTTCCTGGCAGCCGGGCAACGTAGCCGACCGCATGGAGCCGGGAGAGCCGATTATCGTCCACTTCAATGAGGTGCTGGAACCCGCCACCATCGTGGCCGGCGAAAGCCTCATGCTCACCAAGGGTGGCGTGGCCGAACCGTTCAGCTGGGAGATGGACGGCAGTGCCCTGATCATCACCCCGGACAGCCCGGTGGAATACGGTGTGGAATATGTGGTCACAACCACTCCGGAGATTACCGATCTTGCCGGTAATGCCTTGCAGATGCTCGATAGTCTGGAAGGGGATAACAGCCTGGACTTCATGCTGCCGGAATACGTGGTAAATGATCCTGAGGATGTTCGCCGGGGTCCCTATGCTTCGGTGGTATACCCAGGGTTCCCCTGTGCCAGTACGGTGGCATCCCAAGGGGAAATTGATGCCGGCACCCAGGGGGTGTGTGTGTCTTCAAGCCCGGAAGCCCAGCAGGTGGCAGTGGACCCGCTGCCGATTGTGGACTTGCCGGCCAACCGTGACATCCGGGTACGTTTTTCTCAGAACATGAATGCCGACACCATTGTGCTGGGTGATACCTTCCTGGTGGAAAAGGATAACGGCGGCAGCTGGGAGCCGGTGGATGGGCAACTGGTCGTGCAAACCCGCAGTCTCACCTTTGCACCGGATACTGCCTGGGAAGAGGGCGCGCTGTACCGCTATGTGCTCGCGGGTAACGGTGGTGGTACCGGCTGTGCCGGTATCTGCTCGGCTGACGATTTGCCCCTGCAGACCGCCCCCCTGTTGGGAGGTGGCTTGACGGACGGCGGGCCGGACATGGAAATACTGTTCCGTGGGGGCGTGGCGGTGAACACCGTGTTCCAGGAGCTGGATAACCTGCAAAGTGCGGATGTCAATAACAACTTCCAGATCGATACCGGTGAACCGGTTGCCACCGGGAACGTGATTGACCCGGTGGATACGCCAGCCAATGCCACCTTGATCCTGCCTCGTGATGGCGGTGGCACAGGGCTGATTACCGCGGCCAACACCGGTTGTGGCTTTGAAGGTACGCCGCCTTATACCTCTGAAGACCAGATCCGCTGTGACAGCAACCGGATTATGTATGTCACCGGGATGCTCAACACCGAAATCCTCGACTTCGATGCTGAGCAACAGGGTGTGCCTGTGGTGATCTATCCCACTACCGTGGCGCTCACCAACCTGGACGCCACTGCGGTAGTCGGGCTGGATCTGAATGTGCTGGATTCTCAGAGCACCCTGGATGTCATCCCGGTGTTGGGGCCGATTTTGACCGATTTGCTGGAGGTGACACTGGGGACGGTGGATGATCTGGTCAATGCATTGGCGGGTCAGTTCGGTGGTGAAGGGGTATTGGGCAGCCTGCTGGGAGTGCTGGGCGATGTGGGCCTGGTGCCGATTGAGACTGCCACCGGCCCGAACATCATGCGTGTTCGCTACGAGCCCGAGGACCCCAATGACCCGAACAGTCCACGCACGGTCCCGCCGGTGGGCTACATCGTGGAAACGCCGGACGGCCCGGTGTTCCGGCTCCAGTTCGACCTGCTGTTCGATGCCCCGGCCCTGAGCCTGCCGCTGGGTCTGGAGCACAACGTGAAAGGCCTGCCCATTGACGATGTGATCCTGGAAGGTCCGCTGGACTTCCTGCCTGATGGCCGCCTGTTCATTGGTCTGCAGAACCTGGAATCCAAGAACGTGGATCTGGAGATCAGTCTTGCTGGCCTGGAAGGCGGGCAGGTGAACCTGATCATTCCGCCGGGTGGCATCAACCTGAGCTACCAGAGCGCGTCGATCAAATAACGCGCCCTGCAGGCTTGACCCCGCAATGCCCCGGTTCGCCGGGGCATTGTTGTTTGTGGCGGCCCCTGTCCGTCCTGCCAGCCTATGCCCCCCGGTTCAGGCCCGATATAATTCCCCCCACATTTGTATCGTGGTGTAGTTATGGGTCATCGCACAGCTTTATATGACGCTCACCTGGCCGCTGGCGGCAAGATGGTGGATTTCGGCGGCTGGGACATGCCGATCAATTACGGCTCCCAGATCGAGGAACACCATGCCGTGCGCCAGAAGGCTGGCGTCTTCGATGTCTCGCACATGACGGTTGTGGAAGTGGCCGGCTCCGGTGCCCGCGACTACCTGCGCCACCTGCTGGCCAACGATGTCGACCGTGTTGCCCCTGGTCGTGCCCTTTACAGCGGCATGCTCAATGAGCGCGGTGGTGTGATCGACGACCTGATCGTTTACAAACGCGACAATGACTACCGGCTGGTGGTAAATTGCGCGACCCGCGAAACCGACCTGGCCTGGATGGAACAGCATGCCGGTGGGTTTGCGGTGGATATTCGTGAGCGTGCCGATCTGGCCATGCTGGCCATCCAGGGCCCCGAGGCCCGGGACATCACCGCCGGCCTGCTCGACGGCGCCCGCGCCGAGGCGGTACAGGCGCTCAAGGTGTTTGGCTTTGCCGAAGACGGCGAATGGATGATTGCCCGCACCGGCTACACCGGGGAAGACGGCGTAGAGATCATGCTGCCCGGTGCCGATGCGGTGGCGCTGTGGAATCAGCTGCTGGCCGCCGGTGTGGCCCCTACCGGCCTCGGAGCCCGTGACACCCTGCGGCTGGAAGCCGGCATGAACCTGTACGGCAACGACATGGACGACAGCATTACCCCCTGGGAAGCCAACATGGGCTGGACCCTGGTGCTGAATGACCGTGATTTCATCGGTCGCCAGCCACTGCTCAACCAGCAGGAAAATGGCCACGCTGAGCTGGTGGGGCTGGTGCTGGAAGGCAAGGGGGTACTGCGCGCCCATCAGAAAGTGTTGATGCCCAACGGCGAAGAAGGCGAGATCACCAGCGGCACTTTTTCACCGACGCTGGGCAAGTCTATCGCCCTGGCCCGGTTGCCCGCCGGTGCCACCGGCAAGGTCGATGTGGAAATCCGCAACAAGCGCCAGCCGGCCCAGGTGGTCAAGGCACCGTTCGTGCGTAACGGCCAGGCGGTTTATAAAGCAATCTAGCCGGGGTTTGTCCCGGCCACTGTAGGAGCCATGCTCGCATGGCGATTTGCTCCAGGAGGGGCTCGCCATGCAAGCATGGCTCCTACAGTAAAAAAACAGGATTATTCAGCGTGCACGCGTAAGGCGTGCTGCGTGCAAGCGACTCTTAACAGGAGACAACAATGAGCGAGATTCCCGCCGAGCTGCGGTATGCCAGCAGCCACGAATGGGCCAAAAACGACGACGGCACCGTGACTGTGGGCATTACTGCCCACGCCCAGGATGCCATGGGTGATCTGGTCTACGTGGAGCTGCCGGAAGTCGGCCAGGTCGTGGCCGCCGGTGACGAAGCTGGCGTCGTCGAATCCGTGAAAGCTGCCTCTGATATCTACGCTCCGGTGTCCGGTGAAATCGTGGCAATCAACGAAGCACTGGAAGACGAGCCGGAGCTGGTGAACAACGCGCCCTATGAAGGTGGCTGGCTATTCAAGATTGCCATGAGTGAAGAATCCGATCTGGATAACCTGCTCACCGCTGACCAGTACCAGGCGCAGATCGAAAGCGAATAACGGCATGACCGTTATTCGCAGCTGTGAGCTATCAGACTCTAGCTGTGAGTAAAAGATTTTTCTCGTCGCTCGAAGCTGGTGGCTCATAGCTGATCCCCTGCGTTTTTTAGCGCTGCGGAGCCAAAAGCCAAACCCAACCTATCCAGGTACCCCCATGCCTTACATCCCCCATACCCCCGACGACGTGCGTGCCATGCTCGACGCCATTGGCGCCGACAGCATCGAAGCCCTGTTCGATGAAATTCCCGCGCACCTGAAAGCCGCCGGCAAGCTGGATGCGCTGCCCGAGGGCTTGAGCGAAATGGAAGTGACCCGGCTGATGAACGAGCGCGCCGCCATGGATGCCGGCGCAGTCAGCTTCATTGGCGCCGGCGCCTACCAGCATCACATTCCGGCCGCGGTATGGGAGATTGCCACCCGGGGTGAGTTCTACACCGCCTACACGCCTTATCAGGCAGAAGCCAGCCAGGGCACCCTGCAGGTGATCTACGAATTCCAGACCCTGATGACGCGCCTCACCGGCATGGAAGTGAGCAACGCCTCTGTGTACGACGGTGCCTCTGGCCTGTCGGAAGCGGTGCTGATGGCCCTGCGAGCCAACCGCAAGAGCAAGTCCCGCAAGGTATTGGTGCCCACCGCCCTGAACCCCCGTTACACCGCGGCGACCCAGGCCATCGTGGAAAACCAGGATGTGGCGCTGGACAGCGTGGCGTTTGATCCCGCCAGCGGCCAGACCCCGCTGGACGCGCTCAAGCCATTCGAGGGCCAGGACTATGCAGCACTGGTGATCAGCCAGCCCAACTTCTTTGGCTCACTGGAAGAAGTGGATGCCCTGACCGACTGGGCCCACGCCAACAACATGCTGGTGATTGGTGTGGTCAACCCGACCTCGCTGGCGCTGCTGACACCGCCGGGCGAGTGGGGCGCAGAGGGTGCCGACATCGTGGTGGGCGAAGGTCAGCCGCTGGGCGTTCCGCTGTCCTCCGGTGGCCCGTACTTCGGTTTCATGTGCTGCAAACAGAAATACGTGCGTCAGATGCCGGGGCGCATCATCGGCCGCACCGTGGACATGGAAGGCAAGCAGGGTTTTGCCCTGACCCTGCAGGCCCGCGAACAGCACATCCGCCGTTCCAAGGCCACCAGTAACATCTGTACCAACCAGGGCCTGGCCATGACCGCGTCCACCATTTACTGCTCCCTGCTGGGGCCGGATGGTCTCACCAATGTGGCGGCACACTGTCATGCCAACACCCAGTCGCTGGCTGACAAGCTCACCGCCATTGCCGGTGTCGAGCGGGCCTTTAGCGCGCCCACCTTCCACGAGGTGGTGCTGACCCTGCCGAAACCCGCCGCCGAGGTGCTGGCGGCCCTGGCCGGGAAAGACGTGTTGGGCGGTGTCAGCCTGGCTACCGACTATGACATGCCCAATGCGGTCCTGATTAACGCCACCGAAGTCCACAGCGAAAGCGATCTGGATTTGTTTGCGGTCGCCCTGAAAGAGGTTCTGGCAGCATGAGCGAGACCCAACTGATTTTCCAACTGTCCCAGCCCGGCCGCAGTGCCGTCTCCCAGGCGCCGAAAGCGCTGGCAGACGACAAACTCAGCGCCATTCCTGCGCACCTGCGCCGCAAACAGAAGCCGGCCCTGCCGGAAGTGTCGGAAATGCAGGTGGTGCGGCATTACACCAACCTGTCCAGCAAGAACTTCGCCATCGACAAGCAGTTCTACCCGCTGGGCTCCTGCACCATGAAGTACAACCCCCGTGGTGCCAACCGTGCCGCCATGCTGCCGGGCTTTCTGAACCGCCACCCCCTGGCCCCGGAGACCCACAGCCAGGGTTTCCTCAGCTGCATGTTCGAGCTGCAGAACTTCCTCAAGGAAGTCACCGGCATGAAAGGCGTATCGTTGGCCCCCATGGCGGGCGCCCAGGGCGAGTTCGCCGGGGTCGCCATGATACGTGCCTACCACGAAGCCCGTGGTGATGAAGGCCGTACCGAGATCCTCATCCCGGAAGCGGCCCACGGCACCAACCCGGCCACCGCCGTCATGTGTGGCTACAAGGTCCGTGAAGTGCCGGTGGGTAAAGATGGTGACGTGGATCTGGAAGCCCTGAAAGCTGCCTGTGGCCCCCAGACTGCTGGCCTGATGATGACCAACCCCAGCACCTGTGGCGTGTTTGAACGGCAGATCGAAGCCATCGCCAAAACCGTCCACGAAGCGGGTGGCCTGCTTTACTACGATGGCGCCAACCTCAACGCCATTCTCGGCAAGGTACGCCCCGGTGACATGGGCTTTGATGTCATCCACATGAACCTGCACAAGACCTTTGCCACCCCGCACGGCGGCGGCGGCCCCGGTGCTGGCCCGGTGGGTGTGTCCGAGCGTTTGTTGCCCTACCTGCCCACCCCCATGGCGGGCCAGCGCGACGACGGCAGCTTCCACTGGATTGACACCGACACCCTGAACACCAGCATCGGTCACCTGAGTGCCTTCATGGGTAATGCCGGTGTACTGTTGCGTGCCTATTACTACGCCCGCTCGCTGGGGCGTGAAGGCATGATCCGCGTAGGCGAGTTCTCCACCCTGGCAGCCAACTACCTGCTCAAGCGACTGGAAGCCGTCGGCTGCACCGCCGCCTACCCCGATCGCCGCGCCAGCCACGAGTTCATTCTCACCTTCGCCAAAGAAGCGAAAGAGCTGGGGGTTACCGCCATGGATATCGCCAAGCGCCTGCTGGACTACAACCAGCACGCACCGACCACCTACTTCCCGCTGCTGGTGCCGGAGTGCTTCCTCATCGAGCCCACCGAAACCGAAAGCAAGGAAGCCCTGGACGAGTTCGTCGATGCCATGGCCGCCATCCTGGAAGAAGCGCGCACCCAGCCCGACATGGTCAAGGAAGCGCCGTTCACCCAGCCGGTGCGCCGCCTCGATGATGTGAAGGCAGCCCGCGAGTTGGATCTCGCCTGGAGCGAGTAAGCAGGCGCTGACCCCGTAGGAGCCATGCTCGCATGGCGATCAAAACCCGGCGCAAGCCGGGTTTTTTAATGGGATAGGATCAGTCGGACGTCTGACGTCGGAGGACGGACGCTAAAGACAAAACAGGGCGCGAGTTTTACTGTGCGGGTGTTGTTCATGGGCGGGTTGCGGCTTAAGACGTCCGACCCGTACCCTGCCTACCCCCGATCCAGTGGACTGATCACCCCCAGCCCACCCCGATTCATCACATGCAGATAACGCTCGGTGGTGGACACGTCGCTGTGGCCCAGCAGCTCCTGTACCGTGCGAATGTCGTAGCCCTTCTCCAGCAAATGGGTAGCAAAAGAGTGGCGAAAAGTATGAGGGCCACAGAGCTTGGCGATGCCAGCTTCAGAGGCCGCCTGTTTGACATGCTTGCGGACAGTATCCTGATGATAATGATGGCGCCGGACGATTCCGGTTTGCGGGTCTGTCGCAGGTTCTTTAGAAGGGAAAATAAATTGCCAGATACGTTGTGAGCCTGCTCCAGGATATTTCCTGCTCAGTGCATGTGGCATCCACGCGGGGCCAATGCCATTTTTCTGATCCATCTCATACAGGTTTGTTGCCACAGAGATTTGCTGGCGCAATCGTGCTTCACAAGACTTTGGCAGCAGTGTTCTCCTGTCCCTGTCACCTTTGCCTTGATGCACCGTAATAATCATCCGATCAAAATCCAGATCCTTGATACGAATGCGAAGCGCCTCGGACACGCGTAGCCCAGCGCCATAAAGGAGTTCACATATCAACTGGGAAGGCTCAGGGAGCAGTGCGATAACCGCTTGGGCCTCTTGCTCGGAAAACACGGCAGGGATCCGGGGTTTGCGCTTCGATTGGCGAAAATTCAGTTCGCCATAGTCTTGCTGCAAAAATCGACGATAGAAACAATTCAGCGCATTAAGGGCAATTTTCTGAGTGGATGGGCTGCAGTGTCGCTGTACAGACAGGTGTGAAAGAAATGCCTCAATCTCTCCGGCACTCATCGTCGAAGGATGGCGCATCTTGTGGTATCGAATGTACTTGATCACCCAGTGGACATAGGTTTGCTCTGTTCGATAACTGTACTGGTTTTTCCTTAACCAGAACCGGAACTGATCCATCAGCTTTACCGGCTTTTCGGGCAGGGCGCGAGGGATGTCATCCATGACAACCCCGTACTGTTCAAAATGACAGTATTGCAGTTGGCGAAGCCCTTTTTCAACGGAAGCAGTGCTCATTCCTGAAGCATGGTGCTTACCTGTTAGCTATCTTGTTGATATGCATGAGAAAAGGATGCTGCCAATAAGTGACCCGGAGTCAGGAGTTATAAGGAACCTTCCTTATAACTCCGTGTAGGAGATTGGCTATAGCATCTCAACCCATTGTTATGGCAGGCTTTTTATCGGGGAGTATGTACGACGGTTCCAGAGTTATATAGAACCGAGTTATACGGAACGTTCTAATTAATACGCTGTTAGAACACCACGGATTCGAGTATCAATGGAAAACTTAAAAGCCGCCAAAGCAGAACTTCGAGCAGCTAAGCGCTCAATTGATGCCATGAAGTCTGAGCAAGACTTCGAAATATTTGAGGAAGAGTGGCGGGACTTTCTAAACTGCATTGAACAGCTTTGGAATAAAGTCGAAAGGTCGTGCCAACACAAGAGAAGTCAATTTGAGCCTTGGCAAGGACAATTCAAGAAGCTTCGAAAAAAAGATATGCTTCTAAGGTACCTGAAGCAGGCTCGGCATGCACATAATCATTCCATTCAAGAGGTTGCCGAGCCTAAAGCCGCATCTAGGTCCATAAATTTTGCAAATGGTACTGGCGGCTATATTAAAAATCTAACAATGGTCGGAGGTAATATTGTCAACTACCAAGGCGACCCACTTGAGGTTATTGATCGTCCTAATAGGTATGCTGCCGTAAAAGTCAAAAATGACGGTAAGTGGTACAATCCGCCAACTTCACATTTAGGCAATAGGTTTATTTCGGATAGCGCCCTGGATATTGCAATAGCTGGATTAGAATTTTATGAAAACTATATAAAACAAGTCGAAGAGAAGTTCTTTAATGAATAAAAGCTCTAACAATGCTATCAAAAATCGTTCCGGCGCAAAAAACGCGCCTCCACTGGACGCGCTACCGCGCGCCTTTTATAGCGGCGTTAGCTTAAAAGGAAGCAAATGAGCATAGATTGGAATGCAATTTTAAATGGCACTGTCACTTTTATAATCCTTATAGTATTAAAAGCCTTGCTGGATTTTAGGCTTGCTCAGTTTTTCGTTAAATGGTGTTCGTGGATTCCTTTGAGAAATTATTTTCGTGATAAACCGACACAAATATCAGGTCAGTGGGATCAAGTGTGGAGTTCAGCAAACAGCGCATCTTTCCAGTCAGAAGCTGATCGTCATAGTCACCCAGACATAAAACAGCTGGGATCATATTGCTATGGCGAATTTATTTCGAAGGGTATCAGCTATGTAGTTTTTGGGAGAGTCATAGGTGAATACTTCGTTGGTGACTGGTACGACAAGAAAGACCCAAAAGGATACTTTGGTGCTTTTCAACTCCAAGTCCATGACTCAAAGAATATGAAGGGACGGTGGGTAGGTCATTCCAAAACTGTCCATGAAGTAAAAGGCGATGAATGGATCTGGAAAAAGATCAGCTAACAATCGCAATCAGTCGAAAATATTTTCCGTTCCTTGTTTTGCGGTTTAACGCTACGCTACCGCAAAACAATCCACTACAAATATTCCGCTGTTGCGGGCGTTATGCGTAAGGAGCCAGGTGGGGGCGATGGCGAATAATTGGAATATTCCTGCTGATTTGGAACAGGAAGTCAGGGAAAGAGATCAAGCCTGTGTCTACTGCGGAAATGAATTTCTGTCACATAAAGAGTCGGTAAAGGCATCTGCGAGTTGGGAGCACATTATCAACGATGCTTCGATAATTTCTCGTGAGAATATCTGTCTTTGCTGTCGAGGCTGCAATGCCAGCAAAGGGCAGAAGAGGCTCTCTGATTGGCTGCTTACCAATTATTGCAAAGAGCGTGGCATTACTGCTGATACGGTTGCTCCAGTCATTAAGCAGGCAATCGAAAATTGGCAGTAGCGTCACGCATAACAAGGCACTGCTGCCGACAAGCGACAGAGCGCGGCGTTAACTTTCACACGAGATTAGGGTGCAGATGGAAGAAGCATGCAATGTCATTGCGACATGGATAGACCCAAAACTGATAATACCCGCTTTTATTGCATTGGTTTCTTCAGGTGCTTTCCCATTTCTCCTACACAAGTACAAGGTGAAGAGAGAAAGGGAGGAAAAGCTCTTCGATACTAGGAAAGCAGAGTATCAACAGTATTTTAAAGTCATGGAAAATGCCGCCAGATTAGCAGGTCAAGAATACGCCGATTTCATGGCCACAACTTTACCGGAGGCTTCTCGAAGGCTTTATGAAGAACGCTCATCTCCAGAAAGTATTGTTAACTATCAGAAAGTGATGCACGAGTTCACAAAAGGGGTTCAGGAGGGTTTTCAGAAAGCTACGCATCAGCTGGTAGGCCTGAGGATTGTGTGTTCCAAAAAGCTTGAGCAGTACTTGGACAAGTTTGAGTCCCTATATAAAGAAATTCTTGATTTGCAGCCCAAAATGCTTGAGGAGATTAAAGATTCTTTGGGGGTTGAGGCATTCATTACGGGTGATTTCAATTTTGAATCTCCATCTCAGCTAAAGATGGTGGCATTGGGTAATGAGCTAGGCGATGTGCGCAACCAAATAATCAGGCAAATGAGGTTTGAGCTTGGCTATAAAAGTTAACAAGAAGCAGCAGGCCGACCTTCGGCGGCTGTGCTAGGCGTTAGGCTAAAAGCTTAACTTTAATTATTGCGTCTTTGTTGTTGATAGTTGGAAGGTGTCATTTTTATTTTCTGCTTAAAGAGACGACGAAATACGCTATCGTCCGTATAACCCAGAGAAAGGGCGATTTCCTTTACGGACGTATTGGTGGTTGCTAACAATGTGCAAGCATGGCTTATTCTAACCCCGTCAATAAAGGCTTTGGGGGTTTCTCCGGTTAACTCTTTTAACTTACGATTTAGCGTACGTTCAGAAACAGCCATTATTTTTGCCAAATCACCAGCGCTCATGGTTTGGTAGTGTGCTTTTCGAATGGTATATTCCGCTTTTGCCAGGAATGGATTGTTTGAAGCCTGATACCCCTCCGGCACATACAGGTTTTGAGATTTTGGTATCGCATCAACGACAGAAAAATCAGCCACAACCTTCGCCGTTTCAATACCAGCAAGCTTTTTCACTATATGCAATGCAATAGTGACCCAGGAAAGTGGGCCACCAGCAGTTATGATACCGTTATCATCAATTAATTCACTTGCCCATACCGCATTCGCCTTTGGGAATCGTTGCTTTAATTCATCATGTAACCACCACGTGGTAGTGCATTTTCGGTTATTAAGTAAGCCCGCCTCTCCAAGTGCAAATACACCGCTACAAGAGCCACACATGAGCGCTCCTTTTTTATGTTGTGTAGCCAACCATGAGCTGGTAAGCATATCTGTAGTGGTTTTGGGTGGGTGTCCTTGACCATTTGGAATAAACCCCGGTACCAACACTGCATCGCAATGCTCAATTGAAGCAAAATCAGAGTCGACCTCAAAAATACGCCCATGCCCGTCAGTTATCGGCTGCCCATCATGATTTGCCAAAATCACGTTTGGGTGCCACTCCACCTTCGAAAGTGCTCCATCTCCAGACTTCTGCACAAAATGCAAACCACTTAATGCAAAGATATCAACCATGCCCATAAGCCCTGATGGCAAGGCGTTATTCACTGAAAGAATCACAATTGTCGTCATCCATACACTCCAAACAAATAATGGCAGATATTGCATGAATGTTGTCTTTTTTGCCACTGCTGGTCAGGCTGCGTCAATCCCTACAATGGCACCTCGATTTCAACATAAGGGGAATTTATGAAAATTTTCAATCCTATGCGTAAATCAAATATTTATTTGACTGTATTTCTATTCATGTTAATGAATTCGTCTATATCACGCTCAGAAGTACCAAAACAGGAGGCTGTCATGAAAGAAGCAAGCTATATTCCATTTGAGGCCAAGTCTGGACAAGACAAAGAGCTAACTGCTTTTCTAAAGGAAGGCGCAACACTGGTCGCGCAAACTGAACCCAATACATTGTATTGGTATGCGCTTAAAAAAAACGATGGCAGTTTCGGAATTTTTGATTTTTTTCCAAATGAAGCGGGCCGGTCAGAGCACTTTGCAGGGAAAGTAGCAGCCGCATTAAATGCCAATGCAGATACGCTCGTAGAGCATGGTTGGGATAAGGGGGTTGTTGCTAATATTTCTAACTTTAGCGTTTTATCCTATAAAAAACCTGACACAGACTCAGAAAATGCAACAAGCGCAACTTATATATTGTTAAAAGCTCAACCAGGAAAAGAGCAAGAATTACAGCAGCTATTGATCGGAGCCGCATCTGTTGTCGCAGAAACTGAACCAAAAACGTTGTTATGGACATCACTTAAATTAGATAGCAACACTTTTGGTATTTTTGATACCTTTACCGATGAGAGTGGAAGAGAAGCTCACTTTGCCGGGAAAGTTGCTGCTGCCCTCAAGGCCCAAGCGGATGATCTTGTCGTTGGCGGCTGGGATAACGGTGTTCTAAACAACATTCATAATTTTGAGATTATTGCAGAAGCTGGCAAATAATTTTGGTCTTCTAGCTTGTTTGCTCACAATTAGCCTAACAAAGTGTTCAACTGGACCCAGCTACGCTGGGCCAGTTAACACGGCGTTATGTAATTTATTCTGCAAGAACGCTTGTCGGTCCTTTCCCTGTCATTGAGTCCCTTCCCGCATTCCCCTACATTCATTCCTGGCTGTCTTGAGGGAGGCAGCATGTGATGGCTGTCGATTTCGTGGGGGATGGCCATCTCAGTCGTTACTGTTTCTTGAGGCTGCTGGGGCATATTCAATGACTTCATTCCTGTTTAGGGGTTGGACCAGGGCGGGTGTCCGTGGGGTGGTGTTTGCCGGGATATTGACGGCGTCACTCTCCGTGGCGGCCTCACCCTTGCTGGATGCGCTTGCGATGGCGGATCACGATGCCATGGCTGAGCAGCTCAAAGCGGACCCTGGCCTGGCGTCGATGCCGGATGGGATCGGTGATTCCCCATTGTTGTTGGCAGTGCGTGCGGGGGATCTGGCTGCGGTGAAGCTGCTGGTGGACGCGGGGGCGCCAGTGACCCAGAGCTCTGCCAGTGGCGAGACGCCATTGCAGGTCAGCATGCTTTCAGGGCAGGGTGAGGTGACCCAGTGGTTGCTTCGTCATGGGGCGGAGCCGGATCAGTTTAACGGGGGTGGGCAGTCAGCATTGCACTGGTGTGCCCAGGCCGGTGAGGTGGCGCTGTGCGAGCGATTCCTGAAGGACGGCCTGTCACCTTTGCAGCGGGATGCCACCGGGCTGACACCAATGGATTTGGCGATTGGCTGGGGCCGGTTCGACGCACTGGGCGTTTTGCTTGCTGCTACCCCGACACCGCCTTCCCGGGATGTTGTGACGCTGGACTTTGATGATGATCGTGTCCGCTACTGGAGCGCCCTCTATTGGTCGGGTGACGAGGCGGCTTTGCTGGCCAGCCTGGGCCAGGATTTGCAGTCCTCCTATCCCCATCCTCTCGCGCCCTATATCTGGAGTGCGGTGCACCGCCGCCAGGACACCCTGGAAGCGGCGTTGACACAGGCGTCGCCGGCCCTGAAGCAGGCTCTGGGGATAACGCCACAGGTGCTGATGGCGGTGGATGCCACCCCCCGTCAAGCCTGGAAGGCGTTCCCGGCGGCCGCGACCTATCGGCTCGGTGAGGTGTATGCCCTGGTGGAGTTGGCCGATTCGGCCCGGGATCTGGGTGAGTTCGGGGTCTTTTACGACTACCTGGAAGCCGCGGTTACGCTGGCGCCCAATCACTGGCAGCTGGCCTGGATGTTCGACAACATGACGGCCCTGGATCTGCCAAGGATGCGAGAGCGGGCGGCGGCATTTGCGCAAGCCGAGGCAGTGCATGGCGGGTTTACGGGGGGCTATCTCCAGGCGGTGGTGCCGCAACACAGTTGGAAGAACAGTGATCAGCTGGCCCATGTGGAGCGCTACCTTGAGCGCTGGCCCCATGATGGTCGGGCCTTGGTCGCCCGCTCATTGACGCTCAAGGGAAATGGCTATTACCGAGAGGCGGTCGAGAGCCACATGGCGGGGCTGGCACGCTTTCCGTTTTATGCGGGACGCAGTGATGCCATGGAGCTGTTGATTAAAACCGGTCAGCACGACCGGGCCCGGCGCGTGGCGGAAGGCCTGGCGCGCTGGTATGGAAACGAGGGCGTGCCGGCCCGCGCGGCGCGTTATTACGCGGCAGGACTGCTGGATGACGGTGACAAGGGTGCTGCGCGGGGCGCCTTGTCGGAGGCGTTGGCTCGTTACCCGGACGAGGGCCGGCTGTGGATGGAGCAGGCGCGTTTGGCGTTGGCAGAGCAGCGACCGGATGAGGCGCTGGCGGCGGCCGCGACCGGTTTCCCCTTGATCGAGAGTCCTTCGTCCGGGCAACTGGCGGACTGGTTGCAGGCGTACCGCGACAGTGGTGATCCGCGCGGTGGCGTTAGCGTGTTTGAGCGTTACCGCGAACGGGTCGGCATGCCGTCTGCCAGCCTGCTGAACAGTGTGTTGGAAGATCTGGCGACGCTGCAGGATACCCAGAGGTACCAGGCGTTACTGCGCGAGGCCCGTTCCTATTACCCCCATGACCGTGAGCTGTTGTTGCGTCAGGCGCGGCAGGACGTGGCCGAGGGTCGCCAGGCCTCGGCGCTGGCGTTGCTGGAAGACGGCTTGGCCCGTCATGGCCATTCCCTTGATTATCTGAACCAGACCTATGACGCCCTGTTGGCCGTGCGAGGGGAGGCGTCGGCACGACGTTTTGTGGTTCAGCGGCAGGAACGCATGCCTTGGGAAAAGGCGTCATGGCAATTGGCAAAGCAGCACGGTGCTGGCGAGGAGCCGGCTCTATGGGAAGCGGCGATTGTCGCTGCGCCGACGGAGACGTTTGGTTGTGAGGCGCTGATTGATTATTACGTGTCTGCCAAGGCGTGGCGCCAGGCCCACGATTGGGCGCAACAGTGCCATGAGCGTTTCGTGTCCACGGGGCGGTTGAGTGCCCGCCAGTCCATGTTGCTGTACGACGCCTGGGTCTATGAAAACCAGACCCGGCAGGAGCGGGTGGATAGCGAGACTTTGCGTGAGGCGCAAACGGCGTTTGATGAATTTGCCCGCGGGCATGGCCATTACATGGATTACCTGCGTTACCGGGAAGCCTTTTGTCTGGCGCGGGGGGACAAGTCCTGTGCGGCACAGTCCTTGGCGCAGCGCAGTGCTTATCAGCAGGACAGCACCAGCCATTTTCATGATCTGGTGGCGCGTTATGCCAATGAACTGGGAGCCGACAAGACCTTTGGCTACGGTGCCAGGATGCTGGCGCGATCGCCCTACGACAGCAGCAAGGTGGCGTCGTTTCTGCACAAGCATTTGTTGTGGGGGGGCAGTTCGATTGTGGCACTTAAGGCCATCAATGATGCCGAAACCCGCGGTGTGAGTGTGGACAAGAAATGGCAGCGCCGGGCGCTGGGGAATCTGGGGGATTCCCTGTCCAGTTTCGAGCGTTACACCGTGGCGGGCATGCGCCCCTCGGCGTCACTGCGCTATATCCGCTGGTTCGATGAGGCCCGCCGTGATGCTCTTAGCGCTGATGGTACTCGGGTGTTTTATCAGCTCGACAGCGAGACCCCCGGGGTGGAGATTCTGCTGCCCAGTGGCGAGCAGGTTGTGCGTCAGGATCACCCGGTGTTTGGCAAGCCTTTGTACTTTGCCCGGGGCGCCACGTTTATGCGCCTGGGGTATACCGAGACCGGGCAGCTGACCCGTATTGAAGATTCCAGCGGCCAATCCATGACGTTGCTGTACGACAAGGATGACCAGATCCGCACGCTGATCAGCCCGGAGGGCACGCTGCACTTTACCTACAATGCGTTGGGCAAGCCTGTGCGTATCGTCGAGCAGGATGTGGGCGTGTTGGAGGTAGCGTACGACGAGCAGGGCGAGATTCTGTCGGTGAACTCTGAGCAGGGTCAGCAGATGGCGTTGCGTATTACCCGTTCGTTCCAGTCGCTGCTGGGCATGGTCAATCAGGTCAAGCGGATTCACGATGTGAAACGGTTGCCGCGTCTGAGCGTGAACGACCCACAGGTGGATGTCCTGCGGGTGGAGTACGAAGACACCGAATATCACAGTGCGGAGGAGCAGAAGGCAGCGCTGGCGCTGGCGAAGTATTTGATCGGCCAGGTAGGGGACGACCCTGACTATGTCGGAGAGTCTGAGCGTTTGTTGTATGGCGTTGTGGCGACCGCGCAGGTCCACTCCCGTGAAAAGGCATTCCGCCACCGGGGTGCCCAGGCGGTGACGCTGTTGCATCAACTGTATCGGGAGGTGCGTCCGCGTGGGCTGCCGCAGGAGACCTTCAGTGAGTGGTCGGAGGCCTGGAACTGGTTACGCAGTGCGGAACTGGAGGCGTCGTCGTCCACGTTGCGCAAAGCCCTGGCTGCGGTCAATGAAGCTCCACTGGCGTTGCTTCGGGATGCCCACCGGTTACAGCGTTCCGATTTCAGCAATACCGCTTACTGGAAACGGTACGGCGATCATGAGCTGTTCGGCAAGGCGTTGGCAGGGACAGAAAAACATCAGGTCGTGATGCGTGCCAACGGAGATGTGGTGGTGGCCACTAGCCAGGGATTGTCGGTGCTGCGCGAAGGCTATTGGCACTGGTACGGGTTTGATTTTCGCCAGCAGCGGCTGTCGGCGACTGCAGTGCTATCGGAGCAGGATGCGCGCGCCAACATTCTGGCCGTGACAGAAACCGAGGATGGCATTCTCTGGCTGGGAACGGCCAAGGGCTTGCTGGCAATTCCCGGAGACTACGACGGTGACCTGAAACGCTGGAGTGTGGCCGAAGGTTTGCCGTCGCCACGGGTCATATCGCTCACGTCGTGCGGTAGCCGTGTATGGGCGGGGACCGGTGCCGGGCTGGTGGTGCTGGAGTATGCGCAAGCGACCCCGCAGGCCGTTACGGCGGCAGGTACTCATCCCATTGATCAGCTCTACCGCTTGCCTGGCCGACCCGATGCCTTGCTCTACCGCGCCAACCATCAGGTGTGGTTGTTGTCAGGTGACGCTCCCGTGAGTCTGGGGCGGGGGCAGGACATGACCTTCGACATGGGGCGCATGCGGGTTTACCGGCTGGAGGGCAATCAGGTCTTTGCCCATGCCGTGACGGATGAAAACGGGCGTTGGGAGTGGCTGCAGCAGGATGCTGAGCTGGTCGCCACGGACAGTGACTTGCTGCTGTCAAAACAGGTTCATGGGCTGTCGATGTGGGACCTGGGTAGTGGCGAGGAAGCGTTGGTGGTGAGTACCGACCGGGCCATGAATGTCTTGCAGGGCCACTATTTTGAGGCGCTGGCGCTGCCGTTTGCCGAGCAACGCGGGGGCATGGCTGTCGGGCCGCGGCACTCTTTCAGTGATTCGCGTGGCGTGGTGGTGCTGAGCGACGAGGGTGTGTACACCCGGCTTGGCGAGGGCGCGCAGCAGCTGCAGCAGGCGCCGGTGTACGACCTGTTGGTGAGTCAGACGCTTAACAGTCTTTATGTGGCCATGGGGGACCACATTTTGTTGCTGGGCAATGATCAGCCACTGGAGTCAGCCCAGTATTTTTCTCCCGCCAATGCCCGTGTGCTGGCAGAGGATCAGCACGGCAATCTCCTCACCCATGACGGCTACACGGTTCTGCGTTTTCCCGCCGGCAGCGATCAGCCCCAGGAGTTGTTCTCCGCGCGGCCAGCGGTCGAAGAAAAGGGCTGGCAAGGTGGCGTGGTCGACATGCTGGTGGACCGCGAAGGCACCTTGTGGGTAGTGTCCGGTTCGTCCCTGTTCCGTTACCGCCAAGAGACTCTCACCGAGTTCAACTATCTGCTCGACAGCGAACGTTTCCCGTCACGTAGCCCGATGCTGGCGGGGGTGCATGAAACCCTGGCGGGCGAGATCGAAGTGGTGGCGTCCGATGAGGGGCATCTGACCCATCAGGGGGTGTCGTTGTCTGGCGGGTTGCTGCGCTGGAATGGCAACGGTTTCGAGTATGTGGGCAAGCCGCCACACTGGTTTGCCACGGGCTACACCCCGGTGGATGACAGAACGGCGGTGATTGGCACCAACACTACCTTCGCCCGTGAACTGACGGGGGGCACACGGCAATCGTTTGCCGAGCTCAACGATCCCAGTTACCAGGCACTGGCGGACAAAACCCCACTGCTGTGGCTGGGGGGCGAGGGGGCGCGTTTTCAGGGGAGCAACAGCTGGTTGTTCCCGTCGGCGGGCGGGGTCCTGTTGTATCACGGCGGCACTTGGCTGTACCCGGATCGTCTGAATCAGTTATTGCCGGAGGACGCCGCACTGGGCCAATACGGTGGGCGCACTGTGCATGCGGTAGCGGTGGCCGGCAATGGTCGGGTTTATGTGGGCACCGACCTGGGGCTGCTGCTGTATGACTCCCAAGGGGTGGCGTCGTTACTCAATGACAACCATTTCGGTCAGCTTGCTTTCCGTGAAGAGGACACCCAACAGCAACAGGCGCTCAGTGATATTTTCCTGCCTGCCATATCGGGTGACAGTGACGCCGGGAAAATGCTGGCTCGCTACCGGCAGATGGAAGCGCAGATACGCGAGCTGGAAACCCGGGTGGCGCAGCCGGTGCCCGAGGCGGATGCTGCAACCTTGAGTGGGGCGGCGGCGTCCGGCAGTGCAGTAAAGGGCGTGTCGGATTCGCCCCGTGCTGAGCGTCTGCGGCAGCAACTGAAGAGCAAGAACCGGTTGCGGGAAACGTTGCTGGCACGCATGGAAGCGGAGCATGCGGGGTTGTACCAGATGCTCAAGCTGGACCCCCGTGAAGTGGCCGCGTTGCACCAGCGTTTGAGTGAGGATCAGGCGCTGGTGCAGTATCTGCCGACGCCGGAAAAGTTACTGATCCAGCTGGTAACCCGTGAGGGCGCGCAAATTCGTGAAGTGCAGGTTAGCCGTGCGGATCTGGAGGCCGCCAGTGCGCTGGTGGTAAAAGGCATGCGGTACCGGGCAGCCCATCTGACGGGCAATGACCGCGGGTTGTCGGCTTCCGGGGAGCGTGCGGCAGGGCCTGATGACGATGCGCAGGATGCCAGCCTGGCCTGGTTGTATGACAAGTTACTGCGGCCGGTGGAGCGTGAGCTGGAAGGCAAGCAGCAGGTACTGGTCACACCGGTAGGAGCATTGACGTATTTGCCGTTCCCGGCGCTGTTACGCAAGAAAGAAGGCGATGTGCGCGAGTATGCCGCCGAGCGTTTTAACATCGGTGTCATTCCGTCCATGTATCACCTCAGTCTGGTGCTGCAGCAGAACGAATCCTTCAGTGACGGTTTGACCATGGTGGCCGATCCGGATGGCAGCTTGCCTGGGGCCCGGCAGGAAGTGAGCCGGATTGCCCAGGGAGCACTGGTGGCTCCCACCGTGCTTGAGGGGGCTTCTGCCACCTATGCGAATCTGGCGGGTGCGGTGCAGGATGCCCGAGTGGTGCATCTGGCGACCCATGGTAATCTTGATCCGGCGGTGCCGGCAGACAGCTACCTGTTATTGGCCAATAACTACCGCCTCAGCGTGATTGATATCGCCGGTCTGACCCTGGATCAGACCGATCTGGTCGTGTTGTCGGCCTGTGAAACCGGTATCGGCAAACCTGGTCTGGAGTATGCGACGTTGGCGCGGGCGTTTGCGCTGGCCAGCGTGCCTACCGTGATTGCGTCCTACTGGAAAGTGGATGACGGGGCGACGGCCCGGTTGATGGAGCAATTTTATGGCAACCTGAGGGAATATCCCGGGGAAGGGTATCTGGTTGCCATGGCCCAGGCACAACGGGCCCTGATTGAGGAAGGGGGACGGTATTCCGAACCGGCAGCGTGGGCTGCGTTTACGTTGTTCGGGAAGCCGTAAAAACAATCTTCATTGCTGTCGAAAAGCGGCTTGCTGGCCATCCCAATTCAACAGCAATGGACAGTATGGGTGCAGGAACAATGACGCTATCGGGAACCGGGAAGTGGCTGTGCGGCGCGATGTTGGCGGGTGGCATGCTGGTGTCACCGGTACAGGCTGCCAGGCATGCCTTGCTGGTAGGGGTGGCGGATTACCCAAATCTGCCGGCCTCGCTGCAGTTGGATGGCCCTGCCCATGATGCTGAAATCGTGCAAGCCATGCTGCGCCAGCGCGGATTCAAGCAGGACAATATCGAGCAGCTGATTACTGCAGAAGGCAAGACCCTGCCTACCCGGGCTAATATTCTGGCGGCGCTGGAGCGGTTGTCTGCATCTGCCAGCGAAGATGATTTCTATTACCTGCATTTCGCCGGTCATGGTAGCCGCCAGCCGGCAAAGGCTACGGACAATACCGAGCCCGACGGGCTGGATGAAATCTTTTTGCCCACCGATGCTGCGGAATGGGACAGCTATATCGGTTCGGTAAAGAACGCGATTCTGGATGATGAAATCGCCCACTATGTCGACCGTATTCGTGATCGCGGGGCCGATGTGTGGCTGGTGTTTGACAGTTGTCATTCCGGCACCATGACCCGGGGGGCAACGGCCATGCCGGAGGTAAAGTACCGCCGTGTGGACAGTGCGGTCCTGGGGATTCCCGACGCACCATTAATTCACCGTCCCTCCCCCATGGTGTCCGAGACCCGGGCGCGGGGTTTCCTGGGAGAGGTGTTCAGCGGTACGCCGGAAGATGAGCCGCCGCGCAAGCGGGGAGAGCTGATTGCCTTCTCTGCGGCGCAGAGTGCAGAGACCACACCGGAAATGAAACTGCCTCGCGGGGCGCCGGATCGCCGTTTTCATGGCCTTTTTACCTACACCTTGATGGAAGTGCTTGGGGCCAACCCGCAGCTGAGCTATCAGCAGCTGGCCCAGCAGGTGCTGTCCCGTTACCAGAGCTTGCCGTGGCAGGCGACCCAGCCGTTATTCAGTGCCAGCGACATGAGCCGTCCGGTATTCAATGACGATGCCCCGGCAGAGCCGTCTTACTTTGCGACTTTCAAGAACGGCAAGCTGGATATTCAGGCGGGCTCCCTGTCGCTGCTGGGCACGGGGGCCACGGTGACGATCTACGATTCGCCGGTAGGCAAGGCAAAGAACGCGCTCGGCACAGTGAGGCTGGATGGTGCTACCCCGGTGCGTAGCTGGGCCATGCCGGAGGAAGAACAAAGCAAGGACTGGCCGGCAACGTTGTACGTACGACTGGAAAAGCCGGTGCTGACGACCGAGGTCAACGTGGCCCTGTTGCCATCCGCCTCCATGAGCAACAAGGACGAGAAGCGCCTGCAGAAGGCGTTGGCAGAAATCGAGAAGTCTGGCATCGGGATCAAGGTGTCGGCACTGGATGCCGCCGACATTCTGGTCAGCGAGTTTGATGAGCAGCTGTGGTTCCTGCAGGCAGATCAGAGCCTGCCCTGCGAAGAGCAGCAGCTGGCAGAAGCGGCGCGCAAGGTTTGTGCCGAAACCCGTCTGCCGCAACGCCTGCTCAACCTGGCATTGCCGGACAGCAAGGATCGCCAGCTGGCGGTCCTGCAAGGCGGCCTGAGCAAGATCGCGAACGTCACCCGCTTGATGTCCAGCGTGCAGCACCTGCCCGGTGCCCAGCAGCAGCTCAAGGTGAGTTTCCGCATTGAACATGATGGTGAGCAGAGCGAGTTTCCGGTGAATGGCCAGCCGGTGCTGACCGAGGGTGACCGCATCCTGTTCAGCGTAACCAACGAAGGTCGTCAGCCCCAGGATGTGAGCATCCTGTTCGTGGATAGTCAGTACGGTATCACCCAGCTGTACCCGGACAGCGGCCAGCCCAATCGTCTGGCCAGTGGCGAGTCGCTGAACTTTGAGTGGGATGTGAATGTGGAAACCGTGGGTATGGAGCATCTGTTGGTAAGCAGTCAGCCCGGCAATGGTGTTAACAGCAACCTGGGCTATCTGCAGCAGGCGCCACTGAATGTCACCACCCGGGGCCTCGGTAGCAGCAAGCCGCCGCAGTCATCAGGATTGAATCTTTTTACTTGGCAGGTCAGTCACTAGGCCGCATCGCGAGCGGTTTTTCTGTGCTTAAGGTGAGAAAACAAGGTTAAAAATAATGTTTAAAAGGAAGGAAGTGTTATGAAAAAAATGGTCGGAACCTTTGCGATTATGGCGACACTCGGGCTGGCATCCAGCCCTGCTTTGGCCTGGCGCTGTGATGCAGCCAGCCCCTCTGCCTGGGGGTGGGGTAGCTCCAGCTCACGTTCTACTGCGGTGAGTATTGCATTGCAGGAGTGCGCAATTCGCACCCCTTGGGGACAGGCTTGTTACATCCAGCGCTGTGTTAATACCCGTTCTCTGGAAGGTGATGCCCTGGACGCAGGTGGTGATGCAGGCAAGCCAGAGTACATGGGTAAGGATGACAAACTGGACTTCAGCAGTGAAGCCCATGAGACGCAGGGCGGTGCTATGGAGCCCGCCAAGTAGCCCCGTCCAATGGATGGTGAAGTAAAAAGAACCGCCTTTTCAGGCGGTTTTTTTATCGCGGAATTGCGAGAATGTGCTGCCCCTAACGTTTTAGTTTGCCTTTGGAGAAATGGATGTCCGGTGGGAGATTCTGCTTGCTGAACTTCCCACAAAAACAACAAAGGTAGTTTCACCACAGAGGCCACAGAGACCTCTGTGGTGAAAAGATCCTGGTTCGTTATCGCGCCGTCACCGAGCGTAGCGAAGGAACGCCCGCAGGGCGGCCCGAAGGGCGGGCGCAGCGAATAACCGACGCTTCTGCGGGGTGGGCAACTTGCGAGGAGAAGCTGGAGCAGCTTTGTGGGAGCGTTGGTTCCACCGCGAATCGTGGTCGTACCCGGAGGGCATAGCGAACGATCACTCCTGCAGGTGTTGTCGTGTTTTTTGGAAGGCAGGATCAGTCACAAAAAATGCGCCTGATCTTGCTGTAGGAGCGTCGCTCGCGGCGCGATAATCCAAACCTTGAAGGCGACTGTTACCACAGATGGCACAGAGATCATTGAGTTAGAACAATAAATTTCTCTGTGGATCTGTGAACTCTGTGGTGAAAAGGGCTTTGGTCCTGGCTTGTGATCGCGCCGCGAGCGACGCTCCTACGGGGAGCTACTTGTGCTTGGGCAGCAGTGACTGTGCTATCGCGTCAACCGTTGCTGAAGCTCGTTGCGCTGCGTGGTCACGTCATCACAACTGACGCTTTCCGGCAGCGGGGCGAAGCCGTCGATGTCTGCGGGGCGGGTGAGCTGTTCCAGTTTGTCGGGCGCCGTGTTGCAGAGGGCATCGCTAAGCAGTAGCCAGCGGCCCCACTCATGGCGGACGGTGAGCTGTTCGCCGAACTGCTGGCGGTAGTGTTCGCTGGCGAGGGCCAGTTGGGCCTTGCCGATGCCGGCAAAGCTGCTCAGTACGCCTTGGGATTGCTGCCCATCGTGGATTCCGGCGAGGATTTCGTTGATGTCGTCGGGCTGTGCAACGGGCAGGTCGCGCATGTTGGGTTGTTCATCCAGATAACTGCTCAGCTCGGGAGAAAATTGCTGATAGGCCTGATCCAGTGTCAGCGGATCCATGCCGGGTTTCAGTGCCAGCCACCCAGCAAAGAGCGCGGCTGCCGCTGCGGTGAGGCCGCCGGCCGGTTGCCACCAGCGCCGAGGTTTGCGTGTGGCGCTCGACAGGTTGAGCACATTGTTGTGCTCGACCCACAGGTCCTGATCGTTGAGTAATCGGTGCCAGCGACGGTACAACGCAGGGTCATGGGCAAGGTGGCTGATGACCTCGGCACGGCGCTGCGGGTCCAGCAAATTGTCCAGTAAGGCCGCCAGGTCCTCATCATCCGGTGGCGTACCCTGAAGAGTGGGGCGCTCCGATAACGCCAGAGCAATACGGCTCAGGTACTCCCCCTGCCGTTTGCTGGATGTGTGTTCTTTCATAGTCGCTTACCCCTGACTACTGAGATGGACAGTTGCCCTGGATGAACGCAGAAACCGGACATCATTGCCAGTCCTCCGGCAGCAAGTGGTGCGCCTGTAGTACTTCCCGTATGTGGGCCACAGCCCGTTTCGCCTGTCGTGCAGGTTGATGGGCTGGCAGGTTAAGCGTGCGGGCAATCGCACTGAACTTGATGCCATCGACATGGGCCATGCGCAGTATCAGGCGTTGTTCATCGGTGAGGCGGAGTGCCGCACGAACTGCGTGCAGCGTCTCTGTGCTCTGCCATTGGCTGGCTGGCCGGGCGGGTTCTTCATCGAGAATCAGTTGATGAAGCAGAAGCAACAAGGGTTCGAGTGTGTCAGCGGATGCGGTGTCGTTGGCGTCCGGTTCCTGATAGTGCTCTTCCAGTGAGACCTCGCCCGTTTGTTGTCCACACCAGGGCAGTTTCCCCTTGATGGTGCGAACCATCTGCTCAAGGGTGTCAGGGTCACGTAACGTTTCGTCCTGACCGGCCAGACGTTCGATGGCTACCGGGACCGGTTGGCGTTCCAGGCAGATGAACTTCCACAGCGTGAGCCAGGCGTCCCCCAGCTGTTGCAGCCATGCGGGCGGGCGGATACGGCCAAAGCGTTTGCGGGCGTATTCCTCCACCAGGTTGCTACAAAGGGTGTACAGATAGGTTTCCGGGCGAGATTTGCCGGTAAATTTCCGGCACAGCTTCCAGTCGCTTTCACACAAATGTTCAAGCACGTAGTCGCTGGCGATTTCCGCATCGGTGGTATGGCCGAAGCGTCGTTCGCACAGGGCGCGTATCCGGCCCTGTGTCTGTTCGCTGAACACGATGCCAGGCCAGTCTGTGTCCATTGCTGACGTAGTAACAGCCATTCTCCTTTTTCCCCAGAGGCTGATTCAAGCATAAACACGGGAAGCATGAAATCCTGTTAAGGCCGGTAGTAGCCTTGAAAAAAACTCTATAGGGTAGAAACGAGCATGGTCTTTCATTCATGAACAACACAGGGAAGAGAGATGGCTGAGAAGGGAATAATGCGAAACTCCACAATTCTGGTCCCGGTATTCCTGCCGGCGGTGATTGTTTCGCTGCTGCTGATCATCGGTACCATTAGCGACCCGGAAGCGGCCGGCGAGCTGTTCCAGCAGGCGCAAAGCTGGATCACAGAAACGTTTGGCTGGTTCTACATGCTGGTGGTGGCGCTGTTTTTCATCTTTATCGTCGGCATTGCGTTGACCTCCTGGGGCAATATCAAGCTGGGGCCGGATCATTGTGAGCCCGAGTATTCCTTTCCTGAATGGTTCGCCATGCTGTTCTCAGCCGGTTACGGCATTGCATTGCTGTTCTTTGGCGTTGCTGAACCGGTGCTGCATTACGCCGAGCCGCCGGTGGGCGCCCCGGAAACCGTGGATGCCGCCAAACAGGCCATGCAGATTGCCTTCTTCCACTGGGGGTTTCATATCTGGGCGATCTACGGCCTGGTAGGGCTGGTGATGGCGTATTTTGCCTTCCGTCACGGCTTGCCCCTGTCCATGCGTTCGGCCTTTTATCCGCTGATCGGCGACAAGATTCATGGGCCCATAGGCCATGCCATCGATGTGTTCGCCATTCTTGGCACCATGTTCGGAATTGCCACCACCCTCGGGCTGTCTGCGGCGCAGATCAATGCCGGGCTGAATTATTTATGGGATGTGCCGGTGGCTACCTGGGTGCAAATTACCGCGATCGCCCTGGTTACCCTGGCTGCCACCGCGTCAGTCGTGGCGGGCATGGACAAGGGCGTGAAGCGCCTGTCGATTCTGAACATGGTGCTGGCGATTGCCCTGATGTCGTTTGTGTTCGTGGTGGGGCCGACGATTCATATCCTGGAAAGTTTTGTACAGAACACCGGCAGTTACCTGAGCAATATTGTCGAGCGGACATTCAATCTGCAGGCCTACACCCACAGCGACTGGATTGGTAACTGGACCCTGTTTATTTTCAGCTGGACCATCGCCTGGGCGCCTTTTGTCGGCTTGTTTATTGCCAAGATCAGCCGTGGTCGCACCATTCGCCAGTTTGTGGTGGGGGTCATGCTGGTCCCGACCATTTTCACGTTCTTGTGGTTCTCGGTCTTTGGCGATACCGCCCTCAACATGATCATGAACCAGGGTGTGACGGTGCTGGTGGAAGAGGTACAAGCAGACAAGGCGGTGGCCTTGTTCCAGATGTTTGATCTGCTTCCCTGGTCTACGTTTATTTCTTTCCTGGCGGTGTTGTTGATCATCACCTTCTTTGTCACGTCGTCGGATTCTGGCTCGCTGGTGGTGGATTCACTGGCGTCGGGTGGTGTGCTGCAAACGCCTGCCTGGCAGCGGATTTTCTGGGCGTCCCTGGAAGGGGTGATTGCGTCGGTGCTGTTGCTGGCGGGCGGGTTGAGTGCGCTGCAGACCATGACCATTGTCAGTGCGCTGCCGTTTGCGGTGGTGATCATTCTCGCGGCAGTGGGGATGTGGCGTGCGCTGGTGATCGAGAAGCACCGGGAAGTGAGCCTGCAGGCTCATATGGCCACCATGCGGAATATGACGGGCTCTCAATGGCGCCATCGTTTGACCGCCATGATTCGCTACCCGACTCGTGACGAAGTCGAAACCTTTATTCGCGGCACTGCCATGGAAAGCCTGAAAGAGGTGGTGGACGAATTGCGCAAGGCCGGTTGGGATGCCGGGGTAGAGTTTGATGAATCCCTGGTGCGCGCCGAGCTGGTCGTCAATCGCGATGGCCATGTGGGCTTCATTTATGACATTCGCCTGATTACCAACCCGATCCCCGAGTTTGCCTATGCGGGCAAGGCCGGGCCGGAATCGGAAAAGGAATACTGTCGGGCCGAGGTGTTCCTGCGCCGGGGTGGTCGTTCCTATGATGTGTATGGCTATGATGGCAACGACATCATTCAGGATGTGCTGGATCAGTTTGGTAACTACCTGCACTTCCTGGACAGTACCCCTGGCAAGTTGCCCTGGGAGATGGCAGAGCACGATGACTTGCTGCATCCTGCCACGGACAAACCGGGCGACCCATAGATCGCCTTTCGAAACGCCGCATCAATGTTTAACTCATTTACATAAAGGACAAAAATGAAACAACCGTGGTTTTGGGTATGGGGGCTGATGCTGGCACTGCTGGCTGGCCATGCGCTGGCAGATGAGCGCGATGACAAGATCGCGAGGCTGTTGAATCTGGCGGGGGCTGAGGGGCAGATTACTGGCCTTACCGACTCGGTGATTGCCGGTCTGGAGCAGGCGCAACAGTCGGCCCAGGATGTGGATGCCGAGCGCGGCGAGGTGATGCTTCATGTGGCGAAGGAATCGTTTCTGCCTGAAGTGATTTACCAGCAGGTGTTCGAGGCAGTGTCGGCGGCGGTGCAAGACGACCAGCTGGAAACCCTGCTGCTGTGGTACCAGTCGCCATTGGGCAAGCGTATTACTGAGATGGAAGTGCAGGCGGCCTCCCCGGCGTCGCGCCAGGCCATGATGCAGAATGCCACTGCCTTGTTGTCGAATGAGCCGATGATGGAAAAAGCGGCGCAGTTTGATGCCTTGCTCCACCTGACGGATTACAACATGGCGTTGCAAAAGCGCATGTTGATTGCCGCTCAGACTCAGGTGCGTAAGTTACACAACCCGGATCAGCCCGTGGATACCTCGGATGTGGAGGCGTTCTTCGAGCAACGCAGGGCGCTGCTTACCGAGCAGACTCGCAAGACGGTGATGCTGTCTTTTGCCCATACGTACCGGGAACTGGAAGCCGACAAGCTGGACAGCTATCTGGATTTTCTGTCTACGCCGTCGGCCAGACAGTTCAACGAGGCGATCAAGGTCGGTCTGGGAGAAGGGCTGGATCTCGTGTTTGAGGATTATATTGCCGGCCTGGCAGAGGAGTAAGTCTGCGCCTCAGCAACTGCCGCCATCCAATGTGGGAGCGGTGGTTCCACCGCGAATAAAAAGCCGGGTAAGGCCATCGCGGTCGGACGGCCGCTCCCACGCTCATTGCCCCGCCTGTGGGCGTCTATAGGGTGGCGAGAATCACTCGCTGGCAAGTGTTGCTGCACACTAGACTCTTCCACAGCAAGCAAGTCACCCGGCCTGAGTGCCTGCCTCGCTGAGGCTCGTTATCGCTATGCAAGCATAGCTCCTGCAGAGGGGGGGATGTGGGAGCCAGCCTGCTGGCGATAGTGTTTGCTGCGCTGGCAGGTGAAAGGGTTCCCTAGCTGCGTTTCTTGCCGGCCTTTTCCAGCACCATCAGGGTTTCCACGTAATTGACGAAATGCTCCAGGTAGGCCGGTGAGAGGGTCTGCAGGGTGCGGATGGCGCTGGTGACCAGGCGATGGGAATTGAGTGGGCCGGCGTCGCTGGGAGTCTGGGTCAGGGCCAGGTCAATGCGTTGGCGCTTGCGCTGTTGTTGCTGGCCCCGGCGGGCACGGGTGAGGGCTTTCAGTTCTCGCTGTGGCGTGTGGGCTTGGGCGGGCTCGGGGCTGTCGTCCAGCAGATCACTTTCCTGAGCGTGTAACAGCGCGGTGAGCGGGTCGCGGGGATGGCCAGTGTCTGCTTCCGGTTGGCTGTAGTGTTCGCGCAGGGCGGCCAACGGGGTGCGGGTATCCGGGCGACGTTGTTGGCGGAGCCAATGGCGAAGCTCCTGTGGCGATGCCAGCGGGTGGTCTGCACAGGTTTCCGCTTCCCGGGTAGCGGCGTCCAGTTGTTGCTGATACTCGCTCACCGCTGCCGACAGCCGGGCCAGGCTGGCAGCACTGCAATGGCGTTGTTGCTGCAGGCGTTCGCCCTGGCGCTGCACAAAGCGAAAGCGCACCGGGTCGAAGTGATCTGCACCGTTCTCCTGCCACTGGGCAATGTGGTCAAGCAGGGCCTGCAGCGTTGCCGTATCAGCCATCGTTGTCCCCGTTTGCCGGCTCGGTGTTGCGGCGCGGCACGGTGGTCAGCTCCACCCGTCGATTCTTGGCCCGGTGGGCGTTGCTGTCATTGGGGGCAACAGGTTGATGCGGGCCGAAGGCCGCGGCAAACACCTGATCGGCGGGCATGCCCTGGTCGATCAGGGTGCGGGTCACGGTCAGGGCACGCTGGGCGGATAACCCCCAGTTATCTTCGTAACGCCGGTTACCGCGCTGGATGGGCAGGTCGTCGGTGAAGCCACTGACCATCAACATCTGGTTGTGCTGACTGAGGTACACCTGCAGCGGTTTGACCAGGTCCTGCAACAGGGCGACGCCCTCGGCTTGCAGCTGATCGGAGTTGAGCTGGAACAGTACGCTGCCACTGATGCCGATACGGCCATCTTCAAAGGTAACCCGCCCGCTCGCCAGCGGATCCGCCAGGGCCTGCTCCAGCGCCAGGCGGCGCTGTTCTTCGGCCAGCCGCTTGGCTTTCTCCTGTTCCAGTGACTGGCTGAGTTCCAGCTGAATGCCGATGACCCACACCAGCACCAGCACCAGGATGCCCACCAGCGCCGCCATCAGGTCGGAAAAGATGGCCCATACCGGGGAGGCCTGGGCGTCGTTGTCGTGCAACTCGTCCATCAGCTGGCCTCGGCGGAGGACAGGGCGCCGAGCGCCTCAATGACCTCTTTCTGGGACGCCATGCTCAGTTCGATCACTTCACGGGCCTGCTCCACGTAGTAGCCCAGCTGTTCGTCTGCCCGGGCGGCGGATTTCTCCAGCGCGGCTTCCACTTGCTGCAGGTTATCCAGCAACTTGTCGTTGCTGTCGCTGAACAGCTGCACCGCGGTGGCAAAGGCCTCGCTGAGGCTGGCCACTTCTGCGGCACTGCCGGTGACATCGCCCGCCACCTCGTTGAGGCGTTCGCTCTGTTCGCTGACCTGACGGGTGAAGGTGTCGCCCACCTGGGCCAGGGTGTCGCTGGCGCGGGTGATCAGGGTTTCAATGGCATCGCGTTGAGCGCCTGCAGTGTCGCGTTGGTTGCTGAGCAGGGTGTCCAGCTCTTCCATGATGCGGCGGCGCTCGTCGAGTAGCTCGTTGTCCCGCTCGCTGCTGCGGGTCATTTCTTCGCGCAGGCGGCTGATGACCTCGGCGGCGGCCTTGGGGGTTTCCGATGCGGTTTCGATCAGGCGCGTCATAGGGGCTTCAAGGGCGGTACCAAGACGGGCGAGGTGCTCGCTGACGGTGGCTTCCAGGGTGGCCAGGCGGTCGCTGGCTGCGCCGGCCCGTTGGGCCTCGGCATCGCGCAGGGCCTGCAATTCGTCGCGAATACCCGCCACCAGTTGATCGAGCCCTTCGCGCTGCCCTTGCAGCAGGGTGGTGGTGCCTTGCTGGAAATGCTGCTGGTGCTGCTGCAGGGTCTCTCGCAGCTCGCCGATCAGGGCATTGCCGCTGGCTTGTTGCTGTTCGCCGTGCTGCTGCCATTGCTCCGCGGCCTGCTGCACGCTGTGCTGGAACTGGTCGGTGATGCGCGCCAGCTGCTGCTGCTGTTCACCGGCCAGTTGTTGTTGTTGCTCGCGGGTCTGTTCCAGCAGCTGGCGGGCAACCTGTTGTTGCTCGTCTTGCTGTTGTTGCCACTGATGCAGACTTTGCTCGCTAGCGCTCTGGAAGCGATCGGCCACGGCTTCCAGGGTGCTGGCGCTGCTGTTGGCCAGCTGTTGCTGACTATCGCGCAGGGCGCCGAGCAGGGCGTCACTGTTATCGCGGAAACGGTCGTGGTGCTCGGCCAGAGACGTGCTGATGTCTGTCACCAGTCGGGCGCTGGTTTGCTGGTGGGCATCGAGCCCTTGCTGCCAGTGCTGGGCGGCGGCTTCAGTGGTATCGCGGAACTGGCGGGTCAGTTCGCCAAGCTGGGTTTGGGTCAGTTCTGTCAGGCGCTGATGTGTCCCTTCCACTTGCTGGCTAAGACTGGCGAGGGATTGCTCCATGAGCGGCTGGAGATTTTCCACTGCCAGGCGGCTGCTGTCGGCCAGGGTGTTTTTGAGGGAGTCGCCCACGGACAGGGCCAGTTGTCGGTACTGCTCTTCCAGGTTGGCGTGGAACTGTTGCTGGTTACCGGTCAGGGAGTTACTCAGGTCAGTACCCAGTTGTTCCATGCGCCCGGCCAGCCCTTGCAGGGCGTTCACCAGCGCCGGGAAGGATTCGGCCTGCTGATGCAGCGCCTGATAGGCGGCTTCGCGCTGATGATCCAGCGAGAAGGCGTGCAGGGTGGTATCGGTAAGGCTGTCGAGCTTGCGCGAGACCAGCAGCCGGTCGCGACGGCACAGGGTGGCGGTCAGTCCAAGCATGGCGGAGGCCGCGACCCCGGCAATGGAGGTGCCAAAGGCCAGGCTCAGGCCGGAGATCGGGGCGGACAAGGCGCTGCGGATGGCGCTCAGCTCACTGCTGCCGTCCAGCGCTGTGGCGGCACCCTGCAGGGTAACGATCATGCCCACGAACGTGCCGAGCAGCCCCAGCATCACCAGCAACCCGGTGAGGTAGGGGGTCAGTACTGGCCCGGGCAGAGGCGCGGGGTGGCCATCAATGCGGCGTTGCACGGCATGACGCAGGGACGCCGGCAGGCTTTGCAGCCAGTGGCGCAGGCTGTCGCGACTGTCGGGCAGGTCTTCCAGGCGCTGGTCCAGCCGGGTGGTATTGCGGCGGAATCGCAACAACTCGGCAAAGCCCATGGCATAGACGGCGGCAATGATCAGGGTCACGGCCAGAGCGACCGGGTGACGCATAAAGGTGGCAGCAATCCACACGACAGCGATGGCGCCGATCACAAAGGGAACGGCAAACAAAAAGCGTTTCATGGGGTGGGGCTTTCCTCGTTCACACTGGCCGGGCAGGCGTCGCGGGCGGCGGCCAGCAGGCCGAGCACCGGTTCCTGTCGAGCGTCCAGCTCGGCCAGTAACAGCATTTTCAATTCCCGGCGGAACTGGGTCAGCCAGCCATGGGGGCCAAGCCAGTCCGCGGGGGTGTGGAAGGGGTCCCGTTGTTGCCAGAGCAGGCGGTAGCGCTGCTCCAGCACACCGGAAAGGGCCGCGAAGCCCTGGCGCGCCCAGGCGGTCAGGCTGCTTTCCATGACCGCATCGATTTCAGCCAGATGCGCCAGGGGCTCACTGTGTCCGGCTAGCAGGCGCCGGCAGCGTAGCCGCAGATTGGTGAGCCCGGCAATCAGTTGTCGCTGGTGCGCTTGATAAAACCGCTCGTAGGCGCCGAAGCTGGGGCGCTTTTCGGCGCCGGCATCCTCGCGCAGGGGCGGCAGGGCAACAATGGATGCTGCCTTTTCGCCCGCGAAGCTGCGGCCGATATAGTCGAGCAGTGCACGACGGGTTCGCAGCAGGTCGGCCTGCAGTTGTTCGGGCAGGTCATCGTTGGCGGTGAAAGGCCCGGATGGGGTATGCCGGGTGGCGCCGTCCAGCGAGATGGCATCGGACAGGTCGAACAGTCGCCCCAGCCGCTCGGCGAAGTCACCATGGCCAGCGCGCACGGCTTTGCTGTCCAGGTTTTGCAGAAGCTGGACCAGGCGGCTGGCGGGAGCGGATTGTGGGGCGGTGTGCGTCCGTTGCATGCAGTATCCGTTGATGAAACCGGGTGCCGGGGCGGGGCGCCGCGCCGGCGAGCCGCCCATTCTAATCGGGAAAGGGGTACGATGATAATGCGTCTGTCGGTTGGCTGGGCAGTGTGCTGACCATCCGGACGCGGGGACAGGTCAGGTCAAAGACAGGATCAGAGCGAACGAGGTGGCGGGTGCAAGGGATAAACCGAATGAAAGCGGGGCTGGTGTGGCTGCTGGTGAGCGTGCTGGCGGGCTGTTTCAGTCCGCCGGGTGGTGATCGGGACCGACACGGCTGTCTGGGCTCCGGGGGATACCAGTGGTGCCCACGGGTGGCGGAATGCGTGCGTTCCTGGGAGCTGGCCGAGGAGCGCGGTTTCGAGGCAACCCCCGAGGCGTTTCAGGCCTGGTGTACCGAAACGGACGCTCCCTAAATCTGCGATTCAATCGGCAGCAGGGAGAGGGCCCAGACCTTGAAGCGTTGCCAGGACGAGGTTTCCGGGTCGTGATCGAGCTCAATGGTCTGGTCGCCGTTGACGCCTTGCCAGAGCAGGTTGCCCTCGTTGTCCAGACTGAGCTGCCAGGCCGATTCGCCGTGGATCCAGTCTTCGAATACCTGGCTGAGCTGCTGGTTGATCGCGTGGCTGTGAATGAGCAGGCCGACCTCGGTGTTCTGGATCAGGGAGCGGCCGTCCAGGTTAATCGAGCCGATAAAGGTGCGGTCATCATCAAAGACGAATGTCTTGGCGTGCAGGCTGGCCCGTGAGCTGCCCTTGAACCAGTGAATGCGTTGTTGTTGCCCGGCCTCTGAGCGTAGCTCCCACAGTTTTACCTCTTGTTCCAGCAGGGGCTGGCGATAGCGGCTGTAGCCGCTGTGTACCACGGCCACATCGGTGGTGCTGAGGGAGTTGGTGAGAATGCGCACATCCATGCCTTTTTGCGCCAGGCTGGCCAGGTAGTCGACGCCTTGTTCGCCGGGGATGAAATACGCTGAGGTCAGCCAGGCGCGACCGTCGCTGGTGTTCAGCTGGTCGCGCAATACGTTGCCCAGGTAATCGGCTTGTGGTGTCTCATCGCGGGCGTAGGCTTTGGAAGGCGGGTCGGCGTGAAAGCTGGCGTCGCCCCAGGCAAGGGGGATTTCGCCGGAAAGGAGGGCTTGCCCCAGCGTGGAATCCGCCAGGGCGCGAGCAAATTCGCTGTCTCGCTGTTCATGAAGAAAGTCCGCCAGCGCACGTCGCAGGGCGGGCAGATCCATGTCGGCATCGTCCGCATCAAGCAGGGTGCTGGCCGGTACGGATACCGGGCTGTTCCAGTACTCGTCAAAACTGGCCGAGCCGTCGCTGACCACATCGCCGATGGCGATCACGTCGATATCCTGAAAGTCCACTTCATTGTTGGCGAAGTACTCATCGGCCACGTTACGGCCACCGGTGAGCAGAAGGGTGTGATCGGCCAGCATCAGCTTGTTGTGCATGCGATGGTTGGTGCGTGAGAAACCGAAGGCCAGCTGCAGGGAGCGCGACACGCCGGCACGGCCGGCCACCGGGTTAAAAATCCGGATGGAAATATTGTCATGCTGGGCCAGGGTAGAGACCAGCGGATTGCTGATGGGGGTGCCAATGTCGTCCACCAGCAAGCGTACCCGCACGCCACGGTCTGCGGCTTCCAGCAGTTTGCTGATGATCAGGCTGCCGCTGACGTCAGAGGAAAAAATATAGTACTGCAGATCCAGCGAGGAGCGGGCGGCTTCAATCATGGCGACCCGGGCGACAAAGGCGGACAACCCGTCACGCAGCAGGTACAGCCCGGTTTCGTTCTGATGGCCGGCCAGCAGCGCCTGCGTTGCATCGGCAAGCGGGCCAGTCTGCGGCGCTGGCAGGCTGTCGCTCTGCAGACGGCTGGCCATGTCGAATTGCCCATGGGAGTGACAACCCGTACACAGTAATACCAGGATCAAGGCAAGAGAGTGGCGAATTTGCAGAGGCATGATGTGTTTTTATCTGGCAAGTCTGCGATTATCAAAGCCCAGTGTGCGCTAAATTTCAATTCCGGTGGGGAAGGGAGTCCAGAATGTTCAAGCGTGTTGCGATGCTTGCCTGTGTCGTCGTTGCTTCAGGGGCAGCCCGGGCCGATTTTTTTCACGACTACATGATTGATCCGGAAGACGGCATGTTGGACGGCAGCCGCTTTTTGTCGGAGCTCCCCATGAGCTTCATGCCGATACCGGTGGTGATCACCGAACCGGCGGTGGGTAATGGGTTGGGGATTGTGGGGGTGTTCTTCCATGAAAGTGAAGAACAGAAAAAAATGCGGGTGGAAGGTGATGCCCCCGCTATCTTGCCCAACAACATCAGCATGCTGGGGCTGGCTGCCACAGAAAATGGCACCCGTGGTGCGGCTGCGGGGCACCTCGGGTTCTGGCGTAATGACACGATTCGTTATCGGGGCTTTGCTCTGGTGCCGGACCTGAATCTGGATTTTTATACCTTTGCCGGTCATTCCATTGATCGTCCGGTGGAATTGAATCTCAAGGGGCCGGCGGCGGTGCAGGAGCTGAAATTCCGGTTGGCTGGCAGCCCGTGGATGGTGGGGGTGCGGCAAACTTTCCGGCAGGTCGAGCTGGATCTGGCGGAAGATATCCAACTTCCCAATCCTCGCTTGAATGCGGCGGTAAACCAGTTTCTGGATAACCATCTGGGCAACAAGATTCGCACCTCTGGCCTGGGGGTGCTGGCGGAATATGATTCCAGGGATAACCCGATGGCGCCGCAAAACGGGCTGTATTATTCCGCCAATTACGTCTGGTATGGCGACAGCATTGGCAGTGATCTGAACTATGGCAGCTATACGCTGGAAGGCCTGAATTACTGGAACGCGAATTCGCACTTCAATTTTGCCCTGCGACTGCAGTATGACGGTGTTGATGCTGGCGACAGTGCCAATCTACCGCCGTATGTACTGCCCTATGTGGATTTGCGTGGCATCCCGGCGGTGCGCTATCAGGGCAAGGCTGTCGCAGTGGCGGAAGTGGAGGCCACCTGGAAGGCGAGCATGCGTTGGCGGTTCAATGCCTTTGCGGGCGGTGGCCGGGCGGCGGAAAGTGTCAGTGAATTGTCCGAGGCGGAAGTGGCCAATAACTACGGTGCGGGCTTCCGTTATCTGATGGCGCGCCGCTACGGCATGACCATGGGAATTGATGTGGCGCGTGGGCCTGAAGACACTGCCTGGTATATCCAGGCAGGCTCAAGCTGGTGAGGGTGGAGTTCTCTTGCGGGCGAAAGGATGTCGCCTGCTGAAGCTTGGGGAACCTCTGAATAACGCCTTGCATGCTCAGCGTGTCCTGAAGCGTGCAGCTGTTGTGTCTTGTCTCGACGGTAAGGGTGGTTCCCTTTCCTGGAGGCAAGGCGCAGCAGATGTGCGCTTCAGGCCGCGCCCTTCGGGTCTTCCAGGCTGGCCCGCACTCGTTGTTGCGCTTCCTTCGAAGGTGAAGAGCCGATGGATGGGCATACACCTTCAAAACCGTGCCCCTCTTTACCTTGGCCGAGGGGGCGAACCAGCCTGAAAGACTGAGCACGCAAGGCGTTATTCAGAGGTTCCCTAGTCTTCGCGGTTTTTATCCATATTGCGGTTGGCTTCTTCGGCGTCTTCCAGGGCCGCAAACTGTTCGGAGATCAGGCTGCCAATTTCCTGGTTTACCTTGCGAATCGTGTCGTAGACCATGCCGATGGTCTTGCGTTGTTTTTCCTTGAAGGAACCTGCCTGTTCTTCAAAGAGTCCGAGTTTTTCCAGTGCATCAAAAGGCAGGCCGGCGATGTGTTGGTGCACGTCTTCCACAGTGGTGGCGCCGTCTTCGATGGCTTCCTGAATCATGTCCTTGAGCAGTTCTGCCCGTTGCAGGGTTTTTTTCATGGTTATGCGTCACGGTGATGAGAGTGGGTTCAATGTAGCGAAAAGCGAACAGGGCGGCCATCTTGTGAACGACTTTTCTGACCGATTGTCTGACGTAATAAGCCGTTACATCCTTGCAGGTTGACCGCGTTTGTGAAATGGGGTCACTCTGAAACCGGGTTCATCATCGAATCCTGATCGAAACACGGAGTGCGATTATGGAAACTGTGAAGAGCATGATTGCCGATATCAAAGGCAAGTTGGATGAGCTGGAAGCGGAATTAGTGCAGATCGAAAAAATCGGGGTGGGCGCCAACGGCGATACCAACACCGAAGCGGAGCGTCACCGCCTTGCTTTGCAGGATGTGCTGATGGATTTGCAGCAACGGATTGATGAATATCACGAACTGGCCGGTATGGACGGCGATAGCAGCCAGGGAAACTGGCAGCAGATGGATCGGGATCTGATGGATCTCAACAATGATCTTTATGGGGCGAACTGACGGGCGGCTGTGAGCTGTGAGCTGTGAGCTGTGAGCTGTGAGCTGTGAGCTGTGCTCAATTGGATAGGGAAACCCGGAATAGTTCCCGAGGTTATTGGGTTAATGGAAAAGCCTGCCAGATCGTTGAGTTCGGCGACCCACAGGATCTGATACCGTTGTGGGAGCTATGCTTGCATGGCGATCCTCGCCTGGGCGAGGTAGAGATTCCAGAGCGCCTGTAATAAAGGGCCTCGCTGTCGCTCGATTCGCCATGCAGGCATAGCCCTCCGCAGCTTGCTTCGCTAACCGTCGCAAAGGGGTGGTCAAGGCGGGAAGCTGACCGCGAAAAATTGGAGTGCCCATGACAGCCTTTCACCTGCGTGACGAAATCCCCGACGATATCCCGGCGATTCATGCACTGATTGCAGAGGCGTTCGTCAACGTTTCCCACAGTGACCAGCGCGAACCTTTTATCGTCGATGCCCTGCGTGACGAGGGGGTGTTGTCCCTGTCGCTGGTTGCGGAGATGGATGGTGAGCTGGTGGGGCACGTTGCCTTTTCCCCGGTGACGCTTTCCAGTGGTGCCAGTCATTGGTACGGGTTGGGGCCGGTGTCGGTTTTACCGGAATGGCAGGGCAAAGGCGTTGGCAGCCAGCTGGTGCTGGCGGGGCTGGATGCCCTGAAAGCACAGGGTGCCCATGGCTGTGTGCTGTTGGGTGACCCCAACTGGTACAAGCGGTTCGGCTTTGTCGCTACACCGTTGCTGCGCCTGGCCGGTGTGCCGGCGGAATACTTTCAGGCGTTATTGCTGAACGGTACCTGGCCGGATGCAGACGTGCATTACCATCCGGCGTTTCAGGTTTGAGGCGCAAGCTACAAGCTTCAACGCGAAAGAGTCATGTGTGTTATCCATCTCTTTGCCCGCGCCGAAGCATTTGAGCGCGGGCATTTCATTTCCACATCTGTTGCACCGGCTCGCGTTGTAGCTTGAAGCTCGCTGCTGATTTTTATAGCAACGTCCCAAGCCCCAACACCGCCACATATCCCACACTGTATGCCACCAGCAGATAACCGAAGTATTTCAGGTAGGAGCCAAAGGTGAGGGCTTCCACCTTGCTCATGGCGATCACCCCGGCGGCGGAGCCGATCACCAGCAGGGCGCCACCCACTCCCACCGAATACGTCAGCGACAGCCATTCCGCCAGGCTCATTTCGATACCGGAGTTGAGCAGGGCGGCGGTGAGCGGCACGTTGTCGAACAGGGCTGATGCCATGCCCACTATAAAGTTGGCCGCCACCGGTGGCATCGCGTCGTACAGTGCCGGGAAGTAGGCCAGCATGCCGAGTTCCTTGAGCATCCCCACCAGCAGCAGTACCCCGAGGAAGAACAGCAGGGTGTCGAATTCGATCTTGCGGATGTATTCCAGGATCGGCTCATCCTTGTTCATGAACTGCACCACCATGAACATCAGTGACAGGCCGAACAGGAAGCACAGAACCGGTGGAATACCGAAGGCCACATTGGCGGCAATGGTGCCAAGAATGGTGGCGAAAAACAGCAGGGCGATGACCTTGTCGCCGCGATCGATGACGGTATTCTGCTTTTCGATCTGCACGTCACCGCTGAGACCAAAGGACAGCATCACCGCCAGGACCGCCACGGCACCGGCGGCGGGCAGGCTCAGCATCAGCAGGTCGGGAATTTCCACCTTGCCGGCCAGGAAAATCATCAGGGTGGTGACGTCGCCGGTGATCAGTGCGGTACCGCCGGCATTCACCGAGAACACCACCAGCACGATGTAGCGCAGCAGTTTTTTGGCCGGCAGGTTCAGGTTCATGAGCACGGCGATACACACCAGCGTGGCGGTAATGTTGTCGGCCATGGACGAGAACAGGAACGCAAACAGACCGGTGAGCAGCATCAGTTTGCGTTCACTGATGCGCGAGGGCAGCAGTTTGTTGACGATACTGTCGATGATGCCCTTGCCGGACAGGTAGGCCACAAAGGTCATGGCGGCCATCAGGAACAGCCACAAGGTGGCGATATCCAGCAGGTTTTCGTTGAGGCTCTCCATCAGTGCTTCGTGGCTCAGGTGGCCGGGCGGGGCGATAAAAAACAGCAGCCAGGCAAAGGAGCCAAAGAACAGTGTGGTTTTGGCCTTGTCGATATGGACGATATCTTCGATGACGATGGACACAAAGCCCAGCGCCACCAGGATCAGCAGAATGGTGGTCATGAGGGGCGTCTCGCAAGGTAATGGGCTGCAGGGCAGCAGGGGGAGCGCGGCGCCATTCTAGGGTGTTTGTGAATGCAGTTCACTATAATACTCCCTGTATAGGCCCGAATCCTGCCATGAAAGTGGCCCCTGGTTGCGTGCCAGTGCGCATTTTTTCGTCGCTGCCCCTTTAAAAAAATGAGAATAATTCGCATTATGTGCCCCTGTTGGGGGCCAAGGCCCGTTTTGCTGTTCACGCATATTGAGGAATTCCTATGTTGACCCGTGTTGCCGCCGGGGGGCTGATGCTGTCCTCCCTGTTCCTGTCTGCCTGTAGCGATGAGCCCAAGGTGGAAGAAAAGGCCGCCCCGTATGAAGCGGCCCAGGCTCGGGACGTGATCAGCCATTATGCGGACCTGGCGCTGGCCGGTTACAGCGATGCACTGGCGCAAGCCCGCGAATTGCAGACGACCATCAACACCCTGCTGGACTCTCCGGACGAAGAGAATCTGGCGGCGGCCCGTGCCGCCTGGCGTGATGCCCGGGTCCCCTACATGCAGACCGAGGTCTTCCGTTTCGGCAATAGCGTGGTGGATGAGTGGGAAGGGCAGGTGAATGCCTGGCCGCTGGATGAAGGGCTGATTGATTATGTGGACGACAGCTATCAGGCGGTGATGGGCAACCCTGGTGCCCGCGCCAATATCATTGCCAGTGAGTCGCTGACCATTGGTGAGGAGCGCCTGGACCTGACCGACCTGAATGCGGACCTGCTGGCCAGCCTGAATGAGCTGGGCGGTTCCGAGGCCAATGTGGCCACCGGCTACCACGCCATCGAGTTTTTGCTCTGGGGCCAGGACCTTAACGGTACCGAGGCAGGGGCGGGCGAGCGTCCGGCCACGGACTTCGCGCTGGGCGAGGAAGCGACCGGTGGCAATAACGAGCGTCGCCGTGCCTACCTTCAGGTGGTGACGGATCTGCTAATCAGTGACCTGGAAACCATGGTGGCCGTATGGCAGCCGGAACAGGAAAACTATCGCGCCGAATTGCTGGCGGACACCCCGGAAAATGGCCTGCGCAAAATGCTGTTCGGCATGGGTAGCCTGTCTCTGGGTGAGCTGGCGGGTGAGCGCATGAAGGTGGCGCTGGCGGCACACTCCCCGGAAGACGAGCACGATTGTTTTAGTGACAACACCCACTTTTCGCACTTCTATAATGGCAAGGGCATCCAGAACGTGTATCTGGGGGAGTATCAGCAGGTCAATGGGGAGACCCTCAGCGGGCCCTCTCTGAGTGATCTGGTCGCCGCCAATGACCCGGCGGTGGACAGTCAGCTGAAGCAGGCTTTTGAGGCCAGTGAAGCGGCCCTGCAGGCTCTGGTGGACAGTGCCAACAATGGCGTTCACTTCGATCAGCTGATTGCACCGGGTAATGCGCAAGGCGCCGCCACTGTGAACGCGGCTATTGATTCCCTGGTAACCCAGACCACGGGCATTGAAAAGGCCGCGCTGGTGTTAAACATTCAGGCGTTGAACCCGGACACGGCCGATCACGAGTTCTGAAAACGATTCTCTTTAAGATCTGGTAAGATGGCGCCGCCCTTTGGGCGGCGCTTTGCTGTGGCCGCCTGATCCCCTGGTTCCTGAAGGAAGAGTGTCTTGCGTTATCTGCTGCCCACCTTGCCCCTGATCGCCCTGTTGGCCGCCTGCGATTCCGGCCCCACCTTTACCGAGGCTGAACCAGGCGAACACCTGTCAGCGGGGGAGGCCACGGTCACCAAGACCGACCACAACGCCTTTTCGTTGCCGCTGGCGAACCTGTCTCCGTCCCGCCGGCTGGATTTCAGTGTGGGCAACAGCTTCTTCCGTAACCCCTGGGTGATCGCACCGGCCTCCACCGATGCCCGTGATGGCCTGGGTCCGCTGTTTAACACCAACGCCTGCCAGAACTGCCATATCAAGGATGGCCGCGGCCACCCGCCGGGGCCGGACGCGAAGCAGGCGGTGTCGATGCTGGTGCGCTTGTCGGTGCCGGCCGGAGAGGCAGATGATCTGACTCAGAGTGGGTTGCTGCCCGAGCCTCACTATGGCGGCCAGTTCCAGGATGCGGCGATTCCCGGTATCGAACCGGAAGGTCGGGTGCGGGTGGACTATGAGCCGGTGGTGATGACGTTTGCGGACGGCCATGAAGTATCGCTGCGCAAGCCGAAGCTGACGTTCAGCAATCTGGCCTACGGCGAGATGCATCCCGCTACCTTGTTTTCCGCCCGTATCGCGCCACCGGTGATTGGACTGGGGCTGCTGGAATCGATCAGTGACAAAGACCTGCTGGCCCATGCCGATCCTGAAGATGACGATGGCGATGGCATCAGTGGCCGCGCCAATCTGGTCTGGGATCGGGCCACTGAAACTACCCGCATCGGCCGCTTTGGCTGGAAGGCCGGCCAGCCCAGCCTGCGCCAGCAGAATGCGGAAGCCTTTGCCAACGACATGGGGCTGACCAGCCATCTGGTGCCCACGGATTCCTGCGCTCCCAGCCAGACCGAATGTCTGGCGCTGCCTCATGGCGGCGTGCCAGAGGTGAGCGACAGCATTCTCGACAACGTGACCTTCTATACCCGTAACCTGGCCGTGCCTGCCCGCCGTAATGTGGGGGATCCGCAGGTGCTGGCGGGCAAGACCCTGTTCTTCCAGGCCAACTGCCAGGGCTGTCACGTGCCCAGCTACACCACCGCCGCAGAGGCCGCCGAGCCGGAGCTGGCCAATCAGACCATTCGCCCCTACACCGACCTGCTGCTTCATGACATGGGGCCGGGGCTGGCGGATGGTCGCCCGGAGTTCCTGGCCAATGGCCAGGAATGGCGCACCCCGCCGCTGTGGGGGATCGGCCTTACCGAGGCGGTCAACGGGCATACCCAGCTGCTGCATGACGGCCGTGCCCGTAACCTGATGGAAGCGATTCTGTGGCATGACGGAGAAGCGGCCGCGTCCCGGGATCAGGTGCTGACCTTTGATGCCGAGCAGCGTGCCGCGCTGCTGGCGTTCCTGAATTCGTTGTAAGGAGTGGATCATGCGTAGTGCGATTGTGCTTGGCTGTGTCGTCCTGCTGGCGGCGTGCAGCAACCCCCGACAGGAAGTGACCAGCCAGCTGGCGCAGCAAGTATTGTTACCTGCCCATCAGCAGTGGCATGACCGTAATGCTGCACTGGTTCAGGCGGTAAAGGGATTCTGTGAGGGCGACGCTGAGCGTGCCTCAGTGGCGCAGGCGTTTATGGCCAGCCAGCAGGGCTGGTCTTACCTGCAGCCGCTGATGGTGGGGCCGCTGTCAGAAGGCAACCGTAGCTGGCAGGTGCAGTTCTACCCGGACAAACGCAACATGGTTGCGCAGCAGGCCGAGGCCTTGCTCGACAGTCATGATCCGCTCACCCAGCAGGCGCTTGATGGCGCCAGTGTGGTGGTGCAAGGGCTCACCGCATTTGAATACGTGCTGTTTGATGACAGCGTGGATCTGCAGGCGGACAAGGCACGCTATTGCCCGATGCTGATGGGCATTGCCCATCACCAGCAGGGCTTGTCAGGCGAGGTGATGGCACTGTGGGAGGAGGCCGGTGGCATGCTGGCCCAGCTAACGGATTTCCCCAATGACCGATACGCCAGCGCTGAAGAAGCCCTGGGCGGTGTGTTACGCGTGCAGATCACCGGTGTGGATGTGCTCAAGAAAAAACTGGGCACCCCCATGGGGCGCCTGAATCAGGGGGTGGCCCAGCCGTATCAGGCGGAGGCCTGGCGCAGCCGGCAATCGGTGGCCAGCCTGCAGGCCTCTTTGGCAGGAGCCCAGGCCGTGTGGGAGCGGGTGCGCTCACTGGTTAGTGATGGCGAGCTGGCAGGCAAGATCGATCAAGCCTATGCCGAGACCCGCGACAAGTTGGAGGCATTGCCGGCGCCGTTGTTCGAGCTGGTACAGGATCCGGCCAATCAGCCGTTACTCCAGGACCTGTATCGCAGTCTGGATACCCTGGAAACCCTGCAACAGGCCGAGCTGGCCAGTGATCTGGGTATCCAGATCGGCTTTAACGCCAACGACGGAGATTGATTCCGCGCCACGTTTTTCGGTGCGGTTCCATGGGCCAGGCGGGAGAGAGTCATGCCACTGACACGACGAACATTATTGAGCGCCGGGGCGGCGCTGGCCGGGGTGGCTGCCGTGGGGGGCTGGTCGTTCTGGCAGGGTCGAGGGCAGTCGCCGTTGCTGCTGTCGGCACGCAATGATGATGCCGGTCAGCATTATTGCGCGGGCTATTTTCTCGATGGCAAGCAAGCGTTCGCCACGCCGGTGCGCGAGCGTTGCCATGACATTACCCGCCATCCGTTTTTGCCGCTGGCCCTGTTTGTGGGTCGCCGTCCCTCTCGGGAAAGTTATCTGATCGACCTGCGTGACGGGACTCTGGTGCAGACCCTGCACAGCGAACCGCAGCGGCACTTTTATGGCCATGCAGTGTTTCACCGGCAAGGCGAGTGGCTGTATGCCACCGAGAATGATCTGAGCGACCCCGGCCGCGGAGTGCTGGGCCGCTACCGGCTGGATCTGGACGCTCTGCGGCTGGTCCGTGATGGCGAGGTGCCCACCCATGGGGTGGGGCCGCACCAGTTGAAATGGATGCCGGATGGGGAGTCGCTGGTCATTGCCAACGGCGGTATCCGTACCGAAAGCGACAGCCGCGAGAAAATGAACCTGGATGCCATGGCGCCCAGCCTGGTGATCATGGATCGCCACGGCGAACGGTTCAGCAAGGAAACCCCCGAACATCGCCAAAACAGCATTCGTCACCTGGCTGTGGCCGATGATGGCACGGTGGTCTCCGGCCAGCAGTACCAGGGCCCGGCCTGGGACAGTGTGCCCTTACTGGCGATCAAGCGTCCGGGACAGCCCTACCAGACCTTCCCGGTGGCAACAGAACAGTTGGCCATGATGAATCAGTACACCGCGAGTATTGCCATCCACAGCGAACAACGGTTGGTGGCCATGACGGCCCCCCGGGCGAACCGGTTCTTTGTCTGGGATCTGGATACCGCAGAGACGGTGGTGGATACCCCCATGTCGGATTGTGCCGGGGTTGGGGTGGTGCCCAGCGGCTTTGCCGTGACCTCCGGGCAGGGGCGCTGCCGGCACTTTGATTGCCGGGGGGCCACCGTGACCAGTGAATGGCTGGACTTGCCCAGCGGCTGGTGGGACAACCACCTGTGGCTTAGCTGACGTCGCCGCCTTTTTGTGGTGGGACTGGCGGAGTCAGTGTTCGCCCGCACACTCGTTGTGATCGCTCAAGACTTCAATCACGCGGCATTCCCCCTGATGGCCGTGGGCGCATGCTTCAATCATTCGGTCCAGTTCATCGCGCAGGGCGCAGAGGGCGCGAATGCGTTGCTCCACGGCCTGGCGGTGGCGGCGGGCAATGGCATCGGCATGGCCATGCTGTTCGCGCAGTGCCAGTAGTTCGCGAATATCGTCCAGGGTAAAGCCGAGCTCCCGGCTGTGGCGGATAAAGCCCAGCCGTTCCCGGTGACGCGGTTGATAGCGTCGCTGCCCCCCTTCGCTGCGTGCCGGCTCTGGCATCAGCCCGATCTTCTCGTAATAGCGAATGGTTTCCACCTTGCAGCCGGTGACCTTGCTCAGGGTGCCAATGGAAAACAGGGTGCTCATGCTGCCTCCAGCAGGACAATGAAAAGGTGCGTCGCGGATTAGGAAAAGCTGGTTGTCAGACGTCAGACTTTCAAGCTGGCCACTTTCCTTTCTTCTCGCCCGCGATGAACCAAAGAAAAGCCTTGAACCTGTAGTCACTATAGCTTTTTTAATGGGGGCAGAGTGAATCAGAACAAGGAGACAGGCATGGCATGTTGCGATACCGATCTGAGCGCCCCCCAGGCCCCCGCATACCGTCGGGTGTTGTGGGTTGTGCTATGGATCAATGCGGTAATGTTCGGGGTGGAAGCCACCACCGGGGTATTGGCGGATTCCCGGGCTTTGCAGGCCGATGCCCTGGACTTTCTCGGTGATGCCAGCACCTATGGCCTGACCCTGTGGGCATTGGGCCAGTCGCTCACCTGGCGGTTACGGGCGGCGCGGATCAAGGGCTGGTCCCTGCTGGTAATGGGCGTACTGGTGCTGGCCAACAGTGGTTGGGCGCTGGTGCAGGGCAGTGAGCCAGTGGGCGAAACCATGATGGGCGTTGCGGCGCTGGCGCTGGTGGCCAATGTGGTCAGCGCGGTGTTGCTGCTGCGTCACCGGCAGGGGGATGCCAATATCCGCTCGGCCTGGCTGTGCTCACGCAATGATGCCATCGCCAATCTGGCGGTGCTGGCGTCTGGCAGCCTGGTGATTTGGGCAGACAGTCGCTGGCCGGACCTGTTGGTGGCAGGGGTGATTGCGGCCCTGTTTACCCACAGTGCGGTGTCGATCTTGCGGCAGGCAAATCGCGAAGATGTGTCTCATGGGGCATGTCATTAATGAACATGGAGCTGCGGTTTTCGTCCCGGCTACCGGTGCTGGCCGAGCGCCTGTGGTCGGATATTACCCACATGGACGCGATCAATGCAGAGATGTGGCCATGGCTGTCCATGGGGGCCCCGGACGGGGTGAGGAGTCTGGAAGATAGGGCGTGGCAGCCGGGCAAGCCACTGTTTGGCAGCTCGCTCAAGGCGTTTTGTTGTATTCCTGTGGGGGTATCGATGCTGACGCTGGAGCGGCTGATGACAGGCAAGGGGTTTGTCGAAGCTTCGCCCATGACGGGCATGGTGCTGTGGCGCCACGAGCGTTGGCTTGAACGTGACCAGCAGGGCTGTGTAGTACACGATCAATTGACGTTTACACCTCGCTGGTGTCCGCGATTGAGTCGCGTTATGGTGCAGCTATTCTTCCGGCATCGTCATCGCCGGTTACGTCGCCGTTATCGTCAATGCTGATTCCATGGATTTAAAACACGAAGACCTGAAAGCCTTGGTCGAGCGCACCATGCCATTCGGCAAATATCAGGGGCGGGTACTGATCGACCTGCCAGAGCCTTACCTGCTGTGGTTTGCCGACAAGGGTTTTCCGAAGGGCGAACTGGGGCGTTACATGGCGTTGGCCTTGATGCTGAAAATGGATGGCACGGAAAAACTGCTGGATCCGCTGCGTGCCTGAGAGACTGCTGGAGCCATGCTTGCATGGCAATGCCGAGCCCCGGTGAGGCGTTAGCTCCTGGGCTTTCACACCGTTAAAAAGGAAACAGAGCATGTCCCGATTGCAACCGCTTACCGAGTCCGTCTGGCACGTTGCGGTTCCTCATGCCTTCATGGGGCTTCATGTCGGCGCGCGCATGACGGTGGTGAAACTGTCCTCTGGCGGTTTGCTGCTGCATTCTCCCATTCCGGTGGATGATGCCCTGGCAGAGGAGCTGGCGGCACAGGGCGACGTGACCCACATCGTTTGCCCTAACCTGTTCCATCATGTTTATGCGGGTGAGGTAAAAGCCCGTTACCCGCAGGCGCTGTTGCATGGCCCGGCGAAGCTGGTCAGCAAGCGCAAGGACCTGACCTTTGATGCGACCCTGTCTGAAACCCCGCACCCGGACTGGGGCCAGGATTTTGAACTGGTTTTTATCGACGGCTCCATGATTCACGAGACGGTGTTTTTCCATGTGGCCAGCCAGACCCTGATCGCGGCGGACCTGATCGAAAACTTCCAGCAATGTGATCATGGCGTGACGCGCTGGTACCTGAAACTGGGTGGGTTGTGGAAAAAGCCGGGCTGGCACCCGCTACTGCGGCTGGTGTATCTGAATCGCAAAAAGGCGCGGGCCAGTGTCACTCGCATTCTGGACTGGCCGACGGAGCGGTTGTGTCTGTCTCACGGTGAGGTGATCACCGAGCATGCCCGCAACGCGCTGTATCTGGGTTTACGCTGGCTGTTGTAGCCGACCCTGACGCACAGCGACTGCCGTCAGGCGCGGTCGCTTGTCCTGTCCTTCTTGCCGGCCTCTGGCTTGCACGCTCTCTCCACATTGTTTGCACCTTTTTCGGCTATATTTCCCACCGTCATTAATGGTGTGTGGAAATGTCATGGCTGCCTGGATTCGCCGTTACCCGAAAACGTCTGTTACGTCGCTGGTTCTGATTGTGTTGTTGCTGGTTATGGGATGGCGATGGGGGTTCGCGTCGTCTCCTGAAATACAGTGGCAGACCGCTACTGTGGAGCGGGGCGATGTGGAAGAGTTGGTGACGGCACTGGGAACTCTCGAGCCTAAAGATTACGTGGATGTGGGTGCCCAGGTGTCTGGCCAGCTGACTCGCCTGCATGTGGATGTGGGCGATACCGTAGAAGAAGGGCAATTGCTGGCGGAGCTGGACGCCTCGGTGCAACAGACCAAGGTGGATGCCGGACTGGCCGAGCTGGAATCCCTGCAGGCACAGCTGGAGCAGCGTCAGGCGGAACTGGAGCTGGCGCGATTGCAGTATCAGCGTCAGGAGCGCCTGCGTGGTGCTGATGCCACCAGTGAGGATGCTTTCCAGAGTGCCCGCTCGACGCTGACGGTTACCCAGGCCCAAATCAAGGTGCTCAAAGCCCAGCTGCGACAGAAACAGGCAAGTGTGGAAGGGGATCAGGCGAACCTGGGGTACGCCAGAATCTATGCCCCGCGCAGCGGTACGGTGGTGAGCATGGAGGCCCGCGAAGGCCAGACCCTGAACGCCAACCAGACCACGCCCACGCTGATGCGTATCGCGGATCTGTCCACCATGACCATTTCCACCCAGGTGTCAGAGGCCGATGTGCATCGCCTGCGGGCGGGCATGCCGGTGTATTTCAATACCCTGGGCAATAGCCGGGAGCGCTATGACAGCGATTTGCGGCAGGTATTGCCGACCCCGGAAGTGGTCAACAATGTGGTGCTGTACACCGCAGAGTTTGATGTGGGCAATGATCAGGGTCGGCTCATGTCCGGTATGACGGCCCAGGTCTTCTTTGTGGTGAATGCGGCGGAAAATGTGTTGAACCTGCCGGTGGCGGCGGTGAAACGTGCCGGGCGCGGGCAGTGGAAAGTCCAGGTGCTCGATGGCAAGGGTGAGCCACAGGATCAACCGGTACAGGCGGGTATCAATAACCGCGTGCGCATCGTCATCAACGAGGGACTGGAAGAGGGTGACACCGTGGTGCTGGGGGCCGCTGGTCCGGCCATGGGGCCGTCGCAGGATAATGATCGCCCGCGCCGTCGGGGACTGTTCTGATGGCGTTGATTGAACTGCGCAATATCCGCAAGCGCTACCCCGCCGGGGAGCAGGATGTGGAGGTACTGCACGGCATTGACCTGGCCATCGAAGCCGGTGAATTCGTTGCCATCATGGGTAGCTCCGGGTCGGGCAAGTCGACCCTGATGCACATTCTGGGTTGCCTGGATCAGCCCAGTGACGGCGAGTACCGTTTTGCCGGCCAGGCGGTCACGGCCATGGACCACGAACAGCTGGCCTGGTTGCGCCGGGAAATGTTCGGCTTCGTGTTCCAGAGTTATCACCTGATCGGGACGGCCAGTGCCTGGGAGAACGTGGCACTGCCTGCCATTTATGCCGGGGTGTCCCGCGAAGAGCGCAAGCAGCGTGCACAGGCATTGCTGACCAGTCTGGGACTGGAAGAGCGTCTGGAAAATCGCCCGAACGAGTTGTCCGGTGGTCAGCAGCAACGGGTCTCCATTGCCCGTGCCTTGATGAATGGCGGCAAGGTGATTCTGGCCGACGAGCCCACCGGGGCACTGGACAGTGTCAGCGGTGAAGCCGTGATGGCACAGCTGCGCAGCCTGGCCGAGCAGGGCCATACGGTGATCGTGATTACCCACGATGCCAAAGTGGCGTCCCACGCTGACCGGGTGGTGGAAATTCATGATGGTGATGTGATCAACGACACCCGTCATCAACCCCATCAGCAGGAACGTGCCCAGCCGGTGTCCAGCCCGCCGCGCGAGTCGGCATTGCCTGACCTTGGCGAAGTGCTGGAGGCGGTGATCATGGCGTTGCGTTCGTTGCGTGCCAACTGGATGCGAACCGTGCTGACCTTGCTCGGTATCGTGATTGGTGTTGGCGCGGTGGTGGTGATGCTGGCCATCGGCGAAGGCGCCAAGCAGGACGTGGTCGCCCGCATCAATGACCGTGGCACCAACCTGTTGGTGATCCGTCCGGACCGGGGCCAGCAACGGGTCGCTGACGGCGTGATTGCGACACTGGTGCCGGAGGATGCCGAGGCGCTGAAAAAGTTACCCAATATTCGCACTGCGGTGCCGGAGATTTCCGGTAACGTGACTGCCCGCGCCAACGGCAAGGATGTGTCTACCAGTGTGCAGGCCGTCAGTGAAGATTTTCCTTCCCTGCGTGACTGGCAGCCCGTGTCGGGCATTTTCTTTGGTCAGCAGGACATGAACAGTTATGCCCCGGTGGCGGTGATCGGGCAAACGGTAAAGACCAACCTGTTTCCCGATAGCGATCCGATCGGCCAGTTCTTGATGCTTAACAGCATTCCGTTTCAGGTTATCGGGGTGATGGGCAGCCAGGGCGCGACGGACTGGGGTGATGATCAGGACGATGTGGTCATCGTGCCGCTCTCGACCGGGACCCTCCGGTTATTCGGTCAAAGCTATCTGCGTTCCATCACGTTGGCGGTGGAGGATGTCTCGCAAATTGATGCCACCGAAAAGGCTGCGGTGGCATTGCTGACCGCCCGTCACGGTCGCGAGGATGTACGTGTATTCAACATGGCCTCGTTGCTGGACATGGTGTCGGAAACCCAGAACACCCTGACCATGTTGCTCGGCTCGATTGCCGCCATCTCCCTGTTGGTCGGCGGGATCGGGGTGATGAATATCATGCTGGTCAGCGTCACCGAGCGGATTCATGAAATCGGTATTCGCATGGCGACGGGCGCACGACAGCGAAATATTCTCCAGCAATTTCTCACCGAGTCCGTCGTGGTATCCGCGCTGGGAGGCGTGGTCGGTGTGGTGATCGGTGTCCTTGTCGGCCTGTTGCTGGAACTGCTAGGCATGGCGATTGTGTTTTCCGTCCCGGTGATGGTTGCGTCCTTTGTGTGTGCAGCGGGCATTGGTCTGCTGTTCGGTTTTGCACCTGCCCTGAAGGCCGCGCGCCTGAATCCTGTGGAGGCGCTCAGTAATGATTAAGAAAATGATATGTGTGATGTGTGTGGCGGTGCTGTCCGGCTGTGCCATGACATCCGGTCTTGACGCACCGGAGCAAGCCATGCCGGAGCAATGGCTCAACCAGCAGCAAGCCAGTGAGGCGATGATCAACCATCCGCAGTGGTGGCAGCAGTTCAACAGCCAGGAACTGAACCAGCTGGTGGATCAGGCGCTGGCCGCCAATACTGATTTGCTGGCCGCGGCCGCACGGGTGGAGCAGGCCGATGCGCAACTGACCCAGGCAGGCTCAGCCCTGTTTCCCACCTTGGGGTTACGCGCCGGTGGCAGCCGCAGTGGCGTGTTCGGCGAAAGCGGCAGCACGGACAATTACAGTGCGTCGCTGAATGCCAGTTACGAGCTGGACCTGTGGGGACAGATTCGCAACAGCCGGGATGCGGCGCGAGCCTCTTTGCTGGCTAGCCAGTTCAGTCGCGATACGGTGCAACTCACGGTGATCGCCAGCGTGGTGAATACCTATCTGCAGGTGTTGTACCTGCAAGACAACCTGGCCCTGTCTGAAGAAAACCTGAAACTCGCCCAGCAGGTGCTCGATGTGGTCGAGTCCAAAGTCGAAAACGGTGCGGTCTCGCCGCAGGATCTGGCCCAACAGAAAACCGTGGTGGCCAACGCCAAGGCGCAGCTGCCGTCCCTGCGTCACCAGTTACGGCAGAGTCGGTATGCCCTGGCCGTGCTGGTGGGGGAAATGCCTCAGGTATTTCAGGTGGGGGGAGGCACCCTGGACGGTTTGCAGCTGCCAGAGATTCAGGCCGGCTTGCCGGATCAGGTGCTCGCCCAGCGGCCGGACATCGCTCAGGCCCAGGCGCGGTTGATGGCCGCGGATTATTCCGTGGCTGCGGCCCGGGCTGATTACTGGCCCTCCATTACCCTGACCGGTAGCGGCGGTTATGCCAGCAGTGCCCTGTCGTCACTGTTCAACGGTGATGCGGTGTACAGCCTGGGTGTCTCGCTGGCCCAGACCCTGTTCGACGGTGGCGCCCGCGGTGCCCGGATCGACCAGAGCAAGGCCGCCTGGGAGGAACAGGTGGCAAGCTACACCGGTACCTTGTTGGTGGCTCTGCAGGAAGTGGAGCAGTCACTGAGCAATGTGCAGGCGCTGGCCGATCAGCAGCAGTATCGCGAGGAAGCCTACACCCAGGCGGAGGAAGCCTACCGGGTGGCGCAGGTGCGCTATCAGGAAGGTGAAACCGAACTCACCGATGTGCTCAGTGCGCAAAGCAGTTTCAACAATGCCCGCCAGAACAGCCTGGAGCTGATTTATAACCAGTACCAGTCCCGCGTCACGCTGTACCGGGTGCTGGGAGCCTCTGAATAACTCCTTGCGTACTCAGCGTGGCCTGAAGCGTGCAGCAGTTGTGTCTTGTCTCGAAGGGAAGGGTGGCTCCCTTTTCAAGAGGCAAGGCGCAGCTGATGGGCGCTTCAGGCCTCGCCCTCCGGGTCTTCCAGGCTGATCCACACTCGTTGTTGCACTTTCTCGACAGGCAATCAGCATGCCTTCAAAAGTGCGCCTAGATTGTGAATCAGCCTGGAAGACTGAGCATGCAAGGAGTTATTCAGAGGCTCCCTAGAAGGGGGCCGGGCAGCGGAGGAATCCTGAGGGGTTATTTCGCGATTCCTTGACCCAAGAGGGCACAGAGATCACCGGGGAAGGTGAAATTCTGTGCCCTCTGTCTTTCTTTGATACGGTTTGCCGGTGGCAGCTCGAATCGACAGAATATGGGAATCTTTCTGCGTTCCCGGATAGCCCGTGCTTCCTCTGGTGTATCACCCCGACTACAGTTTCCCTTTTCCCGGCAAACACCGTTTTCCCATGGAAAAATTTTCCCTGCTGCAGGGGTATCTGCGCAGCAAGGGGATTGCCCGTGGCGACAATGAATTTCGTCCCAGCCGGGCAAAGCCTGCGTTGTTAAGTCAGGCCCATTGTCCACAGTATGTGTCTGCGATGGTGAATGGCACGCTGGAGAGCAAGGCATTACGGCGCATGGGCTTGCCGTGGAGCGAGGGGTTGATGAAGCGCACCTGCATTGCGCCCATGGGCACCCTGATGACGGCGCAGCTGGCCCTCCAGCATGGCCTCGCGTGTCACCTGGCCGGAGGCACTCACCATGCCCATTACGATTTCGGTTCCGGTTTCTGCATCTTCAATGACCAAGCCTTTGCGGTGCAGCAATTGCTCGCCCGGGGGGCTGTGGAAACCGTGTTGCTGTTTGATTGCGATGTGCATCAGGGCGACGGCACGGCAGCCATGCTGGCGCAAGAGCCGCGGGCATTTACCTGCTCGATTCATTGCGAGAAAAATTTTCCGGTCAGAAAAATGCACAGTGATCTGGATGTGGGGTTGCCGCCGGGAATGACCGATGGTGATTATCTTGATGTGGTGTTCGATACCCTGGAGCGCTTGCTGGATCAGCTGCAGCCGGATCTGGTGTTCTATGATGCCGGGGTGGATATTTATGCGCAGGATCCGCTGGGGCGTCTGGCTGTTTCCGAACAGGGCATCGCTGACCGGGACCGCGGTGTTATCGAGCGTTGTCGTCGCCGGCATATTCCGGTGGCGACGGTGATAGGTGGCGGCTACGATGATGACCGTGATGCGCTGGCGCGCCGTCACGCCATCGTGATTGAGGAAGCGGCCACAATAGCGGCCTCGTCCCCGTAGTCGCCACTCAAGGAGTTCCCATGTCCAAAGCACTGTTGATCATGGCCCATGGCAGCCGCAGTGATACTGCCAACGACGAATTTCGCGCGTTGGTGGAGACAGTGGCAGAATCCGCCCACGCCGCCGGCGAGGAATATGTGGCCGTTTTGCCCTGTTTTCTTGAACTGGCGTTTCCTTCCCTGATCGAGGCGATCCAGCAACTGGAGCACCAGCCGGTGACCACGGTGCAGTTGTACCCGTTGTTCTTCAACAAGGGCAAACACGTAGGCCGGGACATTCCCGCCCAGATCGAGGATGCCCGGGCGCGGTTCCCGGACCTCTCCATCGAGTTGCTGGATTACTTCGGCAACGCCAGGGGGTTGGCGCCGCTGGTGCTCCGCCATATTGCCGAACAGGGGTAAAGACATGGCGGTCAGGGACGACATCCATGCACAAATTCAACGGATTTTTCAGGCCGAATCGCGGCGGGTGCTGGCTACCTTGATTCGTCTTCTCGGCGATTTCGATCTGGCGGAAGATGCCTTGCAGGACGCCTTCATTGCGGCGCTGAAACAATGGCCCCAGGAAGGCCTGCCTGAAAAGCCGAGAGCCTGGCTGGTGTCCACCGGGCGTTTCAAGGCAATTGATCAGTTGCGGCGACGGGCGCGCTACAATGCGCTCTTGCAAGAGCAGGCCGAACAGCTGGAAACCCAGGCCAGGGTGGCCATGGAAGAGGAGCATGCCGCCATCGAGGATGACCGGCTGCGGTTGATCTTTACCTGCTGTCATCCCGGCCTGGCAGAGGATGCGCAGGTGGCGCTGACCTTGCGTGAAGTGTGCGGTTTGAGCACAGAAGATATTGCCAGCGCGTTCCTGCAAAAGACCCCCACTGTGGCCCAGCGTATTGTGCGGGCCAAGGGCAAGATTCGTGATGCCCGCATCCCCCTATGAAGTCCCGTAAGGTGACGCGTTGCTGGAACGGTTGAAGACCGTGCTTCAGGTCATCTATCTGGTGTTCAACGAGGGTTACCTGTCGGCCCGTGGCGACAGCACCCTGCGACAGGATCTGAGTGAAGAGGCCATTCGGCTGGCAGAATTGCTCAATGCGTTGTTGCCGGAACCGCAGCCGGAGGCCATGGGATTATTGGCGCTGATGCTGCTGCACCATGCACGGCGCCATACTCGTCTGAGTGTCGATGGGGAGCTGGTGTTGCTGGAAGAGCAGGATCGCAGCCAGTGGGATCAGGAAGAAATTCAGCGGGCGGATCAGTTGATTTGTCATGCCCTGCGGAGTCAGCGTTTCGGCCCGTATACCTTGCAGGCGGCCATTGCGGCCGTGCATGCCCTCTCACCGTCCAGCGATGCGACCGACTGGCACGAAATCGTCGGGCTCTATGATGTGTTGTTGCAACACATGCCCACACCGGTAGTCGCGCTTAACCGTGCGGGTGCGTGACGGTCAGGTCAGTGTGACGGATGGTCCTTTTGCAGAAACCAAGGAACAGCTGGCCGGCTTTTACCTGATCGAGGCCCGTGATCTGAATGATGCGATTCGTGTGGCCAGCAAGATTCCGCCCGCCCGATACGGCAGTATCGAGGTGCGCCCGGTACGGGATATCTACGGTGAATCATCGGACGCAGTGCCCTATGGTGATGCGGTAAAATTTTGAACCTGTGTGAACGCGAGGTGGGGCTGGCCTCAGACCCCTTCGCGGTGTTGAACGGGGCGGCGTAACCGTTGCTAGAACGACTTGGCGAAGACCAGCCCGCCCCACAGAACGTTGCGGTCGCCCATCCCTTCCTTCAGTTCTGAAGTGTGGCCGCGCAAGACATAGCTCAGGCGATAGCCATCGCCAAAACCCCAAGTGTAACCCAGCCAGGCTTCGGCAATGGCGTGGTTGATCTCGTCGCTATCGTAGCTCACGTCACTGTCGCGGAATTGTCCTTGCAGAAATACATTGTAGGCGCGACCCACCAGGGAAATACCACCCGACAGATAATGCTCGCTGCCTTGTTCCATGGAATTGGTGCTGTTGCGCTCGCCATAGCGGGCCAGCTCCGGGTTGCTTTGCCACCATGGGGCCCGCAATTTTCCGGCGCGAAAGCTGAGGCTCCAGCGCGCTTCGGTGATATAGCCGACAGACCCTTCAACGGTGCTTTTGACTTCCAGGTTATCAGTGGAGAAAGGCAGCGTTTTCTGACGCGCCAGTGAGTAGCGGGCGGTGGGTTCGCCGCCGTCACTGATCTGGTGGTTCCAGCCTTCAGCATGTTCACTGCCGATGGCCTTGTGGAAACTGTTTTGCAGATTGCCGGCCAGATCCAGCCCCAGGGCACCGACGGTCAGGGTGCTGTGCCAGGCGACCTTGTCTTGCGGATTGACCTGAATGCGGCTGCTGGAAGCATATAACAGGCTGGCATACGGACGGTCGTCATATTGTGGAGCGGCGATGCCCTTGTCTTCGGGCGTAAAGCCGAACAGGCCAGCTTCGAAACTGTGGCCAAGCTCACTGGTGTTACCAATGCCATCGACGCCAATGGCGCGGTCTATCCAGCCCAGCGGGGTATCCAGAGAAAGCACAAAATCCCGGGCCTTGGTGCCGGTGGCGGCGACGCTTAAACCGTAGGTGTAGTCCTGGTCGCGGCTGCCGGGGACCAGAGCATCGTTATCCAGCGTGAAGGACCAGCTTCCGGTGTCTTCTTCGCTTTCAGTCGCGGTCTGGGAGACGGGTTGACGATAGGGGGCGTGGGCGGGGTTGCCGACCATGGCCAATCTCAGTGGTGGCTGCTGCTCCCCGGCGTATGCCGTGACGGCTAACAGCAGGGCCCCAGTGGTCAGCAGGGCTGCGCAGGTTTGGGGTAAAGCCGGTTTTTTTCGTTTTTTCCTCATGGTTTGTTATCACCCGTTCTCTGTCATTAAGCGGCGTGTTGCCGTGACGTACTGCTGGGCGATTGTGGGTGGAGCGCATTGTTGTTCTGCCAGCGTCGTACCGTGGTACATGCAATGAGATGACAAGAATGGTGGCAGACTGTTCGATAACAAAGCGCGAAGGGATGAGCCTTTTAATCGATTTTTTCGAACTTTATAGATTTTACAAGAGGTGGAAAACACTCGGGACGCGGCCATTTCCTGACCGGATTCTCATCGCCGGTGGCGAATGTGTCATTGAGCCGCGAGCAGCCCCATCGTAGCCTGCACCCCATATTTCCCGTGGTAATCAGTCAAGAGATTGAGGAGGCCCCAGGTGGCAGAAGCATATATCGTAGCGGCGGTTCGCACCGCAGGTGGCAAGAAGAACGGCCGTTTGAGCAAGACTCACCCGGCGGACATGGGTGGCAAGGTTATCGATGCCCTGATCGAGCGCACCGGCCTGCCGGCGGACAAGGTAGATGACGTGATCTACGGTTGTGTCAGCCAGATCGGTCCGCAGACCTTCAATGTGGCTCGCACCTCTATCCTCAGCTCCTGCCTGCCGGAATCCGTACCGGGCGTGTCTATCGATCGCCAGTGCGGTTCTTCCCAGCAAGCCATTCACTTTGCGGCCCAGGCGGTCATGAGTGGCACTCAGGATGTGATCATCGCCGGTGGTGTGGAATCCATGAGCCAGGTGCCGATCGGTTCTCCGGCGGTGGCCGTGAAGGAAATGGGGTCTCCGTTCGATGGCGTGGAAATCAGTAAACGTTACCCGGGTGAGCATTTCAGCCAGTTCAACGGTGCCGAGCGCATGGCCGAGAAATACGGCGTGAGCAAGGAAGAGCTGGACCAGTTCGCCTATGACTCCCACAAGCGTGGGGCAGCGGCCACCGAAGCGGGCCGTTTCAAGGACGAGATCATTCCGATCACCGTGACCCTGGAAGACGGCTCCCAGGAAGAGCACGTGGTAGATGAAGGGATTCGTTGGGAAGCGGATCTGGCCGCCATCAAGGCACTGAATCCGCTGGTTGACGGCGGCTACATCAGCGCGGCCAATGCCAGCCAGATCACCGATGGCGCGTCTGCGCTGATGATCGTCAGCGAGAAAGCCCTGAAAGAATTTGGCCTGACGCCGCTGGCCCGTATTCACGCCATGTCGGTAGTCGGCTCTGATCCGACCATGGTGCTGGAAGGCCCGATCCCGGCCACCGAGAAAGTGCTGGCTGCAGCGGGCATGACCATCGGTGACATCGATCTGTATGAAGTGAACGAAGCATTTGGTTCTGTGCCGCTGGCCTGGATGAAAGCGGTGGGTGCCGATTACGACAAACTGAACGTGAATGGTGGTGCCCAGGCACTGGGTCACCCGCTGGGTGGCACCGGTACCAAGCTGATGGGTACCCTGATCTACGAACTGAAGCGTCGTGGTGGCAAGTACGGCCTTCTGGCGATCTGTGAAGGTCTCGGTACCGCCAATGCCACTATCGTGGAAGTGCTGTAAGGCTTTTCTCGAAGGCGAAAAAGGTTTGAGGGTACGCCCCATGCTGTAGGAGCGTCGCTCGCGGCGCGATAACCAGAACCGTTAAAAGCAATAGAGGGTACAGAGCTTAGGACCGTCTTTTCTCAGCGGTCTCTGTGCCCTCTGTGGTTTGTCCAGGCTTGGGCTATCGCGCCGCGAGCGACGCTCCTACGTATAGGTGGGAGGATCAAATCGGACTTTTCCCGTCAATCCGTGATGAACCGAAAAAAAGCCGGCCCGGTGAAAACCGGGCCGGCTTTTTTGTGCGTCACGGATTGGTGGGAAAACAGGTTGGTCAGATGTCTGACGCGAAAGGCAGAAATGGTCTCGTCCTGTTCACCAGTGAGTCCCTTGCCGCTATGCCACTCAAGCGGTGCAAACCGGGTAGCGTCAGTCCAGTTTGGCTTCGGCTTCTTCCAGCGCTTCCATGGCGTCAAGCAGGGCGCCTTCCAGTTCATCGTGCTGCTTTTTCAGGCGCGCCTGATCACCGAGCAAGCCGTTCATTTCGTTCCGACGGGCGTCATCGGTATAGAGCGAGTCGTCGCTGAGAGCCTGCTCGACTTGTGCCAGTTGTTTGTCGCATTCCGCCAGCTGTTTTTCCTGTTGTTCCACCTGTTTTTTCAGCGGCCGCAACTGTTCGCGTTTTTGCGCGGCCTGTTGGCGGCGGGCTTTGGCATCCAGGCCATCGTCGGTTTTTTCTTCACGAACCGGTTTGCCGTCCTTACGGTTTTGCTGCAACCAGCGAGCGTAATCGTCCAGGTCGCCATCGAAGCGGCGAACCTCACCGTTGGCCACCAGCCAGAATTCGTCCACAGTGGTTTCCAGCAAGTGGCGATCGTGGGACACCATGACCACAGCACCTTCGAAGGCCTGCAAGGCGAGGGTGAGTGCCTCGCGCATGTCCAGATCAAGATGGTTGGCCGGTTCGTCCAGTACCAGCAGGGCGGGTTTTTCCTGCACGATCATGGCCAGTGCCAGGCGGGACTTTTCCCCACCCGAGAAGCGGCCCACCGGGGCAAAGACATCATCGCCATGGAATCCGAAGCGGCCCAGTTCGCTACGCAGTTGCGATTCGCTCCATTTGGGATAAAAACGGGACAGCATCTGGTAGGGCGTGTCGCTGTGATCCAGCCGGTCGACCTGTTGTTGGTGAAAGTAGCCTACGGCAAGGTCCCGGTCTTTTTCAAAGCGCCCGGCCAAGGGCGGCAGCTCGCCGACGAGCGTGCGGATGAGGGTGGATTTGCCCGCGCCGTTGGGGCCCAGCAGTCCCAGCCGGGACTCGGGACGCAGGCTCAGGCTGACCTGGCTGAGGATGGCCACGTCACCCTCATTGTTGCGGTAACCGCATTGCACCTGTTCCAGGTTTTCCATGGGGTTAGGCAGCTTTTCCGGCATATGGAAGTCAAAGCTGAAACCGGAATCCACATGGGCCGGGGCGATCAGTTCGAGCTTTTCCAGCGCCTTTACCCGGCTCTGGGCCTGCTTGGCCTTGCTGGCCTTGGCCTTGAAACGGCGGATGAAGGTTTGCAGGTGGGCCACCTGGGCCTGCTGCTTGTCATGCATTTTTTGTTGCAGCGCCAGTTGCTCGGCGCGCTGGCGTTCGAAGTCGGAGTAGCCGCCACTGTAGTGATGCAGTTTTTGCCGTTCGATATGCAGGATCTGGTTTACCGTGGCATCCAGAAAGGCTCGGTCGTGGGAGATCACCAGCAACGCCCCGGGTTGCTGGATCAAGTAGCTTTGCAGCCACAGGATGGCATCCAGATCCAGGTGGTTGGTGGGCTCATCCAGCAGCAGCAGGTCGGCGTCGCTCATCAGCACCTGGGCCAGATTCAGGCGCATGCGCCAGCCACCGGAAAAGCTGGAGACAGGCTGGCGCTGCTGGGTTTCGCTGAATCCCAGGCCGGCTAACAAGGTGGCCGCGCGGGCGGGTTGTTGCCAGGCGTGCAGAGCTTCCAGTTCGCCATGGGCTACGGCAATGGCGTGATTGTCACCGGCGCTTTCTGCGTCGGCCAGTTTGCGCTCTGCGCGGCGCAGGGCCTTGTGTCCGTCCAGCACATAGTCCACGGCAGGCTGTGCCAGGGCCGGCACTTCCTGGGCCATCATGGCCAGACGCCAGTCATTGGGACAATTCAGGTTGCCGCCGTCGCTCTCCAGTTCGCCCATGATAAGCTTGAACAGCGAACTCTTGCCGGTACCGTTGCGGCCCACCAGCCCCACGCGCCAGCCTTTGTGCAGCACAAAACTGGCCTCCTCCAGCAGGAGGTCCGGGCCGCGGCGCAGGTTGATCTGTTCCAGAGAAAGCATGGTGGGTCCGTCAATAATGAGAAACCGGCGCAGTGTAAGCCAGCCAATCGGATGGGGGAACCGTGGACGATACCGTGAAACAGGATCTTTGGCGCTACGCGCTGGGACGGTGGCAGGACAAGGCGTTTGAGCAGGCTTGCCTGACGTTGCAGGATACCTACCAGGTGCCGGTGTCGTTGTTATTGTGCGGGCTGTGGCTGGCGGCCTCCGGCAAGCAGCCGGATGCGCTGGTAGGGCGGCGCGTGGCTGAGGTGGCGGAGCAGTTCGAAGTCGACTATCTACGGCCGTTGCGCGCGGTGCGGCGAAAGGCCGGTGAGGATGTCCGTCTGCCTGAATTCAAACGCCAGCTGCAGCAGGTAGAACTGGAAGGCGAGCGCTGGCTGCTCACTACCTTGCCGTCCCTGTGCGATAACCTGCTGCCGGCGGGGGAGCAGGTCGACCCGATGGGGTGGATGTTGGTGCTGGTACCGGAGCTAGCGCAGTGTGAGGGGCTACAGGGTGCGTTGAACGCGCTGGTTGAGTTGAAAGTTCAAAGTTGAAAGTTCAAAAGCGCGACAAAGGGCAGCGCCACCCATTGGCCGCTGGCACCGCGACGCCGCTCCTGTTAAAAACAGTCGGCAACAACCCTATGGGCGCGGCTCTGGCCAACCCCGGATGGCACCCAATCCCGACCGCGCTTTTGAACTTTGAACTTTGAACTGGCCCCTGCCATCCTTCTTTTCCCTTGAGTTTCACCGGACCGCATCATGACCATCGACCTCGACTTTGACCGCGATCATCTCTGGCACCCCTACACCTCTACCTCCAAACCGCTGCCCACCTTTCCGGTGGCCAGTGCTCGCGGGGTACGGCTGACGCTGGAAGATGGTCGTGAGCTGGTGGATGGCATGTCGTCCTGGTGGGCGGCGGTGCATGGCTACAACCACCCGGTGCTTAACCAGGCTGCCAAAGACCAGATCGATCGCATGGCCCATGTCATGTTTGGTGGTCTGACCCATGAGCCTGCCGTCGAGCTCGGCAAGACCTTGGTGGCGCTCACCCCTGCGCCTCTGCAAAAGGTCTTTCTGGCAGACAGTGGTTCTGTGTCGGTTGAGGTTGCCATCAAGATGGCGCTGCAGTTCTGGCTGAGCCAGGGGCACACCGGCAAGGACAAGTTGCTGGCGCTGCGTAACGGCTATCACGGCGATACCTTTGGGGCCATGGCTACCTGTGATCCGGTCAATGGCATGCATTCCCTGTTCAGTGGTGTGCTGGCAAAACATCACTTTGCCCCCGCCCCACAGAGCGCGTTCGAGGGCCCGTTGCAGGAAGAGGATGTGGCCGCAGTGCGCTCCGTGCTGGAACAACACAGTGGTGAGATTGCAGCCATTATTTTGGAACCGGTGGTACAGGGTGCCGGCGGCATGCGCATTTACCACCCCGGTTATCTGAAGGCCGTGCGTGCACTGTGTGATGAATTCGGAGTGCTGCTGATTTTCGATGAAATCGCCACCGGGTTTGGCCGTACCGGCAAGCTGTTTGCCATGGAACACGCGGATGTGTGCCCCGATATCCTCTGCCTGGGCAAGGCGATCACCGGGGGCTACATGACCCTGGCCGCGACGCTGTGCACCGACCGCGTGGCCGCGGGCATTTGCGATGGTGAGGCGGGCGTGTTGATGCATGGCCCTACTTTCATGGGCAACCCCCTGGCCTGTGCGGTGGCCAACGCCAGCATCCAGTTGCTGCTGGATTCCGGCTGGCAGCAGAAGGTGGCCGCCATTGAGCAGCAGCTAAAACAGGAGTTGCTGCCCCTGAAGGCGCTGGACAGTGTGGCAGATACGCGGGTGCTGGGGGCCATCGGCGTGATGGAGATGCAAGAGCCGGTGGCCATGGAACAGGTGCAGCAACAGTTTGTGGAGCAGGGGGTATGGATTCGCCCGTTCGGCAAACTGGTCTACGTCATGCCCCCGTTCGTGATCGAACCGGCAGACCTGAGCAAACTGACCGGTGCCATGCGGGATCTGGCAGAGCGAAGCTGATGGCTACAAGCTACAAGCTACAAGCTACAAGCTACAAGCTACAAGCTACAAGCTACAAGCTACAAGCTACAAGCTACAAGCTACAAGCTACAAGCTACGCTTGGTTGGAATGGAAAACCTAAAATAGTTCCGGGGCTTTTAGAAGAACGGAAACGCCTTCCAGATCGTTGAGTTCGGCGCCAATAAATAACCTGAGCACTCCGTAGGAACGTAGCGCAGCGGAGTAACGCACGTAGTGCGGCCCCGAAGGGGTGAGCGAAGCGAATAACTATGCTTGCATGGCGAACCGAGCCCAAGCGAGGAAGGGATCCCGGAAACATATTCCCCCCTAAACAACGCCTCGCAAAAAAACAGAATCCCAACCCATCACCGAAACCCCGGCATGGCCTGAATAAGATGGCGCTGAACCTCCAGCCATTCGCCAATTAAACGCCAGTGCTGGCGATCATCCAGATTGCGGGACACCGCAGCATCCATGATGCCTTCACCATGGCTCATGGCTTGCACATAAAGCTGGGTATCGCGCAGGGTGACCAGATACGGAATCTTCAGGCTAGTCAGGAACTGACGCAGAGCCGCATACATCTTTGTGCGGGTACGGGCCCGGTTTGCCACCACCGCCAGGCGCCGTGGCCGGCGACGATAGGTCGGGGTGAGCATGACCGCCTGTAGAAAGCGGGTGGTGGCGCGGATGTCGATGGGACTGGGCAATACCGGCACCAGCACGATCTGTGACAAGCGCAGCAAGTGGTCGAGCTCATGGGGGTCTAGCCCCGCGGGAGAATCGATCACTACCAGCTCGCCGGCCTGATCCAGCTTTTGTTGCAGGCGGCCCAGAGAGAGCGGCTCCGACACCGGCCACGCCAGGCCATGAATATGGGTGCTCTTGCGCAGCTTCAGCCATTGGGTCGCCGACTGCTGGGGATCGAGATCCAGCAGGGTCACCGGACGGCCCAGTGCCTCGTAATAACTGACAAGATTGGTGGCAATGGTGGTTTTTCCGCAGCCGCCCTTGCTGTTGGCAACCAGTATAACGGTGCGTTTGACCGTGGTTGCCGGGCTGTTATGTGCGCTATTCATGCGGTTGAGTGCCAAGATTTTCGTATGATTGTACCCATCCTTGCGTTCCGGGCGACTGACATCCCGGAAAACAGTGAATCCCCTCACACTTGTCACACTACCGCATCTGACTGAAAAGTGGTGTAAATTGTTGTGCTTTGGGCAATGGCGGCAGGGAACCCTGAGCGATTTCGCTGTCATAAAAGGGGAAGGAAATCGGGATGCGTTATTTTCTTATCATTGTTGCATTGATCGCCGCGCTGCTGGCAGCCTTGTTCACCATTCCGCTTGGGGGTGACAAGCCGCTGCTTAACTGGCAGCACGTGAAGGAAAACTGGCAACAACCAGAGCGGTTGTTTGATAAGGGGTTGTCGCCCTGGGTCAGACAATCCGGCGAAACCGAGCTGTATCGCTGGCGCGACCCGGAAGGAAACTGGCAGTATGGCCAGATTCCGCCGCCGGGGGTGCATGCCGAAGCGGTTACCGTAAAAGATCCCAAGACCATCAGCGCTGAAGAAATGCGTGGTGGTGAGGGATCGCAACAGACACAACAACAGTAGGCCAATTGGAGGCAGAATGAAGAAATTGGGAATCGTACTGGCAGGCTCTGTACTGCTGGTCGCCTGTGGTCAGGACAAGGTGGAACTCAAGACTGACGACCAGAAAGCGTCCTATGCACTGGGTTTCCGCAGCGCGGAACAGATGCGTAGCCTGGACAATCTGGACCTGGATGCCATGGTCGCTGGCCTGCGTGATGGTTTTGAAGAAAGTGGTGAGTCCCGTCTGGGGGAAGAGGATCTGGATCAGCTGATTCGTGACTTCCAGGGCCGCATGATTGCCGCCGAGCAGAAGAAGATGGAAGAGAAAGCGGGCGCTAACCAGGCAGCCAGCGAGACCTTCCTGAAAGAGAACGGTGCCCGTGAAGGTGTGACGACCACCGACAGTGGCCTGCAGTATGAAGTGCTGGCCTCCGGTGAAGAAGGTGCCGCGTCCCCGACCCTGGAAGACACCGTGGAAGTGCACTACCACGGTACCCTGCCCGATGGCACGGTGTTCGACAGTTCTGTTGATCGCGGCCAGCCGGCCACCTTTGGTCTGCAGCACATCATCAAGGGCTGGCAGGAAGCGCTGCCGATGATGAAGGAAGGCGACAAGTGGAAGATCGTTGTGCCGCCGGCGCTGGGTTACGGTGAGCAAGGTGCCGGTGGAGACATTGGTCCGAACCAGGTGCTGATCTTCGAGATCGAGCTGCTGGACGTGAAAGGCGGTGAAGACGCTGCTGGCGAATAAGCGCTGCAGGTTTTTCGCTGAAAAAGGGCGCCTTCGGGCGCCCTTTTTAATGCCCGGATTATTCTTGCGCGCGTCTAGTGCATTGCCTGCTTGAGAGGGGGTTCCTGCTGATGGATGCTCAGTATCAGCTGGTCTTCCAGAGAGAAACGTTCCTCCAGGGTTTCCATCAGGCGGCTGATGCGCTGCGGTAGCTCTGCTTTCAGCGTGGCACAGGTGTCCGGGTTTTCAAAATCCGCGTTAAAGGCCAGGGCTTCGTCGGTGGAGCTGTCCAGCTGGCGAAGAATCTGGTGGGTCAGCCCCGGGTTCTCGCGATGGAAATGGCGGGCTTCGTTGACCAGCTCGCGATATACCTCGAAATAGCCTGCGCTGATGTAGTCCATCAGCAACTCACAAAAGTGCTGTAATTGCTGTTGTCGTGGCATGTCGGAACGGGATAGACCACGGATACCCTGCAGGGCACAAAGCAACACGATCAATTGTTGGCGTTCGTCCAGCCAGGCTTGAACCAGTGCTTCGATACGGTGCCATTGGGCCATTGCGGCAGAAGAAGATGAGCTCGCCATTGTGTTCCCTCCTTAGTGAATGGCTGCGCGAATTTTGTCGTGGGGCTATCGAGACTAGGACGGAGGCAAAGCCCGGTGCAATGGTCAGAATGGGTCGTGCCGGGCTCGGTGCCAAGATGAGTGGTAAAAGCTGTGCGGGCTCAATGGCTTGCTGATAAAGACGGATTTGTCATAACGGCGGCCCTTTTTGTGCCGCCGGCATCACACTTTGTGTTGCCCGGGCAGGGGCGGATTGGGAGATTACTGGCCCAGCCACTGGGCGACCCAGGGCCATATCCAGGGCAATGCCATGGCGGTGACCAGTCCGCACAGGCCCAGGGCCAGGCCGGCAAAGGCGCCGGCTTTTTCGCCGTATTCAAAGGCGCGGGCGGTACCGATGGCATGCGCCACCAGCCCGAGGGCGAAGCCCTTGATGCGTTGGTCGTTTACCTTCAGCAGTCGGAAGATGGGGCCGGCGGTCAGCGCGCCCACAATCCCGGTGATGGCCACCGCGCCGGCTGCCAGTGAGACATATCCTCCGGTGGATTTGACCACTTCTACGGCGATGGGGGTGGTGATCGACTTCGGCGCCAGCGAGCCCACCACTTCTGCCGGTGCGCCCAGCCACCAGGCCAGACCGACGGCAATGGCAGCGGAAATGGCGGCACCTATCAGGGTGGCCACCACGATGGGGGTCAGCACGCTGCGTACGGCGTGCAGCTGACGGTACAGGGGCCAGGCCAGTGCCACGGTGGCCGGGCCCAGCAGGAAAGCGATAAGGCGGGTTTGATCGCGGTATTCGTCATAGTTCACCCCTACCAGAGGGAGAACGATAATGACCGGGATAGAGGCCACCAGGAACGGGTGAAACACTGGCAGGCTGTTGCTCTTGCCATAGACCCACAAGGCGAACCGGTAGCTGGCCAGCGTCAGCAGGATCCCGAACAGCGGGGTATGGGCCAGTGCCGCCAGGTTATCCAGTTCAGTGCTCATGGGGATCTCCGGGCTTGCCCATGAGCTTTTTCAGCATCAGGGTCACCAGCAGCATGCTGAGGATGGTGCCGATCACTACGGCCACGGCCAGTGCCAATGCATAGTCTTCGTAGCGGTGCCACTGCAGCACAATGCCTACCCCCAGAGGGAAAATCAGCAGACTGATGTGCTTGATCAGGGCGCCGGCCGCCGGGGCGACCCGCTGGGTGAAGGGGGTATTGAGCAGCAATGCGACCAGCAACAGCACCATGCCCACGACGGAGGCGGGCAGGGGGATGCCGGTCAGGCGAATCAGGATCTCCCCCAGAAACTGGAAGAACAGCAGGATCAGCAGGCCATCGATCATTGGGGGATCAACGCGGCAGCGGACGGAACATCTGGATCAGGGCGAGCACCAGCAGCCCGGCAAACACCACCAGCGACCAGCTCGGCAGGCTCAGTCCCAGGAAGGACCAGTCCATGTCGGCACATTCTCCGGACCCGGCCAGCACTTGCTGGATTACGTTCTGCATCGGGAACACATCCATCATGTATTCCAGCCCGGGGCCACAGGCGGGAACCTGGTCCGGTGGCAGATTCTGCAGCCAGATGTGGCGAATGGCCACTGCGCCACCGCCAATGGCTGCCAGGGCGGTCAGCAGTCCGTAAAGGCGCACCCCGATCCGCTTGGGGCCATGCAGCGAGGCAACCAGCAACACCAGGGCGGCGGCCATGACGCCAACACGCTGGAAAATGCACAGCGGGCAGGGTTCGAGGCCATCCACATGCTGCAGGTACAAGGCACCTGCCATGGCGGCAATACAGCCCAGAAGGGCAAGGAAATTCAGCAGACGAGGAGCAGGAATCACAGCAGACATGGCAAGCTCTATCGAACAGGGGTGGCGGAAGGGTAGGCAAAAGCACCTGTGGCGGCAAGGGTGGAGCGACAACAGAGGTCAGACCGGTGGCAGAGGGTAAGGTTCCTCCCGGGCGTCAGCGTCGGGTGTCTGCCAGCCTGAAGCCGGGTAAGAAAAGGGGAGGTCGGTCTGGATCAGGCCTGTTGTGCCTGCTGGTTTTTCAGGTTGCGGTCGTGCCAGGCATCAATGCCGGCTTCCCAGCCCTGAAACCACCATTCGGCCAGTGGTTCGTCTGCACTATAGGGGCAACGATTACTGTCGCCGCCGCCCATGCCCCACATGCAGCCCTGATTATAGGCTTTCTCGCACTGCTCCCGATTCGGGGTCATGCCATTCTCCCGGTTGATTCCTGTGAGACAGGGGTGCCTCTGCATAACGCCTTGCGTGCTCAGTCTGGAAAACCCAAGGGGCGCGGCCTGAAGCGTGCAAGGCGTTATTCAGAAGTACCCTAGCACTGTGGTGCAAATTGCATAGGGATAGAGTGCGCATTTTTGTTGAAAAAGTGCGCAGTCGTGCAACGGTTTGTACCTTTTGTCAGCTTGCCGCTTCCTTGGGGGAAAGGCGTTTCACCACAGGGGGGGCACAGAGTCCGCAGAGGCGACCTGAAACAGGTTTTCCTCGGTGATCGCTGTGCCCTCTGTGGTAAACGGGCCAGGATGATTTAGCGGAAGTAATCCGCCAGATAGTCGGCGAAAGGCGGTTCGTTCACCGCTTCCCATGCCTTCTGTTCGGTGAGACTTTGCGCGGCCAGGGTTTCCAGGCGAGTGTTGGTGTCGTCACAACGCTGGCGGGACAGGAAGTGGTCGCGGTGGGCCAGGGCCTGATTCATGGCGAACTGGAAGAAGGTTTGCTCACGGGATTCCAGTTTTTCCATGATCTGGGCAGACGGCGTGGCATCCGGGGTGCGGACTTTTTCCTGCTGGCGGGCCAGCGCATTGGCGTAGTTGTTGCCGCCGTGGGCGCGATCAAACAGCTCAGCGATAGGCTGCATCTGTTCCAGCTTTTCGCTGGCCCATTCCCCGAAGGAGATGGATTTGCCCCAGTTGTTCAGGGCAATAGAGGTATCGCGGCCGTTGTAGACCACCTGGCGAAGGTTGTCCTTGCTGGCGTTGAGGTCGCACTTCTCCAGAAGGGGCGATTCGCGCAACAGGCAGTAGGTGGCGAACAGATCAAGAAAACGGATTTCCTGCTGATTGATGCCCACCGGCTCGAACGGGTTCAGATCCAGCGCACGGATTTCAATGTATTCAACGCCGCGTTTCTGCAAGGCAGTGGTAGGGCGCTCGCCCTTGTTGATGGTGCGCTTGGGGCGAATCGAGGAGTAGTACTCGTTCTCGATCTGCAGGATGTTGGCATTGAGTTGCTGGTACTGGCCCGCGGCATCCAGCACGCCGATTTTCTCGTAAGCAGGTTCCGGCGTCTTGATGGCATGGGTCAGTGATTCCACATACTCATCGAGGTTGTTGTAGCTGATGGCCAGGGAGGACTGGGCATTGTTCTGGTAGCCCAGATCGCTCATGCGCAGGCTGGTGGCATGGGGCTTGAACAGGGTGTGGTCAAAGGTGTCGAGCTGGTGCTCGCGACCGGCCAGGAACGACTTGCACAGTGCCGGTGAGGCGCCGAACAGGTAGACCAGTAGCCAGGAGTAACGCTGGAAATTGCGGGTCAGATCGAAGTAGCGTCGCGAGATGTAGTCCTGCAATGGTGCGCTGTCGCCTTCCAGTACCTGGTTCAGTTTCCAGAACTCTTCCGGGTAGGAAAAGTTGTAGTGGATGCCGGCGATGGTCTGCATTTTGCGGCCATAACGGTGACCAAGCCCTTCGCGGTAGACGGTCTTCATACGGCCCACATTGGAGCTGCCGTATTGCGCCACCGGCACATCATTGTCCTTGCTGATCATGCAAGGCATGGAATTGACCCACAGCACTTCGTCACCGATGTGGCTGTACACATAGCGGTGGAGTTGTTCCAGGAACTCCAGCGGTTTGTGCAGCTCGGTGGTGGCTGGGGTGATGAACTCCAGCAGGGCTTCCGAATAGTCGGTGGTGATGTAGGGGTGGGTCAGGGCTGAACCCAGTGCCTGCGGGTGAGGGGTCTGGGCGAGGGTGCCATCGGTGGTAATGCGCAGACTTTCCTTTTCGATGCCGCGACGAATGCCGGCCAGGGTGGCGGCGGCATCGGAATCCAGCAGGGCACGGATACGTTGTTCAAGTTTGGCCATAACAGGCAGTTCCGTTCTCGATATCCGGGTGGCAGGGGGCACATTGGGCCCCCTGCCTACGGGATTGTCGCCCTACCTTGCATGGTCAGGGCTGCAATCACCAGCGGTTGGCGGGACTATTTTCCCTTCTTTTCAGCCATGGCATTGGCGAGTAGCTGACCAAAGGAGCCGGTGCCCTTGTTGCCTTGCTGGTTGCCCTGGCCGCGGTTGCCGCCCTGACGCTGGCCACGGGGGCCATTGTTGCCCTTGCGGGGGCCGCCGCCATTGCGGGCAGGGGCTGCCCCTTTCTCGGCGGGCTGGTCGTCCATGCGCATGGTCAGACTGATACGCTTACGGTCCAGGTCCACATCCAACACTTTTACCTTGACGATGTCGCCCGGCTTGGCCACATCGTGCGGGTCTTCCACGAACTTGTCAGACAGGGCCGACACGTGCACCAGGCCATCCTGGTGAACGCCGATGTCCACGAAGGCGCCAAAGTTGGTCACGTTGGTCACTGTGCCTTCCAGGATCATGGACGGCTTCAGGTCCTTGAGGGTTTCGATCCCTTCCTTGAAGACCGCCGCCTTGAATTCCGGGCGTGGGTCGCGGCCGGGTTTTTCCAGCTCGCTGAGGATGTCGGTCACGGTGGGCAGACCGAAATTGTCATCGGTGAAATCCACTGCGTTGACCTTTTTCAGGAAGGGTGCATCGCCGATCAGTTCCTTCAGCGGGCGGCCGTGTTTCTCGGCGATCTTTTCGACCACCGGGTAGGCTTCCGGGTGAACGGAAGAGCTATCCAGCGGGTTTGCGCCGTCCATGATGCGCAGGAAACCGGCGGCTTGTTCAAAGGTCTTGTCGCCCAGGCGCGGTACCTGTTTGAGATCGATACGGGAGCCAAAGGCGCCGTTCTTTTCCCGGTAGGAGACGATGTTGCCGGCAATGGTGGCATTCAGGCCGGCAATGCGTGCCAGCAGCGGGGCGCTGGCAGTGTTCACGTCTACCCCCACCGAGTTCACACAGTCTTCCACCACGGCGTCCAGCGAGCGGGACAGTTTGACCTGGCTGACGTCGTGCTGGTACTGGCCCACCCCGATGGCTTTCGGGTCGATTTTCACCAGCTCGGCCAGTGGGTCTTGCAGACGGCGGGCGATGGAGACCGCGCCACGGAAGGAAACGTCCAGATCGGGGAATTCGCGGGCAGCGGTTTCCGATGCGGAGTACACCGATGCGCCCGCTTCGGAGACCATGATCTTCTGGATGTTGCCCTTGCTGGCCTTGACCACTTCACCGGCCAGCTTGTCGGTTTCCCGGCTGGCGGTGCCGTTGCCCACTGCGATCAGTTCCACCTTGTGCTTCAGGCACAGGGCCGCGAGTACCGACAGGGACTGGTCCCACTGGTTCTTGGGCTGGTGCGGGAAGATGGTGGTGTGTTCCAGCAGTTTGCCGGTGGCGTCGACAACCACGACTTTGACCCCGGTACGCAGGCCGGGATCGAGACCCATGGTGCATTTGGGGCCGGCGGGGGAGGCCATCAGCAGGCTCTTCAGGTTTCGGGCGAAGACCTGAATGGCTTCTTCTTCACCGAGCTCGCGTACGCGGCCCAACAGTTCGGTTTCCAGGTGGGTGTTGAGCTTGATCTTCCAGGTCCAGCGCATCACTTCCTTGAGCCAGTCATCGGCGGCGCGGCCTTGATGGCTCCAGCCAGATACGGCGGTGACCATGGCTTCACAGGGATGGGGGATGGCTGTTTCCAGCTCTTCCGGCAGCACCATGGAGACATGCAGGATGCTCTCGTTGCGGCCACGGAACAGGGCCAGGGCCCGGTGGCTGGGGATATCCTTCAGGGCTTCGCTGTGATCGAAGTAATCGCTGAATTTGGCGCCGTCCTTCTCTTTGCCATCTGCCAGCTTGGACTGAATCTGTGCCTTGTCCCAGAGGTAGGTGCGCAGGCGGGTCAGCAGCTCGGCGTTTTCGGCGAAACGCTCCATGAGAATCTGCTTGGCGCCGTCCAGGGCGTCTTTGGCGGTGGCGATCTTGTGCTCTTCGTTGAGGTAGCCAGCGGCCAGCGCCTCGGGCTCTTGGGTGGGATCGTCCAGCAGGGTGTCGGCCAGGGGTTCCAGGCCGGCTTCGCGGGCAATCTGGGCGCGGGTGCGGCGCTTGGGCTTGTAGGGCAGGTAAAGGTCTTCCAGGCGGGTCTTGGTGTCGGCCGCCTTGATGGCCTTTTCCAGTTCCGGGGTGAGCTTGTCCTGCTCGGCGATGCTCTTGAGGATGGCGTCGCGGCGCTCTTCCATCTCTCGCAGGTAGCGCAGTCGTTCTTCCAGATTCCGCAGCTGGGTGTCGTCCAGGCCGCCGGTGACTTCTTTCCGGTAACGGGCAATAAAGGGGACGGTGGCACCTTCGTCGAGCAGGGCGACGGCAGCGTGGACTTGCCGCTCCTGACAGGAGAGTTCTTCAGCAATGATCTGTTCAATACTACGCATGGACTATTCCTTGATGGCCTGGCCGGTCACGCTGGGGCAGGCACGCTTTTAAAACAAAACGACCGGAATCATAGGGAATGATTCCGGTCGTTGATAGATTGACTTGTAAAAGTGGCTGTGGCTTGGATTCAGCGGCTCACGGGGGTTAGCCCAGAGCCTTGTTGATCATGGCCACCAGCTCGGCTTCCACCGGGGGTTTGACCACATAGCCAAAGGCGCCCTGGCGTTCGCCCCAGACCTTGTCGGTCTCCTGATCCTTGGTGGTGACCAGAATCACGGGAATGCTCTCGGTGCTGGGATCGCGGGTAATCTTTCGGGTGGCCTGGAAGCCATTAAGCTCGGGCATGACCACATCCATCAGGATCAGGTCAGGTTGTTCCTGCCGGGCCATCTCGACCCCTTCCATGCCGTTGCTGGCGGTGACGACTTCATGGCCCTGGCCCTGGACAATCTTGACCAGGTTGGTCAGTTGGGTCGGGGAGTCGTCCACCACAAGAATTTTTGCCATCTCTTGCTCTCCTCAATGCCGACGTATTTTACGGTCCCGGTCGGCCCAATTCTGTTTTTTTATGTGTGCGGTTCAATCAATCCCGCATGATAGCAGCCAGCGGGGCAAAGGTAAGCTGTCGAATTCCGGCACCCAGGTGACGCAGAGTGTCGCCAATAGCAGCTACAAGCCACAAGCCTCAAGCTGCAACACGGGGGAGGTCGGTGCCATTCGTTTGGCTCCATACCCGCGTACCAAGTCTGGACTAAAGGCATTTTTTACCACAGAGAGTGCAGCGCAGGCGGGATTGTCTCCGTGCCCGTTGTGGTAACCCCCTTCTTTTACGGGGGCAGGGCCGCCAGGCCCTGAACGCGGGCAGGGCAGATAATTCCGCGCCAGCCCGGCCTGCGTTGCAGCTTGTAGCTTGCCCCTATCTTGTCAGGGTATGAGCACTGCGCCGGGTCCAGAACAGCAGTGGCAGCAACACCAGGGCAATCCACACCGTGGTTTTGGCCTGCTCCCAGAAAGCCAGAGCCAGAGGGTTCCCTTCAGGCCCGGCCAGCGGGGCAAAGATGGCCATCAGCAGGCCGCCCATCACTACCGCAAGCAGCCAGCGGGCAGCGCTATGGGGGGCCTGGCGGCGGCGGCGGAACAACTGCCACAGGAAAAACGCACCCAGCCCGGCCATCAGCCCCCACAGTATGCCGCCGGGAATGGCCAGCGCCAGATGCCCGGCCTGGCCCGCCGCCAGGATCAGGGGCAACTTGCCCAGTACCATCAACAGCAGCCACGGGCCGAGGATCATGACCCACCACAGGTGCCCGCCCAGACCTTCCGGACCGGGTTGCTGGCGGTAGTGGACAGGGTCGAAACGCCACACCTGCCGGGCCAGTTGCCCCCAGTTAGCCGGAGCCAGTCGCTGGCCCATGCCGCGGAAGTGGTCTCGCTGTTCTTCGATGATCATCAGCATGGCCGGAACCACCAGCAAGATCAGGGCGGTGCCGAAAAACAGCCCGAACACGATGCTGATGGCCATGGGTTTGAGGAACTGGGCCTGCAGGGAGGTCTCGAACAGCATCGGGGTCAGACCGGCTACGGTAGTGATGGAGGTCAGCAGCACCGCCCGAAGACGCCGCACGCAGGCCTCCACAATAGCCTGAAAACGCTCCATGCCTTCGGCCACCAGTTGCTGGTAAAAACTCACCAGTACGATGGAGTCGTTGACGATAATGCCCGATAGCCCGAACAGACCCATGGCCGAGAACATGGAGAAATGGATACCAAAGGGGGCAGCGAACAGGTGGCCAATCACGGCTCCGGTGAGCCCGAAGAAAATGGCGGTCATGATTGCCAGCGGCCAGGAATAGGAGCTGAATACCCAAGCCAGCACGATGTAGATAATGGCCAGGCCAAGCAGGGCGCCGGTAGCCAGATCCCGCAGGTTGTCGGCCTGTTCCTGCAGCTTGCCTTCGTAGCCGATGCCAATACCGTATTTTGCCTGCAGCTCAGGCAGGATGCCGTTGTTCAGGGTGGCAATGATTTCGTTGGCGTTGCCCTGTTCCGGGTCCAGGTCGGCGTAGATGGTCACCGCCAGTTCGCCATTGACCCGGCGCAACAGGTCTACCCCCTGGCGGGCCTCGAAGTGCACCACGTCGCGAAGTGGGATCGCTTCGCCCTGGGGGGTGATGATGGGCAGTCGTTCAATGGCGCTGAAGTGACGGCGTTCGCTGTCGGGCAGCATGACCCGCACCTCGATCTCGTCGTCCTCTTCGTTATAGAGCTGCGCCAGGCTGCCATCAAAGGCGGCCCGCAGCTGGCCGGCCACATCATTGAGTGTCAGCCCCAGTGCGCGCCCTTGAGGGGTGAGTTGGAAGGTCAGCTGCTCCTTGCCGTAGGGCAGGTCGTCGTCCACGTTGCTGACCCCGGAAAACTGCAGAAGCCGTTCCTGCAGTTGCAGTGAGGCTTCCTTGAGTGTGGGAGCATCGGAGCCGGTCAGTTTGACTTCGATGGGCTTGCCCGGGGGGCCGGCTTCTGGTTGGGCGATGCTGAGCTGGTCCAGGCCCGGCGGCAGGGTGAGCTTGTCACGCCAGGTCTTGATCAGGGTCTCGTTGCTGATGTCTCGATCGGCGCCGACATACACTTCCACGACCAGGGTGCCGTATTCGTCGCCGAATTTGTCCTGCCTGCCACCGGGGTTGGGGAAGCCGGCGGCGGCGCCATGGTGGCTGATGACGGTTTGCACCAGGTTTCCGCCCAGTTCTTCGTTGGCTTCGTTGAGCTTGTCTTCCAGTTGCTTGAGAAACTGGTCTACCTGTCTGCGATCGGTGCCAGAGGAGAACTCCACCACGGCTCGCAGTTGATCACCGTCCACATTGGGGAAGAAGGTGAACTTGAGCCAGCCGGTGGAGACCATGGCCAGCGCAAGCACAAAGGCACACACTGCTGACACCGTCACCAGATGGCGGTGGCGGATGGCCCATTCCACCAGCGGGCGGAAGCGCTCCTCACGTAACTGGTCGAAGCCGTCGTCGATGCGCTTGCGCATGCCGCTGGCCTTGATCTGCACGCCTCGGAAACTGTGGTGCAAGTGACCGGGCAGGACCAGAAAACATTCCAGCAACGAGGCCAGAATCACGCAGATCATCACGAAGGGTACGTCAAAGGCAATCTTGCCCATGGCGCCACTCATCATTCCCAGAGGCAGGAAGGCGGCGATGGTGGTGGTGCTGGAGGCCACCACGGGCCAGAACATGCGCCGGGCACCGCCCAGGGCGGCACGGGTGGCGGATTCGCCTTGCTGTAAGTGCGTGAGGGTGTCTTCGCCGACCACAATGGCATCGTCGACAATAATCCCCAGGGCCAGGATCAGACCGAACAGACTGATCATGTTGATGGTGCCGCCAAACAGCCAGACCAGACCCAGTGTTGCCATGAACGAAACGGGAATGCCCAGCATCACCCACCAGGCAACCCGGGCATTAAGGAAAAAGTAGAGGGTCGCAACCACCAGTAGCAGACCCGAAATGCCGTTCCAGAGAAGGGTGGAAATCCGTTCTTCCACCAGCTTCCAAGCCTCGAAATAGAACGTCATTTTCACCCCCTCCGGGAGGGTGTGCTGGTACTGATCGCCCCACGCGTGCACCTTTTCTGCCAGGCCCAGCATGTCGCCGTCTTCGCCGCGCATGACCTGCAGTTCAATAGCCGGGCTACCCTGATAGGTCAGGGTGGCCTGATCATCCCGGGGGCGGCGCTCGATAATGGCCACGTCCCCCAGTGATAGCTGCTGACCGTCGGCTGTGGTGAGCAGGGGCAGCTCGGCAAAGGTTTTTTCGTCGCGCCGCTGGCCCAGTGCTCGTAGCTGTTTGGCCGCATCGTCCCGGCCAACGGTGCCAGCGGGCGTATCCTGACTGAAATTGCGAACCTTGTTGCTGATCTCGCCCAGCGTCATGCGCAGATCGTGGAGGGTGCCGGCAGGGATCTGGATCGCCATTTCTTCTTCGGGAAGGCCAATGAATTCGACCTTGCCGATCCCCAGCGCCAGCAGCTCGTCTTCCATCTTGCGCACCAGGGGACGCAGTTCTTCCAGAGTGCCGTTTTGAGTGGAAACGAGAATCGAGGTGACCAGCGAATAGTTGGTGATTTTCTGGATCACCGGCCGCTCGGCATCCTGCGGCAGGTTGCGTACTGAGTCGATGCGCTGGCGCACATCATCCAGTGCCAGTCCAAGGTCGGTGCCATCCTCCAGCTCGATGAACAGCAGTGACATGCCTTGCTGGGAGCGGGCGATCAATTTCTTGGTGTTGGGCAGGGTGCGAATGGCCTGCTCAACCGGGATGGTGATGGAGCGTTGAATATCCTCCGGGCTGGCCCCTCGCCAGGGAATGGATACCGAGATGAAATCGAATTCGAAGTTCGGGAACAGCTGGGTATTCAGCCGCATCAATCCCAGCCCGCCGAGCAGCAGCATCAGGATCATTAACAGGTTGGCGGCAACCTTGTGTTCGGTGAAGCTGGCGATCAGACCGCGAGATTCGCTCACGGTGCCTCTCCTGCTGCGTCACTGGCTGCAGGAGCCTGGGTGGGTTTGTCCGCATTGCTGCCGGGAGCCGGCTGCGGGTCCACAGGCAGCCCCACAATGGCCTGGGGAAGCTGGGTCACCAACACGCGCTCTCCCCCCTGGAGTTCGGGCGCCTTGAGTAGCAACAAGGATGTCTCACCGTCCATGGCTTCACCGACAATGCTGGCCGGGGTGCGTTGTAGACGATTGTCGTTGTCGATGAGGTAAAGCCGGTTCAGCCCATAGAGCGCCGTCGCGGGCAGGGCCAGCAAATTCTCTCTGGCTGGCAAGGTGAGAGTAATGGTAATGGGTCTGCCCAGTGCCGCAGACGGGACGCCACCGGCAAATTCAAACAAGCCATCGATGCCGCCCCGGGCGTCAGCGGCGTCACCGGCGAGGCGTTTCAGGTTGAGTGACAGGGTGCGGCCTTCCAGTGTGGTGCTGGCGGTCAATGCGCCCTGCAGCAACCCGTCGCGAACGGCGGGAAGGTGGCGCTCGGGAATCTGCGCGCGCACTTCCAGTTCGGTATCGGCAAACAGGCTGATCAGGGGTTCACCGGGGCGCACCCGCTCGCCGGGGGCCACGGCCACATTGGTAATGGTGCCATCAAAGGGCGCCATCACACGGGTGCGAGCCAGATCAATTTCCGCTTGCTTGAGTTGAGCCTCGGCACTGGCAAGGCGGGCTTCCATTCGGACCAGTTCATTGCGGTAATCGCTGACGCTGAGCTGACGCTGGGCAAGAGACAGGTCCGCGCGGGCCTTGGCTTCTTCTGCTTCGTCCAGCTGGGTTTGGGAGACCAGTTTCTTGCCGCGCAGCGATTCCAGTCGCTCCAGATTGTTGGCAGCCAGTTGCGCCAGCTTTTGTTCCAGCGCCAGGTTTTCCTTGTCGCTATCGAAGCGTAATCGGGTGGTCTGCAATTGGGCCTTGGCCTCGTCGCGGCTGGCTTTGGCACGGTCACGGGCGAGGGCGGTTTCGGTGTCGTCCAGCTGGATCAGCAGGTCGCCCTCGCTGACCCGGTTGCCCGAGCGCACCGGGATGTCGGCTACATTGGCAGTTACCACGGCGGTCAGGCTGGCGGCGCGAGGGGACTGGACGCGGCCGAATAACTGGATCTGGGGTGAACGGGAGGCAGGTTCTGCCAACACAAAACGTACCCGGTCGTGGTGTTCAGTGACATCGCGGGTTTCTGCGGCGGGCTTGAAGACCGACAGCAAAACAATGACAAAGACGGTGCCCAGGACGACACGGGCAACCGGTGGAATCTGTTTGAGGCGCTCTCGCAAGGTGAATCCCTTATCGATAATGATTCTCAGGTGGCGTACTGTAGCGACTTTCTCAAGGGGCGCCTAGAGCGTGTTGCGCGGCTTGCCCATGATCCATCATCCCGCCACGGCAATGTTTTTATACAATCTGGTCAGGCCATTTTCTTGCACGTTCACTGCATAATGCGTAAATCAGACCCTGAATTTCCTGAAAATAGCTGATTTCATTGCCTGCGCCAGTGTTGGACGGGCTATCGGGAGGACCAGTGAGCGACCAACAAGACAAGATCCTCGTTGTAGATGACGATGCGCGCCTGCGCAGCCTGCTGCAACGGTTCCTTGAAGAAGCCGGTTATGCCGTCAAGGCGGTGGGCGATGCCGAACAAATGGATCGCGCCCTGTCCCGTGAAATCTATTCACTGATGGTACTGGATTTGATGTTGCCGGGCGAAGACGGCCTGTCGATTTGTCGACGCCTTCGGGAGGCGGAGAACGCCATGCCGATCATCATGCTCACCGCCAAGGGTGACGATGCCGAGCGCATCGAAGGGCTTGATGCGGGAGCGGATGATTATCTGCCCAAGCCATTCAATCCCCGTGAACTGGATGCCCGTATCCGCGCGGTACTGCGTCGGCATATCCGCGAAGTGCCGGGGGCGCCGAGCAAGGAAGAGGGGCGAGTGACCTTCGGCCCCTGGGAGCTGGATCTGGCTAACCGTACCCTGGCCCGGGAAGGGGATCCGCAGGGGCTGACCACCGGCGAATTCGCAGTGCTCAAGGCGCTGGTACAAAATCCCCGCGAACCACTGACCCGTGACAAGCTCATGAGTCTGGCTCGTGGTCGCGAATGGTCAGCCATGGAGCGCTCCATTGACGTCCAGGTATCCCGTTTGCGTCGCCTGTTGGAAGACGATCCTTCCAAGCCCCGTTATATCCAGACGGTGTGGGGTGTGGGCTATGTGTTTGTGCCGGATTAAAAGGCGCTTGCACGCAACACGCCTGCACGCTTTCACGCGAAAAGCGTAGGATGGCCTTTCCTGTTTTTTCTTTTTTGCGTGCCAGCGAGCCGTTATGAAATTCTACCCCCGCACTGCCTTCGTCCGTTCTGCCATCGTGGTGGGTCTGGTGATCGGTATCAGTCAGGCGCTTACGTTGTGGTTCTTTGCCCGCAATGCCTACCTGCCCGGAATCCGTGAGTATGCCCGGCTCACGGTGCTCCAGGCAGAGCTGGCATTCAGCGCCGAGGGGCAGGATGACAATCGTCTGGCAGGGCGCCTGGCCAATGCCACCAGCATCGAAGTGGCACAACCGCAGAACCTGCATGAGGGAACCATGCTGCTGTCGCAGCCAGTGGTCAGTCGCTTTCGCGAAGAGCTGGAAGAGCGTCTCAACGAAACGGTCACCGTCAGGTTGGAAGACAGTCGCCAGCCGGTATTGTGGGTCAGTGCCCCCTCGTTTGAAGGGCGCTGGCTACGGGTGCCGATGGAATTCTTCCGTGACTATGACCGCTATCTGTTACTGGGCTGGGGGGTGACCGTCCCGCTGCTGGCGATCATTGGTGGTTTGCTGATTGCGCGGGGGCTCAACCTGCCGCTACGGCGTCTTGCCCGGGTTGCGCTGAAAGTAGGTCGGGGAGAAGCGGTGCCGGTGCTGGACACCAGCATCGGTCCGGAAGAAATCCAGACGGTGAATACGGCGTTCAACCGGATGACCAGCGATCTGCAACAGGCCCAGCGTGATCGTGCCCTGTTGCTCGCCGGGGTGTCACATGATCTGCGCACCCCGCTGACCCGTCTTCGCCTGTCGGCGGAATTCATGCAGGACGAAGAGCTGGCCAAAGGCATCATCGAAGACATCGAAGACATGGATGCCATCCTCGATCAGTTTATTTCCTTCATTCGTGATGGTGCAGACGAGCAGCCGGATTTTGAAAATCTCAATGCATTGATCCACGAGGTGGCGGGGAAATACCCTGCCGAGCAAATCCGTTTTGCACTGGCCGACCTGCCGAGGCTGATGCTGAAACGTCTGACGGTAAAACGGATGTTGGCCAACCTGATCGGCAATGCGCTCAAGTACGGCGCCTCGCCGGTGGATATTCGCACGGTAGTCAATGATAACGTGGTGGTGTTGTCAGTGCGGGATCACGGCAAAGGGGTCCGGGAGGAAGATATTCCCCTGCTGCTGCAGCCTTTCTCTCGTGGTGAAAAAGCCCGGACCTTGAGTGGCAGCGGTCTGGGCCTGGCGATCGTGAAACGGATCGTGGATATGCATCACGGCGAGATTCGTCTGGCGAACCATGAGCATGGAGGTTTGTTGGTGGAAATTCGTTTTCCTGTCACCGGCAAATTTGTGCAACCGGTGCCGCTGTCGGCTGGTGTGCGTTAGCTGCGGCAGGCGGTTACAAAAAACTGCATTTTGTGCGTGCCAGTGTGGACTGGTGCACAGTTTCAGGGCGCTGCGAGGAGCATGCTGTTTTACAAATTTTACGAGGAGGCAGGGACGCCGCCTCCTGGGTGTGCAGGCTGTCTGGCGGCATGCTACACCGGGTAATCGCTGACAATAAAAGTGATCAGGCCTAGCCGGGACACACCGGCAGGCCAAACAACAAAAGGAATTGGGAGAGCGCCATCATGAAGACCTGTCTGTTGCCTGTGCGGCATTTTCATTAACGACCCATCGCTGACTTCTCAAGAGTGTGTGTCAATGGCACCACTGTGTTGAGATGCCGATAACCTGTTGCCAATGGACTTGGCGACAGGTCGTTGGGCCGCACTCCTCGTGCGGCCCTTTTTTTGGTCTGCCTGCTGGTGGGCTGTTACTCCACAAACCGGTTTTCTCCAGTGGGTATTGGGCTGCCTGCTGTTTCATGCTGTTCCAGCGCCCGGCCCGCAAGGAAAATCAGTAACCCGCCAATGGCCAGCGCTGCTCCTACCAGGCCGGTGGTGGACCATTCGGCGCCACTCTTGATTGTGATGCCAGCCAGCCAAGCCCCCAGTGCGTTGGCCATGTTAAAGGCAGCATGATTCATGGACGCCGCCATGGTCTGTGCGTCTTCGGCCACATCCATCAATCGGGTTTGCAGGGCCGGCCCAAGCGCCATGCTGGTGCCGACCAGACCGACAAAGACGACCCCGGCCACCACATAGTCGGCCGCCATGAAGAAGCCCGCTTGTACCAGCGCACACCAGATCAGGATCAGCACAATGGCGCGCAACAGGTTGCCGTCGGCGGCGCGCGCGCCGGCAAAGTTACCCACGATGGTACCAATGCCGAAGATCATCAGAACCAGCGGCCCCCAGCGTTCTGCCATGCCTGCCTGCTCGGTGAGGGTGGGCATGACATAGCTGAACACGGCAAACATGCCGCCGAAGCCGATACTGGCTACCCCCAGTGTGAAGAGCACCCGTTGCTTGACCAGGGCGGAGAGTTCTCTGGCCGGGCTGGCGTTGGGGTCCGGGGCCTGCCAGGGCACCCACAGCCACACCAGCAGGGCGGTCAGCAGCGCAATGATTCCCACGCCCAGGAAGGCCACTTCCCATCCGAAAAGGTTGCCGGCCCAGGTGGCCAGGGGAGCCCCAACCACAATCGCGATCGTCAATCCGCTCATGACGCGGGCGACCGCCCGGGCTCGCATGTGATAAGGGACGGCCGCCGCCGCGACGAGGGCGGCTACGCCGAAGTAGGCGCCGTGGGGCAGGCCGGCAAGAAATCGCAAAAAGACAAACGTCCAGAAATCCGAGGCCAGCGCGCTGGCCATGTTGCCTGCCGCAAATACCAGCATCAGCGAGATAAGCAGGGCGCGACGGGGAACGCGCGCGGCAAAAGCGGAAATCAGCGGAGCGCCCACGACTACGCCCAGCGCATAACTGCTGATGGCATAGCCCACATCGGGCACGGCCACCTGCAGGTCGGTGGCCACGCGGTTCATCAGCCCCATGATCACAAACTCGCCGCTGCCAATGCCAAACCCGCCCAGAGCGAGAGCAAGAGAAAGGCGAAGCATCTGGCCTTTACCAAGGGTCATGAGATCTCCAAATGGGGCAGCATTTTGAACGGGGTTCATTGTAGCGATGCTGGGCGACGGGAGAAGGCTTTATCACTGGATAAGGCAAAATAAAGGCCGTGATGGACGGCAAACAGTCCGTCCGGTGCCGGTGCTGGCCGTTTCGAAGGCCGCACCGGCACGCAGGAGGAGGCGGCCGGGGTATCCGGCCAGGAAGGAGGGTTACAGGGCGCTGATCGGTACCAGCGGGATATTCACCCGCGATGGCATGGCCGGAGTGCTGTAAATCGTCATGGCGCCGAGCACGCTGGCGAGAAGATCTGGTAGCGGGCTCAGGCCATGGGGAAGGTCACTGCTGCCGACGCTGATGCGCAGCTTTTCCCCGGCCTGGATTACCGCACTGGTGGGGAATACTTCAACATCGGCCCGGAACGGTGTCAGCGGCGTCAGGGTTTTGCGGGATTCTGCGCTGAATGGGTGCCAGGGCTGAATCAATTTTCCATTCATGAAGCGAGAGCGGCTGGCCTCGAAGGCACTCATGGAGGCCATCTGGATACCGTGGGTCAGCGGGCGGGCAATGCCGTTCTCGCCTACGACACTGACGCGTACCGTGACATTGCTATCCAGGGCGGTTGTGGAAGCCCAGATCTGACCGGTAATCGGACCGTTGATGGCCATGTCTTCTTCCAGCGGCTCACTGGTGTAGACCGCTTCGAGCAGATTGACGACGTTATCCTGACTGGCACAGGGCGGAAGAATCATGCCGAGTACGCCTGCGGTCCATTGGCTGGCACTGGCGGAGCAAAGGCCATTGAGCGGGGTCTGCAGCAGGCTGGTGCGGTTGTCGCCGGTGGGGGCTTGCTGGTCAAGGTGGCCAATGAGAGGAGCCGCAAACTGACCATGCAGGTAGAAGGTTTCGGCGCGTGCCTGCGGGTGTGGCCAGTCTTCCGCGGTAACATAGCGTTCGGCCCCGGTGTAATACTGGGTGACCGGCGGAAACTGGTTGGCGCCGGTGTCGATGCCTTTCAGGTAATGGTCGAACCAGGCAAGCCGGATACTGCCAATGCCGGGCACGCCATCGGCAGGCAGGCCCTCCGCGGAGGAACCCTGCAGGTGCTCCCAGGGGCCGATCAGCAGTTTGGCATCGGTGTGATCTTTAAGACCTTCATAAATCAGCGGCTCGCCACGCTGGAAAATATCGTTGAGGCCTCCGACCACAAAGGTGGGGGCGGTAATCCGGTCGAGTTTCTCCAGAGGTGAACGGATGCGCCAGAATTCGGTGTCGTATTTGTTTTCGTCGCCGATCAGTGCACCGGCCACAACGGGCACCTGAAACTCGGTCAGGGCGCCTTGCAGGTGTTGCAGCAGGGTAGAGAGGAAGTAGCCGGGTTCGTCGTTGTCCAGCCCAGCGGGGGTGGGAATGATGCCGAGACCGGTCACCAGTGTGACCCACAGGGGGATGAACCCCGCGTTGACCTGGCCGCCACTGAACACGATATCCCGGTAGGCATCCCCCATGGGGACGATGGCAAAGATAGCTTGCACGGCGGGGTCTTCCTGGGCCCCGGCCAGCAACCCGGTGATGCCCATGTAGGACGCACCGTTCATGCCGATTTTGCCGTTACTCCAGGGCTGTTGCTTGATGTACTGGATCAGCTCAGCGATGTCGTCATGGTCGGTCTGGCCAAACGCCTGCCAGCTGCCCTCAGAGGCGCCGGTGCCACGTAGATCTACGGTGATATAGGCATAGCCCCTGCGTACCAGATCGTTGTCAGCGAAAACCCCGGCAGTCAAAAACTGGTTGTAACCGGTAAAGGTGGCGATGACCGGGAAGCTGCCGTCGATAGCGTTGCCGCTGGCATCGGCCGGCAACGTGACCGTGGCCGACAGGCGGATGCCATCGCGCAGGGTAATCAGTTGCTGGGGGAGATTAACTGTCGCCGGATACTCTGCCTCGCGTTCATAGGGCTGCGGCCACTGAAGGTTGATATCCTGTGGATCAGGGCTGTTTGCATCGCTGTTATTTGCCGCTGGCGATGGCGCGGGTGCGGTCCCCGTTGTTGTGTCCGTCGGGGTATTATTGCTGCTGCCGCTGCCACCGCAGGCAGTGAGCATTAAGGCCAGGGCCAGGGTTCCAGTCGCGAGAAACCGGCGGGGCGGGTGAAGGGCGTTCATAAGTTGCCTCGTCTTGTTATGGAATGAACAGGCATAAAGAGTGAACCGGTTTCAGGGTAACCATCCGGATAATGCAACTCTGTTGGTAGGTGGCCGGGGATTGGTTAAGAAAACCGCAGGTTATGTGAGCGACTGTAAGAGCCGTTTGGGCGGGGAGAGAAAATGACAAAAAGAATGTATTTGGGCGGCGTTCTGCTCTTTTCTGCCATGATCGTTCACGGGGAGACATTGGTACAGCGTAACCCGACGGTGGTCCCTCATGATGAGAGTTATTACAAGACGACGGTGCGTAACACCGAGCTGATCTTCACCGAAAAGAACCAATCCTTCGCCGAGCATGCCGCCGGGGTAGAGCAGGATTTGCAACCGGACTACGAGGCCACCTTCGGTTACCAGATGGACTCGCCGTTATATGTCGGACTGATCTCTGACAACAACCAGATTGCCAACGGCTTCTCTACCCAGTTTCCCCATAACCGGCAGATAAACTATGTGGGTGGGGCGGAGGCTATCGACTATTTCGCCTCAACCTCCTGGCTCGACACCCTGCTGTTTCACGAGACGGCGCACAACTACCAGATCAATGCCAAGGACAACCGGGTTTCCAGCACCTTGCATACGGTATTGGGTAACGGCACTTTCATGATGCCGTTTATTCCTGCCATTGTGCCCAACGCATTCGAGTCGTCCTTCATGCTGGAGGGTAATGCGGTGCTGAATGAGTCCCGTCATGGCAACGGTGGGCGGCTTTATAGCGGCCGTTTTGATGCGCTGGTACATGCCAAGGCAAAGGCCGGGTTGTTGACGCCGGAGCGAGCCTATAACCAGACCCTGTATTTCCCCTACGGTGAAAACAGCTATGCGCTGGGAAGTCACTATCAGTATTTTCTTGCCGATCATTACGGGATGGATGCTACCAACCGTTACTTCAAGATGCGTTCGCGCTACTGGTATCTGCCGTTTGTGACGAATGCCCCCTTGCGGGCCGCCATTGGTAACAACTTTGACAATACCTTTTCAGACTGGGTAGAGCATGAGACCCGGCAAGCCAGTATGGCGGTAATGTCAGAGGGCGAGCCCCTGATTACCTCAAAACATTTCACTGCGCTAAACAGCGATGCCGATGACATTTTTTTCCTGGCCAGCCCACAGGATGTGAGAGCGCCATTTCATGTGGTGCTGAACCGCAACACCGGCACGCTGGAAAAAAACCGTTCCACCTATCGGGCGGGGGAGCTGTTTCGACACGAGGGTGAAACCTGGTCTATGGCCAGTGCTTATAGTTCGCCCTGGCGTATCACTCAGGGGTTGTACAGTGAGGGCGTATTCCTGAAAGACGATAGTCGGGGGCGGGTGATTCAGGGCTATACCTCTGCTGAAGTGCCGGTGTATTTCGATGTGGCCAGTTCCTATGATCAGCCACAGTTGTATGTGGGTGAGGATTTCTATGGTCAGGTGAATTCCAGCGTCGACGTACAGGGTGATGATCTTTATTACTTTGTACAGGATGGGGCAGAGCGGACCCTGTATCGAAACCGCACGCCGTTATATCGCTATCAGGGTTATTACGGTGTTGTGGCCGATGTGGACAGTCAGGGGCGTGTTCTTTTTGTCGCCAACAGTGAGTACGGCTCTGCGTTATATCGGGTGGAAGGAGAAGGAGATGTCAGTCGGGTTCTGCCCGAAGACGATATCGTTGCCGCTCGCTTGCTGGATGATGACCGGGTGCTGGCGGTGGCGATTGAAGCGGAACAGTATGGCTATTATCTGAAAACCCTGAATCCTCAGGCCGGCTCCCCTTTTGTCCGGGCGTTGCGCTGGGATACGCCGGAAGGTGAAACAGAGAATCTGACGGTGGACAGTGAGTCGCACCCGGTGGCGCTGGATCATCGTTATCATTCTCTCACCGCCATGCGATACAGCGGCACAGACTTGTCACTGGCGCTGTATGCGGAAGAGGACGATGAGGCGACGCCACAGAACGAAGAAGATTTGCATACGCTCTATAACGTGCGGATCCGCTTTGCCGATCCACTGGAGCAGAATGAGTTGAGCCTGTTCAGTTACCGAGATAGTGATCTGACAACCCTGGCGGGGGCAGGGTATAGCAACAATCAGTTTTTCCTGATCGGCGGCGTCAAGCAATACTGGGTGCTGGATGATCAGCTGGATCGCGAAACGCCTCCGGATGAAGCCCGAGATCACGGGCTGAGTGCAGAGCTGCGGCTGCCGTTCTTGCAGTCCGGCTACTGGTACAGTGAGCTGGCGGGCACCTGGTATCAGGATTATCACCTCAGTGAGCGAGAGCCGCTGGCGGCGCAATGGAGCCTGAGTCGAACCACCCGGTTTGGTAACAGCTACCTGCCTAACAAGCATGTCGGGCTGACGGCCTACCAGGTTGATGATCGGGATGACACCAGCTATGGCGGTACCCTGAGTGTGATGACAGATCTGCCTGCCGAGTTTTATCTTGGCGCCCGTGGGCAGTTTTCCCGCAGTGATGCCTCTCTGAGCTTTGTGGACCGCCGGGGGGTGGAGTTGGCGGAGACCCAGGACTATATCGCCAATGATCCTTCTCGTATCGTGATTCCGGCCCTGGATGATACCTACTACGCAGAGCAGGTGACGGCGGCTGAGGCGGGTGTGTCCAAGGTGATCAATCTGCCCTGGTATTCGTTCAAGGTGCCGTTGTCATTGCGGCGTGAGGCATTGCATCTGCGCTATCGTCATTACGATCTGGATTTTGGTTTCGCTGACATTGAGTTGAATCAGGCCATTGTGGGGCTGGACTTCGAGCTCTTGCTGTTCCACCGCTCGCCGCTGCGTTTTGCCGTTGAATACGCCTACACCGATGACGATACCATCACCAGCGAGAACAGTTTCCAGCTGGTGACGTCGGTTGGCTTTTGAATGGGCGAGTAACAAGCTTCGGGTTACGTAGATCCAAAGCGGAAAAGTAAAGGCTTGGGCTTTTGGCTTGAGTGGGGTTCGCTCTTACAAGCTACAAGCTACAAGCTACAAGCTACAAGCTACAAGCTACAAGCTACAAGCTACAAGCTACAAGCTACAAGCTACAAGCTACAAGATTGAAACTCGCTTCTGATTTTCTATTCCGCCGGCTCCAGCCGTAACAGCTTGCCGTTGTTGCTGTCGGTGAGCAGGTAAAGGTAACCGTCAGGTCCTTGTCTCACATCGCGGATCCGCTCGTTACGTTCTTGCAGCAGGCGGATTTCGTTGAGCGGTTTTTTGCCGTCGAAAGCGACCTTGTTCAGGTGGGTGAGTTTGAGTGCGCCGCTGGCGGTGTGGCCTTTCCAGTCCGGGTAGCGGTCACTGGTGATAAAGGCCATCCCTGCCGGCGCAATGGATGGGGTCCAGTGCAATAGTGGCTGGGCCATGCCTTTCTTTTCGGTGTCGCCGATGCCGGGGCCGTAATATTCGCGTCCGTAGGTGATCACGGGCCAGCCGTAATTGACGCCGGGTTCCGGTGCGTTGATCTCATCACCGCCACGGGGACCGTGCTCGTTTAGCCAGGGTTGGCCGCTGGAGGGGTGGAGCGCTAGCCCTTGTGGATTGCGGTGCCCCCAACTCCAGATTTCCGTGGCCTTGCCGTCTTGGCCTGCCAGCGGGTTGTCGGCAGGAATCCGGCCGTCGTCGTGCAGGCGCAGAAGACTGCCGGCGGGGTCATGGGTATCTTGTGCACGCTCGCGCTCACCACGATCACCGATGGTTAAAAACAGGTAGCCATCGTTATCAAACAGGATGCGGCCGCCAAAATGCTTGGCCGTATTGGTGCAGGACTTTTCTGCCACATAGATATCCTGAAACTCTTTCAGGGTGCCCGCTTCATAGATGCCGTAACCCACGGCGGTGGTGCCACCGCCATCGCCGCAGGGTTTGGCATAGCTCAGGTACAGGCGCTGGTTATCGGAAAAGTCCGGGTGCGGGAGCACATCGAACAGTCCGCCCTGGCCCACGGCGACCACCTCAGGCACGCCTTCTACGTGGGCGTCCTGCAAGGTGCCGGACAGCACCCGACGTAATGTGCCGCGCCGCTCGGTAATGAGCCACTCGCTATCGGAGACAAAGCCAAGCGACCACGGATGATGGAGGCCATTGCTGATTTCGGTGGCGGTGACGCTGTCGTCGCGTTGTGCTTCCAGAGTGGCGGCCGTGTCGGCGCAGGCTGTCACGGCCAGACTGGCCAGCAGGGTGGTGAGAAGCGGGGCGGGGGTGAGGCGCATGGCAGACTCCGGATCGAATGTGATTCAAAGGATGCCATGCGTCTGTGACAGATGAAACCTCGGAAAGGCAGCCCTCAGCACGCCTTGGCCCGCGATCATCATGCCGGGCAGGAGAGACCTTGTCCGCTGGGGTTGCCTTGTGTGTTTTCGTGGCCTCTCAGGGCAGGATGCCAAGGTGAGTGAGCACATCCTGATCCGGAAAGCCGTCGGCAACCATGCCGTTGGCCTGCTGGTAGCGGGCCAGCGCCTTGCGTGTCCCTGGACCAAGCAGACCGTCCACGTCGCCCGCGTCATGTCCCAATTGATTGAGGGTTTCCTGTAGCTTGCTGACCTGCTCACGGTTCAGGCGTGGTGCTGGCACGGGTGCCTGGTGCAGGGCGCCGCCACCGGCGATACGGTCGGCCAGTCGGCCCACCGCAATCGCGTAGGATTCGGAACGATTCCAGCCCATGATCACGCGAAAGTTTCCGTAGGCGAGAAAGGCAGGGCCGTTGTGCCCCGAGGGCACGATGACCGCAGCCTCAAGGTCGGCTACTGGCAAGGCGGCGCCGCCCGGCAAGGTGATACCCAGACGCGCCCATTCGCTCAGCGGCCGCTGGTTGGCAAAGCCGGTGAGCTGGAAGTCGAACTCCTCAGGCAGGGAGACCTCGCGCCCCCAGCGCTCTTCGCGCTGCCAGCCGAGCCCGCGCAGGAAGTTGGCGGCGGAGGCTAGCGCATCGCGCTCACTTTCCCACAGATTGCGGCGGCCATCGCCGTCGTCATCAAGGGCGTACTGGAGAAAGATCGCGGGCATGAACTGGGTCTGTCCCATGGCGCCGGCCCAGGACCCCTTCATGATGTCCCGTTCCACATCGCCGGCTTGCAGGATACGCAGTGCATTGAACAGCTCTCCCTTGAAGTACTCTCCCCGCCGTCCTTCGCAGGCGAGGGTGGCGAGGGCATCCAGAGTGGGAATGTAACCCAGATAGCCGCCGTAGTTGGTTTCCAGCCCCCAGAACGCCACCAGATAGTGGCCGGGGATACCGTACTCGCGTGTCAGCCGTTGCAGCAGCGGCTGCAGTGCCTGGTACTTCTTGCGCCCGGTTTCAATGCGTGTGTCACTGACTCGCCGGGTGTAGTAATCGGCAAAGCTGCTGGTGAATTCCGGTTGGCTGCGATCAAGCTCAATGACTTTGGGGTTGAGCTGGATGTCCTTGAGATACTGGCTGATGGTCTGGGCGGGAATGTCCTGCTGGTTGGCCTCGGCACGCAGTTCGCCAAGGCAGAGTTGGAAGTCTTCTTCGCTGAGCTCAATCTCGGTGCTTTGGGTGTTGGCAAAGACGAGAGGGGAAAGCAGCAGAAAGGAGACTGCAGTAAAAGATTTCAGCAGGTTATTCATGACAGTTAAGGTCGCTCCATGACGTGGCGTCAACAGGAAAATGCCGTTGCCAAGCATACCGCTACCTGGCCCCGCCATCAGCAGCCTGGAAGTAAAATTTATCGCTTTCGCTGCTGGCAGCCCGGCGCAGTTTGCTCCACGGCAGCGAGCGGTAAGCTCCTGTTTCATCAGATAGGACTCAGAGAGCACGGTGAAAACCGGTTTTCCTGGTAGGCTCAGTGTCCTGAGGGCTGCCCCGGTTTTTCTGCAAGACGAACCGTTAGCACGAGGCAGGGTTGCATGGCAGTATCGGAGAAATACACTGCAAATGCTGACAAGGAGTGCAGGTGAAACGTCAATATGCCGTGATTGGTCTGGGCAGCTTTGGGTCTACTATCGCGCTGGAACTCACACGCCTTGGCCATGATGTACTTGGCTTGGATATCGATCCTGAACGCGTGGACTATTATGCCGACCAGCTTGCCCAGACGCTGATTGCTGATGGCACCAGTGACAAGGTCGTCAAGGATCTGGATCTGGTCCATTACGACGCGGTGGTGGTTGCCATTGGTGAAAATCTGGAATGCAGCATTCTTTCCACGCTGGCCCTGAAGAGTGCCGAGGCAAAACAGGTCTGGGTGAAGGCCATCAGTGAGCCGCACCATCGCATCTTGTCCCGGTTGGGTGCTGACCGGATTATTCATCCTGAGCATGAGATGGGGGTGCGGGTGGCGCAGTCCATTGTGCATCCGGAAATGCTCGACTACATACCACTGGGTAATGACTGGCTGGTAGTGGAAGTCAAAGTGGATGAGCGCTTTGCGGATCAGCCGGTGAGCGCGTTGCCGTTGGCCTCTTTTAATTTGCGGCTGGTGCTGGTCAAGCGTGGTGTCGACGTCTGGCAGCCTCCTTTTGACGAGGTCACCCTGCAGGCCCGGGACCAGATGGTGTTGCTCGGCACGTTGCAAGACCTGCTGCGGTTTGCCCGCGAAAAATGAGAACCTGGCTGCGCCGCCGTTTTCCGGTACGTCCGCCGTCGGTGATCAAGGCTCGCCTCTCGCCCCCTCTTGCCTTGCTGGGCAGTTTCCTGGGGCTGATTGTTATCGGTACCTTGTTGCTCAAGATGCCGGTCTCTACCCATGTCCCCATTGACTGGTTACAGGCGTTGTTTACGGCCACTTCTGCGGTAACGGTTACCGGCCTGTCGGTCGTGGACACCGGCAGTCACTTCACTTTGACTGGCCAGTGGATTCTGTTGCTGCTGATTGAGGCTGGGGGGATTGGCATCATGACGTTTGCAGCAGCAACCTTGCTGGCTATTGGTCACCGGCTCGGGCTGGGCGAACAGCAGCTGATCCGAGACAGCATGAATTACACCCGATTCAGTGATCTGGGATGGTTGATCCGCCGTATTGTGGTCATGGTGGTGGTTGTCCAGGCGCTGGGGGCCGGGTTGTTGATGCTGATCTGGGTGCCCGCACTGGGGTGGGGGCAAGGAGCGTTTCACAGCCTGTTCTATGCAGTGTCGTCATTCAACAACGCAGGTTTTGCCCTGAGTGCGGACAGCTTGACCGGGTGGGGGGGCCACTGGGGGGTGGTGGCGATCATTACCCTGTTGGTCATCGTGGGAGGGCTGGGTTTTACGGTGCTGGCCGATCTCGGCAAGCAGCGTCGCTGGTCTCAGCTTACCCTGCACAGCAAGATGATGCTTGTCGGTACTGGCGGGCTGTTGTTGTTCAGTCTGGTGTTTTTTCTGCTGGCGGAATGGAATAACCCGGCGACATTGGCCGGGCTGCCCTGGTATGAACGCTTGCCGGTGGCCTGGTTTCAGGCAGTGACACCGCGTACCGCGGGCTTCAATGTGGTGGATGTGGCAAGCCTGACCTTGCCGGTGACGGTGTTGTATCTGTTGTTGATGTTTATCGGTGCAGGAACCAATTCCACTGGCAGCGGTATCAAGGTGACCACCTTTATGGTGTTGGTGCTGGCGACCCGGGCTTTCCTGCGTGGGCGTCCTTTGCCTAGTCTGTTCGGGCGCCAGATTTCTGCCCAGTTGGTCTACAAGGCGTTAGCCGTGGCACTGATTGCCAGTGTGCTGGTGTTTGTCGCGCTCATGGCGTTAACCTTCACGGACGGCCGTCTTGGACTGGAAAACCTGCTTTTCGAGGTGGTGTCGGCGTTTGGCACAGTGGGGTTGTCTCGCGGTATCACTACAGAGCTGTCGACGCCGGGGCAGCTCATTATCATGCTCACCATGTTTCTCGGCAGGGTGGGGCCGCTGACCCTGGCGTTTCTGCTTACCCGTCCTCACCAGCCGGTGGTGCGCTACCCCGAGGGGGAAGTGCATATTGGCTAGGGAACCTCTGAATAACTCCTTGCGTGCCAGTCTTTCAGGCTGGTTCGTCCCCTCGGCCAAGGTAAAGAGGGGCGCGATTTTGAAGGTGTATGTCCATCCATCGGCTCTTCACCTTCGAGAGAAGCGCAACAACGAGTGCGGGCCAGCCTGGAAGACCCGAAGGGCGCGGCCTGAAGCGCACATCGGCTGCGCTTTGTCGCTAGGAAAGGGAGCCACCCTGCCCGTTGCGACAAAACACAACAGCTGCACGCTTCAGGACACGCTAAGCATGCAAGGAGTTATTCAGAGGTTCCCTTGCTACTGCACCCATTCGCGTTTGACCCGGATAGCGGTACTGCGTGCCTTGACGTGATGCTGCCGTGCCTCGCAATGGGCGCGCGTCAGGGCGGCGCCAAACAACAGGATCATTGAGGAGTAGTAAACCCACATCAACAGTACCACCAATGAGCCTGCAGCCCCGTAGGTGGAGGCGGTGGCGGTGTGTGCCAGATACAACCCGATCAGGGCGCGACCTACGGAGAAAAGCACCGCGGTGATCAGGGCCGCTGGCATCACATCCCGCCAGCCCAGTACCACATCGGGGAGCACCCGGAACATGGTGCCGAACAGCAAGGCGATGACACCAAGAGATACCAGCATTTCCAGGGCCACCGCGAGGCCACCGTGAAAAGGCAGCCAGTGCTCGGCATAGACCAGCAGGGATTGCACAACCACATTCAGCAATAGCGACACCAGCAGCACGAACCCCAATGACACCACCACGGTCAGTGACAGCAGCCGGCTTTTGATCAGCGCGATGATGGTATTGCGTGAAGGTTTGGGCATGACCTCCCAGATGGAGTTCATGGAACGCTGCATTTGCGCAAACACGGTGGTGGCCCCCACTACCATCACAAGCAGGCTGAGCAACCCTGCCAGCATGCCCTGGCGGGGTGTCTGGGTATTGGCGATGGCGTTGCGGACTTCTGCAGTGGCGGCGGGGCCGATGGTGCTTTCCAGCTGGGACAGGATTTCTGTCATGGCCGCGTCGCTGGTCATTACCAGTGAAATGACTTTGACGGCAAGGATAATGACCGGGGCAATGGAGAACAGGGTGAAAAACGCCAGTGACCCGGCGTAACTGCCGGCATTGCCCTCCAGCCACAGGGTGGCGCTGCGTTTGAGAATGCCGAACCAGTAGAGAAGAGTGTCTTTCATCGAGCCACCGTCGTCCATGAACCTTGGGCAGTGTAGCGGGGGGGAGAGACGGCTGCCAAGATTTCACCGTAGGAGCCGGTTATTCGCTCCGCTCACCCTTCGGGCCGCCCTGCGGGCGTTCCTTCGCTACGCTCGGTGGCGGCGCGATAAAAAGCGTTAGAAGAATATGTCTCCACAGAGGACACAGAGTTCGCCGAGGGAAAATGGGTTTTCTCTGTGTGCGGTGTGGCTAAAGTGTTTTTGATCCTGGGTAGGTTTCGCGCCGCCAGCGACGCTCCTACGGCAAGGTGTGTAAGGCCGAAGGAGCGTGGGGGTTTTAGTGCAGCTTGAGTCGCGGGCGTACCAGTTTGTTGAAGCGACCGGCGATCAGCAACATGATGGTGCGTGGCCAGCCGTAGAGCGCGGCTTGATGCATCCGGTACAGGCTGATGTACATCATCCGGGCCAGCCAGCCTTCCACAAAGAAGTTACCGCCTTTCAGGTTGCCCATCAGCATGCCCACCGAGCTGTAGTTGGACAGGGAGACCAGCGAGCCGTGATCCTTGTATTCGAACGGTCGGGGCTCGCGGTGCATCAGTAATTGCTGAAGGCTGCGCGCCACGTGTTGGGCCATTTGCTGGGCGGATTGGGCTCGCGGGGGGATCGGTCGCTCTGCCCCTTCCGGAATCAGGAAGGCCGCGTCGCCAATGATGAAGATGTTCTTGTGGCCCTTGGCTTGCAGTGTCGGCTCCACTTCCACCTGGTTGATACGATTGGTGGTCAGGCCCTCAATCTGTCCCAGCCATTGCGGGCACTTCACGCCAGCCGCCCAGACCAGCAAGTCGGCCTTGATGGGGTCGCCATCTTTGGGCACGAACGCCTCTTCCGTGGCTTCGGACACCATGACGCCGGTGCGCACTTTCACCCCCAGCGCTTCCAGCCGTTCAGTGGCGGTGGCTGAGACCCGTTCACTGAGGACCGGCAGGATGCGTGGGGCGGCTTCAATGATGTCGACCTGCAGGTGCTTGCGGTCCAGCTTCTCGTGACCGTAGAAGTTGAGCATGGACACGGCATGGTGCAGCTCGGCGGCCAGTTCCACGCCGGTGGCGCCGCCACCGACAATGGCAACCGACACCGGCTTGCCTTCGTAGTTGGCGTGCAGGCAGGCGTTCAGGAAGCGCTCGCGAAAGCGCTCGGCCTGGGCGCGGCTGTCCATGAACAGGCAGTTGTCCCGTACCCCGGGGGTGCCAAAGTCGTTGCTCTGGCTACCGGTGGCCAGCACCAGGTAGTCGTAGTCGAGAGTCCGCTCGGGCAGCACTTCCTTGCCGTGTTCATCAAACAGCGGCGCCAGGGTCAGCTGCTGACCGGCGGTATCCACCTGGGTCAGGGTGCCAGGTTCGAAGCGGTAATGATTAAGCTGGGCGTGGGCGCGGTAGTCCACCGCATCCAGGTCCGCGTCAATGGCGCCAGTGGCGACTTCATGGAAGCGCGGTTTCCAGACATGGATGCTGGAGGAATCCACCAGGGTGACGTCCGCTGTGCCGTTGTGGCCGAGCTTGCGGCCCAGTTTGGTGACCAGAGGCAGGCCGCCGGCACCGCCGCCAACGACAACAATTTTGGGTTTGCTCATTGAAGCTCCTGTCGGGCTCTCCGGTTAGCGTGGAGCAGCCAGTCAAATTCATGTGTTGTTTCTGAATTATTCTTCAAAGGCAGGCCCTTGTGGGGCGGCCGGCGCAGACCTTTCCTGTGCCGGAAATGCAAAGTCTGAGCCAGCGTGGTGCTTCGGTCCAGACCGGAAAATTCCCTATCTTCCCGTGCACACGGGTCTGTGTGCCGGGCGATAATGAAAAAGCCCGCCGGTGGCGGGCTTTTTCAGCGATTCACACCACTCAGGCCTTGGGGCCAGCGGCGCGGATCTCGTCGGACACATCCGCATACTTGTCGGCAAAGTTCTTTTCGAACTGCTCGGCCAGGTCGCGGGCGCGTGCTTCGTAGTTTTCCGGGTTGGCCCAGGTGTTCTTGGGCTGCAGCAGGTTGCTGTCGACGCCGGGGACGACTTTGGGGACGTCCAGGTTGATGATGTCCAGGTGCTCGGTTTCGGCATTGTCCAGCTCGCCGGACAGGATGGCGTTGACCACACCACGGGTGGTGGGGATGCTGAAACGCTCGCCTTCACCGTAGGGGCCGCCGGTCCAGCCGGTGTTCACCAGGTAGACGGTAGAGCCGAATTCTTCCATGCGCTTGATCAGCAGCTCGGCGTATTCGCCGGCACGACGGGGGAAGAACGGTGCGCCGAAGCAGGTAGAGAAGGTGCTCTTGATGCCGCCACCAGAGCCCATTTCCGTGGAGCCCACCAGTGCGGTGTAGCCACTCAGGAAGTGGTAGGCCGCGGCTTCCTTGGACAGCTTGGAGACAGGCGGCAGTACGCCGGTCAGGTCGCAGGTCAGGAAGATGATGTGCTTGGGCTCACCGGCACGGTTTTCATCGACTTTCTTGTCGATGTTTTCCAGCGGGTAGGCCGCACGGGTGTTCTGGGTCAGGGAGACGTCTGCATAGTCGGCAGTGCGGGTTTCGTCATTGATGATGACGTTTTCCAGTACCGCGCCGAACTTGATGGCATCCCAGATAACCGGCTCGTTCTTCTGGCTCAGGTCGATACACTTGGCGTAGCAACCCCCTTCGATGTTGAAGACCACATCCTTGCCCCAGCCGTGCTCATCGTCGCCGATCAGATAACGGGCCGGGTCGGCGGACAGGGTGGTTTTACCGGTGCCGGACAGGCCGAAGAACAGAGCCACGTCGCCGTCTTCGCCGACGTTGGCAGAGCAGTGCATCGGCAGTACGTCTTTTTCCGGCAGCAGGAAGTTCTGCACGGAGAACATGGCTTTCTTCATTTCACCGGCGTAACGCATGCCGGCGATCAGGATCTTGCGCTGGGCGAAGTTGAGGATCACGCAGCCATCGGAATTGGTGCCATCACGCTCTGGCTCACACTGGAACTGCGGGGCGTGCAGGATCTGCCATTCTTCCTTGCTGCGCGGATTGTACTTCTCCGGGCGGATGAACATGGTATTGGCGAACAGATTGTGCCACGCGGTTTGCGCAGTCACTTTTACGGCCAGGTAATGATCCGCGTCGGCACCCACGTGCAGGTGGGAAACAAAGGTGTCGGTTTCCGCGGTGGCGGCGGCGACACGGTCCCACAGGGCGTCGAACTTGTCAGCGGGGAACGGGCGGTTAATTGCGCCCCAGTGGATGTGCTCGCTGGTGCTGGGCTCATCGACAATGTAACGGTCCATCGGGGAACGACCTGTGCGGTGGCCGGTTTCCACTACCAGGGCGCCGGTATCGGACAGGCGGCCTTCGTTACGCTGGACAGCCAGCTCTACCAGCTGGGCCGGGCTGAGGTCGTTATAAACAATCGGGTCGGTCATGGTCATTCCTGGGCTCGTAGCCGTGGTGGGCGAGATGTGCCACACCGGGTTCGCATTGCGGGTAACAGTGCCGGTCTCGTGCCCATGACTGCCACCGGGCAAGACCAAAAGGGACTGATGGGACCCCACCAGTCAGCACAGGCGCGCGATTATGCCAGAAAAGAGAATTAGAGGCGATTCCCCTTCGGACTGATGAGTCACGCGCTAAAGGCAGTGAATAGTTAATAATTAACAGTGAATAGTGCGCGGTTTTGGGCCGTCAGGCCCTGAAATGCCGGAGGCCGCGCCGATGAGTGGGCGCGGCCTCCGGAGGCTGGGAACCCCTGGACGAGGTTCGTGTCGCTTTTCACTGTTCATTATTAACTGTTAACTGCTTTCCCGGATCATCTCCGCCAGATCCACTGCATCGAAGGTTTCCTGGTGGCGGCAGAAGTCGCAAGTGAGGGTGACCTCGCCGTCTTCGTCCAGCAGGGTCTGCAGTTCCTGGTTGCCGAGGGACAGCAGGGCGTTACGGTTGCGTTCGCGGGTGCAGGTGCAGCCGAATTGCAGGGCCTGAGCGTCCGGGAGCTGGGGCGGCGTGTCGTGGAACAGGCGATGGAGGATGGTCTGGTCGTCCAGATTGAGCAGTTCTTCCAGCGTCAGGGTGGTGGCCAGGGCCTCAAGGTGCTCCCACATCTGGGCGTTGGCATCGGTGCCGGCAAGCTGGTTGGGCAGGCGCTGCAGCAATAGTCCGGCGGCGCGATTGTTCCCGCTGGCCAGCCACAGCCGGGTGGGCAGCTGCTCGGATTGCTGGAAGTACGCTTCCAGGCACTGGGCCAGGGTGTCGCCGGTGAGCGGGACGATGCCCTGATATTGCTGGCCTTGCTCGGGAATGATGGTGATCACCATGTTGCCGTCGCCGATCAGGGTACGGACATCGCCCTGGCTCCAGTCCTGACCATCACTGTGGCGGGCCACCGCACGCAGCTCGCCCTCATTGGTGCATTCGGCCAGCAGCAGGGATACCGGGCCATGGCCCTGGGCCTGCAGGGCAAGGCGCCCCTTGAACTTGAGGGTGCTGGCCAGCAGGGCCACGGCGGCCACGGCTTCACCGATCAGCCCTTGCACGGGCAGTGGGTAGTTGTGCCCTTCAATAATCCGGCTGACGCTGCTTTCTACCTGTACCAGTTCTCCGCGGATGTCGGAGTCAGGGAAAAGAAAGCGCTGCTTGTGGTCTTGCATGTTGCTGTCCTGAGTCGGGTTTTCACGGGGGAGGCCGCCGCGAAAAGGTTATTCCAGATTGTCTCGTCGGAAGCGCTGGATATCCCGGCGCTCCTTCTTGCTGGGTTTATGGTCGGGGGCGGCTGCGGCTGCCCGGGCCAGTTTGCGCTGTTCGCTGTTCATTTCCCGTTTGGCCACACTCTCCGAGGTTTCCTCGTAGAGGGTCTGGGCCACTTTGGCCGGGCCGCGCTTGCTGCTCAGGTCGCGAACGATGACCTCAAAATGTTCAGTGCCCTTGGTAATGGTAACGGTCTGACCGGGCTGCACCGCCTTACTGGGCTTGGTGCGGCTGCCGTCGATATGAACCTTGCCGCCCTCAATGGCGGTTTTGGCCAGGGTGCGGGTCTTGAAGAAGCGGGCGGCCCACAGCCAGGAATCAATGCGTACGCTTTCCATCCGTCTCTCTGTCAGGCCGGTGTATTCAGGGAAGTACCGACGCAAAGTCATCAATGGCCACAAACGGGTCGGTGTGCTCGCGCCGTGGCAGGCTGGAATCCGGGTGCAAGATGCTGACCGGTTGCCCGATACCGTATAGCTGAGCGCTGTGCAGCACTGGCAGGGAGTCATCCACCAGCAGCGCTTTGGCCGGATCGAACGGCAAGTGTCGCTGCAAATGCTGCCAGAACGACTGGGCTTCCTTGGGGTGGCCATAGTCGTGGCTGGATACCAGTTCATGGAAATAACGATCGATGCCGGTCTGTTCCAGCTTCACGTCCAGGGCGTCGCGGTGGGCATTGGTCACCATGACGATCTGCTTGCCGGACTCCTGCAACCGCTGCAGAAAGGTTTCTGCTCCGGGTCGCACCGAGATGCGGTCACGGGCCTCTCTTTTCAAGCGGGCGATTTCCAGCCCGAGCTCAGCGGTCCAGAAATCCAGACAGTACCAGTTGAGGGTGCCCTGATGGCTGGCGATCCAGTCGTGGATGATGCGGTCAGCCTCGGCCTGCGCCAGGCCAAGCTGGCGGGCGTAACAATGGGGTACGTGGCGCTGCCAGAACCAGTTGTCGAACTGGAGATCCAGCAGGGTACCGTCCATATCCAGTAACACAGTGTCGACAGAATGCCAGTCAATCATGAATTTCCTGCGGGTTCGGGTTAGTCTTGCCGTCCGGAAGGTGTCGTCGTTCTGAGGTAATTATGGATGAGAAACCGGAGATTCTCGACACCCGGCTGGTGGCCAAGAGTCGTCTGTTCGGGATTGAGGAGCTGCATTTGCGCTTCCGCAACGGGGTGGAGCGGACCTATGAACGGTTGCGCACGCCGCCAATCGCGGCGGTAATGATGGTCCCGTTGCTGGATGACGAGACGGTGGTACTGATCCGTGAATACGGTGCCGGCACCGAAAGTTATGAGTTGACCTTGCCCAAGGGGGCTTACGAGCATGGTGAAGACTGGCGTGATGCGGCTAACCGGGAATTAAAGGAAGAGGCCGGTTACGGCGCCCGCAAACTTACCCTGATGAAAGAGCTGACCCTGTCGCCGGGATACATGGGGCACCGTATCAAGGTGGTGCTGGCCGAGGATCTGTACGCGGAATCCCTGCCTGGCGACGAGCCTGAGGAATTGGAAGTGGTGCCCTGGAAGCTCACTGAACTGGACCGACTGATCGAGCGGGATGATGTGACCGAGGCGCGTGTGATCGCAGCGTTGCTGATGACAAAGCGGTTGTTGGAGAAGAGATAGCTGTGAGCGTTGAGCTACAAGCTACAAGCTACAAGCTACAAGCTACAAGCGGCAACGCGGGGATGAGCCCGGCACGGACTGAAAACTATTGGCTCCGCGCTGCAGCTTGAAGCTTGCCGCTCAGACATGAACTTGAACAAAGGAAAACCAGAAAATGACCGACTTTAATGCCCTGCTGAACCCCCTTGCCGATATCGCCCGTGAGGCGGGACAAGCCATCCTTGAAGTGTACGAGCGGGATGACCTGGGCGTGGAAACCAAGGATGACAAGTCCCCGATTACCGAAGCCGACAAGGCCGCCCATGAAATTATTGAGGCACGCCTGAAAGCGCTGACGCCGGATATCCCTGTGTACTCAGAGGAATCGGGTGATATCGCTTATGGCGAGCGTAAGGACTGGCCACAGTTCTGGCTGGTGGATCCGCTCGATGGCACCAAGGAGTTCATCAAACGCAATGGCGAGTTCACGGTGAATATTGCGCTGGTTCGCGCCGACACTCCGGTGCTGGGAGTGGTGCATGTGCCGGTGACTGGCGTGACCTACCTGGGTGGTGAAGGCGTGGGCGCCTTCAAGGAAGACGCCGGTGAGCGTAAAACGATTGCCTGTCGTGCCCGCACTACGCCGGTGGTCATGGTGGCCAGCCGCAGCCATGGCGGTGAAGCGGTGGAAAAACTGGAAGCCTTCATTCGAGAAGAAGTGGGTGAGGTGGAGCGTGCCTCCATGGGCTCATCGCTGAAACTGTGCCTGGTGGCCGAGGGGAGCGCAGACATCTACCCGCGACTGGCGCCGACCAGTGAATGGGATACCGCCGCGGCCCATGCGGTGGTGACGGCCGCTGGCGGTGTGGTGGTGAATACCGCATTCGAACCGCTGCAGTACAACAAGGAAGATATTCTCAACCCGTTCTTCCTGGTGCTGGGCCAGAGCGTAGAAGAATGGCGCTTTATTGCCCCTGCGATTGACGGTTAAGTGTGCATCACAGAGGTCACTGAAAGCACAGGGAAGAGCCCTTCGTGTTTTTCTTTTTTCGGTGAACTCTGTGGTCTCTGTGGATAGCAGTGTTATCTGCCCTGAATATGGAGCAAGCCATGAGTGAAAAGCGTGAGCTGCGATTTGTCAGCGCGGGTCAGTCCTGTCGCGGGGATCTTTATCTCCCTTCCGGGAAGGGGCCCTTCCTGACGGTGGTCATGGGGCACGGGTTTGGCCTGACCAAGGCCTGTGGTCTGGATCCGTTTCGGGATGCTTTCGTTGAAGCCGGCTACGCGGTGTTCCTGTTTGATTACCGTCATTTCGGTGAAAGCGAGGGCGTGCCTCGGCAGGTACTGATGCCAAACCGGGAGGTAGCAGATTGGCAAGCCGCGCTGGCCTGTGTGCGCAAGCAGTCGGAGGTGGATAACCAGCGCATTGTGCTCTGGGGGACCTCCTTCGGTGGCGGACTGGTGACGGCTGTGGCGGGGCGAGAGCCGGTCGCAGGCATTATTGCTCAGTGCCCGATGATGGATGGGCTGGCGTCCGTACTGGAAGTGATTCGCTATGCCGGTATTGGTCAGGCGTTGAAGCTGACTGGGGCGGGGCTGCTGGATGTTGCTCGTAGCGCGGTAGGGATGGAGCCGCACCTGATTCCCTCAGCAGGCAAACCGGGGGAGCTGGCGGCCATGAGCAGCCATGATGCCTGGGAAGGGTATACCGCCCTGATGCCCGGCGAGGTGCCTAACGAGGTGGCTGCGCGCATTGCGTTGGTACTGCCGTTGTTCCGTCCGGTTATGCAGGCCAGCAAGGTGACCTGCCCGGCACTGGTGTTGATCTGTGAGAAAGATACCGTAGCCCCGGCTTCGTCAGCAGAAAAGGCCGTGTTGGCTATGGCGCAACCCACGGTAAAACGTTATCCGGTGGGTCACTTTGATGTTTATCAAGGAGACGCGCGCGCTGTTAGCCTGAATGATCAGTTGGCGTTTCTGGCAGGCTTGGCCGGCGAGGGTTAGCCCGCAAGCAGGGACAGAAAGCTGCCGGTCAGATTGTCAGAGGCGACTACCGCGCTGGTGGCAATCATGCTCAGGTTGATGCAGGGCATGATCAGGCCGATGGCAATCAGGTTGACGGCGGCGGGCTGGCGGATGCGGCCAAACCACAACAGCACAGACAGCAGCACAGAAAAGGTCAGCGGGAGGGTGAGCCAGGGGTGCTCGGTGGTCACCGTCCAGAGAGTGGCAAGCTCCATAATTCAGTTCCCTTCTTTATTCTTTTTTTCATGGTTATCAGGACTCTCCCCCAGAGAGTCCTGGGCAGTATGCAGGAGCTTTTTGTGGCGCCAGTGTGCCGTTGATCACAATTCCATGATGGCGTCCTGACATTGGATCGAGCGTGCCAGCTTTTCTATGAAAAAACGGGAATAAGGATTACGAAAAAAACTGAAAAGGGTGGCCTTTAAAAGTTCTTTTCAGCTTTGAGGGAGGCTTGCGAGGACTGTACTGGTCGGACGTCAGACGTCGGAAGTCTGACGCTCTAACCAAACCCGCCTGGGTACGGAACACCGACCTTCTAATGCAGGTGTGGTGTTGTAGCAGGTCAATTGAGTAAGGTGGTTCGCGAGTTTGGGGTGACAGGTTTTGGCCTTTCGCGTCAGACGTCCGACTTCAGACGTCTGTCCCATCTGTTTTCCCGCTAATCCGCGATGAACCCTAAAAAGGTAGCGTCAGCTGTTCTGTCAGCATGTTGCCGGCCATGATCGCCAGCGGCCCCAGTAACGCCAGTTGAAGGGAAGGTAGTAGCAAGGCCATGAGCAGAAAGTTCTCGGTGCGGCGGGGGAAGCGGCCGAACCAGATCGCCGTGCTGGTTAACAGGGAAAAAATGAGGGGCGCAAGCAGCCAAGGGTGAAGGGTGGCGGTACTCCACCAGTCATTCAGTAGCATCGGAATTGTTCCTGTCTGGACGTTGGTGAGCCCCCCCGGCCACAACGCAGCAGGGAATGTAACGGCATTGTTAACGAGGCAAAAATGCATCCTTGCTATGAGGGCAACAGGCATTGCCTTTCACCTACCAGGAATGGAGATATCCCATGAGAGGGTTGTTGGCAGGGTTGTTGTTCTGTCTCGCCGCTGCCGTGCAGGCGGCAGATTTCAACTATTCTCTTGAGCAGTTTGCGCTGATATCCGGTTATGAAGGGTGTGTGCGTCAACTTGGCAGTGGCATGAGTGCGGGGCAACGAGATGCTCTCACCGATACCTTGCTCCGTGGCAAGGGGATCAGCTACCAGCCGCGTCGGGTCGCTAACGACCGGCGGTTATGGGCCTACCCGGAGTATGCCAACCAGCGTCGCTTGCTCGGCTACATGACCGAAGCCTACCGGCAGGAGTGCCTGGAGCAGAATCAGGGCCGCTATTGAGTCTTGTCCGACAACCGGGTGGCCTGATCTGACCACCCGGAAAGCCTTTCAAAGCCCAGTAAATCTGCCGCTTACACCTGTCCACGGTCCGCAGCGGCACGGAAACCGGGCTCCACAGCCAATCGACTGTCCCGTTCGGGGCTTTTACCTACTGCCGGGTAGGGCTATTCTGGGCTCCTGTTAATTGTGACATTGATCAATGTCAATGTTTGCGCGGCTGAGACCAGGCAGCCTGTTGCCAGAGGTAAACGATATGTCCAACAACCATTTTGATGTCCTGATTATTGGTGCCGGCCTTTCCGGCATTGGCGCAGCGTGCCACCTGACCCGCAAGTGCCCGAATCATACCTATGCCATTATCGAGCGCCGTGAGCGCATTGGTGGCACTTGGGATCTGTTCAAGTATCCCGGTATCCGGTCAGACTCCGATATGTTCACTCTCGGCTACAGCTTCCGTCCCTGGACCGAATCCAAGGTGCTTGCCGACGGCGCATCCATTCGTAATTACGTGGAAGACACGGCAAAAGAATACGGCGTAACCCGTCATATTCGTTTCGGACGCAAGGTCGTGACCGCCAACTGGTCCAGTGCTGACAAACGCTGGACGGTGGAAACCACTCATGAAGACAGCGGTGAAACCGAAACCTTTACGGCCAACTTCCTGTTCTCCTGCACCGGTTACTACAACTACGATCAGGGCTTCCGTCCGGACTTCCCGGGGGAAGACAGTTTCAAGGGGCAGATCATTCATCCGCAGCATTGGCCCGAGGATCTGCAATGTCAGGGCAAGAAGGTCGTGGTAATCGGTTCTGGTGCCACCGCGGTCACCCTTGTGCCGGCCATGGCCAAGCTTGGGGCGAAAGTCACCATGCTGCAGCGCTCGCCAACCTATGTGGCCACCGTGCCAGAGCTGGATCCCATTTCTGCCGGGCTGCGCCGTTTCCTGCCGGAGATGGCGGTGTATCGTTTAGCGCGTGCGCGCAATATTGGCCTTCAGCGGATGATATTCAAGCTGGCCAAGCAGCGCCCGAAGCTGGTGCGCCGTGCTCTGCTGGCGGCCGCCCGTCGTCAACTGGGTGATGATTTTGATATGACCCACTTCCGTCCCAGCTATAACCCGTGGGATGAGCGCCTGTGTGCAGTGCCCAATGGCGATTTGTTCAAGAGCCTGCGCAAGGGTGAGTCGGAAGTGGTCACCGACCATATCGACACCTTCACCGAGAAAGGCATCCTGCTGAAGTCCGGCAAAGAGCTGGAGGCGGACATTATCGTCACGGCCACGGGCCTGAACATCCAGATGCTGGGTGGCGTTCAAGGCACCGTTGATGGCAAGCCGGTCAACCCGCAGGACACCATGGTCTATAAAGGGGCGATGTTGAAGGATGTGCCGAACATGGCGCTGATCTTCGGGTATACCAACTCCTCCTGGACTCTGAAGGCGGATCTGGTGTGCGAATATGTCTGTCGTCTGCTCAACCACATGGACAAGACCGGAATCCAGGTGGCCACCCCGCGTGACAACGAGGGCTGTGAGACGGATAACAACTTCCTGGAAATGCAGTCAGGTTACATTCAGCGCGCCACCAACGAACTGCCACGCCAGGGCTCCCGCCAGCCGTGGCAGGTGGTGCAGAACTACTTCTACGATCTGCCACGCTTGAAAGCTGGCGCCATCGAAGACGGGGTGCTGGAGTTCTCTGACCGTAAACCGGCCAGGAAAAAAGGATTGGTGGCCTCCCTGCTGGGAGCCTGATCACCGATTCGGCAAGATCAAAAGGCCGCCTTGGGAGCAGGGTGGCCTTTTTTGGGTCCATCGCGGATTAACGGGAATCGTCTACAGAAAACCCCCTTGCCGTAGGAGCGTCGCTGGCGGCGCGATAACCCACGTCGTTAAAGACTGATTTACCACAGGGAGGACAGGGCCCACAGAGGAAAACCGTCTTCCTCAGTGAACCCTGTGCCTTCTGTGATGAAAACGCTTTTGATCCAGGCCAGGAATCGCGCCGCGAGCGACGCTCCTACGGCAAACTGGGGGCGACAATTGGCCTATTCCCTCAAATCCGCGATGAACCTTTTATGTTCATCGCACTGTTGGAGTTCAGGATAGAGGCTGGTATCTCGCTCAACTCGTTATGAGTTGCCCTCAAGTTGGCGGCTTTTGATTGCCAAATCCCCTCACCATTGGTAATTTCGCGCCACCTTTTCGGTGCCCGCCCTGAACACAGGATGGGGTAAACGGGAAGTCGGTGATGCCATCTGGTGGAATCCGACGCTGCCCCCGCAACGGTGATTGAGTCAACGACAGTCGAAGTGCCACTGTGCGTTATGCATGGGAAGGCGATTGTTGAGAGGTGTCCCCTCGCTCATCAGCCCGGAGACCGGCCGAATTGGAACCAGGCGTTGCGGCGGGCGATGGCGGGGAATCGTGGCGTGTCTATCGCCAACCCCATGTTGTGTCTGCCGCGGCTGAATTCAGGCCGTGCGGGTGGGCACGGCAGAGGGGATCACTTCCATGACGTTTCGCTTTCTGGCTGCCGGTGCAGCTGTTTCCTTTTCCCTGTTGCCGTTGGCAGCACACTCTCAATCCTCGGATAGTCCGACCCAGGTTGCCATGCTGGATCCGGTGGTGGTCACGCCCACGCTCGCCAGCCGAACGGCCGACGCGTCGTTGTCTTCGGTGACCGTGGTCGATGAAAAGACGCTACGCGAGCAGCAGCCCACAGACATGGCTGACCTGCTGCGCGGACAGCCTGGCGTGGATACCACGAGCAATGGTTCCTTTGGCAAGAATGCCAGCGTATTCATTCGCGGAACCTCCAGTGATGCCACGTTGTTGCTGGTAGATGGGGTGCGTCTGCGTTCGGCGACCGCCGGGAGCCCGGCCTGGCAGTACCTGCCACCGCAAATGATGCAGCGGGTAGAAATTGTGCGCGGGCCGCGGGGGAGTCTCTACGGTGCGGATGCCGTGGGCGGTGTGGTGCAGATTTTTACCCGCGATGAAGGCACTTGGCTGAACATGGGCGGAGGCAGTTTCGACAGCTGGAATCTGGGGGCCGGCAGTTCTATCCGTCATGGCGGCACCACGGCCACCGTAGGCGCAAATTACTTTGATACCGATGGCACCGAGCTGCGGGAAAACAGTGACGACCGTGGTTATGACAATGCCTCCGGACTGCTCAAGCTCAGCCACCAGTTTGGCGACAAGGGTAGCGTAGGGGTGTTCGGTTTCCGTACCGAAGGCAATACCGAATACGAAGGCAGTACTCCGGAAGACCTGCGCGATATCGATTACATGCTGCAGGTGGCCGGGGTGAAAGGGGATCTGTGGCTGACCGACAGTTGGCAGGTCAAGGCCCTGATCAGCGAAGCGAAAGATGAAAGCGAAGATTTCGACGACGGTCTGAGCAATGGCATCTTCGATACCCGCACCCGTACCGCCAACCTGCAGACCGTTTTTGTGGCAGGTGATCACCAGTTCATTGTGGGAGGCGAATATCAGGGTGACGAAATCACCAGCTCCAACGATTACGATGAAACCCGTCGTGACAACAAGGCGGTTTTCGGCCAGGCGCTGTTGAATTTCGGTGCGCTGGATCTGCAGGGTAGCCTGCGCCATGACGACAACGATGCGTTTGGCAGCAAGGTGACCGGTGCCGCGGCGGTGGGTTACAAGCTGGATACCCATCACCGTCTCCGTGCCAGTTATGGCACCGCGTTCAAGGCGCCCACCTTCAACGACCTGTATTTCCCGGACTCGCCGCCGTTCTACTACAGCAACCCGAACCTGAAACCGGAATCCTCCGAAACGGGTGAACTGGGTGTGCGCGGCCAGTACAGTGTGTGGTACTGGGATGCGGCGCTGTATCGCACCAATATTGACGATCTGATCAGTTACGATGCCAGCCGCGGGTCGTCCTTCAATGTGGCCAAGGCTACTGTGGAAGGCAGCGAACTGGCCATGGGCCTGGAATGGCAGCAGTGGCGGGCACAGCTGGCGTTTTCTGCGCTCAAGCCGGAAGACGAAGAGACGGGCAACATCATCGCCCGCCGCGCCCAGCGCATGGGTCGGGTGGATGTGGATCGCCAGATTGGCCAGTTTTCCCTGGGGGGTACCGCCAGCTTCCAGGGTCACCGCTATAACGATGCGGCCAACACCCAGCGTTTGTCCGGCTTCGGTCTGCTGGATCTGCGTGCGGGCTGGGAATTTGCCGAGCACTGGACCGGGCGCGTGGTCGTCGAGAACGTACTCGACAAGGAATATGCCACCGCCCAGAACTTCAGCGGATGGAACTATCTCAACGCCGGGCGTTCGGTAATGGTAAGTGTCAGCTACGATACCCCATAACGGACTGACCGGCGGAGACACCATACCTCTCCGCCTTTGACTGCAGGGTGATGATGACGTTTCGCAGAACGATGTTGATTGGTTTGGTGATGCTGCTTGGCTTGCCGCTATCGGCGATAGCCCGGGTGTGTGTGCAGGACGATGCAAGCCAACGGGTCTGCCTGGAGCAGCCTGCGCGCCGAATCATCGCCCTGTCCCCCGGTGCCACCGAACTGCTGTTTGCCGCCGGGGCCGGGGAGCAACTGGCCGCCGCGGTGAGCTTCAGTGATTATCCGCCCGCGGCGAAGCAGTTGCCCCGGGTGGGGAGCTATCAGCGGCTGGATCTGGAAGCCATCGTGGCCCTCAAGCCGGACCTGATCGTGGCCTGGCGAAGCGGCAACCCCATGGGGGATGTGGCGCGACTTCAGGACATGGGATTCCCGGTCTACATCAGTGAGCCCCGGCAGTTCGAGGATGTGAGCGCCACGCTGGAACGGTTTGGGGTGCTGGCAGGTACCGAATCGGCCGCTCAGGGTGCGGCAAACGGGTTTCGAGCCGGCATTGCCGCCCTGCGGGAGCGTTATGCTGACGCGGCTCCGGTGACGGTGTTCTATCAGGTCTGGGACGACCCACTGATGACAGTCAACGACAGCCACCTGATCAGTGAAGCCATTCGTATCTGTGGCGGCGTCAATGTCTTCGGGGATCTGGACGCCCTGGCCCCGCGTATCAGTCGTGAAGCCGTGCTGGAAAAAAATCCCCAGGCCATCGTGGCGGGCGGAATGGGGGAAGATAACCCGGCCTGGCTGACTCCCTGGAAAGCCTTTCCGTCGTTGCTGGCGGTGCAGAAAGGCAACCTCTTCTTTGTGGCCCCGTCCACCTTGCAGCGGCCTACCCCGCAGATGCTGGCGGGCACCCGCACCCTTTGCCGTCACCTGGATAGCGCCCGTGCCCGGCACTAGGCACCGCCCGCTGCCGGCGTTGGTGGCACTGGGGCTGGCCGGGTTGCTGGCGCTGATGGTGGCGCTGTCGGTGGGCAGTGTCTCCATGTCCCTGCAGGAGTTGTGGGCCGTGTTGCTGGGGCGCGGTAATGCCTTGCATGACACCCTGGTGTTTTCCTTGCGTGCTCCCCGTGCCCTGTCGGCGTTTGCCACCGGCGGCTTGCTGGCGTTGGCTGGGGCGCTGATGCAGGTGCTGTTACGCAATCCTCTGGCAGATCCTTATGTGCTGGGAATTTCCGGCGGTGCCGCAGTGGGGGCGTTGCTGGCCATGCTGCTGGGGCTTGGGACGGTGCTGGTGTCGGGCTCGGCGTTTACGGGAGCGCTGTTGTCCACGGTGCTGGTATTTGGTCTGGCTCAGGGACGAGGCAGCTGGACACCTACCCGGTTGCTGCTGACCGGGGTAGTGATTGCAGCCGGCTGGGGGGCGGTGATTACCTTCATGCTGACACTGAGCCCCACGGAAAAACTGCCCGGCATGCTGTACTGGCTGATGGGCGACCTCAGCTATGCGGATTCGCCACAGGTGGCCTGGTTGGTGTTGGTGCCGGCGGTGTTGCTGACCCTGCCGCTGGGGCGCAGCCTGAACGTGCTTGCCCGCGGGCCGTTACAGGCGGCGGCGTTGGGCGTGGCGGTCAAGCCGCTGGAGTGGGGTGTGTATGGGCTGGCCAGCCTGCTCACGGCGGTGGCTGTGACCACCGCAGGCAGTGTCGGTTTTGTGGGGTTGATCGTTCCGCATATGCTGCGGCTGGTGCTGGGCAACGATCAGCGCATCATTCTGCCGGCCAGCGTGCTGGCGGGCGGCGCCCTGCTGACCTTTGCCGACACCCTGGCGCGTACACTGATGGCCCCGGAGCAATTGCCGGTGGGCGTCATCACGGCGCTGTTGGGGGTGCCGACCTTCCTCTTCCTTCTGTACCGGAGCCGCTGATGAGCGTACTCGAAGCCCGGGAGCTGGTGGTGGATATTCCCGGCAGGCAGGGTGGCGATCCATTGACGGTACGGATCCTTCCCGGGCAACGCTGGGGAGTGTTGGGGCCCAATGGGGCAGGCAAGACCAGCTTGCTGCATACCCTGGCCGGGTTACGGCCGCCGCGTTCCGGCACGGTGCTGGTCGATGGCGAGCCGCTGGCATCGCTGCGCAGACGGACCCTGGCGCAGACCCTGGCGGTGGTGTTTCAGGAGCGACAGGACAGTTTCCCAGCCACCGTGCTGGAGACCGTGCTGATCGGCCGTCACCCCTTTCTGTCGCCCTGGCAGCGCGAGGGCGCGGATGATGTGCGGTTGGCCCATCAAGCGCTGGATGCTTTGTCGTTGTCAACCTTGAAGGATCGGCTGGTCAGCACCCTGTCCGGGGGCGAGCGCCAGCGGGTGGCCATTGCCACGGCCCTTACCCAGCAACCGGGGATCTGGCTGGCAGACGAGCCCACCAATCATCTCGACCTGCATCACCAGGTGGCAGTGATGGAGCTGCTGCACCAGCAGGCGGAGGCCGGCGCGGGGGTGTTCCTGTGTCTGCATGACCTCAATCTGGCCGCGCGCTGGTGTGACCACATTCTGCTGCTCTACCCCGACGGGGAGCTGTGCTTTGGCCCGGCGGATACCATGCTGGTGCCCGAGGCGCTGGAACGCCTCTATGACCAAAGCTTGTCGGTGGTCACGGTGAACGGTAAACCGGTGTTCGTGCCGACATGACAGAGACCCCTACGATGACCACGGCTTCTCCCCCATTGGCTTTTCAGGGAACGGTCCCTGCTGCCCTGATCAGTGCGCCGGGGTCGGGGCAGGGCAAGTCGCTGGTGACAGCCGCGCTGGCGCGGCTGCATCGCAATGCCGGCCGGCGTGTGCGGGTGTTCAAATTCGGGCCGGACTATCTGGACCCCATGGTGCTGGAGGTAGCCAGCGGAGCTCCGGTCTATCAGTTGCAGCCCTGGATGACCGGCGAAGAGGAATGCCGCTGGCGGCTGGCCCGGGCTGCCAGCGAGGCAGACCTGATTCTGGTGGAAGGGGCCATGGGCCTGTTCGATGGCACGCCGTCCAGTGCCGATCTGGCGGTGCTGGCGGGGGTCCCGGCGATTCCGGTGATTGATGCCTGGGGGATGGCCCAGACCTTCGGGGCGGTGGCCCTGGGGCTGGCCCGGTACCGTGAGGCCTTGCAGGTGACCGAAGTGATTGCCAACCGGGTGGCCAGTGACCGTCACGCGGCTTTGCTGGCGCAAGGGTTGCCCGCGAGCCTGTCGCTGCTGGGGGCAATCCCCCGCCATGAAGCCATGACCTTGCCTGAGCGACACCTCGGTCTGGTACAGGCCGGAGAATTGAGCGATCTGGAGACTCGGCTGGATGAGGCGGCCACGGTACTTGAGCAGGCCGGATTGGGGCGGTTGCCCGCGCCGGTAAGCTTTTCCGCACAGCCGCCGGAACCGGTGCCTGCCCTGCTGGCGGGCTGCCGCATTGGAATTGCGCGGGATGCGGCCTTCGCGTTCCTGTATCCCGCCAACCTGGACCTGCTGCGCGCCATGGGGGCGGAGCTGGTGTTCTTCTCGCCGTTGGCGGATAGCCGACTGCCTGCCGTGGATGCGGTGTGGTTGCCGGGCGGTTACCCGGAACTGCACGGGGAAACGCTGGCGAACAATGTCGCCATGCGCCATGCCTTGCAGGCGCACCACCAGTCGGGCAAGCCCCTGCTGGCAGAGTGCGGTGGCTTGATGGCCTGCCTGACAACCCTGGTGGACGGTGAGGGGCGTCAGCATGCCGGCTTCGGTTTGCTGCCGGGTACCGCCACCCTGACCCGGAAATTACAGGGGCTGGGCATGCACGCCTGGCATCATGGCGGTGTTCAGCTACGCGGCCACACCTTTCATCACGCCGTGGTGGACACCGCATTGCCACCCACCTGGCAGAGTGAAAAACAATCCGGCACCGGGAGAGAAGCGATCTATCAGCAAGGCCATCTGTTGGCCAGCTTCTTCCACGGTTATTTCCCGTCTGCCCCCTCGCTGGTGGCAGATATTTTTACCGGTCGGTTGACCGCATCGTAATTCACAGACAACGGGGCACCTCATGAAACCAGACCCGAAAAGCCAGGAGCGCCACGCGTGGCGGATGGCAAAAAAACAGGAAATCATGCGTGAGCGCATTGCCAATGCGGACAAGGACCAGGGGGTGTTGCTGGTGCTCACTGGCCCCGGTAAGGGCAAGAGCAGTTCCGGCTTTGGCATGGTGGCACGGGCGCTGGGGCACGGCATGAAGGTGGGGGTCGTGCAATTTATCAAGGGCGCGTTCAGCACCGGCGAAGAGGCCTTTTTTCGTGACCTGCCCAGCGTGGATTATCACGTCATGGGCGAAGGCTACACTTGGGATACTCAGGACCGCGAGCGCGATGTGGCCGCCGCCAATGCCGCCTGGGATATCGCCGCGAAGATGCTCAAGGACGACCACTATGATCTCATTTTGCTCGACGAACTGAACATCGCGTTGCGCTACGAGTACCTCGACCTGGACCGGGTACTGGATGATCTGCAAAACCGGCCTGCCATGCAGCATGCTGTGGTGACGGGACGCTATGCCCCCAAAGAACTGATCGAGCTGGCCGACACCGTCACGGAAATGAAAGTGGTGAAGCATGCGTTCAAGGATCAGGGGGTGCGGGCGCAGAAGGGCATCGAACTTTAGTGAATAGTTAACAGTTAACAGTGAATAGCGAAAACCCGAACTGGATAGGTGTGAAGTAGTGGCGGGAAGTTCAAAGTTGAAAGTTCAAAGTTTAAAAATAAAAAAAGCACAAAGTGCTGCCTTTATTTGGGGCTGCGATCGCGGCTTGATGTGTGGGCGCGGCCACGTTGCTGTGATTACGGGAGGCGCCGTATCGCGTTTCAACTTTGAACTTTCCACTTTCAACTCCGGGTCTTCGCCATGCTGAGTTTGATGGTTCAGGGCTGTACCTCCGATGCGGGGAAGAGCACGGTGGTGGCAGCGTTGTGTCGGTGGTTTGCACGGCGTGGGTATTCGGTGGCGCCGTTCAAGCCGCAGAACATGGCGCTCAATAGTGCGGTGACGGTGGATGGCGGGGAGATCGGGCGTTCTACTGCTTTGCAGGCGTTGGCCTGTGGTGTTGAACCGCATAGCGACATGAACCCGGTGTTGCTCAAGCCGCAAACCGATATGGGTGCGCAGGTGATTATTCGCGGTCAGGTGCTGGGCAATATGCAGGCGCTGGATTATCACGCTTATAAAAAAACGGCGCGCGATGCGGTGCTGGCGGCCTGGCAGGATTTATCGTCCCGTTTTGATGTGATCATTGTGGAAGGGGCGGGGAGTCCGGCGGAAATCAATCTGCGTGACAACGACATTGCCAACATGGGTTTTGCCGAGATGGTGGATTGCCCGGTGATACTGGTGGCAGACATTGATCGCGGCGGTGTCTTTGCTCATCTCACCGGTACGCTGGATCTGCTGTCGGAAAGCGAGCAACAGCGCACGCTGGGATTTGTCATTAACCGCTTTAGGGGCGACCTGTCGCTATTGCAGGGTGGCCTGGACTGGCTGGAAGCGCGCACCGGTAAACCGGTTTTCGGGGTGCTGCCTTACCTGCATGGCTTGACCCTCGATGCCGAAGATGCGGTGGATGAACAGGGTGGCCATGAAAACGATGCGCTCAATGTGGTGGTGCCGATGCTGCCGCGCATGAGCAATCACAACGACTTTGATCCGCTGCGTCTGCACCCTGGCGTGAACCTGCGCTTTGTGAAAATGGGTGAAGCCTGGCCACCGGCGGATCTCGTGATTTTGCCCGGCAGCAAGGCTACCCGTTCGGATCTGGCCTTTGTTCGCGAACAGGGCTGGGATCGGGACATCGAAAGACACCTTCGTTATGGCGGCAAGCTGCTTGGCATCTGTGGTGGTTTTCAGATGCTGGGTGCGCGTATTGATGATCCGGACGGACTGGAGAGTGAGTCAGGCAGTAGCGTAGGGCTCGGCTGGCTGGACATGACAACCCGACTGGTACCCGGCAAGCAGCTACGCAATGTGCAGGGGCAATTCCTGCTCGCCGGTACGCCCATTCGCGGTTATGAAATTCATAACGGCGTCACGGGGGGCGAAGCGCTGCAGTCCCCTATGCTGCGGCTGGATGGCCATGAGGATGGTGCCGTTTCCGACGACGGCGCCGTCATGGGTTGCTACCTCCATGGCCTGTTTGATTCGCCGCAAAGTACCGATGCCATGCTTGCCTGGGCAGGGCTGGATGCAAACGCGAGTGTTGACTACGCCATGCATCGCGAGCAGCAGCTGGATCGGTTGGCCGACATGCTGGAGGGGCATATGGATATGACCTTGTTGAAGGAAAAAACAGAAAGGCTGCAGGCAGGGTTTGACGCGCTGAGCTAAGCTGAGGGTTTTCTCAGGATGGAGAAACCTTCATGCACAAGGATGCTGCACATGCCGGTCAGGCCATTTATACACCCCTGACCCTGGCGCTCTACGATCAGGCGGTGTTGGGGGTGTCTTGTCGCGGGTTGTGGCGCTGCCCTTCTCACGAGTTTTTGGCCAATTATCAGCGTCATATTCGTCCTGATCACCTCGATGTAGGTGTAGGTACGGGGTATTTTCTGGACAAGGTCTCGTTCTCCGGGCGAGCCCCGAGAATTGCCTTGATGGACCTGAATCCAGACAGCCTGTCTGCGTGCGCAAAACGAATCCGGCGTTATCAACCGGTAACGCACCAGTGCAATGTGCTAGAGCCTGTGACGTTTCCCGGTGAACGGTTTGGCTCGCTGGGCATGAATCTTTTACTGCATTGTCTGCCGGGCGAGATGAGCGATAAAGCCTGCGCGCTGGATAATTTGCTGCCCTTGATGAACCCGGGAGCGACGGTGTTCGGGGCGACGTTATTGCAGGGCGGAGTTGAGCGATCGGTGATGGCGAAGGGGTTGATGGCGCTCTATAACGCCAAGGGGGTTTTCAATAATGCGGGAGATTCCCTGGCAGGCCTCAGACATGAGCTGGAGTGTCGCCTCGACACTGTGTCGGTAAAAGCGGTGGGATGTATGGGGGTGTTTAGTGGAACGGTGCGGCAGTCTGATTCTGTTTAGACTCTCGGCTGATCGGATTCAACAAAAAAGGCTCCCATTGGGAGCCTTTTTGCGAAGCCATCAACGATCAGTGATCGTGACCGCCCGGGCCGTGTACGTGGCCGTGTTCTTTTTCTTCGGCTGAGGCTTCGCGTACTTCGGTGATTTCCACGGCGAAGTTCAGGGTCTCACCGGCCAGCGGATGGTTGCCGTCTACGGTGACTTCATCGCCTTCCACGGCGGTGATGGTGAAGATGCGCGGACCGGCTTCGGTCTGGGCCTGGAACTGCATGCCCGGCTGCAGGTTGTCTTCGTTGCCTTCGAAGGCGGTTTTCGGCACCTGCTGGATCAGTTGTTCGTGACGCTCGCCGTAGCCTTCTTCCGGGGTGACGGTCACATCCAGCTTGTCGCCAGCCTGCTTGCCCAGCAGCGCCTTTTCCAGGCCCGGGATGATGTTGCCGGCACCGTGCAGGTAGGCCAGGGGTTCACCACGCTCGACAGAAGAGTCGATGGTCTGGCCGGCGTTGTTGGTCAGGGTGTAGTGGATGGACACTACGGCATTTTCAGAGATTTGCATGGAAACCCTTTTGGGGTAGATGAATTTGGAATGCAGGGCCATGACAACGCCCCTACACCCGGAAAGACGGCCATTCTAACAACAGCACGGCGGGGCTGACCAACCGGGGGGCCGCTGAACCGATAAACGCGGCCACGACGGTCGGGCATGCGGTTTGCTAAAGTAGGGGCCATGACGCATCCGGATTCCCCTTCGTCCCCGGTCCTTGAGGACCGTTTCGGACGCACCATCGACTACGTACGGCTGTCGGTCACCGATCGCTGTGACTTTCGCTGTGTGTACTGCATGGCGGAGGATATGACCTTTGTGCCGCGGGCGCAGGTGCTGACCCTGGAAGAAATGGGGCGATTGGCCAGGGTGCTGGTGGCACTGGGGGTCAAACGCATTCGCCTCACTGGGGGGGAGCCGCTGGTGCGCAAGGATGTAGCGCATCTGGTGCGCGATATTGGTGCAATTTCTGGGCTGCGTGAACTGAATCTGACCACCAATGGCTCGCGGCTGGACCGGTTTGCCTCCGAGCTAAAGGCGGGCGGGCTGGATCGTATCAATATCAGTCTTGATTCCCTGAACCCGGACCGTTTTCGCGAGCTGACCCGCACCGGCGATCTGGCGCAGGTACTCAGAGGCATTGATGCGGCGCGGCAGGCGGGCTTCCAGCGGATCAAGTTGAACAGCGTTATCTTGCGTGGCCGCAATCACGACGAGGTGCCGGCGTTGGCAGACTTCGTCCTGGAGAAAGGGCTGGATATCGCGTTTATCGAGGAAATGCCGCTGGGGCAGATCACCGAGCATGATCGGGGGCTGGAGTTCGTATCCTCCGAGGAGCTGCGAGATGACTTGTCGCAGAGGCTGAATCTGGTTCCGCTGGCGGAGAAAACGGGCGGCCCGTCACGTTACTGGCAGGTGCCGGGAAGTGACAGTCGCATTGGCTTTATTTCCCCCCACTCACAAAACTTTTGCCATTTGTGTAATCGGGTGCGGATCACTGCTGAGGGGCGTATGCTTTTGTGCCTGGGTCATGAGCACAGCGTGGACCTGCGCGCGGTGCTGCGAGCCCACCCGGACGACGATACTCCCCTTCGCAATGCCATTGTCGATGCCATGGCCATCAAGCCCGAGCGCCATGACTTCACCCTGGATCCGGGTGAGCAGCTGGTACGATTCATGAATATGACCGGCGGTTAAATACGGAATAAGCGAGAGACCATGAAATCCCTGCCTGAACTGTTTTCCAACAACGAAAAGTGGCGTCACGAGATTGAGCAGCAGCACCCTGGCTTTTTCAAGGCGCTGGGCGAGCAGCAGAGCCCGGAGTATCTGTGGATTGGCTGTGCAGACTCCCGGGTGCCGGCGAACGAAGTCGTGGGCCTGATGCCCGGTGAGCTGTTTGTTCACCGTAACGTGGCGAACCTGGTCAACCATACTGACTTGAACCTGCTGTCGGTGCTGCAATTTGCCGTGGACGTGCTCAAGGTGAAGCACATCATGGTGGTGGGCCACTACGGCTGTGGTGGCGTCAAGGCCTCCATGGAAGACGCCCCTCACGGCCTGATCGACAACTGGCTGCGCCAGGTGCGCGAGCTGTACCTGCGCAATCGCAAGAATCTGGCGGAGCTGCCGGATGACCAGGCGCGCCTGGACAAGATGTGCGAGCTGAATGTCGCCCGTCAGGTGATCAATGTGTCCAACACCACGGTTGTCCAGGAAGCCTGGCGTCGTGATCAGCCGCTGACCATTCATGGCTGGATCTACGGTATTGGCGATGGCTGCCTGCGTGATCTGGATATCCAGATTCAGGGCAACCAGGAGCTGCGTACCCTGGAAGCAGATGAATACGGCAGCTGCTCCAGCTGATGAAGCCGCAGGGCGGCAATGCTGCCGCCCTGCACCCCAACGGATTGGAAATCCATCCCTCCCGAGCTTCCTCAAAGAACGGAAAAACCTCTCAGCTCGTTGAGTTCGGCGCCAATAAATATCCTGAGCCCCCGGTAGGAGCTATGCTCGCATGGCGATCCGAGCCCAAGCGAGGCAATCGTTCCAGCTCCCGCCCCCCTCTCAAAATGCCGCAGAAAAACCGCAACATGGTACTGACCGAACGGGTTCGGGTATGCCAAGAGGGTGTGCCAGCCTCACTGAGACGCGTTATCGCTATGCAAGCATAGCTCCTGCGGCGGGGTGATAGTGGAGGGATCAGCCGGGCGATGCAGGTTGCCTGTTCGTGTTCAGCTGCTGTTGCCAGACATCCCGCATCTCCCGCTGTTTTCACCGCCCCTTAGCGTGTCCTGTCCCTCAAAACCAGAAGCGCAGTCCCGCCACCAGCATGCCTTGTTCGGTTTTTTCGCCACTGGCGCGGGCCAGGTCGGCGGTGTCGCCGTAGCGCTTTTCCCAGTGAACGCCGATATAGGGTGCGATCTCGCGGCGGATTTCGTAGCGCAGCCTGAGCCCGGCTTCCAGACGGGTGAGTCCGTTGCCTACACGTAGCTCCTCATCTTCCTTGCCGTAGACACTGGCCTCCAGACTGGGTGAAAGCACCCATTTCTGGGTCAGCATCAGCTCGTATTCGGCTTCGACCCTTAGTTCGGTCAGGCCGTCTTCGCCGATGAACAGATTGGTGTCCATTTCAAACTGATAAGGTGCGACGCCCTGCAGGCCAATGCTGGCCCAGTCCCGGTTGGGATCATCGGGCTGCCAGTCCCGGCGTACGCCCAGCTGCCAATCCCAGAAGGGCGCAAAGGCGCGGCTCCAGGCCAGTCGGGTTTCCGCGCTTTCAGTGGCGGGGCGCTCGTCGTCGTGTTCCGGTGACATGAGCCGTTCGCCTTCGCTGGAAAAGAACAGCTTGTTGATGTCGCCGCCGTACCAGGCTCCCACTTCCCACCCCATCACGCGGCCTTCGTCGCTGTCACGGGCTTCCAGTTGATCAACCATGACGCGGCCGAAACGTTGGGGGGGTTCGCTCATGGCATACAGGGCGGGGCTGGTCGCACTCAAGCCCACCAGCATCAGTAACGAGGTAAAACGTTTCATCAGTGGTGTCCTCCATGCCGGGCGTGGGGATCGTCGGGCGGCTCGCCTGCTGCGTTTGGGTGGGGGGCGGGTACCACGCGTACTTCCCGGAACATGCCTGCTTCCATGTGGTAGAGCAGGTGACAGTGGTAGGCCCAGCGGCCGAGGGCGTCGGCGCGGACCAGATAACTGAGCTTTTCGCCGGGTTTGACGGTGATGGTGTGTTTGCGCAACAGCTTGCCGTTGCCCAGCTCCAGGTCGCTCCACAGGCCATGCAGGTGGATGGGGTGGGTCATCATGGTGTCGTTCACCAGCGTGATGCGCACCCGTTCGTTGTGGTACAGCTCCAGGGGCTCGGCGTCGGCGAACGCAATGCCATTGAAGCTCCACATGTAGCGGCTCATGTTGCCGGTCAAGTGCAGCACGATTTCACGGTCCGCGTGAAGACTGTCGACAGGGTTATCGACGGTGCTGCCGAGGGTGGTCATGTCCGCGTAGGTGAGCACTTTCCATGGCCGGTCGCGCAGGCCGATGCCCGGGTCGGCAAGCATGTTGCCGGGGGCCATGGCGCGCATGTCCACGCCGGGTCCGTATTCGCTGGGAGGATGCTCGATGGCGCTACCCCGTGGGGGCAGGTCCGGGTTGCTGTTGTCGACGGCGAAGGGGGGCGGCGGGGGCGTTGATGTTTTGGCGCCATGATGCTCATGGCCCATGGCGCTGTGATCCATTCCGTCCATCTTGCCCCTGTCATGTGCCATGCCGTGCTGCATGCCGCCATGGCCGCTTTCGCCATGCATGGCTCCCATCCCCATTTCTGTGTGTCCGAGCAGGGGCGGCGGATCCATCTCCGGCACCTTGGCGGTCAGGCCCGGGGCCGGGGTCAGGGTGCCGCGGGCATACCCGGAACGGTCGATACTCTGCGCGAACAGGGTGTAGGCCTGGTGAGCGTCGGGCTCGACGATCACGTCGAGAGTTTCTGCCACGCCCAGTCGCACTTCATGAAAAGGCACCGGGGTAACCGGCTGGCCGTCCATGGCAACCACGGTCATGTCCAGGCCGGGGATGCGGATATCGAAGAAGGTCATGGCGCTGGCGTTGATAAACCGCAGCTTGATGCGCTCACCGGGATTGAACTGGCAGGTCCAGTTGCCGTTTGGGGTCTGGCCGTTCATCAGGTAGGTGTAGGTATAGCCGGTGACATCGGCCAGGTCGCTCTGGCTCATGCGCATGCTATTCCACATGTGCCGGTCCTTGAGCGTCTGGATCACCCCTTTGTCGCGAAAGTCCCGCAGGGTGTCGAACACGGTGCGTTCGTTGAAGTTGTAGTAGTGACTCAGTTTCTTGAGCGTGGCGTAGAGCTGTTGCGGGTCTTCGTCGCTCCAGTCAGACAGCAGCACTACCTGCTCGCGGTCAACCGTGTGGGGATACGGGGTCTTCGGGTCAATGATGATGGAACCATAGAGGCCGGTCTGTTCCTGAAAGCCGGAGTGGCTGTGGTACCAATAGGTGCCGTTTTGTACCACCGGGAACTGGTAGGTGAACGTTTCCCCCGGTTTGATGCCATCGAAAGACAGGCCGGGAACGCCATCCATCTGATAGGGCAGCAGCAGGCCGTGCCAGTGAATGGAGCTGGTTTCAGGCAGCAGGTTGGTGATCTTCAGCGTGACGGTGTCGCCTTCGCGCCAGCGCAGGGTCGGCCCGGGGATGCCGCCGTTGATGGTGGTGGCCGGTCGGGTCTTGCCGGTGAGGTTCACATCGGCGCCGCCCAGGGTCAGATGAAAAGTGTCACCGCGCAGTTCAGGGGCGCCGGTGTGGCCCTGACGGGCCAGCAGTTGCCGGGGGGCAAGGCCCAGTCCCAGGCCGGCGGTCCCCAGCGCGAGTCCCTGCACGAAGCGTCGGCGCGGCAGGGAAAATCGGTTCTTTTCCATGTTGGTCTCCAGAAGGTTTGAGGAAAAACGGGCTCAAACTTTCCGGGACGGTGGGCGAAGGGGGAGACGGTGGATACCGGGAAACTCTTTTGGGGCCGTTGCAGAGTCAAAACGCAGGGCGGGAGGTTCCTGGCTGGCAGGCAAGTGCAGCAGCAAGGCGGTGCTGACCTGGCACAGCGTCAGACACTGGCAGGTGTCGCCGTCTTCGCAGTGGGGGCGGTTGTCTTTGGGGGCCGGTCGGTGCAGGGCGTGTTGGCTGTGCTCCGAGGGGCTGGCAGAGGCGGGTGATGCCTGATGGTGGCAATGGGTCAGGGTGCTGTGATCCATCATCATCGCGCCGGAGGGCGGATGGGGGCCCGGCGCCATGCTCCCTGCCGTTGCCACAGCATTACCCGTCACCAGCATCAGGGCGGTGACGAGCAGGGCGACCAGGGCCCTGGTGCGGGTGTGGCAACGCAGGAACAACATCATGGCAGGCATTATGAACCGGGGGGCTACCCCCAGGTCAATGCTGGCGGATCCAGCCATAGCGTCTGAGTGACGACGCTGCAGGCAATCACCACCAGCAGTACGGCGGTGCCCCGTTCCACCCAGTGATGGTGTTCGCGCAACCAGGGTAAAAAGCGGCTGCGATCCAGTAACAGGGCGACCAGCACGTACCAGCCACCGTCGATGATCATGGCGGTGAGCGCAATCTGGATTCGGGCGGGCTGGCCCATCTCCGATGACAGGAACTGGCTGAACAGGGCAAGGAAGAACAGTGCCACTTTGGGATTGAGGAAGGCCACGGCAAAACCGTCCCAGGCAGCGCCATGTAACACGTTGGACGGGGGGGAGGTGTGTGCCGGTGCCTGCGATTGGCGGCTGGCCTGCCAACTTTTCCAAGCCATCCACAACAAAAAGAGGGCCCCCAGCAAGCTGAAGGCCAATTCCAGTCCCGGGTAGCGTTTGAACAGCACCGCCATGCCCGCCACGGTGGCGGCTGCCCAGATGCCTACGCCCAGGGCATGGGTGAGGCCGGCAATCGCGCCGGCCTGGGCACCGCCATGCAGGGTGTGTCGGGTAATCACCGCCAGACTGATGCCTGGCGTCATGGCGCCAAGGGCGCAAATGCTGGCGAGCAACAGCCAGTCGTGTAACGGCAGCATTCTGAGTCTCGTTAGGTGAAAGCGGGCACTGTAACGGGTTGGTGTGACAGGTTGAAGAGAAGAGCAGCTGCGAGCTATCAGCTTTGAGCTGCGAGCCAAACAATAAAATCTCAAAAACGTTTGGTGCGCGGGCAGGGCCTTGGGATATTTTAAGCCCTTTCCGCGACTGGTCGCTCGCAGCTGTTAGCTGTTAATTCCCCGGATGGTGGCTGAAGACTGCCATGCCGTCTTCATCGAACAACAGCACATCATAGGTATCCACGCGGTCGCCCATTTCCATGCCCGGGGAACCTACGGGCATACCGGGAACGGTCAGGCCCTTGCCTTCGGGGCGCTCGGCCAGCAGGCGGTCCACGTCGCTGGCGGGGACATGGCCTTCGATCACGTAGCCATCAATAAAGGCGGTGTGGCAGGAGCCGCCACCGGGGAGAATGCTGGCTTTTTCCTTGATGGCCTGCATGTTGTCGGTGTCGTGCACTTCCACGGTGTAGCCGTGCTCTTTCATATGATCCACCCAGTCACCACAGCAACCGCAAGTGGGCGACTTGTACACTTCCAGCAGCTTGCTGCCGACCTTGTCGTCGGCGGACGCGTGTTGCTGGGCCTTGGCCGGCTCGCGGGTTTCTGGCTGGGCGGGTTCCTGTTCGCCGCAGGCGGCCATCAACAGAGCAGTTAAAACAACCAGTATTTTTTTCACGGCAAGTCCTCATCATTGTTTGCGTGTTGCGTGTTGCGTGTTGCGTGTTGCGGTCAGTCCACAACCAGTCTGCCCTGATACATCTGCATCTGACAGGTGAAACGGTATTCGCCGGCGGCGGGATTATCCAGTGTGATGGTGGTGGTTTTGCCGGTGTCCAGAAAGGCACTCACGTCCAGCCCGTGAAAGACCACCTGTTCCGCACAGGGGGAGGGATCCTTCCGCTGGAAATGCAGGGTCAACGGTTGCCCGGCCCGGGCATGGATGACGGCAGGATCATAGACGCCGTTATCCACGATCACCGTGGTTTCACTGACGATCTGCTGCGAGCGTGTTTTGCGGCCACCAGGTTGTGACAGCCAGAACCAGCCAATGATCAGGGCGATCAGCAGCAGGCCGGCAAGATTGATCAGCAGGGTCATGGTTGGCTCTCCGGTTTTCGGGCGGTGACGACCAACCCGGTTTTGTGCATGACCTGGCCGAGAACACTGACGCTGTCTTCCGGGTGGCGGGTCATCGCGGGTTGTTCAAAGCCGGCATCGGCCAGTGCCTGCATAAGGTCCGGTCCTTCGTAGGTCAGGAAGCCATGCTCGAACACGGGCAGGGTCGACATGCTTTGCTGGTCCCGCAAGCCAAGGCAGAGTTGGCCGCCTGGCTTCAGGTGTCGGTAAATCGCGTGCAGGGCTGGCGCGAGAGGTTGCCAGAAATACACTACGTTGATTGCCAGAATGCCGTGGTAGTGATTTTCCGGCAGGGGCGCCTGGCGAATATCACCGTGGGTAAAACGTACTCCGGGCCTGAAGCCGTGCAGGGCATCGGCGGCCTTCACCATGTCAGCGGACAGGTCCAGACCTGTGTAATCAAGATCCGGGGCTTGTGCCAGCAACGTGGGTAAATGCCCGGCACTGCCGGGGCCGATTTCCAGCAGCCGTTCGGCACCCTGCAGCGTCAACGCGGCGTAAGTATTGGCGATGATCGGTTGATTGCTGGTGTTCATGTTGCCCGCCACGGTGGCGCCGTCGGCGCCTGAGGGCTGGCGTAACTGGGCGGCGAGTTGTTCGGGCGTCATGATTTGGGTTCCTTGCGAGGGGTGAACAGACGCAGCCGGTTGGCATTGGTGACCACAGTGACGGAGCTGAGAGACATGGCCGCACCGGCAATCACCGGGCTCAGTAAACTGCCGGTGAAGGGATACAGCACCCCGGCGGCAACTGGTACCCCCAGACTGTTGTAGACGAAGGCGCCAAACAGGTTTTGTTTGATGTTGCGTACGGTGGCGGTGGAGATCGCCATGGCATCTGCCACCCCGTGCAGGGAACCGCCCATCAGGGTAATGGCGGCGGATTCGATGGCCACGTCGGTGCCGGTGCCGATGGCAAACCCCACATCCGCCTGGGCCAGTGCCGGGGCATCATTGATACCGTCGCCGACCATGGCCACGGTGCGACCTTCCTGCTGCAGGGCCAGGACTTTCTTCGCCTTGTCTTCCGGCAGTACCTCGGCCATGACCTCATCGACACCGGCCTGTTTGGCGATGGCTCTGGCGCTGGCTTCGATATCGCCGGTGATCATGATGACGGTCAGCCCTGCGTCTTTCAGGCGTGCGATGGCCGCCCGGGAATCGTCCTTGATGCGATCGGCGACACCGATGATGCCTAACAGGGTGTTGCCTTCGGACAGAAACAACGGGGTGGCTCCCTTGTCGGTCAGGGGCTGGCTGTCGAGGGTGATGCTGACCCCCTCACTTTCCAGCCAGCGACGATTGCCCAGTCGGTACGACTTGCCTGCCAACGTGGCGGTGACCCCCTTGCCGTTGAGTGCCTGAAACTGGCTGGCGCTATCCAGTGACAGCTGTCGCTGTGCGGCCTCGTTGAGGATGGCCATGGCGAGCGGATGCTCCGAGCCGCTTTCCAGGCTGGCCGCCAGCTGTAGCACAGACGTTTCCTGTTGGCCGTCAGCACAGACGATATCGGTGACCGCGGGTTTGCCTTCGGTAATGGTGCCAGTCTTGTCGAGGACGATGGTGTCCAGGGTGCTGCTGGTTTGCAGGGCCTCCCCCTGACGAATCAGGATGCCATGCTCGGCCGCTTTGCCGACGCCGACCATTACCGACATGGGCGTGGCAAGACCCAGCGCACAGGGGCAGGCAATGATCAGTACCGTGGTGGCGCTGATCAGCATGTGGGTGATGCGCGGGTCGGGCCCCAGGTTGAACCAGACCAAGGCCGAGATCACCGCAATGATCATGATGGTGGGGACAAAGACCGCGGAGACCTGATCGGCCAGCCGGCCAATGGGGGGCTTGCTGCCCTGGGCTTTTTTTACCAGCGCGACAATTTGCGATAACGCCGTATCGCGCCCCACGGCAGTGGCTTTGTACAGCAGGGTGCCGCCTTCATTCAGGGTGCCGGCACTGACCCGGTCCCCTGGTGTCTTCTCCACGGGCATAGGTTCACCGGTGAGCATGGATTCATCAATACGGCTTTGGCCTTCCTGCACCTCGCCGTCCACGGCAATTTTTTCCCCGGGGCGCACGCGCAGTAGATCGCCAGTTTGCACCTGCTCCACCGGGATGTCGGTTTCCTTGCCGTCACGCATCACCCGCGCCGTCTTGGCGCCCAGATCCAGCAGTCGTTTCACGGCCGCGCTGGTCTTGCCACGAGCGCGGACTTCCAATGCCTGACCGAGGTTGATCAGGCCGATGATCATGGCACTGGCCTCGAAGTACACATGCCGGGCGGCCTCAGGCAGGGCGGTTGGCACCAGCACCACGACCATGGAATACCACCAGGCGGCGCCGGTGCCCAGGGCAATCAGGGTGTCCATGTTGGCGTTGTGATTGCGGAAGGCTTTCCAGGCGCCGATGAAAAAGTGGCGCCCGGCGGTTGCCAGGATCGCAAGAGTGGCAACGCCGATCGCCAGCCAGATCCACTGACTGGGCTCGCCCGGGCGTACCATCATGTCACCGCCAAGCAGGCCCCAGGCCATCAGGGGGACGCCCAGGCCAAGCCCCAGCCACATGTGGCGCAGCAGTTGGCGGTAGTGCGCCTGTTGCTGGGCCTCTTGAGCCTCATCGTCGCCCTCATTGGCTTCGCTGGCGCCATAACCGGCGGCCTCGACGGCCTGTATCAAGGTGTCGGGACGGGCGTGGCCGCGGACGCGGGCAGTGCGATCCGCAAAGTTCATGTCCGCCTGATCGACACCGGGGGTGTTGCGCAGGGCGCTTTCAATGGTGCGTACGCAGGACGCACAGGTCGCCCCGGTAATGTTGAGAATGATGTCGGCAGCGTCGCTGGGTTCGGCGGGAGGGTGGGTGGCCTGTGAGGTCGTATGGCATGCCGGAGTCTGCGCAGGGGCATAGCCTGCCTCTGCAATGGCATCCTGCAGCTGCGCTTTGCTGGTACGGTCGTCGTGCTGATGCACCTGTACCTGTTGCGTCTCCAGGTCCACCTCAATATCCCGAACCCCCGGCAGGGTTTGCAGAGCGCGGCGAATCTTGTTGGCGCACCCCTGACAGGTCGCTCCGGCAATGGGAAGAATGTGATGTGACACGGGTGTTCTCCCTGATGAAGTGGGTCTCTGTCACAAATTGTCGAACTCGGGGGTAACCCCAAGGTCAAGCCATGCTATAACGCCGCGCCGGCATTGAAAATTTTTATAAAACACCGGAAATAACGGAACTGATCCGGGGAAATGCTCTCAATAGAAACACTACACTGAGGCAACTTTGGATGCCGTTGATTCAATTGCGAACGAGGACGACTTTTTATGTTGAAAAAAACTTTGCTTGTGTCAGGTATTGCACTGGCTGTTTCCGCTCCGGCCATGGCTGAGCAGCGCACTTCTTCCGTGCGTGACAATGGGCTTTCTTACACCTACGGCCAGCTGGCTTATGACCGTTGGGACTTCGATGGCGATTGGGATGCGGATGCGCTGAGCGCTGAAGGTAGCTTCGGCCTGGATGAGCATCTGTTTCTGCGTGGTGCCCTGCGTTTCTATGATGGTGACTACGACATTGATGGCAAACAGCTGTCTGCCGGTATTGGTTTTCACACCCCGCTGCAGCAACGCCTGGATTTCGTGACCAGTGCTGACATCATCTACGATGACCGTGATTATCGTGTTGGCGATGACGATGATGTGGGGTTCGAAATTCGTGGTGGTGTACGTCATGCCACAACGGAAAAAGTCGAGCTGTCCGGCGGTCTGACGTATATCGATCTGTATGACGACGACTTGGGTGTTTACGGTGAGGGTCTGTTTAAAGTGACGCCTGCCGTGGATCTCGGTGCCCGGGTTGTTGTTGCCAGCGACCGTGATTCCATTGGTGTGTTTGGCCGCTACAACTTCTAAACCGGTTGTTGTTGGCGCATAAAAAAGCCCGCCGGGTAACCCCGGCGGGCTTTTTTAGGTTCTGAGGAAATGGTTTGCAGCACCCTCCTACGGCAAGCAAGGAGGAGTCAATCGGGCTTTTCCTGCAAACCTGCGATCAACCTTTTTTATGCTTATTGTGCAGGCGGCGTGATCATAAGCCGTCTACAGGGTGGTGGTTTCCAGCCACTGGATAATGGGCTCCCAGCCGCTGCCGTGGCTTTGCTCCAGCGCCTGGCGAATGCCGGGCTGGCTGTTTTCCCATTCGTCCATGACGGTCTCCGGCAGCGCCTGCAGCCCGGTAAGCAAGTGGCTGTCGAGCCCGTTTCTCGTGCCCTCAGGAATAACCAGTTCGTTGTCTTCCAGAGCGAGTGCCAGTTTTTGATGGCGGCTTAGCAGGGTCCTTGCACCGCAGTGCAGATCAGCGGCGGTCAGAGTGGCGTCGCTGACCAGTGTCCGGTAATCCGCAATCAGTTGCTCGCTGGCAAGTGCAAGCCACTGTTGGCGGCGGACTACGCTGTCCTCTTCACCGGTGAACGCGGTCAACGGTTTGGGCGAATCCGCGGTGCCGTTCAGCACCACGAACAGTGCAGCGAACCCCAGGCTGGCCTCGGCGCTGTCAGTGGCGCCATGCTGGGTACGTAGTGTCTTGCGCGTCATTTCCAGATACGGGTCACTGATCAGACCAGACTCGGGCCACTCCGGCAGGGCATCGATATAACCGGGGTACAATGGCCAGCTATCCAGACGTTCGAGAATGATTTGTTGCTCCAGCTGGCAGGCACGGGCGGCGGGTAGCAGGTATTGCCCTGCCAGGGTCGCGTACCACTGCGTTAGCGTGACGCGTAGCGCGTCCAGCGAGTCTTGTTCTGGTGCCTGCCCAAACTGGGTCAGGGTCTGCTGCCATTGGCTGGCGGCCTGTTCGAACTGATCGCTGCTGGCCTGTTGCCAGTCAGCCACGGGGATACCGGGGAGCAGGGTGTCATGGTGTTCCGTCTCAGCGGTTTCGGTGTTGTCGGGCTGTTCGCAAGCAACCAGAAGCAAGGCCAGCAGACTGGCCAGCAAGTAACGCATGGTTCCCACTTTTTCCTTCGTTTGTATTAGGGCCTGTTAACAGCCGCTGGTTATTCGTTATCTGAGGCTGATGACCGGCCAGCCCCGTTCGCGAGCTTCTCGTTCCAGGGTGGCATCCGGGTCCACGGCCACCGGGTTGGCTACCTGTTCCAGCAGTGGCAAATCATTGTGGGAGTCACTATAGAAGTAGCTGCCGTCCAGGGTTTCGTCGTGGCTTTCCAGCCATGCCTGTAAGCGGGTTACCTTGCCTTCCCGGTAGCTCGGGGTGCCATCAATATCGCCGGTGTAGTGTTCCTTGCGGCGCTCGGCCACGGTGGCAATCAGGTGTTCAATGCCCAAGCGGTCGGCCAGCGGTGCGGTGACAAAATCGTTGGTGGCGGTAATGATCATCAGGGTGTGACCCTGCTGCCGGTGCTTTTCTACCAGCTCTGCCGCTTTGGGCAGCCACATGTCATCGAGTTTTTCTGCCAGAAACTGTTCGCGCCAGAAGTGCAGTTGGGCCATGTCGTTATCCGCCAGCACTTTCAGGGAAAACCGCAGGTAGGCCATGATGTCCAGTCGACCGTTCTGGTAGTCCACGTAAAACTGGTCGTTGGTTTCCTTGTAGTGCTCGGCGTCGACAATGCCTTTTTCCACCAGCCAGTCGCCCCACAGGTGGTCGGAATCGCAGCCGATAAGGGTGTTGTCCAGGTCAAAAATCGCGAGTGTCATGGCCTCTCCTCAGATGAGGGCTCATTCTAGGGGATGCGGATGACAAGTCATAGCGACCGAAAACGGCGGGCAAGCGTAAAAGGTATGAAAGTTGCAGTAATGCGAATTGATTGCAGGTTGCCCGACAAGGTTTAATGGGGCAATGACACTCGGATTAATCCCCATGAAACGCATGGGGATTCGAGCCTGACGCCAGAGAGATCATGACAGGCATTATTGATGACAACGGATTCCGGTTGAATGTCGGGATCATTATTGCCGGCCGGGACGGCCGGGTTTTTTGGGGCCGCCGCATGGGCAATCGCGATGCCTGGCAATTCCCCCAGGGTGGCATGATGCCCGGTGAAACCCCGGAAGAGACTCTGTTCCGTGAGCTGGAAGAGGAAGTTGGCCTGCGCCCGGAGCACGTGGAAATCATTGCCAGCACCGAAGGCTGGCTCAGCTACCGTTTGCCGCGCCGTTTTCTGCGTCGCCCGCTCAACCGTCCTGACAGTCGCCCGCACTGCATTGGTCAGCGCCAGAAGTGGTTTCTGCTGCGCCTGACGGCTGCCGAAGAGGCGATTGACCTGTTTGCGACTGACAGCCCGGAGTTCAAGGCCTGGCGCTGGGTCAACTACTGGTACCCCATTCGCAAGGTCGTGCATTTCAAGCGCGGTGTGTATGCCCGCGCGTTGCGTGAGTTGGCGCCGGCCCTGAAGAAAGAGGTTGGGTCGCTGTCGGGCAAGAAAGGGACGCGACAGTGTACCCGGACGGCGAAACCCGGAGGGGCCTCTGATGCTTGATACCCTGCGTCGTATTGTTCAGGAAGTGAATAATGCGCCGGACATTCGTACCGCGCTGGATCTGATGGCGAAGCGCGTGCGCGACGCCATGGGCACCGAGGTCTGTTCCATTTACTTGCGCGACGAAGATGACCAGCGCTATGTGTTGATGGCCTCTGAGGGCTTGAAACAGGAAGCCGTGGGCAATGTCAGCCTGGGATTGTCGGAAGGGTTGATTGGCCAGGTCGGCATGCGTGAAGAACCGGTTAACCTGGAAGATGCTTTCTCGCATCCCCGATTCCACTACCTGGCGGAAACCGGGGAAGATCCCTTCCATGCGTTTCTGGGTGTGCCGGTGATGCACCACGGCAAGGTGCTCGGGGTCATGGTCGTCCAGCAGCGTGACGTGCGCCGCTTTGACCAGAGTGAAGAAGCGTTTCTGGTGACCATCTCGGCCCAGTTGTCGGCGGTGATTGCCCACGCCCACGCCTCCGGTGTGCTGTTTGACCAGCTGGATACCGGTGGGGTGGACCTGCCCAGTTTCTATGACGGTTTGCCCGGTTGTCCGGGGGCTGCCATTGGCTATGGTGTCCTGTTGTTCCCCGAAGCGGATCTGGCATCGGTGCCGGACCGCCAGGTGGAGGATGTGGGTGATGAAATTGCCCGCCTCGATGATGCGCTGGTGCGCACTCGTCAGGAAGTGCGGGATCTGGCCGAGCGCGCCTCAAAGTCGCTGGGGGCAGAAGAGCAGGCGCTGTTCGATGTCTACCTGCGGATGCTGGATCGGCATGCGCTGCCTGCGGAGGTGATTGCACAGATCCGGGAAGGGCAATGGGCACAGGGTGCCTTGCGGGATGTGGTAGACCAGCATGTTCGCAATTTTGAAATGATGGACGATCCGTACCTGCGCGAGCGGGCTGCTGATGTCCGTGACCTGGGGCGGCGGGTGCTGGCCCAGCTGCAAAGGCAAGGGCGCCGGCAGGTGATATTCCCGGATGAGTGCATCCTGCTGGGCGAGGATATCTCAGCCCCGATGCTGATGGAGGTGCCTCGCGAACGCATTCGAGGCATTGTCACCACACGGGGCTCGCGCAACTCACACATGGCCATTGTCGCCCGTGCCATGGGGATTCCTACTGTGGTGGGGGCCCAGAATCTGCCGCTCAAACAAATGGATGACAAGGAAATCATCGTGGATGGTTTCCGTGGCCGGGTGGTGGCCAACGCGTCACCGGAGCTCAAGGCGCAGTTCGAGGAAATTATCCGCGAAGAGGCGACGCTGCAGGCCGGTCTCGAAAAACTGCGTCATGAACCCGCCGAAACGGAAGATGGTGCCCGAATCCGTTTGCAGGTGAACACCGGGCTGATGACCGATATCAATCGTTCCCTGGAGCGGGGCGCAGAAGGCGTTGGCCTGTACCGCACCGAAATTCCTTTCATGGTGCGAGACCGTTTCCCGTCTGAAGAAGAGCAGCGGGTGATTTACCGCGAACAACTATCGGCCTTTGCGCCTCACCCGGTGACCATGCGCACCCTTGATGTGGGTGGCGACAAGTCGCTGAGTTATTTCCCGATTGAGGAAGACAATCCGTTTCTGGGTTGGCGGGGCTTGCGGGTTACCCTGGATCACCCGGAAATTTTCATGGTGCAGGTGCGGGCCATGCTCAAGGCAAGCGAGGGGCTGGATAACCTGCGCATCATGCTGCCCATGGTCACCAGCGTGATCGAGGCGGAAGACGCCCAGCACTTTATCCACCGTGCCTGGCTGGAAGTCCGCGATGAAGGGCTGGACATCCCCATGCCGGAAGTGGGGGTCATGATCGAGGTGCCCGCCTCTGTCTACCAGGCCCGCGCGCTGGCCCAGCGGGTCGATTTTCTTTCGATCGGCACCAATGATCTCACCCAGTACCTGTTGGCCGTGGACCGTAATAACCGGCAGGTGGCCTCGCTCTATAATTCCTATCACCCCGCTGTGCTGCACGCGATCCTGCATGTGATCGAGCAGGCGAAAGAAGAAGGCAAAACCGTCTCGGTGTGTGGGGAAATGGCTGGCGAGCCTGCCTCGGCATTGTTGCTGATGGCCATGGGGGTGGATGCGTTGTCCATGAACGCCTCCAACCTGCTTAAAGTGAAAGCCGCGATTCGCCGGGTGAAGATTTCCTTCGTGCGCAAACTGCTCAGTGAAGTGCTGGCTATGGATAACGGTGAAGTGATCTCCGCCTACGTGGACTTGCAGCTGGACAAGGCCGGCCTCGGTGACTTGCTGCGAAACCGCAAGGCCATCAACTGACATGTTCAAGCGTGGGCTGCTTGCTGTCCTGACGCTGCTGGCGTTACTGCTGCTGGTTCTGGTGGTCAGGGCGCTTGTGCTGCCAGCGCCAGCCCTCTCTGCCAGAGTGCTGCCGTCTCTGCCTGAACAAGACCGCGACGCGCAGGTTGAGCGCTTGGCCCAGGCGATCCGGTTTCCCACCCTGGCCGACCGGCCAGATGCCTTCGACGCGTTTCATGCCTTTCTGGCAGAGGCCTTTCCCCTCACGCATGAGACCCTGTCACTGAGGCCCTTCGGTCACAGTCTGCTTTACCATTGGGACAGTGGGCATGATTGTGCGCCAACGTTGCTGCTGGCACATCAGGATGTGGTGCCGGTGTCGGCCATGGCCGAGTGGCAACATCCTCCTTTTGACGGGGTGGTGGATGAGCAGTTCATCTGGGGGCGCGGTACCCTGGATGACAAGGTCAGCGTCATGGCAATTCTGGAAGCGGTGGAAGCCATGCTGGCAGAAGGCAGGCAGCCTGCCTGTGATGTGTGGCTGGCATTTGGCCACGATGAAGAAACCGGCGGTGCCCAGGGCGCAGCGCGAATGGCGGCCTGGTTGCAAGAGCAGGGTGTGCGGTTTGAATTGGTGCTGGATGAGGGCGGCATGGTGTTGCCAGGTGCCACCCTGGGCATCCAGCAGCCGGTGGCGCTGATCGGCATCGCCGAGAAGGGTTATATCAGTGTAACGCTGGAGGCCCACGGGGAGCCTGGGCATTCCTCGCGCCCGCCCGCGCAGACGGCCATTGGTGACCTGGCGGTTGCCATTGCCCGGCTGCAGGCGAATCCCCGCCCTGCGGGCTTGAGCCTGCCGACCCGCTACATGCTGGAAACCGTCGCTCCTGAACAGGCGTTTGCCCGCCGCCTGGTCTTTGCCAACCTGTGGTTGTTTGAGCCACTGGTGGTGCGTCAGCTGGCGGGGAATCCGGAAACCCATGCACTGATTCGCACCACCATGGCGCCCACCATGCTCAGTGGCGGAGTGAAGGACAATGTGCTGCCAGCCACGGCCAGTGCGGTAATCAACTTCCGGCTGGCTCCGGGTGAAACTCAGGAAAGCTTGCTCAATTGGGTAGAGCGTCACTTGCCCGAAGGGGTGTCTGTTTCCATCAAGGAGGGGTTCTTCGCCGAGCCATCCCGCATCTCCCCAGCGAACAGTGACGCCTTTGAGCGGGTGGCATCCCTGGCGCAGGCCCTGCCCGGCGACCCACTGCCGGCCCCGTTCCTTATGATCGCGGGCAGTGATGCCAGGCATTACCAGGCGCTTTCGGAAAACGTGCTGCGTTTTCTGCCCGTGTCGCTGCAGCAACAGGATATCGCGCGTTTCCACGGTCCCAACGAGCGCCTGGCCCGTGACCAGTATCCGGATATGGTCCGCTTTTATCTGGGGCTGCTCTCCTCTGGTGCTGCGCAGTAAGGCTGCGTCGTGCGATCCGGTCAGTCTCCGCTGAAGACCGCCGGGCGTTTGTGAAGAAAGGCGCTGATTCCTTCCCGGCCATCATGCCCATAGCCCAGCATGCCTTGAAGCCTGGCTTCACTACCCAGCTGCTCGTCCAGATCCTGTTCACTGCTGTGGTCGATCAGCGCCTTGATTCCTGCGAGCGCCCGGGTGGCTTGTGCGGCCATCTGACAGCCCAGGGACATGGCGGCCCCCATTAGCTGGTCATCGTCATGAACCGCATTAATCAGCCCCCATTGCTCCGCCGTCTGAGCATCCAGTGGCTCGCCACTCATCATCCATTGCAAGGCACGAGCACGGCCAATGGCGCGTGGCACAAACCAGGTGCTGCCGGCATCGGGGATCAGCCCCAGTTTGATAAAGGCCTGTATGAAGCTGGCCGAACGGCCTGCCAGAACGATGTCGCCAGCCAGAGCAATGCTGCAACCGGCGCCGACGGCAACGCCATTGACGGCAGTAATGACCGGTTTTTCCATGCCGCGCATCAGGCGGATTATGGGGTGATAGGTCTCATGCAGGGTGGCAGCAAGGTCGGTGGCCTGCTCCTGATTGTCTGAGCCATTGAAGTGGGACAGGTCTGCGCCAGCACAGAATCCCCTGCCGCTACCGGTCAATATCAGGCAGCGGCAATGCGGATCCTGCGCGGCCATGGACAGTGACTGATGGAGATCGATCAGCAGCTGTGGTGACAAGGCATTAAGACGTTCCGGTTGTTTCATGACAATTACGGTGACGGGCCCGGTCTGTTTGACCTCTACACAGGGGCTCGCGTCGTTTGCTATTGCAGTGCGCATGTTCTACGTCCTCTTACAGCCACCAGGTTTGAAAGTCCGAGGGCCATACCCACTCCAGCGCGAAAATGGTGATGCCGTAGAACGCCACCAGCTTGATCCAGATTCTGCGGAAATAGGGCAGGGAGTCGGGATGGAAGCGCACTTGCATCCATAGGGAGTACACGAACAAGGCGGAAGCCAGCACGGTCTGGATGGCAATGATGGCGTTGATGCGCGGAAGAACATCCACGGGGTTGGCAAAGAGGTAATGGCCAAAAGACAGCCAGTTACCCACCACAAATCCCTGAATCAGTGTGTAGACCCGATCAGGCTGGCTGCCCGATAGCGTGGTGTGCGCCCGCCGTGCCGCCAGCGCCAGCGGAAACCAGAGGGCGGCAACAATCGGGGCATTAAGCCAGGCTGGTTCCGCGTACTGATCGAAGAAAATGACATTGTCGAAGAAGTGAAGGGTGCAGCCTGCCAGTGTCAGCCAGAGCAGCATTTTGAACACGGTGTAGTGACGTTGTGTGGCTTCCATGTGAATTCCTATAACGGTTGTTATAAATCTTGAGGGGATGCTAGGCTATGACAGTCGTTATAGCAAGGGTGTGAAATGAGCCAGTCAGACAAGAAAGTGGCAAGAGCAAGGTTGGTGGCAGGAGCGGCGGATCTGTTGAGTCGAAAAGGCATGAATGGCACCAGTATCCGGGAGTTGGCCAAACACTCCCGGGCACCGCTGGGGTCCACGTACCATTATTTTCCGGGCGGCAAACAGCAGGTGATAACCGAGGCCATACAGTTTATTGGCGACAAGGTGTCGGCGGGGTTGGCTCATTCCCTTAAGGCGGGTCCGGTCAGTGGGCTGCGTGGCTTTCTGGCGATCTGGCGGGAAGAGGTAGTGCGTTCCGAATTTCGTGCGGGGTGCCCTGTCCTGTCTGTGGCGGTTGAGGAACCGGCGGGTGAAGACGAAATGGCCGCCTTGCTGGTGGCGAACGCCGTGTTTAATGACTGGATGCATCTGATGGCGGCGGCGTTGCGGGAAGAGGGTGTCAGTAAGGCGCAGGCCGAGCAGATTGCTACGTTGGTGGTGGCGTCGGTGGAAGGCACGATCGCCCTGTGCCGAGCCCAGCGTAGCGTCAAGCCTCTGGATCAGGTGTCACGGCAGCTGGAAAAGTTGATCAAGAACGCGATAAGGAAGGATTGAATGATGACGCCTGAAGAGAATGCCGCACGGTTTAACCAGGCCGGTGAGAGCGGCTTGCCGGGGCTGGTGGGAATGACGGTTCACGCCATTGGCGAGAGCGGTGTGGATGCAGTAATGCCTGTGACTCCGGCGCTGATGGCGCCCAACGGTTTCCTGCATGCCGCCTCGGTGATTGCCCTGGCGGACTCGTGTTGCGGTTATGGCACGATGGCGAGTTTGCCGGAAGGCGCGACCGGCTTTACAACCCTCGAATTGAAATCCAATTTTCTGGGTACCGCCCGGGAGGGTGAGGTGGAGTGCAAAGCGACGCCGGTACACCGCGGGCGTACTACCCAGATTTGGGATGCGCAAGTGCGTCATCGTGAGAGCGGCAAGACCATCGCCCTGTTTCGTTGTACGCAGATGATTCTGTATCCGCACTGATGCCCTGGTTCTCCCGCCATTACGATCGACTGTTGTTGATCAGCATTGTGGTGGTGCCTCTGGTGCCGATGCTGCTCTACAAGTGGTACTACTCCCTGGATACCTGGTATGTGCCATGGGGGGAGACCCGCAGCGATTACTTTGATGAGGCTTTCGAGCATGCCGCGAAACGCTGGCTGATGACGGTGCAGGCGCAGGGCGACGCAGTGTATGTGATGACCGATAGTCAGTGCCCTTGCGCCAAGCCAGTGTTGGCGAAACTGCATCAGGCGCTGGCGGAGACGGTGCCTGTCAGAGTTTTTGACGCTTACGGTCCTGTGATGGCGGAGCAGGAAACATATCAACTTTCCTCTCTGATCCGGTTTATGCCGGCGCTGCCGACCGCCTTGGTAGTGAGGGCGGGAGAGTTGATCTATGTGGGGCCGTTGGTCACAGGTAATTTGTGTTCACAGGAAGCGGATTTTTCGCCGCCGCTCGCCGCCTATCAGGGGCAGGCCTCGGGCAGAGTGTATAACTGGCTGTCAGAAGGCTGCTACTGCCGGCTGGCCCCGGAGCGGCTCCCGTCCGGTTCTGTTCCTTCAGGAGAGAAAAGAAACCATGAATAGCGCAATCGTTCTCAAGCTGCATCTGTTCGGGGTGGCATTCTGGCTAGGAGTCGTCGGCGTGGAGTTTTTGCTGGAGCGACGCCGGGCGCTAAGCCGTGAGCATGGCTATCTGGTCGCGCGATTGCATGAGCGCATCGACCTGTGCCTGGAGATGCCGGCCTTCCTGTTGGTGCTGGTAACCGGGTTGTTGCTGCTGGATGTGGAACAGCTTTCCGGTGTGTATCTGCTCAAGGTGCTGGCAGGGTTGGTAGCGGTGAGTGGCAATCTGTTGTGCCTGTGGCCGGTTATGTGCCGCAAGCTGGCAGCTGATCGTGGTGACCTGCCGCGCGTGATCCATTATTCGAATGTGATCGACCGGATTTCAGTGGTGGCGATTCCCGCGGGCCTGTTCGCCTTTGCCTGCGGGGTATGGCTGGTGATCAGTCGCTAGCGAAGGAGGAGTTCACCGCTGTGGCCGGTTGACCGTCTGGCTGCCAGACCTGCTCCAGCATGGCCGGTTCGCCCTGACGGCTGATCTGCACGGCGCTGCTGGCGCGGGTGCCGTAGGCGGGAGACTGGATAAAGACCGGGGCGACCAGGCGCTCCAGTTCCATGCCCACGCCGGTGTCCGGTAGCACCGTATCGTCCGGTTGATGTCGATCGTTAACCACCCCCAGCAGTTGCTCCAGCGTGCCGCCAGAGGCAATGGCGTCTGCTAGCCGTTGTTTGCCTCGTAGCACCTTGGGCCAGGGGTCGTCCATCAGGCCGTTGCTGAGGCCGTGCAGTCCGGGTGCCACAGGTTGGGGTGGTGCGCCGCGGTTGCCCAGATACCAAAGGCTGTCTGGTGTACCCACCAACAGATTGAAGGCGCCGTAATGGGCCTGTTCTGACGCCAGGGCGTGGGCAAAATTCTCTGGTGTTTGCCGGGATTCCAGAAAGGCGGTGGGCAGCAGACCCCGTGAGCGTTCGCCGGGTTGCCGGTCGGTGATGGGCTCGCGATAGTTGGTGACTACGGCAAAACGACCGTTGCGATGGATGCCCAGCCAGGTCCCCCCGGCAGTCAGGTCCAGGCCGCAAAAAATATCCCCTCGCCAGCGTGCCGCCTGCGCAGGGCGGGCATGGAATTCATCGCGGTTGGCGGCCACCCTGAGCGGGGTCGGGCTGTCGGGCTGCCAGTCAAATAGCACGATACACATAGTCGGGCCTTCCGGTTTCGGGCCTGCTAGCATACCTGTCTCGAAAATCATTGGCAGTGAATGGGAGAGCGGGTGCTGGGATTGTTTCTGATCTGTCTGGGGGTCGGGGTGGGGGCTGGCTTGCTGGCCGGAGCCCTGGGGCTGGGCGGTGGGGTGGTGATCGTGCCGGCGCTGATTTTCCTGTTCCACGGATTGGGCTTTGCAGATGATCTGGTCGCCAAGATGGCCGTGGCGACCTCTCTCAGCACCATCATCATTACCTCCATCAGCGCGGTGCGTACTCATCACAAGGCGGGCTTTGTGCGCTGGCCGGTGGCGTTCCGGCTCGGGGTTGGGATTGTGCTGGGGGCGTTTGCCGGTGCGTTCATTGCTGATGCCATGAAAGGGGAACTGCTGACCCGCTTGTTTGGTCTGTTTGCCATGCTGATCGCCTTGCAGATGTTGCTGGTCGGGCAGAAGGCGGTCGATGCGTCCTTGCCGGAGCGAGTCCCCGGGGCGGTGGGGCTCGGGATCGCCGGCGTGCTGATCGGCACGGGCTCTGCGATTTTCGGTATTGGCGGTGGCTCCCTGACGGTGCCTTTTCTAAGCTGGTGTCGCCTGAAAATGCAGCAGGCGGTGGCTATCTCATCGGCCTGCGGGTTGCCCATTGCGGTGGCGGGGACGGTGGGCTTTGCCGTGGCCGGCTGGGATGAGCGTCATCTGCCTGAGGGGGCGCTCGGTTATGTGTTTTTACCCGCCACAGCCGGTATAGTGCTCACCAGTTTTCCGTTTGCCCGGCTGGCTGCCCGACTCAGTCACCGTTTGCCGTCCGCGACCCTGAAGCGGGTATTTGCGGTGGTGCTGTTTGTGTTGGGTGTGAATCTGGCCTTTGGATAGGACGCTATGGAATTTCCTGTGATTGATCCGGTGGCCATCGCCATCGGTCCGTTGAAGGTCCACTGGTATGGGCTGATGTACATGATCGGCTTCGCGGCGGCCTGGTGGCTGGGCACCGTGCGTGCCAAGGCGCCGAACTCGGGCTGGACCCGGGATCAGGTGAGCGACCTGGTGTTCTATGGCGCCATGGGGGTCATTCTGGGTGGTCGTCTGGGCTACGTATTCTTCTATAATTTCAGCAAGTTTCTGGCTGACCCGGTGTGGTTGTTCAAGGTCTGGGACGGTGGCATGAGCTTCCACGGTGGCGCCATCGGGGTGCTGGTAGCGTTTGCCCTGTTTGCCCGCAAGACCGACAAGCGTTTCTTTACCGTGGCAGATTTCATGGTGCCCATGGTGCCGATCGGGCTGGCTACCGGCCGCTTTGGCAACTTTATCAATGCCGAGCTGTGGGGCCGGACCAGTGACGTGCCCTGGGCCATGGTGTTTCCGACCGACCCGGATCGCCTTCCCCGGCACCCCTCCCAGCTTTATGAGTGCCTACTGGAAGGTGTGGTGCTGTTTATCGTGCTGTGGGTCTACTCGGCAAAACCGCGCCCGGCCGGGGCGGTGACGGGCCTGTTTGGGGTCGGCTACGGGGCGGCACGGACCTTTGTGGAATTCTTCCGCGAGCCGGATGCCCATATCGGCTATCTGGCTGGTGGGTGGCTGACCATGGGGATGCTGTTGAGCATTCCGATGATTATTCTCGGTATCGCCATGATGGTATGGGCGTATCGAACCGACGATCGCCAGGCGATGGCGAAAGGGTGACGGCATGAAGCAATATCTTGATCTACTGCGCCATGTGCGTGACCACGGCACGTTCAAGGAAGACCGCACCGGCACCGGCACTTATGCGGTGTTCGGCTACCAGATGCGCTATGACCTGAGCGAGGGTTTCCCCATGCTCACCACCAAGAAACTGCATCTGCGTTCGATTATTCACGAGCTGCTGTGGTTTCTGTCCGGTGACACCAATATCCGTTACCTGAAAGAAAATGGCGTCTCTATTTGGGACGAGTGGGCGACCCCCGACGGCGAGCTGGGGCCAGTGTACGGCGAGCAATGGCGTAGCTGGAAAACCCCGGATGGACAGGTTATCGACCAGATCACCCAGGTGCTGGACGAGATCAAGCGCAACCCGGATTCCCGTCGTCTGGTGGTCAGCGCCTGGAACCCGGCGGTGCTGCCAGATCCGGCCATTTCCCCGGATGCCAATGCCGCGGCGGGCAAGCAGGCGCTGCCGCCCTGTCACTGCCTGTTCCAGTTCTATGTGGCGGACGGCAAGTTGAGCTGTCAGCTATACCAGCGCAGCGGAGACATCTTTCTGGGCGTGCCTTTCAATATTGCCTCTTACGCGCTGCTGACCTTGATGATGGCGCAGGTCTGCGGCCTCGAGCCCGGTGACTTTGTGCACACCCTGGGGGATGCGCACCTGTACTCCAATCATCTGGAGCAGGCCGATACCCAGCTGGCCCGTGCGCCCCGTGCTCTACCGACCATGACTCTTAATCCCGGGGTGAAAGACCTGTTTGCCTTCACCTTCGAGGATTTCACCCTGAGTGATTACGACCCCCACGCCCATATCAAGGCGCCTGTGGCGATCTAATAACGCCCGCCCGCTTCACGCATACACGCCAACACGCGTGATGCGTGAAAGTGTGGTGCGAGTAAGTGAGGTTTGAATGTCCATTCGACTTTCCATGATGGTGGCCAAGGCCAGTAACAACGTGATTGGCCGGGATAACAAGCTGCCCTGGTATCTGCCCAACGATCTCAAGTATTTCAAGCAGGTCACCTTTGGCAAGCCGGTAATCATGGGGCGCAAGACCTGGGAATCCCTCAAGGGGCCCTTGCCAGGCCGGACCAACATCGTCATTACCCGCCAGCCGGATTATCTGGCCGACGGCGCAAAGGTGGTCGCGACCCTGGATGACGCAGTGGCCATGGCGGAAAACGTGGCCTTCATCGAGGGCCAGGAAGAGGCGGTGATCATGGGGGGGGCGGAGATCTACTCACTGGCCTTGCCGCAGGCAGAGCGTCTGTATCTCACCGAGGTACATGCCAATGTAGAGGGCGACACATTCTTCCCGGAATACGATGCGTCCGAGTGGCAGCAAATCGCCCGCGAAGACTTCGCCGCCGAAGGCCCCAACCCCTACGACTATTCGTTTGTCGTCTACGAAAGACAATAGCAACTCGCAAGTGATTGGAATAGGAAAGGTCAAAAGGTTCCCCGGTTTCCCGAAGAACAGAAAAGACTGTCAGATCGTCGAGTTCGCCGCCAATCAATAACCGGGGCACCAGGTAGGAACGTAGCGAAGCGGAGTAACGCACGCAGGGCGGCCCCGAAGGGGTGAGCGAAGCGAATAACTATGCTTGCATTGCGAACTGAGCCTAAGCGAGGCCCGGATCCCAGAACCCTATTTCAAACCCCAAACCCAACATCTCTCCTGCCCCGGGCCCTCCTGCCTTCACCCCCGAGGTTCAATCACAACCTCACTCTTGACCGACTGCGCGATAAAGCATTTCTCATGGGCTTTTTGATGTAGCGCCTGAATGGTGGCGCTGTCGGGTTGGGCGTTTTTGAATGTGACCAGCGGTTGCAGAGTGACCTGTTTCACGTAGATTTTTGCCTGATCATTTTGACCAAGGATGGCCTGCGGATCGTCATCATAGCTGGCTACGGCCAGCCCTTCACGGGCAGCTTCAGTCAGGAATGACAGCAGATGACAGCTCGCCAGTGCAGCGATGAAGGCTTCTTCCGGTTCCATGAATTCCTGCTGGCCATGATGGCCGTCCACCACCCGTACCTCATTGCCGTCGGCCAAGTGCCACTGGTAGTGGTCCTGGTCGCCGTGATCGCTCCAGCTCAGGTGCATGGTATGTTGCGGCACGAATCTTCCCCGGTTAATGCATTTCCTGAAAGTATGCCACTAATCCGGGGGAATACCATGGCCGCAATTGTGCGCAATGGTAACGGTTTGGTGCGCCCTTATGCTTCGGGGGTGCCGGACAGTTCCCAGTAGCGGAAAACGGCCACATTCATGCCGGTAGCAAGCAGGCTGACAGGCAGGGCAATCAGCAGGTTGGCCGCGGCGCTGTGGCTTACCAGGGCGCTGATCAGTTGTGCCAGGCTGCTGCTGGCTAGCAGGTATGCCAGAAAGACCACCACGACCATCAGCAGCAGGGGCCATTGCTGGCGCTCGGTCATGATGAAGGACTGCCGGATTGCCTGAATCGGGTTGTGCCGGTGCAGTACCACCAGATATGGGGCAAAACTGAGGCGGGTGTAGACCCACAGTGCCGGGAAGAAGAAGGCCATCCAGCCCAGTGCGACGCCAATGGCCATGATCGCGTAGGTGGCCAGCAGAGCCGGGAACATGAGCAGGGCGGGAGCCATGCAGGCGACCAGACCGGCCGGTTTGCCGGTGCGGGCAGCGGCGATCTGGCTGATGACGGTGCCTTCTGCCAGGGGGCGCATCAGTAATACCAGCGCCAGGCTGATACCGCTGACTTCCAGAGCACCGTCGGCCGTTTCCGGCAGTGCCAGGGTGACCCCAAACAGCCACTGCACCGCCTCGCCCATCAAGGCAAAGGGGGCGGTGACCAGAAACAGTGGCCCAAGGTTGTGCCACCAGAAATAGAGGATTTCACGAAAACGTTGACCAAGCATGGTTCGCCGCCGATTCAGTCGACAGAAAAGGTGGCGCCACCATACGACAGCGTTGAAGCCTTTACCAGACTACCGGCCTCGCGGTTGAGGCCTGGTTACCACCAGTACTTGCCCCAGTTCTCCGGGTTGGCCCAGAACCGGGGGTTATTCCAGTTGCGCTGGAAGTTGTAGTCGTCCAGGTCATAGCTGTAGATGTCCAGGGAGCGGCCGTCCTGAGCGAAGTGTCCCTGCTGCCGGCAGCCCAGTGCCAGGAAACCGTTGCTGGGCCAGCGCAGTTTCTGCGGGGCCAGGGCGGGTTGGTACACCGCCACCACGGAATCCGTGTGCAGGTTGCGCAGCAATCCCATCAGCGCTTCACCCTCCTGGTGCGTCATGTATTCGAGCTGATCGGCAACAATCGCCATATCAATCCGCTGGATGTCTTCCAGCGCCTTGAATGGGTTTTGTTCCTGGATTTCGATCAGTTCGCAGTCGTGGTCTTTGCACCACTGACTGACGACGGGGATGGGATTCAGGCTGACAGAAACGATGGAGCGTGGCTGGTGGCTGTCGAGAATAGCGGCCAGACGCTCCTGCGGGGTTTCGGTCATGGGTTGTGCCATTGCGGTATTCATGGTTTTCAGTCTACCCCCAATAACAGGGGCTTTCGAGTGTCGGGAATGCAAACCCCGGTCAGGTTTTCGTTACCTTTTACGTTCTCTTTTTTGCGGCCTTTGCACACAGAAATGCGACCCGGTTCAGAAAAACAGAAAAGACCGTTGACGTCTGCCCAATCAATAATGATAATGATTCTCATATACAGACAAGGAGGCCAGCATGTCCCAGCTCAAGAAGAATGTGACCACTACCACCCGTCGTGTTTCCATTAATGCGGAAAGTAGCGTTGCCAGCAGTCTGCTGCTGAACCATCAGGGCAAGTTGTGGATCGAGCACGCCGGTGAACGTTACCTGCTGCGTCGCACGTCCAACAACCGTTTGATCCTGACCAAGTGAATGTCGCTGGGTCCCGCGTTGGGGCCCGGCACGGGGGTGGTGGTGTGCCGCCACTCTCAACCCTTTCTCCCTGACGTGGATCGCCAGCCGCCGCCAGCTTTCCACACCTAATATCATGCCCGGACGGACACGACGCTCCGTCGGGTGGCGAACTGGAGGCAGCATGTCAGTGATGACGTGGCCCTCGGCGCCGGCGGCCTCTCCTCTGCTACGACAGTGCGGCGCCGCTCTCGGCGATCGGGTTCTGCGGTTGCAGGATGAACCGCTGGCCATCCTCAAAGCCCTTTACCGGCTGGGCGCATTGGTGGTGACCACCTTCAGTGCGGGCTCGAAAGTCTCCCAGAATATGCACTACCCGGCGTTCAGTGATGGCGAGTGGTGGCTGGAATCGGTGGGGGATCGATGTCGCCTACGCCAGAGCCTGCAGCCCGCCCAATGGCATTCGGTGTTGGCGGTGCTGGAGCCCACGGGGCCGTTACCGGCGCGCAGCCTGCTGTTTCTTGATCGCCAGGGGCAGCCGCTCCAGCAGGTGGCGGTGGCGCCAGACAGTGGCGGCCTGGCGTTTGAAGAGTTGGTCTGCGCCATGCTGCACCCCGATCAGAAATCCCTGAATCTGCCCTGCGGGTTTCCGCGCCTGCTGCGCAGCAAGCTGGGCCCTTTGAGTGAGCTGGAGCGCGACTGGGCCGGCAGCCATGACGATGAAGATTTCACCCAGTTGCTGGCGCGCTGCCACGATCAACGTTCGGTATTGTATGAGTCTGTGCGCGACAGTTTCGCCTGTCAGGTGCGGGCGGAAACCCTGCCCGCCGTGTTGGGGGAGGCCGCCAGCCGGGATTCGGCGACCACCTTGTGTATCGGTAACCAGGGCGTACGCTTATGCATGACTGCCCCCTGGTCATCGCCGCGTTGGCAGGGTAATCACTGCCACCTTGCCCACAATGGTGCGCTGGTATCGCTGGATATGTCGCAGATGCACAGCCTGTGGCGCTTGCGTAAACCGGGTGAGGGTCAGGTGGTGACGGCGCTGGAAGCGCTGGATGAACAAGGTGACTGGCTGTGGACGCTCTCCGCCGGCGAGGGAGAGGCCTCGTGGCGGGAGTTGTTACGCGATAGCGTGATTCGATAGCGACGGACTGAAAGGCGAAAAGGTGGGGGCTGGGAAGGCCCCCTTTTTTGGGTTCATCGCGGATTAGTTTGGTGTTCAGAATTGGTCGTCGAAAGCTTTCAGCAGACGAATCACTTCGCTGACATCCTGCTCCATTTCCTTGAGCGCTTCTTCCGCCATGGGGGCCACATCACAGCTGGCGGGCAAGGGTGCGCCGGCATCCAGAATGGCGCGAAAACGGGCCACGAAGACCCACTGCAACCACTCACTGAAATTCATGGTGTCGGCGAAGAAGGGCGTCTGACTCTCGAAGGCGGACGGCGCGGGCGGCTGGGTAGACCACAGATCCCGGGCATCCAGCTCGGTTTGCAGGGCATCGAGCAGGTTGAGCAGGGCGGTGTGTTTTTTCGTCGCAGCGTCATTCATCGAACAGGGGCACCAGGTCAGGGATTTCGCGGAGGTTATGGATATGGTGACTGGGTTTGGCCAGTTCAACCGGCCAGTCCATGTCGACCAGATTGGCCCAGACCGTATGCATGCCGTGCTCCCGGGCTGCGTGCACATCTTCCAGCGGGTGATCACCCACATGTATGGCCTGGCTTGCACTAACGCCGGCGGAACGTAACGCTGCTGCAAACATGTCGGGGGCGGGCTTGCGCTTGCCGATGGTTTCCGCGGAATGGTGAAAGGCAAACAGATCATGGATCCCAATCATTCTCAGATCGGCATTGCCATTGGTGAGGGCGCCGAGTACATAACTGTCGGCCAGCTGCTCCAGTACCTCCAGGGCTCCGGGAAAAAAACTGACCCGGTTACGGGCTTCATGGAACACCTGAAAAGCCGCCAGGGCAATGCGTCGGGCTTCGTCTTTGCCGAAACCGTGCTCAACAAAGGCACGACTCATGGCGTCCTGGCGCAGGGCGGTCAGGTTGTCGAGATACTCCGGTTTTTCCTTGAGCAAGGAGGTGCGAACCGCCCGCACCCGCTCGGCGCTCAGAGCGGCGGCGGCATCGGGGTGATTCTCGGCGATCCACAGACTGCACGCCTTCTCTGCCTGGCGAATCACTTCATCCACCGGCCACAGGGTGTTGTCCAGATCAAAGGTAATCAGCTTGAGATTGCTCATGGGAGACATTGTAGCGCATGGGCGGAGTCGAGGCTCACGAGGACTCGTCATCGTCCTTGCGGCGCTGTGCTCTGGGATGGGCGCCATCATACACCTGGGCCAGGTGCTGGAAGTCCAGGTGGGTATAGACCTGGGTGGTGGCGAGATCGGCGTGGCCGAGCAGCTCCTGCACCGCGCGCAGGTCGCCGGAAGATTCCAGTAGGTGCGTGGCAAAAGAGTGGCGTAGTTTGTGCGGGTGAAGATGGTCATCCAGGCCGCGCTCCAGCGCATGGCGCTTGAGGCGTTGCTGTACGCTGGACGGTGACAGGCGCTTGCCGTTCTTGCTGAGGAAGATGGCCTTTTCGCTGCTGTCCTTGACGAACAGGGGGCGCGCCTTGAGCCAACGCTTGAGTGCGGTGACGGCCGGTTTCCCCATGGGCAGCTGACGGGTCTTGTTACCCTTGCCAGTGACCAGCAGCTGGGCGGCGGTCATGTCGATGCTGTCCACATTCAGGCTCAGCAGTTCGGCAAGCCGCAGGCCACAAGCGTAGAACAGTTCCATGATGGCCTGGTCACGCAGGCTGAGCGGGTCGCCCTTGTCGACCCCGGCATCCAGCAGCTGTGTCACCTGATCCGCATCCAATGCCTTTGGCAGGCGCTTGCCGCTCTTGGGGGCGCGCACATCCACCACCGGGTTGTCCCTGGCGATGCCTTCGCGCATCAGGTAGCGGTAAAAAGTACGCAGGGTGGAAAGCAGCCGGGCAATCGTCTTGCCGCCCTTGCCCTGACGATGCAGCGTGGCCACCAGCGAGCGAATGTCATGCACAGTGACAGCGGCCCAGTCTTGCTGACCGAGCACCCGCGAAGCTTCTTTCAAATCACGCTGATAATTGCTGACCGTATGCGGCGAAAGCCGCCGCTCCGATTCAAGGTGGGTAAGGAACGAGTTGACAGTGCACAGTTGAGAGTTGACAGCTTTTTGGGGTTCGTCTTTTTCGCTGTTCACTGTTAACTATTCACTGTTCACTGATTTTCTTGGCGGCCTGATGTGGGTACTGACGAAGCACTTCGTGCAGGCGGCGGCTGAGTACCTGACCGATGTGAGTGATGAACAGGGTGCCCAGGGAGCTGCGGAAGTGCATGGCGCTTTTGCTGCCGATCGCCAGCAGGCCGAGACGGCCCTGATATTCCAGCGGGACCATGGCGGCGGAGCGGATGTCGGTCGCATGTTCCTTGAACAGGGCTTCCATCTCTTCCTGACGCATGGCGCCACACACGGCCTTGCCATTGCGCAGCAGGTGATTTAGTGCCTGAGGCAACGCGTTGCTGTCGACACAACGGATCTGGTTGCGCAGATCGCCGAGAATCGGCACTTCCCGGTCATAGAGCATCAGCGACACCCGGTCGCACCGGAAGTCGTCGCCAAGGCTGGTAAGCAGATTGCGGAACAGCTTTTCGGCGCCGCGGGCTTCCAGCAGGGCCAGGGTGAGGCGACGGGTCTTGTCGAACAGGTGGTCGTTTTCGCGGGCCACATCCAGCAGGCCGTTGAGTCGGTCGCGTAACTCGGTATTGCGTTCACGCAGGATCGAGGCCTGACGCTCCAGCAGGGAGACGGCTTCGCCTTTAGAGTCAGGCAGACGCAACAGTTCCAGCAGTTCCGGCCGCTGCTCGAAGAACTCCGGGTTGTCCCGCAGGTAAGCGGCGACCTGGTCGGCATTCGCCGGGCTGTGATCCGTCATCTGTCCGTCCTGTACTGATCAGTCAGTCTTGATATCAATGCTGCCATCATAGACATGGCTGGCCGGGCCTGTCATCCGGATGCCGCCCTCACCGTGATATTCGATGTGCAGGGAGCCACCGGGTAGATGCACGGTGACGGCGTTATCCAGCCAGCCCCGTCGCTGGCCAATCACCACGGCCGCGCAGGCGCCAGAGCCGCAAGCCAGGGTTTCCCCTGCGCCGCGCTCGTAGACCCGCAGGCGAATTTCCTCACGGCTGACCACTTGCATGAAGCCCACATTGACCCGTTCGGGGAATTGTTCGTGACATTCCAGCAGCGGACCGGCGCTCTCTACTGGCGCGGTATCCACATTTTCCACCAGCAGGGTGCAATGCGGGTTGCCGAGCCCCACCGCGCCCACTTCCCATGCCTGAGTGCCGGAGACAAGGAAGTAGCTGTCAGCTTCGCCCTTGGCGGTCATTGGGATGGCGTCCGGGGCCCATCGAGGCGCGCCCATGTCGACGGTGACTTGTTCGTCGTCAGTGACCGACAGGGTCATTTGTCCGGCCGCGGTTTCGACCACAATGTCCTGTTTCTGGGTCAGGCCATGCTCTCGGACGAAACGGGCGAAACAGCGGGCGCCGTTACCGCACTGGCTCACCTCGGAACCGTCGGCATTGAGAATGCGATAGCGGAAATCCGCCTCGCCCTGTGCCGGCTGGACAATCAGCATCTGATCGAAGCCCACTCCAAAATGGCGGCTGCCAAGCCGGCGGATTTCGTCGGCAGGAAACGGCAGGCCGTTCTCGGGCAGTGGCTGATTGATGCCATCAATCACCATGAAATCGTTGCCAAGGCCGTGCATTTTGGTGAAACGCAGGTTCATAACAATCCAGCAGTACGTGATTTGAGAGGATATTGTATGCAGATAGACCGTGCGGTGACAGGGGAATGAGGATGAGTTGACAGTTGATAGTGGACAGTTGACAGCGTCGCGGCGAGTGCGCGGTGCAGCTTGAAGGCATGATGCCGCGACCAGGTGACGGGCGCGGGCTCCCTGGGTGGGGAAAACCGATGCCCGTTCGCGTAGCTGTCCACTATCAACTGTCAACTGGCCCATCATGGTTTACAATCACGCCAAAGCCTTCACCCATGCCATCACCTTCATCACCAGGCCTGTTGCCCATGCTTTCCTACCGCCACAGCTATCACGCCGGCAACTTTGCCGATGTCCTCAAGCACATCGTGCAGATCGCCATCATCGAGTACCTGAAAAAGAAGGATAAGCCCTTCACGGTGCACGACACGCACGGTGGGGCAGGCAATTACCTGATCGACAGTGATCACATGCAGAAGACCGGGGAATACCGGGACGGCATCGAGCGGCTGTGGGACAAGCGCACAGAGGTTGGTGTGATCGACCAGTATGTGAAGCTGGTGAAGCAGCTTAACCCGGTGGGCAAACTGCGCGAGTACCCCGGTTCCCCGAGCATTGCCGCCAGCTTGTTGCGTGAGCAGGACCGTCTGCAATGTACCGAGCTGCACAGCACGGATTTCGAGTTGCTGCACAAGCGTTTCGCCGGCGACAAGCGGGTGCGGGTGGAAAAGCTGGATGCCTGGCAGGGCATCAAGGCCATGATGCCGCCCCAGCATCGCCGCGGCATGGTGCTGATCGATCCTTCTTATGAACTAGAACGTGATTACCGGGATGTGCTGCCTGCCCTGCAGATGGCCATGGAGCGTTGGGCCACGGCGACCTATGCCATCTGGTACCCGGTGCTGGACCGGAATCGCACGGAGCATTTTGTGCGTGAATTCATCAAGGCGGAAATGCCGGATCTGTTGCGGGTGGAACTGTGCGTGCGCCCGGACGCCTCTGGCCGTGGCATGACAGGGTCCGGCATGCTGATTATCAACCCGCCTTACACCCTGGCCCAGCATATGGCTCAGGCCATGCCTTTGCTCAAGGAGCACCTGTGCGACACCGGCGGTCACGGTATGGTGAAGCGTCTTACCGGGGAAGGGGCGTAAGCCTCGCCTCGTTCGCTTACAGAAACACCATGTTCATGGCGAAGCCCAATTGCCATTGTGGCTGGCAGGGGCCCCGGTCAGCCACCGAGACCTGCGGTTCGACAAAGAAGTTGAAAACCTCCTTGCCGAGTCGTGCGCCCACCGGAACACGGTAGTTGTCCTAGTTGAAGTCGTAATTCCAGATCGGCGCCGTGCAGCTGTACCTTTTGCTGCGGGTTACTCCTCATTGAACAGCAGCACCAGCGTGCCGCCGCGTAATACGCTGCCGTAATTCAGGTTGATGCCCACCCCGGCTTCATAGTAATAGTGGTTGCCCAGCGGGCCATCCAGATCGGCCCCCAGATCATAGCGTGAGGCTTGCATCCAGACATTCTGGCCGGGAAGGATGCGGGTGACGAAGGGGGGGGCGCCAGCGGACGCCATTGGACCAGTACCAGGCTTCTGGCTGGACGTCATGGGCGGGTTCACTGGTCGCAAAAGTGCGCCCTTTCATGTAGTGCCATTCGCTGATCAACTTGACCTCAGCGCGGCGTCCACCGATAAACCAGGTTGTCCTGAGGTAGGGTTCTGCCTGCCAGGCGTTGGCGCTGTAGTTAGTGACCAGACCGTCAAGCGCCGGGGCCAGTGCCTGGGATTCCGGGGTGTTGAAATCCGTATCATTGAGATAACGCTGCCAGTTTAGGTTCAGGCCCGCGGCGAGCCCGATATTGTCGTTCAGGCGGTGCCGGAACTCTGCCCCTGACGTGAGGGTAGTGACCGAGCTGTCGATGGTGTCACGGGTGCTTCTGGTGGACGAGGCCAGCTGGGTTTCCTGCTTTTGCCCCAGATACGCCGCCTTGGCATTCAGAACCAGGGTGTTGCTGTGTTCACCGATCGGGGTGCTCCACGAGTAAGGGAGTGACACGGTGGTGAGCCGTTGACGTAGCTCCTGGGCTTCCAGCGATCCCAGGTTCTCGTCTTCAAACCCAATAAAATTATTGGGGTCGAGGTCCCAGAACCCCAATCGCACCGCATTGCCGCCAGTCAGCAAGGTGGCCGTTACATAGCTTTCGGCAAGGCTGAGACGAATGGCTTTTTGCACCGGGGTGGCAGCGAAGGCCGGGGCCGGTAGCAGTAAAGTCAGCAGAATCAGAAATCGCGGCATGACGATGGGCAGTGGAGAGCGTGTAGGAAGTGAAGCACAAAAGCAGGAGGGAAAGACAGAGGGGGTGTCGTTCCCTGAGGAGACAGCGGGCCGCTGCCCCCTCAAAAGGAGGGCCTCAGGGGAGCAGTGACTCTGGCTTTAACTGCTCATCAAACGTTTCACGCTGGCGCACTACAAAGGCCTGGTCACCATCTACCATGATTTCGGCAGGGCGGTTGCGGCTATTGTAGTTACTGGCCATGGCGAACCCGTAGGCGCCGGCACTGCGCACCGCCAGCAGGTCGCCGGTTTCCAGGGACAGGGCGCGATCCTTGCCGAGGAAATCCCCGGTTTCACATACCGGGCCAACGATGTCCCAGGTACGACAGTCCGCATCGTGGGGTTTCACCGGCACGATGTCTTGCCAGGCAGAATAGAGGCTGGGTCGGATCAGGTCGTTCATGGCGCCATCCACGATGGCAAAGTTCTTGTGCTCGGTGGGCTTGAGGAACAGTACCTGGGTGATAAAGATCCCGGCGTTGGCGGCAATGGAACGGCCGGGCTCGATATGCACCGGCAGGTCGCCGGGGATGTGCTTGAGCAGGGCCTGGACATAGGCGCTGCGCTCCGGCGGCGTTTCGTCGTTGTAGGTCACGCCCAGTCCGCCACCCAGATCCAGATGATGGATCTCGATGCCTTGTTGTTGTAACTGGTCGAGTAGTTTCAGCACGCGCTCCAGCGCATCTTCGAACGGCGCCAGATTGGTGAGCTGGCTGCCGATGTGGCAGTCGATGCCGAGGATGCGGATATGCGGCATCTCGTGGGCGCGCTGGTACAGGGTCGGAGCCTTGTTGATGTCCACGCCGAATTTGTTGTCTTTCAGACCGGTGGAAATATAGGGGTGGGTCTGGGCGTCCACGTCCGGGTTTACCCGGATGGAGATTGGGGCTTCCATGTCCAGTTCGCCGGCCACCAGGTTAAGCAGTTCCAGTTCGGCGGCGGACTCCACATTGAAACAGTGGATGCCGGCTTTAAGTGCAGCGGCCATTTCGGCGGCGGTCTTGCCGACACCGGAAAACACGATCTTGTCCGGGTCGCCGCCGGCGCGCAGTACCCGCTCCAGCTCCCCGCCGGAGACGATATCAAAGCCGGCCCCGCAGCGGGCCAGCACATTCAGGACTGCCAGGTTGGAGTTGGCTTTGACCGCATAGCAGACCTGGTGAGGGTGATCGCCGAAGGCGTCGTCGAAGGCCTGGTAATGGCGTTCGAAGGCGGACCGGGAGTAAAGATACAGGGGGGTGCCGAAACGTTCGGCCAGTTGTGCTACCGGCAGTTCTTCGGCAAACAGTTCGCCGTCACGGTACTGGAAGGGGTCCATGGTCAGTCCTTCTGATCGTCATCGTGCTGAGCGTCGTCAGCGGTGTCTTGGGCTGGCTGGCCCGGAGCGGGCTGCCTGGGTTCGTCCGGCGCAAAGTACAGAGGCCCTTTCTGGCCACAGCCAGTGAGAAGGGCAAGCAGTAACAAGGCAGATAAGCGCATTTTCCAGCTCCGGGCGCAAAGAGCGGAAAGGGCACCCTTTCCGCCGGGCGAATCAATGCCTGCCTGCGGGCAGGCGCCTGGGTCAGGCGTTACCGGTATTGTCCAGTGCCTCACGGGCTCGGGCAACGGCAGCGCGGACCTGATCGGGGGCCGTGCCGCCGATGTGGTTACGGGCGCTCACGGAGCCTTCCAGGGTCAGCACGTCGAATACGTCGTCGTCGATCTGGTCGCTGAACTGCTTGAGCTCGGACAGGGACATGTCGCCCAGGTCTTTCTTTTTCTCCACGCCGTAGGCCACGGCCTTGCCGACAATCTCGTGGGAGTCGCGGAAGGCGATGCCTTTGCGCACCAGGTAATCGGCCAGATCGGTGGCGGTGGCAAAACCGCGACGAGCGGCTTCGCGCATGACTTCGCGGTTTGGCTCGAGGGCCGGGATCATGTCGCCGAAGGCGCGCAGGCTGCCTTTAAGAGTGTCCACGGCATCGTACAGGGGCTCTTTGTCTTCCTGGTTGTCCTTGTTGTAAGCCAGCGGCTGGCTTTTCATCAGGGTCAGCAGGCTGATCAGATGGCCGTTGACGCGGCCGGTCTTGCCGCGCACCAGCTCAGGCACGTCGGGGTTCTTTTTCTGCGGCATGATGGAGCTGCCGGTGCAGAAACGGTCGGGCAGGTTGATGAAGTTGAACTGGGCGCTGGTCCACAGCACCAGCTCTTCACTGATGCGCGACAGGTGAGTCATGGACAGGGCGGCCAGGGCACAGAACTCGATGGCGAAATCGCGATCGCTCACCGCATCCAGGGAGTTCTCACAGACGCCATCGAAACCGAGCAGTTCGCAGGTGCGCTCACGGTTGATGGGGTAGGTGGTGCCGGCCAGCGCGGCGGCGCCCAGCGGCATGCGGTTGACTCGCTTTTTGGCGTCCAGCAGACGCTCGCGGTCGCGCTTGAGCATTTCGAACCAGGCCAGCAGATGGTGGCCGAAGGTGACCGGCTGGGCGGTCTGCAGGTGTGTGAAACCGGGCATGATGGTGGCCGCCTCGCGCTCGGCCAGATCCAGCAGGCCGGTCATCAGGTGCAGGTACTGTTCTTCCATGATCAGCATTTCATCACGCAGCCACAGGCGGATGTCGGTGGCCACCTGGTCGTTTCGGCTACGGCCAGTGTGCAGCTTCTTGCCGGTGATGCCGATCTTGTCGGTGAGGCGGGCCTCGATGTTCATGTGCACATCTTCCAGGGCCACGGACCACTGGAATTCCCCGGCTTCGATTTCCTTCTGGATCTCGGCCAGGCCATTGATGATGGCGTCGCGCTCGTCATCGGTCAGCACGCCGACCTCGGCCAGCATGGTGGCGTGGGCCTGAGAGCCGTAGATGTCCTGACGGTACATGCGCTGGTCGAAATTCACGCTGGCGGTGAATTCCTGCACGAACTGGTCGGTGGATTCGCTGAAGCGGCCGCCCCAGAGTTTGTTCTGCTGCTTGTCAGTCATCGTACTCGCTCATCTAAAGCCGGAATTGCGGGCGCGCAGTATAGCAGGGACCGGTGAACCCCTGAACAATCCCTTGGGGCTGGCTGTCAGTTAAGGTATAAAAGCGGAGAAGCTCATAATTTCTACCGATAAGGAGCCGCAATGGCAGCCATGGATGAGCCGCCAGGCAGCGGGTTTCTACCCGACCTCTGCAGTACCCGGGCGGTGCTGGTGGTCGTTGTCGTTGCTGAGTTGATGGCGCTGGTGGTGACCCTGGTGGCCACCTACTACGATGCATTCAGCGTTGGCCGCCTGGCGGTAACGTCCCTGTTTGTCCAGTGGGTTGGCCTGACGTCGGCGGCAATGGTCTGCCAGTTGCGCCCGCGCTTGAACCAGTTGGCGCCGGCCTGGGCGTCGGTGTCGGTGGTGTTGCTGGTGGTGCTGGACACCCTGTTGTTCAGCCTGGTCGCGCGCGCGGTGATGGCCTGGGTGGCCGGCACCCTGCACATCAGCCCGATGTGGAGCCCGGAAATTCTCGTCAACAGCCTGATAGCGGCGATCATTGCCGGGTTGGTGATGCGCTATTTCTATGTTCAGGAGCAGCTGCGCCAGAAGGGCCAGGCGGAGCTGCAAGCACGAATACAGGCGCTGCAGTCGCGCATTCGCCCGCATTTTCTGTTCAATTCCATGAACATTATCTCCAGCCTGATCGCGGTGGATCCGGATGCCGCCGAGCAGGTGGTAGAAGATTTGTCCGTGCTATTCCGGGCGAGCCTGAAAAGCACCGGTAATGAAGCCTCGCTGGCCGATGAACTGGAGCTTTGTCGTCGCTATATTCATATTGAACAGCTGCGCATGGGGGACCGTTTGCAGGTCACTTGGGACATTCAGGTACAGGCGGAAAATGTGCGGATTCCCCTGTTGACCTTGCAACCCTTGCTCGAAAATGCCATTTATCATGGTGTACAGCCATTGGCCGCCGGTGGCATGGTGGTGATCAGTGCCGCGGATGAGGGTGGATTCCTGCGTTTGTCGGTGAGCAACCCCAAGCCGCCGGGTGATGGTCATCACAAGGGTAACCGCATGGCGCTGGAAAATATCCTGCACCGGTTGCAGGCTCTGTACGGTGATCAGGTGGCGGTGGAATCCCGCCCGCAAGAAAAAGAATACGAGATAGAAATCCGTTATCCGCTACAGCAATAAGGGACGAGAATTATGCGGGTACTAGTATGTGATGATGAGCAACTGGCCCGGGACCGCCTGAAACGTCTGGTAGATAAAACCGACGGGGTGGAGGTTGTTGCCGAAGCCGCCAACGGTCGCGAGGCCATCGAGCAGGCTCAGGAACATCGGCCCGATGTGGTGCTGATGGATATCCGCATGCCGGAAATGGACGGTATGGAGGCCGCTGAGCACCTCAGCAAGATCGATAACCCGCCGGCACTGATTTTCTGCACTGCCTACGACGAGCACGCTCTGCAGGCCTTCAAGGTCCATGCGGTGGATTACCTGCTCAAACCGGTGAGCGCAGATGACCTGGTCGCGGCCTTGTCCAAGGCCCGAACCCTCAACCGGGTGCAGTTGGCGGAGATCGGCAAGGAAGTTAGCGAAGAGAAGCCTCGCCGCCGTGGCCATATCAGTGCCCGTACTCACCGTGGGCTGGAACTGGTGCCGGTGGATGACGTGCGGTATTTCCTCGCTGACCAGAAATACGTCACCGTGTGTTACGGCGAAGGTGAGGTTCTGATTGACGAAACCCTGAAAGAGCTGGAAACCGAATTCGGGGAGATGTTCGTGCGCATCCATCGCAATGCGCTGGTGGCACTCAAGTTCATTGAAGGTATGGAAATGGCCACCGCCGGCCACCATCAGGTCCGGCTGCGGGGTATCGAGTCCCGATTGACGGTCAGCCGCCGCCATGTGGCAGGCTTGCGCCGGGTACTGCAGAACCTTTAACTGCGGTCATTTGGGGAATTAACAGCCAACTCCCGGCATGCTAGCCTTGTGGCGTGCTGGGGATTGGCCCGCCGAATAACAACAACAGGATCCAAGTCATGAAAAAGCTGCTTCTGCTGCTGGTCAGCGTTGTCGTACTGAGTGGCTGCGCCACCGCTACCATGCCGGTTTCCGGTCTTCTGTTTGCCAATGTGAAGGCGCCGCTGACGGCGACGGCCTCCACGGAAAAGCCGACCCGTGTGGGTCGTGCCTCTACTCGCTCGATCCTGGGGTTGATCGCGTCCGGGGATGCCTCTATCCAGACTGCGGCCCGAAATGGTGGTATTACCGAGATCCACCATGTGGATTATGAATCCCAGAATTTCTTCGGTGTACTCGCCGAGTTTACCGTGGTGGTCTACGGCAATTAAGTTCAAAGTTGAAACGCGGGCCAGCGCCAGTTTGGTCCTGCTCTCGAAGCCGCGCCCAGGCTATGGGCGCGGCTTCGACGTTTCTGAATCCGGCTACTCTGCCCGCGCTTTTGAACTTTTAACTTTCAACTCCTCGTCTCGGCCCCTGTGCGCCTTTGCTGTAGACTGGGCCCACTTTTCAACTGAACACAGGATCCCCCATGTCCCGCGAAATCTTGCGTATTGCAACCCGTTCCAGTCCGCTGGCCATCTGGCAGGCGGAATATGTCCAGCAGCGACTGGAAAGCCTGCATGAGGGCTTGAGGGTGGAGCTGGTGCGCATCAAGACACAGGGTGACAAGATTCTGGATACCCCGTTGGCGAAGATCGGTGGCAAGGGGCTGTTCGTCAAAGAGCTGGAAGAGGCCATGATGGATGGCCGCGCGGACATTGCCGTGCACTCCATGAAGGATGTACCCATGGAGCTGCCGCCGGGGTTTGTGCTGCCGGTAATCTGTGAGCGGGAAGATCCCCGCGATGCGTTTGTGTCCAATCAGTACGACAGTCTGGCATCGTTGCCGCAGGGGGCCTGTGTGGGCACGTCCAGCTTGCGCCGTCAGGCACAGGTGAAGGCGAACCGCCCGGATCTGGTGGTCAAGAGCCTGCGCGGCAATGTGCAAACCCGTCTCGGCAAGCTGGATGCCGGAGAATTTGATGCCATTATTCTGGCCGCTGCCGGCCTTAAACGGCTGCAGATGTTTGATCGTATTCGCTATGAGATGCCACCAGAGGAATCCCTGCCTGCGGTCGGCCAGGGCGCGGTGGGCATCGAGTGTCGCGACGGGGATGCCCGTACCATCGAGCTGCTCAGCCCGCTGAGTGATACCGACACCTGGGATCGAGTGGTGGCCGAGCGTGCCATGAATCGTCGACTTGAAGGCGGTTGTCAGGTTCCCATCGCCGGCTTTGCCCTGTTGGAAGGGGACGACCTGTGGATGCGCGCATTGGTGGCCGAAGAAGACGGCAGTCGGGTGTTGCGGGCTGAAGGGCGTGCCCATCGCAACGCGGGGGCAGAGTTGGGCATCCAGCTGGCTGAAGAGCTGCTGGCCCAGGGGGCCGACGATATTCTCAAGGCGCTCTACAACCGGTAGTGCTCATGCAGGTACTGGTGACCCGCCCACAGGGACAGGAACAGGGCTTAATGGCCGCGCTTGGGCAAGCGGGGTATCAGCCCTGCCATAGCCCGGCCCTGCTGATCGAGCCCTTGCCGGTGACGGCGGCCATGCGGCGCACCCTGATGGATCTGGATTTGTATCACGGGGTGTTTTTCGCCAGCCCCAATGCCGCACGACTAGCGCTGTCCGCCATGGCGGATCTCTGGCCTCAATGGCCGGTCGGCGTGCACTGGCTGGCGGTAGGCCGCGCCACTGCCGCGGAACTGGGGCAATGGCAGCTGACGGCCGAAGTGCCCGCCAGCGGATTTAACTCCGAGGCGGTGTTGGCGTTGCCCTGCCTGCAGGATATTCAGGAAAAAAAGGTGCTGTTGTGTCGGGGCGAAACCGGCCGGGAATTGCTGGCGCAGACCCTGCAGGCCCGTGGAGCCGAGGTTTCCTCGCTGGCGTTTTATCGTCGTCAGCCCAACCCCGGTTTTCATTGCCCGCCCGGTTGTGACTGGGCCATGATCACCAGTGTGGAAAGTTGGCACAGTGCAGCGTCGGGTTTGCCTGCCGGTTGTGGCGTGATTGCCGCTGGCGAGCGTGTCGCCGCACAGATTCGTGCCAGCTTTGACGGAACCGTGATCACTGCCGCCAGTGCCCACGATGACGATATGCTGGCTGCATTGCCTGCCCTGCAATAATCGGGTTGCCGTACCCGCTGCATTACATTGTTTAATGGACAGGCAGAGCGCCCCCCTTTAAGGTTTTTGACCAACAACTCAAAAAGTACTGGAGCAGTCATGACGCAGGACCGTCTTCTTTCCCGGCAACGCGGGGTCACTATCTGGCTTGTCCTGATTATCCTGATCCTGGCCGCGGTGATTGGTGCCGGTGGCTGGTGGGGCTGGCAGGAGTATCAGCGTCTGCAAAGTGACAAAGCGGGTTTTGCCGAACAGCTCCAGACACTGACTTCACAGATGGCCAGCCAGCGCAGTGATGTGCAGGGTGCCTTGGCCGCGTTTGAAAAAAAGCAGGCGGAACTGGCTTCCCAGCAGATCAAGGACCGGACTGCGCTCACCGATATCAAGACGGGTGGACAGCGCCTGTGGCTGATCAATGAATCCCGTGCGCTGGCCAGCCTGGCCAGCCAACGCCTGCTGCTAACCCAGGATGCCATTGCGGCCCGTCGTTTGTTGGAAGCGGCCGATAACATTCTTGCCCGCATCGATGACCCCTCCGTACTGTCCGCGCGTCAGGCGCTGGCGGTAGACATGGACAAGCTGAGCCGTGCCAGCAAGGTCGATGTGCAGGGCATGGTGCTGCAGTTGGGCGCCTTGCGTCAGACGGTGGTGGAACTGGCGGTACCAGTGGAAGAGGCGCCGCCGGAGAAAAATCGCCCTGAGGTCAACCAGCCCTGGTGGCAGGATGTGCTGGATCGCATGCCGGTGAATGTGCGTCACCATGAAGGGCGGGTGCCGCTGCCTCTCACCGCTGAGCAGGCGTCGCTGGTGCGCCTGACCCTGGATGGCAGCTTGCAACAGGCGCAACTGGCCCTGATGCAGGGCCGTGGTGAGGCCTATCGTCAGGCACTGGACAATGCCCAGGCGACCTTGAAGGAATGGTTCCGAAAGGATGATCCCCGTGCGGCCCATATGGCAGAGGTGCTGAACGATATGGGGGGCAAGCAGGTCGCGTATGCCTTGCCGGAAATCGGTGCCGGTTTGCAGGCCATCGAGGCGCTGAAGCGTAAGGAGGGTGGGGCATGAAAAAAGTCGCCCTGCTGGTCATCGTTGCGCTGGTATTTGCCCTGATGCTGGGCCGCTGGATGGCGGTGGATTCCGGGTATGTGCTGGTGATCCGTGATGACTTCTCGCTGGATACCACCCTGGGTTTTGTCATTTTGATGGCGTTGCTGGCTTCGGTGGCGTTGGTGGTACTGACCTTGCTGGGCAATGCCGCCTGGAACGCGCTGGAGCCCATGCGGGCGACCCGCCGCTGGAAAAAACAGGTCGCCGCCCGCCGCCTGCGTAGCGGTTTCCTGCAACTGGTGGATGGTGAGCTGGAAAAGGCGGAGCGGTTGTTGGTGGCTGCGGGCGAAGACGGCGACTGGCCATTGCTTGCCTGGCTGCTGGCAGCGGAAACCGCTCAGGAGCAGGATAATGTGGAGGCCAGCCAGCGGTATCTGGAAAACGCCGGCAGTGATCACCGCGGGCGCTTGGTGGCCGGTTTGATGAAAGCCCGCTTTGCTCTGGATGACGGTTATCCCGATCAGGCCCGCGAAGAGTTGAAGGTGCTGGCGGACATGGCCCCCCGAAACAAGCGGATTCTGCGAACCTATGCCCAGGTGCTGGAAAGCCAGCGAGACTGGCCAGCGTTGTGTGATCTGATGCCGCGTCTCAAGCGGGCGTTTGGTGAGGGGGAGTCCCGGCGTGAGCGCCGGGCGTGGCTGGCCCTGTTGCAGGAAACCGCCCGCAAGCCCGGATTCAACGACGCAGACAGTCGCCGGGAGGAATTGCGCAAGCTGTGGAAGAACGTCCCGGTGCAGCTTAAGAACGATCCTGCCATGATTGCCCGTTATGCAGGTTTTCTGGCCCAGCTGGGGGGCGGCAAGGGCGCGCTGAATCTGGTCCGTGAAAAGTTGGATCAGGAATGGGATGACCGTCTGCCGCCGGTATTGGAAGCCATTGATGATGTGTCTCCGGACGATTTGCTGCAGGTGCTGGAGCGCTGGTTGGCGGAGCGCCCGGGTAACGCGGCGGTGCTGATTACCTCCGGCCGGGTGGCACTGAAGGCGCGGCTATGGGGCAAGGCCCAGGGCTTCTTTGAAGCGGCGGCCAATTCCAGCCAGAGTGCGACTGCGCTGGCGGAGCTGTCGCGCCTGTATCAGGCGCTGGGCGATTCGTCCAAGGCCATGAAGACTTTCGAACGTCGTCTGGCACAGCTGGAAGGCCAGCTACCCGCCCTGCCCATGCCGGACAAGGCGCTGTAAGTCTTCCCGTTCAGCTCGCCCTGGTAAAAGGGTGTTTGGGGTTTTCTGTGGGAGCGGTGGTTCCACCGCGAATGAACGACCGCTCCCACTTTGTCGCCTGCCGGGTTTACCGTGGGGCAGTGTTAAGGGCATTGGCGATCTCGGTGGCGGTGTGTTGCCAGCCCGCATCCAGTGCCCTGACCAGATTGGCGTACCCGCCTTCTTCCAGTGGCGTTTGCCACTGAATCAACCCTTCCTTGTGCACCGCTCCTTCTAGCTTCCATCGACCGGTGATGACGGCGCTGTCGCCGTTTTCTTCTCCACCTTGCATGCCCTGGAAGCGACTGAGTTCCACGGTCAGGGTTGTGTTTTCATCCCCGTCATTGGCGTTCAGTGAGGCTTCGAGTGCGCGTTGTAACTGGCTGCCAAGGGGCTCAGCCCAACGGTGATGCCGTGCCACCTGGATTTCGCTGTCGCTAAGTTGCATGACAATGCCGCCCCGGTCCAGATAGCTGGCGAGACGAACCCGTACCGTCACGGTGCTGTGGCCCGCCTGGCTGGCCGATGGCAGCAGGTAACCCGGAGGCGAGGGCGGCGGCGTGTGGCTGCAACCCAAAAGTGCAAAGGCCACCAGGGTAGTGAACAACAAACGAATCATTGGGCACCTCGGGGCTGGGTGTCTTGTGCGGGATGGCGCTGGAAGATCAGGGCATTGGGCTGCTCGTTAAGGGTGTCCAGCAGGGGCTCGGCTTCGTCCAGCAAACGGTTCAACTTTTCCAGTGTCCCCTGCAGTTTGTGGTAGCCGTCGCCACCACTCTGCCAGCTGCTGAGTGTGCCTTGCAGGCTCTCCATGTTGTCGGAAAGTTGCTGCGGAAGTTGATTGAGCGCCGGGTCGTTCAGCAAGTTTTCAACCCGTTGGGTAATCGTCGCCAGGTTGGCCAGGTTGCGGTTCATGTTGTTGGCCATGTCCTGCATGGGCAGCCCATTGAGGGTTTTGAGCAACTGATGGATCTGGTCCTCGATCTTGGCCAGGCTGCCAGCGCTGATTGAGGGGAAGACGGACACACCATGGTGGGTGGCGGTGAGCTCTGCTGTCGGGACGCCCTGATAAAACTCCAGGTCCACAAACAGGGAGCCGGTAATCAGGTTGCCGGATTTGAGACTGGCGCGCAGTCCGCCTTTGATCAGTTCGCCCAGTTCTTCTCTCCAGCGGGGTAAATCGATCAGCGCCTGATGAGTGATGCGTTGTGGCTCCAGACGGATTAGCACAGGGATGGGCTGGCGGCCCAGGCCCTCGGTGCTGCGATAGCCGAAGGTCCAGGGTACCTGCTCCACACTGCCGACCCGGATGCCGCGATATTCTACCGGGGCGCCGGACTGCAAGCCCCGTACACTGCGCTCAATAAGCAGGACATAGTCCAGCGTCTGGGTGTAAAGCGCGCGCCGGGCGGCCTCTTCGTCGTCGTGGAGGATGAACTGATAGTCATCGTTCACGGCGCCACCGGTGCGCATGTTGGGGTCGGGTACGGCAAAGGAGATGCCGCCTCCGAGCAAGGCTTCGAGAGAATTCAGCTGGGCCTGAAAGCCACCAGCATCCAGCTGAAAACCAATGCCGGAGACTTTCCAGAAACGGGAGCTTTCAGACACCAGAACATCGTAAGGCTTTTCGATAAAGATTCGGTGGCGAAAGATTTTCGCGCTGGCATCGAATTCGGTTTCTACCACCCGGCCCACTTTCAGATTGCGGAAGCTGACCGGGTCGCCATTGGAGATATTGCTACCGGGTTTGCTGACCAGTCTCAGGAAAAGGCCGTTACCGGTTTTCTCGGTGGGCGGTGATTCCAGCACCGCAAAGGTTTTGGCTTTCTTGTCATTCTTGCCGGGCAGCAGCTCGATATAGGCCCCTGACAGTACTGTGCTCAGGCCGCTAATGCCTTCGCGTCCGACCCGGGGTTTGACCACCCAGAAGCGGGTTTCTTCGTTGAGCATGCGTTCCGTTTCGGCCTGCATCTGTACGGTCAGCAGGGTATGACTCAAGTCATCGGACAGGGTGACATTCTCGACAACCCCCACCTGCACATTGCGGGTTTTGACCGCTGTTTTGCCGGCGGTGATGCCTTCCGCATCGGCCAGTTTCAGGGTGATCACCGGCCCCTGGGAAGACAGATAACTGAACACCAGCCACAGACCGATCAGCACGGCGATCAGGGGAATCAGCCATACCGCGGAGATCCTGCGTGTCCGGGGGTTATCGTTCGGGTTCAAGGGTTGGCTCCGTTGGTGGTATCAGCTGGCGCTGACGGTCCCAGATCAGGCGTGGGTCGAATTGATGGGCGGCCAGCATGGTGAAGATGACCACCCCGCAAAACGCCAGCCCACCCACGCCGGGTGTCACGGTAAGAATACTGCCCATCTGGAACAGGGCAACAATGATGGCGACCACAAAGACATCGATCATGGACCAGCGACCAATCCATTCGGTAATGCGGTAGAGCTGCATCTGGCTGGTCATGTCCAATGGGGTGTGCCGGCGGGAGGCGATGCACAGCCAGCCGAGGGCGAGAATCTTGCCAAACGGGACGAGTACACTGGCGGTGAAGATGATCAGGGCGATGGGCCAGTCGCCGTGACGGATAAACAACAGCACCCCGGCGATAATGGTGGAGGGCTCGGTTTTGCCCAGACTGGTTGTCACCATGATGGGAAACAGGTGGGCTGGTACGCTGCACAGGATGGCGGTGACCACCAGCGCCCACACGCGCTGCAGGCCAAGTGGATGACGATCGTGAAGCACCCCATGGCAACGCTGGCAGCGGTGCCTGCCAATCGCTTGTAGCTGGCCGCACCACTGGCAGCCCATCAGGTCTTGTTCCCTTGCGGTCAGGTTGGCCCGGGCCTGGGCGGGTTGTTCAAGATGGCCCAGCAGTTGGCTCCACAGGCTTACTGTGTTCATTCGGGTCACAGTAATCAGCAGCAGCAGGGCATAGCCGGAAAACGTCCAGAACGCCGACATCAGATGGATATGCGCCATGGCCACGATCTTGATCAGGCTTACCAGCGCCGCGATGGCGAAGACGTCGGCCATCATCCAGGGCTGGATGCGCGGTAATACGCGGGCCAGCAGTAGTCGGCCCGGGAGCGGCTTGGCTCTGGCCAGGCTTAAGTGGATCCAGCACACCGAGATCAGATAGGCCGCCGGAATCACAATGATGGTGGCGATGACGACCACGGCCATCAGCGGGTGGTGATACACCGCCAGTTCCATGGCGGCGTCACTGATCGTCATGGCTCGCTCAATGCCGTTCTTTTCGAAACCGATGTAGGGAAACAACAAGGACAGCGCCAGCAATACCAGTGCGGTGAAGGCCAGTGCGGGAGTGAGTTGATCGTTGCGGGCCGGACGCATCAGCGGATGCTGACAACGAGGGCAGAGCAGCCACTGGCCATCCTTGCCGGGGCTGACGGCCGACACCAGATCACATTCGTGACAGGGTAGTAAAAACGTCTGGCTCGTGTTGTTCGCGTCCTGCGCCATGGCAGCCATTCCGATCCGTGATGGCCCATTAGAGCAGTTGCAGGGGCGGTGTCACAAGCTCCGACAGCAACGGCAGAAATCCAATGTTGGAGCGTGCCAGCAAGCTCTAACAGGGGGGGAGTTACTGGGGGCGGTGGCTCCACCGTGAATAAAACAGCAATAGTGGTCGAACGACCGCTCCCACACGGTTTTCAGTCCCGTGGGGCGTAATCGAAGACGTCGCAGTGAATGTTCTGTGCGGGGACCCCTTCGGCCACCAGTGCATCGAATACCGCCCAGGCCATGGGCGGGGAACCGCCAAGAAAAAACAGCGGCAGGGTTGGCTCGCTGAGGGCGGCGAGGGCGGCTTCGTGTACCAGCCCTTGCGCATGGTCGGGGTGGCGAATGTCAGAGAGTGATGTGGTGGCTTCGAAGTCCTTCAGGACGCCGGTCCATTGTACAGGCAGGTTGGGCAGATAAAGATCTTCCGGGGTGCGTGCGCCCCAGAACAAACGCACGGGGTGTGCGAAGTCCACGGCGATAAGACGCTCGACCATGGCCTTGACGGGTGCAAAACCGGTGGATCCACAGATAAACCATACGGGCCGTTCCGGTGCGGTATCGATATAGCGAACGCCAGCAGGCAGCGTCACGCTGACGGTGCTGTCGGCCTTGAGGCTGGCCATGATGTCTTGGGCTGCGCTGTTGTCGTCGCCATGGCGAATGTGCAGTTCCAGCTTGCGGCCATCGCAGTGGTTGGCGATGGAGAAGGGGTAGCATTCACCGTGCAGATTGAGCATCAGATACTGGCCAGCGTGCCACTGGATGCGTTTGCCGGCAGGCAGTTGCAGCCAGGCGCGACTCACATCGTGGTTGAGCGCCTCGATCTCCAGGATCTGGCAATTCACGTTGTGGACCGGCAGTTCGCCGGGGGCAGTCACCTCGGGCACAGTAATCTCGCAATCGCTGAGTGGCAGGGCGACGCAGTATAGCACCTCTGTGCCTTCGGTATCGCCCGCGTGCAACGTGTGGTTTCGTTGCTGAACGTGTCCGTAGGTCAGTGTGCCGGCGCAGCGTTCGCAGACGCCATTGCGGCAAGCGACGGGAAAGCCGAAACCGGCCTGGTGGCCGGCGTCGACAATGGTTTGATCCGCCCGGCAGGGGAAGCGCCCCTTGCCATTGACGGATATGGTGTAGATCCGGGGCACGGTTGGATGAATTGATAATGGAAAATTGAGAATTGATAACGAAAGCCACTTCCCGTTGGCACTGCATGTGGCTCCATAGGGTTTTCAGTTATCAACTATCCATTCTCAATTATCAATTGCCTGCTCTTTAGCCGCCAACGCCGACAAACAAGGCAACAATACAGCCCATGCCAAAGGCCCAGACCATGGTGCGGGCGCTGGCCCAGTCCGCGATATAGCAGACGGTAAACATGACACGGCTGAGAACAAACGCCAGGGCGATTCCGTCGATGGTGCCTTGCGGTGCGGTGGCGGCCAGGTGGGCGATGATAACCGCGGCAGCGAACGCCGGCGTCACTTCAAAACCGTTCTGCTGCGCCCAGTGGGCCCGCTTGCGGCCGCCTTCCAGGGTTTCCAGAAAATCGCGCGGGTTGTGGTTCTGTTTGGGGCCGAAGCCGCCCTGGAATTTGGCCAGAGAGGTGGCAAGGTAAGGCAGGAAGATGGCGGCAAGCACGCACCAGTAAGCAATCGTCATGAAGGTATCTCCTTGGTTTTTAATGTTATGGGGCTGGGAGGCAGAGCCAGGATTAGTTGAAAGTTCAAAGTTTAAAGTTGAAACGCGAAGAGAGGCCCTGGCAATTTCCAGTTCTGGTGCCTCGCGCTTCACGGTTAAGGTTCGCGGGCAGGGCATTTAAGTTCTCGATAAACCCTTCCCGCGCTTTTAAACTTTGAACTTTCAACTCGATCTTGTCGTCGCGGCCACCAAACCCGCTTCGGCTGACTATCTTAATCGCCGTCGCTCTCGTGTGATGCCGAGGCTAGCAGGCTGCGCTCGATTATCGCAAAACGGTCCTGCCCCCATACCATGTCATCTTGAGTCATAAAGCTGGGCACGCCCCAGCTGCCCGCGGCCATCATGGCGTTGCGATTGTCTTCGGCGCGGTCACGCCAGCTGTCGTCATCCAGCCAGCGGCGAGCGCGTTTCCAGTCCAGGCCGGCGTTTTCGACCAGGAACTTCAAGCCATTGTCGCTGGCGGCATTGATGCCCTGGCTCCATATACCGGTCGCTGCGGCACGCAACCATTCCCGCAGGCGGCCCTCTTTCTCTGCAAAGGGCCAGATGGCCATGCAGCGTTCTACCCCCGCGCCTACCGGGTCGCACACCTTGCCGAAGGGCACTTGATGAAGTCGGGCTTCGCGGGCGGCATCCTTGAGAATATAAAAGCGTTTGGCGCGGGGGACACTCAAGCCGCGCATGACCATGGGTAACACCGGGCGAATCTTCAGTGTGAGTCCATAGTGGTCTGCCAGGGCATAGGTGCGAGACAGCGCCACATAGGAGTAGGGGCTGCGAAAGGAAAAATACAGCACCAAGGGTGAATCCTTGAGGGCAGGAATGGCGTCCTTCAGGCGGGCCCGCTTGGCTCGACCGTAGGGCAGGGGCCAGTCCTGGGTACCCAGTCCCAGGTCATTCAGGCGGTGGGCCAAGTGGTCAAGCCGTTCCACGCTCCAGTACCACTCTCCTTGATAGTGCAGCGTGCCGGTAAGGTAATGGCCATCGGCAAGAAACTGGTCGCGGCGGGCCTCCAGTGCCAGTTGGGCGCGGTCGGCGGCCATTTGGCCATGTTCGCAGAGCAGGGCCTCAAGCTTGTCGTGATCGTGGCGCCACAGCGCATCCGCCAGCGCGGCGGCCAGGCTCCAGAAGCGCTCGTCGCCTTCGTGTTTGAGCAGGCAGCGGGTCGCGGCGAGGCTGACCTCGCGAGGGGGCAGTTGCCAGTCCTTGGGGAAGGTCAGTTCATGCAGTTCGGCCAGCTGCAGGGCATCGCGGGGAGCCAGCTCCTCAAGCATGTCGGCAGCCGGATACATCTGCTGATCCAGGTAAAGCATGACCCGAGGTGTGATGGTAATGCCGAAGTGCCGGGCAAAACGGGGCAGCACCTGTGCCATCAGCACGGAATAAGGGTCATCGATGCGGAAGTAGAAGGTGGCCTGATGAGGCTGGCGCCGAAGGACCCGTCGCCATTCCCGCAAACGGCGGCGCAGCTGCTGCAGGCTTTCACTGGTAATCAGGCGCGCCACGTAGGGCATCAGTTTGTGTTTAAGGCTCATGCGCTGGGGGACTCCTTTGAGGCGCGTTAAAGGCCAGGCTGGTCACTATAGCCTACGCCATCCCTGTCTTTGGGTGAAAAGGGGTAAAACGAAGGGGGCCTTGCGTAACGGCAATGGCGTAGGCGTGTCGGTTATTCGCTACGCTCACCCTGCGGGCGTTCCTTCGCTGCGTTCGGTGGCGGCGCGATCTCCGTTGTTCGAGTTGCGAGACGCGAGTTTTGAGTCATCGGGTTGCGATTGCGAGGCACAAAAAAGGCGGCGCCATTTGCATGGGGCCGCCTTTCCTGGGGCTGCGGATTAGTCGCCGATCTGGCTCAGATCACGAATCGCCCCACGGTCAGCACTGGTGGTAAGTGCGGCATAGGCTTTGAGGGCCGTGGAGACCCGGCGCTGCCGGATTTCCTTGGGCTTGTAAGCCAGCTTGCCGCGCTCTTCCATCTTGATGCGACGATGAGCCAGTTCCTCATCGCTGACCTCCAGGCGGATGGTGCGGTTGGGGATATCGATGGCAATGGTGTCGCCTTCCTGCACCAGCGCGATGGCGCCGCCTTCCGCCGCTTCCGGAGAGGCGTGACCGATAGACAGGCCAGAGGTGCCGCCAGAGAAACGGCCATCGGTGAGCAGGGCGCACTGCTTGCCCAGTCCCTTGGATTTCAGGTAGCTGGTGGGGTACAGCATTTCCTGCATGCCCGGGCCCCCTTTCGGGCCTTCGTAGCGAATGACGACCACATCGCCGGCGACAATTTGGTCGCCGAGGATGGCGCGAACAGCGGAATCCTGGGACTCAAAGACCCGGGCGCGGCCGGTGAAGGTGAGAATGGAATCGTCCACCCCGGCGGTCTTCACGATACAGCCCCGTTCGGCAATGTTGCCGTACAGCACGGCCAGCCCGCCGTCCTTGCTGTAAGCGTGCTCGTAGTTACGGATGCAGCCGTTTTCGCGGTCGTCATCCAGCGACTCCCAACGGGTTTCCTGGCTGAAGGCCGTCTGGGTGGGGATGCCCGCAGGGCCGGCGGTGAACATCTTTTTCACGCCTTCATCCTGGGTGCGGATGATGTCGTAGTGTTCCAGTGCTTCCGCCACGGACGCCGAATGCACCATGGGGATATCCCGGTGCAGCAGCCCGGCCCGGTCCAGCTCGCCGAGGATACCCATCACGCCGCCGGCGCGATGTACATCTTCCATGTGGTACTTCTGGGTGGCAGGGGCCACCTTGGACAGACACGGCACCTTGCGGCTCAGCCGGTCGATGTCTTCCATGGTGAAATCCACCTCGCCTTCCTGGGCCGCCGCCAGCAGGTGCAGCACAGTATTGGTGGAGCCGCCCATGGCGATATCCAGGCTCATGGCATTTTCGAATGCCTTGAAGTTGGCAATGTTGCGCGGCAGCACGGCTTCCACATCCTGCTCGTAGTACAGGCGGGCGATATCGACCACGCGACGGCCGGCTTCCAGGAACAGTTCGCGACGGTCGGCATGGGTCGCCAGCAGCGAACCATTGCCCGGCAACGACAGCCCCAGCGCCTCGGTCAGGCAGTTCATGGAGTTGGCCGTGAACATACCGGAGCAGGAGCCACAGGTGGGACAGGCAGAGCGCTCTACCTCGTTGACGGTCTCGTCGTCCACGCTGTCATCGGCGGCCATGACCATGGCGTCTACCAGATCCAGCTTGTGCTCGGACAGCTTGGTCTTGCCGGCCTCCATAGGGCCGCCAGACACGAATATCACCGGGATGTTCAGGCGCATGGAGGCCATCAGCATGCCGGGGGTGATCTTGTCGCAGTTGGAAATGCACACCAGCGCGTCCGCGCAGTGGGCGTTGACCATGTATTCCACGGAATCGGCAATGATGTCGCGGCTGGGCAGGGAGTAGAGCATCCCGTCGTGGCCCATGGCGATGCCGTCGTCCACCGCGATGGTGTTGAATTCCTTGGCGATACCGCCGGCTTTTTCGACCTCACCGGCCACCAGCTGGCCCATGTCCTTCAGGTGCACATGACCGGGCACGAACTGGGTAAAGGAGTTGGCGATGGCAATGATCGGCTTGCCGAAGTCGCCATCTTTCATGCCCGTGGCGCGCCACAGGGCACGAGCGCCGGCCATATTACGGCCGTGGGTGGATGTGCGAGAGCGATACTGCGGCATGAGAACCTCGTTATGGTCGATAACTGTGCATAAGGGGAGTCATTGTAACCCACAGAGGGGGGATTCTCACAGGCACCGGGCGCCTATTGGGAGCAAGCAGTTTTGTGGGAGATCCAGCTTGCAGGACGAATGCTGAGGTGAGGGTGGTGCATGGCTGGATAGCTTGCTGCCAACCTGTGACGCCGTCGCACCGATAACCGTGCTTGTCCTCGCCGCAACGTACCCTGACGAGCATAAAGGCCCAAAGGGGTGTAACGCGACACCCCTCTGGCATTCCGGCCATTCCCCGGTATGGGAATGGCGCTCCAGCGGGCAAAACATGTTTTGCAAACCTCCGCTGCCGCCCCCCTTGCCCCGACTCCGTTCGGCCTGCTCCGCAGGCACACTCCGGTACTCGCCGAGGTGAAGAGTTGACGTTATTTGTCCAGTGCTCAGAATGGGTGGGCTGATTCCGGGTGGGTGGAATGTGGCGCTGCAAGCAGAACGCGGGTGGCGGTGCCATGCAGGTTGTGGTGGCAATCATGTGTGCAAGATGATGCCTTTTCCGGGATAACAGTGAAGCGATGAGTAATGGGGGAAGAAATATGGGGCGATTTATCCTGCTTGTTATGTGTCTGTTAAGTCAGTCTGCGTGGGCAGTTGGGACGGCAACCACAAACGTTTTTCATTATGCGCAGAAAGGTGACAGCTTTGAGGTGGAGCGCTGGATACGCAAAGGTGGGAACCCCTCCTACGTGTATTTCAGCGAAGGCAAGAACGCGATACAGCATGATAAACGCTACACGCCGGTCCATGCCGCCCTGGCTTGGGCGGAAGGTGACCCCGTGGATGTTATCCGTGTGCTGCTGAAATACGATGCGGATATCGAATACTTTGCCGATGTGAATCTGAAATATGCCACCAAGGATTCCTTTGGGGTTCCGCCGCTGTATCGGGCGGTAAGCCGGGATTATGTGGAATCGGCCCGGGCATTGATCAGGGCGGGAGCGAAGACCCACTATGACTACCGTCGATTCGATGAACCGGAGCTTGCCACAGGCGACCCCTTTGATCCTGACGTGGTTTTTGCTGATGCCAGAAAAATGGAGCGATGGAAGGCAAGGGCGACGCTGACGAGTTATGTAGAGTCTGCTGCCATGGCCACCATGCTGAGTCAGGAGAACGCCATTTCACTGGTGGAACTGGGTGACCTGCTTGCCCAGGGAAACATCTATGGCTGGAAGCCGGGATACGCAGCGCTGGCGGACCAGTTCTTGCGAGAACTGGAAGGCTATAACCGGAAAAGTGAGTCGCTTTCTGAAGCGGACCGTCAGGCGCTGGTTTCGCTCAACAAGATGAAGGCAGGCCTGGCCAAGACATTGCTACTGGCGGTGGATGAAAAGGGCTGTTCCCTGTCCGAAGATCTTTTCGAGGAAGGCGGGGTGAAGCTGAATCTGTTGATCGTCGTTGCCGAATCCAGCGGACCGGTCTGTTATCAATATTTCCAGCGAAAGGGTCTGGACTGGCCGGATGATGTCAAAGCTGTGGGCGCCGGCCCGTTGCATGTGGCTGTCCGTTTCAATAACAGCAAGCTGGTCAAGTGGATGATTGAAAAGAATCCCGGTCTGCTAGACAGCAAGGATAATGAAGGCCGTCGCCCTCTGTTGTATTCCCAGAATGAGGGAATGGTCAGGTTCCTGTTTCAGAATGGGGCGACACCACCTGAATCCTGGAAGGATTAACTCAGGTTGCAGACAGGGCTGCGTCTGGATGATGGACGTGGCTTCTTCCTGGATGGTGTGGTTCTCGCTGATATGTCTTCGCGCTATGAGATGTGCGTGTCCTCGCCGCAACGTAATGGTCGATAACTGTGCATAAGGGGAGACATTGTAACCCACAGAGGGGCGGGGATCTTGTAGGCGCTATGCGCCGGTTGGCGGTGGGGAGCTGAAGGAGGCAAGCCTGGATGCGCGGGAGTGTCGTTTTTCCTGAATGGGGGATGGTTCACTGATGATAGCGCCAATAGGTGTGACCCTGTATGGAGGGAAAATCGGGAATATATCGAAAGGTTATAATCCGCTGCGTCATGGCATTGTCATGCGGTTTTGGTGATTTATGGGTTGGCCTTGTCGGCAACGTCGTACCGATCACGGGTAATGGGCCTGAATGCGCCACCCCGGTTTGCTTTTTAATCAGCGCAATATCTGCAAATCATCTTCAGAGGATGCTTCGTTGCGCAGAAATACGAAATTCGGAGATAACTCATGGAAAGAGCTGGCCATATCAAAGGAGTATCACAGAAAAGCAAGCTGAACCTGCTTGTTTTCGCTATTGGACTGGCTTCAACGGAGTTGGCATCTGCGGCCACCATTTCGGTCAATAGTTCGGCAGATACCATCGCGGAAGATGCGTTCTGCACGCTCAGAGAAGCCATCATTAATGCCAATAACAACAACCAGTCTGGCTCAACAGATTGCGCGGCAGGTCAGGCTTCGCCCACGGACGTGATCACGTTCAGCGGTGCTACTAACAACGTTCCCATTGTGCTCTCACGAACCGGTAGCAATGAGAATGCGGCGGATACAGGAGATCTGGATCTTACCGAGTCGGTGATTATCAATGGTAATGGCGCATTTGGCGCTACCGAAATTGATGGCAATGGCTCTGATCGCGTTTTCGAGGTTCGTAATGGTGCCGCAATTCAGATGTACTCACTGGGAATCACCAATGGTGGCTCGGTAACCGTTGGGGCCGGAATTTATGTTTTCAGTGGCCAGCTGACAATGCAGGACGCAAGAGTCTACGGCAATCTTATCAGCGCAGGGCCGTCCTCTGGCTCAGTTTCAGGAGCGGGAATCAGTGCGCTCGGTCCCCTCAGTTTGACCCGGGTTGGTATCGAGAGTAATCGCATCGAAGCACTGGGTGCGCTTGCGGGGCAGGGGGCGGGTATCAGTGTGGGCACCGGTGGTTCGGTGAATCTGGTGACAAGCCGAATTCTGGGTAACACGATTGAGACGGAAAACGGATCCGCTTCCGGTGGTGGTCTGTTCAACAATCCCAATAACGTCGCCGTTAATACGGGGATAAGCAGTACGATTTTTTCCGGGAATCAGGTCATTTCCAGTGGCGATGGTGGCGCGTCAGGTGGAGCGATCAATCATCAGTCTGGCACACTGTCCATTCTAAGAAGCGACATCATCAGTAACCTTGCCCGGCGGACCAGTGATAGCGGTAGCAGTGTTGCCAGTGGTGGTGCAATCCAGGCCTTCGATCCTGTGGAAATCAATAGCAGTACCGTTTCCGGTAACCGGGTTGAGTCAGTGGATGCCTCCTGGGGAGGTGGGCTTTCCCTGGGCGATAGCGGTTCGTTGAATAATGTCACAGTGACGAAGAATCGCGTGCAAACCAGTGCGGCCGGGACCACCTATGGAGGCGGAATTCGAGGCAGTGCGTCGGTGGTTATCAGCAATGCCGTGGTAGCAGAGAATACCTCCTCGAATGACAATCCTGATTGCTATGGCGGCATTAGTTCCGACGGCTATAACCTGATTGGCAATAACTCAGGCTGTAATTTCACTGCCGACCCCACGGATCAGGTTGGTGATGTGGCTGGCGGCGATGCAGCACTTGACCCGATGCTGGTCGGACTGGCTGCCAATGGCGGCAATATCACCATCGATGGTCAGGAAGTGATTGTGTTGAGCCATGCGCCCGAGGTGGGCAGCCCGTTGGTGGATGCGGGCGATCCCAGTGGCGGCACCTGTCAAACCATCGATCAGACAGGCTGGGGTCGCGTGGATGGTGATGATGATGGTGGCGTGGTCTGCGACATTGGTGCGGTCGAGTATCGTGAAGGCTTGCCAGCGCCAATTGCAACAGGATCGGGAGGAAGTGGCGGCGGAAGCGGAAGTGGCGGCGGGGGCGGTGCTTGGTCGGCATGGCTTTTGCCGGTTCTGGCCAGCTTGCTTCGAAGGAGAAGACCGTCTCGAAAACCGTGATTTTCTATCGAGGGTGTAGGCCTTGTCTTGCGTAGTAGTGCGCATGACAAGGTCAGGTCAGATGCTTACCTCGATTTGGAAATGAAATGATGACTCAATATAGAGCTTCCAATTTCTAGAGCCCGTATCTTTCTGAAATCGCCGCCTGTTTCTTCAATGCATGCGTGTCCCCGATGCTTGAGGCCTAATAACACGTTGAAGGTGACGTTGTAGCTCCTCCCCGCTTTAGTGGACTCCTTCACCCAACCAGAGGAGGCAGAAATGCTAAGTCGATGGGGTTATGCAGAGGATTGGTGCTTGCTTCGTGCTTCCTCGCCAAGTTTTGCCAAATAGCTTTCCAGAGCTGTTCTGACCAGATCGTTGAGGCTCTTGTGTTCTCGGCTGGCGGCTTCGGCGGCGGCCAGGTGCATGGCGTGGCCCACTCTGACATTGAAGGTGCCTTTGCAGGGTTTTTCCGGTTTGATGCCCTGGGCTTCGCACTCGTTCAGGTAGTCATCGATGGCGTCATGAAACGCGGCCTGTAGTTCTGCTACGGTCTCGCCTTCGTAGTTCACCAGAGCCTGCAGGTAGAGCAGTTTTCCGTACAGGATGTTGTCTTCCGGGCTGGCCTCAATGGAGCCGATATAGCCCCGGTATTTCATTTCATTTGCCATCAGATCAGCCCTCCGTTTTCGAGCTTTTCGATAATTTGCCTGCGTGCGTATTTCTTCAAATCATTGCCCGGGTGTGGTTTGTGAAGGTTGATCATGTCTGCGGGGTTGCCATTGCTGAATTTTACCCTTGATCCACGGCCTTCCTGTTTCTCGTAACCCAAACGGTGCAAAAGTTTCTCCAGCTCTTGCCAGGTAAAGCTGCCGTTCAGGTTCCGCAGCTTGGCAATCAGCTTTTCAGGTTTTGACATTCCTTGTCCTCCCTGAGGAGTAGGCTAGGTAATCACTGGCTCTTTTGCAACCAAATATGGTTGCAATTTATGGTTGCTTTAGGCGGCAAAGCTGTAATGAGGTTGGATGTAGCACTGAACTTGGCAGGATGGCTTTCCCCGTTAGAGTGAGTCGAGGAACGGAAGGATCTGGCGGCGTAGAGCAAAAAACCTGTCTGAGCGGAGCGAGTCTTTTTTGCGTCCGCCAGATCCTGAGTACCGGAGTGTGCCCGCGGAGCGGGTCGAACGGAGTCGGGGCGCGGGGGAGTCCAGAGGGGTGTCGCGCAGCACCCCTTTGGGCCCGTCCGGCGAGGACAAGCACGGTTATCGGTGCGATGACATCACAGTTTGGCAGCAAGTCATCCGGGTATGACGCCGTCGCCACCGGGGTTCGCGCCTCAAGAGGCGCTCCTACACAAGAGCATAAGAGCGAGGGGCTGCCCGCCTACAACGGCTTAACAAACACCTTCGAATTCCGCTGCCAGTTATACAGCGACTGCCGGGCTCCCGGCAGTGCATCCACGCCGGCCGCTTCAAACCCTTGCTGCTGAAACCAGTGGGCGGTGAGCGTGGTGAGCACGAACAGGCTGTTCAGGCCTTGTTCTCTTGCCCGCCGTTCCACGTAGCCAAGCAGTTGTGCGCCGCGTTCCCCTTTGCGGTAGCTGGGGTGCACGGCCACACAGGCCAGTTCGCCGGTCTTGTCGTCCGGGAAGGGGTAGAGGGCGGCGCAGGCGATGACCATGCCATCCCGTTCGGTGATGGCGAAGCGCTGGATTTCGGTTTCCAGCAGTTCTCGCGAACGGCGCACCAGGGTGCCGTCGGCCTCCAGTGGCTCGATCAGTTCCAGAATGCCGCCCACGTCTTCGATGCGTGCACCGCGTACGGTTTCATAGGTTTCCCGGGTGACCAGGGTGCCGCAGCCGTCGCGGGTGAATAGTTCCTTGATCAGGGCGCCGTCCAGATTCGCATCAAGCAGGTGGGCGCGGCCCACGCCATTGCTGGCGGCGTGACAGGCAGCGGTGAGCTGGCGGTCGATGTTGCTGTCCTGGAACAGGTCTGCTGCCAGTAGCTTGCCGGCTTCCTGGGGGGACAACTCACGCAGCTGGTTGTCGCTGCCATCGGTGAGACGCAGCTCGTTGCCCATCAGAATCAGTTTGTCGGCCCCCAGGGCAATGGCCGCGGTGGAGGCCACTTCCTCTGCGTTGACGTTGAACAGTTCGCCGGTGGGCGAGCAGCCTACCGGTGAGAGCAATACCACGTTGCCGGCATTATGCTGCTGGCGAATGGCGTCCACGTCGATGCGCCGTACTTCGCCGGTATGCTGATAATCAAAGCCGTTGCGGACACCGACAGGTTTGGCCACGACAAAGTTGCCACTGACCAGCCGGATGCTGGCGTTGTGCATGGGGGAGTTGGCCAGCCCCATGGAAAACAGGCCTTCCAGTTTCAGGCGCAGGGCGCCCACGGCTGCCATGACGCCATCCAGTGCCGGGGCATCGGTGATGCGCATATGTTGTTCGAAGGTGGATTCGATTCCTGCGTCCTTGAGCCGTGCGCTGATCTGCGGGCGTGCGCCATGGACCAGCACCAACTTGATGCCCAGGCTGTTGAGTAGCGCCAGGTCGTGAATCAGGGTGGCCAGGCGTGGCCCGTCCAGCAGCTCTCCGGCCAGCATGACCACAAAGGTTCGGCCCCGGTGCGCGTTGATGTACGGCGAGGAGTGACGGAACCAATGAACCTGATTGTCGGGTGTGGTGCTGGACACGGTATTTTCCCTGCTGTTTTCCCGAAATGGGGGCAGTAAGTGATTGATTGGCCAGTATAGCCAGTGGGGGCGTGCGGGCGCTAGCGGTCGGCTACGGTGTCGCTGTGGGAGCCTGCTTGCAGGCGAAAAAGGTCAGTTGCGAGGTGCGAGTTTCGAGTTGCGAAAACCTGAAAGGCAGAGCGGGGGTTTTGCCTTTCGAAACTCGTTGCTCGAGACTCGAAACTTTCTGCATTCTCAGTAGGCTGAGTCGCCTGCAGGCAGGCTCCTACGGCGCAGGGGGAGTGGCAAACAAAAACGCCGCCCCGAGGGCGGCGTTAGCGTCTTGCATCAGGCGTCAGGCGTTCGATTACGCCCCAAACAGGCCCTTGAAGAAATAGAAGAACAGGATGGACAGCAGGGCGCCGGCGGGCAGGGTGACCACCCAGGAGGTGAAGATGGTGCCGATCACGCGCAGGTTCAGGGAGCCAATGCCGCGTGCCATGCCCACGCCGAGGATAGCGCCTACCAAAGTGTGGGTGGTGGAGATCGGCAGGCCGGTGCCGGAAGCCAGTACCACGGTGGTGGCGGCACCCAGCTCGGCGGCGAAACCGCGGGACGGGGTCAGCTCGGTGATCTTCTTCCCGACGGTGGCCATTACCCGGGCACCGAAGATGGCAAGGCCGAACACGATGCCCATGGCGCCCACCAGCAGGATCCAGCTGGGCATGGCGGCTTTGGCGCCGACTTGGCCACCAGACGCAATCACACTGTTGATGGCGGCCAGCGGGCCGACGGCGTTGGCGACGTCGTTGGAGCCGTGGGCAAAGGCCATGGCACAGGCGGTGAAGATCATCAGTACCGCAAATACGCGTTCCACCGAGCTGAAGCGGAAGTCCTTGTCGGCTTCCGGGTCGGGTTTGATGCGTTTGAGGAACACCGAGCCCACCGCCATGACGATGGCGCCGCCCAGCAGGGCCCACAGGAAGCTGTGCAGGAAGCTCAGTTCCAGGCCGACGTGCTTGAGCCCTTTGACCATGGTGACCATGGAAATCACAAAGCCCACCAGGAACATGTAGAAGGGCACGACTTTCTTGGCGCGCTCGAACGGGTCATCGTGGTTGAGCACCAGCCGTTGCACGCTGCGTATTAGGGCAAAGGAGATGATCCCGGCCAACAATGGCGAGGTGACCCAGCTGGCGACAATGGAGCCGACTTTGTTCCAGTGTACGGCGTCCATGCCCAGGCCCACGGCAGCAAAGCCGACGATGGCGCCAACGATGGAGTGGGTGGTAGAGACGGGCCAGCCGAACCAGGACGCTACCATTAGCCAGATGCCGGCTGCCAGCAGGGCAGACATCATGCCGTAGACCAGGTATTGCGGTGCGTGGGAGAAGGTTTCGGCATCAATGATGCCTTTGCGGATGGTGGCGGTTACTTCGCCCCCGGCCAGGTAGGCCCCCGCAAATTCAAAGATGATGGCGATGATCACCGCCTGTTTGATGGTAAGGGCCTTGGCCCCCACCGAGGTGCCCATGGCGTTGGCCACGTCGTTGGCGCCGACGCCCCAGGCCATCAGGAAGCCGAATCCGCCGGCCAGCAATAACATCAGGTAGGTATGCTCGAGCATCCACTCCATAAGAACTCTCCTAGCGTGCGACCAACATCTGCAGGCGGCCGCCCACTTTCTGGGCGCGATCGGCCAGATCGCCTACCCATTCGATGATCTTGTAGAGGAAGATGACGTCCACCGGGGGCAGTTCGCTTTCCAGCTTGAACAGGGTGGCGCGGATGGTGATCTGCTGCTCGTCGTTGGCTCGCTCCAGGCGGTCCAGCTCTTCGATCAGGTCTTCCACCAGTTTGATTTCCCGTCCGCTGAAACCGGTTTCCACCAGCTCGTCCAGCTCGTTGATGGCCTTTTGGGCCTGGGCAGAGGTGTCGATTGCACCTTGCACATAGCTGAGCATGGCGTCGGCCAGCGTGGCGGGGATGGACATTTCCCGGCCCAGCATCAGCCCGGAAATGTCCTTGGCCTTGTTGGCGACCTTGTCCTGTACGCTGATCAGCTCGAGCAGATCGGTACGGGGCACAGGCAGGAACAGGCTTTTGGGCAGGTTGAGGCGAAACTCTTTCTTCAGCTCGTCGGCTTCGTTCTCCAGCTCGGCAATGCGCTTTCGCAGGATGCGAGCCTGATCCCAATCACTTTGGGTCACTGCGGTGAAGAAGTCCGCAAGCGTGCAGGCGCATTGGTGAACGGTATCGTAGTGTTGCTGAAGGGGCTTGATGGGCGAGCGGCCAAACAGGCCGGCGATGGAGCTTCCAAAGGACATAGGCGCCTCGGGTCCAGGTTAGGGTCGTCAAAGTATCCCATGCCGCAGGCCAATCAGCTAAGGCTACGGCTGACAGGCAGTGAGTCACACAGCTGTCATGAATTTGGTCGCGAGTATAGAGAAAGCGGGCGGGGCTGTCAGGGGGGCAATGTTACAGTTACAGTACCCAGAGGTTCCCTAATAATGATAAAGGGTGAGATTTGGTCAATCCTGCCCTGTAGAGACTCGGAGAGTATTTGTGAACGCCACTGCCAAACCTGCGGTACCGGATGGATTGCTGATTGATGTGCGTTGGCTTATGCGCGAGCTGCTGGATGAAGGGCGTGTGAGCCAGGAGGACTTCAATGTTATCTCCACCACGCCGCGTGAGAAGAAGGAGCTGAACTGGCACCCGATCCAGGTGCTGGCCAAGTACCGGCTGACCGATCGCAGCGATACCCACCAGTTGCTGGATGTGGATTTTCTCACCGACTGGCTGGGCGAGCGCGCCAGCATGAAGGTGTACCACATTGACCCCTTGAAGGTGCATGTGGACCAGGTGACCAACGTGATGAGCTATGCCTTTGCCGAGCGGCACGGCATTGTCGCGGTGGAGGTGCACCGTGACAAGGTAGTGGTGGCCTGTGACCAGCCATTCCTGCAGGACTGGAAGGGGCACCTGCAGCAGGTGCTGCGTGACCGTAAGCTGGAGGTGGTGCTGGCCAACCCGGAGCAGCTTCGCCGTTACCGCATCGAGTTCTACAATCTCAGCCGCTCTATCGCCGGAGCCACGGGCAATACTGGTCAGGAGATGTCCGGGATTACCAACTTCGAGCAGCTGCTGGAAGTGGGGAAGGGGCACCACGATGCGGACGATCAGCACATCGTCAATATTGTGGACTGGATCCTGCAGTACGCTTTTTCCCAGCGCGCCAGCGACATCCATCTGGAGCCGCGACGGGAAACCGGCAAGATGCGTTTCCGCATTGATGGGGTGCTGCACGATGTTTACGAACTGCCGGCGGCCATCATGGCGGCGGTGACCAGCCGTCTGAAGATTCTCAGTCGCTTGAATGTGGCGGAAAAACGCAAACCCCAGGATGGTCGCTTGAAAACCAAAAGCCCGGAAGGCGACGAAGTGGAGCTTCGTCTTTCCACATTGCCCACGGCATTCGGGGAGAAGATGGTCATGCGGGTGTTTGACCCGGATGTACTGGTGCGCAGTTTCGAGCAAATGGGGTTTACCCGTGAGGACAATGATACCTGGCACGGCATGACCCAGCATCCCCACGGCATTATCTTCGTCACCGGCCCCACCGGGTCGGGCAAGACCACAACCCTGTACTCCACCCTCAAGCAGCTGGCCACCAGTGAGGTCAATGTCTGCACCATCGAAGATCCCATCGAGATGGTGGAGCCGAGCTTTAACCAGATGCAGGTTCAGGCGAATATCGATGTGAACTTCGCTCAGGGGGTGAAGGCGATGCTGCGTCAGGATCCGGACATCATCATGATTGGTGAGATTCGCGATCTGGCTACGGCAGATATGGCGATTCAGGCGGCACTGACAGGCCACCTGGTGTTGTCCACCCTGCATACCAACGATGCACCCTCGTCGATTACCCGTTTGGTGGACTTGGGGGTGGCGCCGTACATGATTTCGGCCACGGTACTGGGGGTCATGGCACAGCGTCTGGTGCGAACCCTTTGTCCGCACTGCAAGGCTCCGGTGGCGCCGAATGCCCAGGCCTGGGAGGAACTGGTGCGCCCCTTCAAGATGAAAATGCCGGAGAGTATCAACCGTCCGGTAGGGTGCCTGGAGTGCCGTGGAACGGGCTACCTGGGGCGCATGGGTGTCTACGAAACGATGCCCCTTAATAGTGCCTTGAAGGGGCAAATCACTCGTGGTGGAGATCTGGAGGCGCTGACCCGGCAAGCGTTGAAGAACGGTATGAAACCGCTGCGAATTAGTGGCGCCATGAAAGTCGCCAAGGGATTGACCACTATTGAGGAGGTGATGCGGGTGACTCCGTCCCAGGATATTTTGCTGGGGTGAAGCAGCCATGAGCTGTGAGCTATGAGCTGCGAGACGCGGTCAGGTGTTGAGAGTATGGAGTCCGCGATCAACGGTTAAGGTGTATTCCAGAGCCAGGCCCCGGGCTCTTGGTGCGCGGGCAGTGCATTGTCGTAACCACAGGCTTTTCCCGCACCTCGAAGCTCATAGCTCACAGCTTGCAGCTATTGATTCCCGCTTGTAGCTTGCCCCGTCGCATACGACAATAGCGCCCCATGAATGAACCCCAATATCAGTCCCTCCCCGATGAACTGTCGGTGCTGGTCAGCCAGCACTGGCAATCGTTCGTTGAGTCCGGCCATGTCATGCCGCCTGTCCTCCATGACGATCTGCCTCGTGTCTGGGCCGGCTCCGACTATGTGGCCACCCAGTTTCAGCGTGACCCGGAGTTGGGCCAATGGTTGGCCGACAGCGACCTGGCTCAGCCGCTGACGGCAGATGGGCTCCGGCAGCAGGTGCGTGAGCGGCTGGCTGATTGCGACAGTGAAGATGAGCTGAAGCGGCGAATCCGTCGTCTGCGGCACCGCCATATGGTGCGTATCATCTGGCGAGATCTGGCGGGTATCGGGGATTACCACAGTACGGTGGCAGACCTGTCGTTGCTGGCGGACACCCTGATTCACGAATCGCTGGACTTGCTGTACCGCTGGGCCTGTGCCCGCAGTGGTACCCCGACGGGGCCGGATGGCAAACCGGTGCAGCTGGTGGTGCTGGCCATGGGCAAGTTGGGGGCCCGTGAACTGAATCTGTCCTCGGACATCGACCTGATCTTTGCCTACGAGCATGAAGGGGAGCTGGAAGGCGAGCGTCGCGCGCTCACTTACCACCAGTTTTTTGTGCGTCTGGGGCAACAGTTGATCAAGGTGCTCGACCAGACCACCGCCGACGGTTTCGTCTTCCGGGTGGATATGCGTCTGCGTCCCTGGGGCAAGAGTGGGGTGCTGGCCATCGGCTTCGATGCCATGGAAGGGTACTACGAGACTCAGGGGCGTGAGTGGGAACGCTATGCCCTGATCAAGATGCGGCCTGTGGCGGGGGATCTGAAAGCCGGTGCGCGGCTGATCAAGCGCCTTAACCCTTTTGTGTATCGCCGCTACATTGATTACGGCGCGTTCCAGTCGTTGCGGGAAATGAAGGCGCTGATTGAGCGCGAAGTGAACCGCAAGGGCATGCAGGCCGATGTGAAGCTGGGTGCGGGCGGTATCCGTGAGGTGGAGTTTATCGTTCAGGCGTTTCAGCTGATCCGTGGGGGGCAGTTACCGGCCCTGCGCGAGCCCAATCTGGTCAAGGTCTTGCCCCAGCTGGTCGAGCTGGAGCTGTTGCCGGAAGATGTGGCCGATGAGCTGACCGATGCCTATCTGTTTCTGCGTGATGTGGAGCATCGTCTGCAGGCGGTCGGTGACAAGCAGACCCAGCGGCTGCCGGACGACCAGCTAGGCTGGCAACGACTGACCTTTGCCATGGGGTTTTCCGAGCGGACGACGTTTGAGCGCAAGTTGCGACGCTTCCGGGAAAATGTCCGCCTCCATTTCGGGCAGGTCATTGCCGACCCGGAACAGGAAACCGAAGCGGCCCAGGGGGCAGACCAGGAACTGCTGGATCTGTGGCTGGGCGAACTGGATGACGACGCTGCCGTGGCTCAACTGGGAGCCATTGGTGTGCAGGAAGCGGAGCAGGTCTATGCACGCCTGAATGCCTTCCGTGACAGCCGGGCAGTGGAGAACATGCAGACGATCAGCCGTGAACGGCTGGATCGGCTGATGCCGCTGATGCTGGAAGCATTGGGCTATCAGGGGCATGGCGATACCACAGCCATGCGCCTGTTCAATTTTGTGGAGGCGGTGCTGCGCCGTAGCGCCTATATCGCGCTGCTGGTGGAAAACCCCGGTGCCCTCACCCAGTTGGTGAAGCTGTCGGGGGCCAGCCCATGGATCGCGGAGCGGTTGGCGTTGCATCCGGTATTGCTGGACGAGCTGCTGGATGTGCGCACCCTGTATTCCCCACCGGAGCGTGCCGAGCTGGATGATGAGCTGCGCCAGCAATTATTGCGCGTGGCGGAAGATGACCTTGAGCAGCAGATGGAAGTGCTGCGTAACTTCAAGCAAGCCCACCTGCTGCGAGTGGCGGCGTCGGAAGTGACCGAAGTGCTGCCGCTGATGAAGGTGAGTGATTACCTCACCTGGTTGGCCGAGAGCATCCTCAATCAGGTAGTGATGCTGGCCTGGGAACCGCTGGTGGAGCGCCACGGTCGCCCGTCGCGGCTCGACGGCCAGCCCTGCAGTCCTGATTTTGTGGTGGTGGGCTACGGCAAGCTGGGCGGCATTGAGCTGGGCCATAACTCGGATCTGGACCTGGTCTTCCTGCACGATGCTGCCAGTGGCGGCATGACCGATGGGGAGAAGTCGGTCTCCAACGAGCAATTCTATGCCCGTCTTGGCCAGCGTATCGTGCACATTCTTTCCACCCGTACCATGAGCGGCCAGCTGTATGAGGTGGATACCCGCCTGCGTCCCTCTGGCAGTGCCGGGTTGCTGGTGAGCTCCATGGATGCGTTCGAAAAATACCAGCTCAACGATGCCTGGACCTGGGAGCATCAGGCTCTGGTGCGGGCCAGGGTGGTGGCCGGGTGTAGTCGTTCCCGTCAGCGATTTGATGACATTCGGCACAAGGTCCTTTGCCGGGAGAGAACGCTGCAGGGGCTGCGCGACGATGTGCTCGCCATGCGCAGCAAGATGGTGGATCACCTCAGCGACAAGAGCGAGGCGCAATTCCACCTCAAGCAGGACCCCGGAGGTATCGTTGATATCGAATTTATGGTGCAATATGGCGTTCTGAGATGGGCCTCCTCCCACGGTGAACTGACCCGATTCACCGATAATGTGCGGCTGCTCGAAACACTGGCTGCACTGGACATTATGTCGGCGCAGGACGCCGGCCTGCTGCGGGAAGCGTACCTCGCTTACCGATCCGCGGCTCATCGCGCTTCGTTGCGCAAAGAAAAATCCATCGTCGACGACACCCAGTTTCGCGATTTACGCGACGGTGTGCGTGCGATCTGGAAGCAATGGTTTGACCTGACGGATTGATCCGCAGGTCCTCAGCTCTGGGAGTATCACTGCCATGTCGATGGCTGTAAAAGACGGTTTTATCTGGTTGGATGGCGAACTGGTTCCCTGGCAGGAGGCCAAAGTGCATGTGCTGACGCACACTCTGCATTATGGCATGGGCGTGTTCGAAGGGGTGCGAGCCTATGAAACCGCCACGGGTCCGGCGATTTTCCGCCTGAAAGAACACACCGACCGCCTGTTCAACAGTGCCCACATCATGAACATGAAGATCCCGTTCACCAAGGACGAGGTCAATGCGGCACAGCTGGCGGCGGTGAAATCCAATAGCCTGCCCCACGCCTACCTGCGCCCGATGGTGTTTTATGGAAGTGAAGGCATGGGGCTGCGCGCTCACAACCTGCAGGTCCACCTGATGGTGGCGGCCTGGGAATGGCCGGCCTACATGTCGCCGGAAGCCCTGGAGCTGGGCATCAAGGTGCGCACCTCCAGCTACACCCGCCACCACGTGAATATCACCATGTGTAAGGCGAAGGCCAACGGCAACTACATCAACTCCATGCTGGCCCTGAACGAAGCACTGTCCGGCGGCGCTGATGAAGCGCTGCTGCTGGACAATGAAGGCTATGTGGCAGAAGGCTCTGGCGAGAACATTTTCGTCATCAAGGACAAGGTGCTGTATACCCCGGAGCTGACGTCCTGCCTGGATGGCATTACCCGCAAGACCATCATCCAGCTGGCAGAAGAACGCGGTTACACCGTGCGTGAAAAGCGTATTACCCGTGACGAAATCTACGTGGCGGACGAAGCCTTCTTCACCGGTACGGCTGCCGAAGTGACCCCGATCCGCGAACTGGATGGTCGTATCATCGGCGAAGGCAAGCGTGGCCCGATCACTGAGCAGTTGCAGGCGGTGTACTTCGATCTGGTGCGCGGCAAACTGGACGACCAGTACGGAGACTGGCTCACTTACGTGGGCTAAATCCGCGGATGTCTCAGACGCCGTCTGCCATCCTTGTCGTCGGCCCGTCCTGGGTCGGCGACATGGTCATGGCACAAACCCTGTTCTCTGAACTGCGTCGCCAATACCCTGAGTGTGCCATTGATGTGCTGGCGCCCGCCTGGTGCCGGCCATTGCTGTCGCGCATGCCGGAAGTGCGAGACGCTCTGTCGTTGCCGTTCGATCATGGTGACCTGAAACTGGGCGAGCGCCATGCGCTGGGTAAGCGTTTGCGTGGCCAGTATCAGCAAGCCTATGTGCTCCCCAATTCCCTCAAGTCGGCGCTGGTGCCCTGGTCGGCGCGGATCCCGGTGCGTACCGGTTGGCGCGGCGAAATGCGTTACGGCTTGCTTAACGATGTGCGCAAGCTGGACAAGGACGCCTACCCGTTGATGGTGCAGCGTTTTGTGGCGCTGGCGTTGCCTGCCGATGCGCCGGTTCCGGGTTTGGAAAGCATCAAGGCGCCGCACCTGGACGTGAGTGAAGATGCCCGCCGTGCGGCCATGGACAGCCATGGGCTGAATACTGACAAACCGGTGTTGGGGCTGTGCCCCGGTGCGGAGTTTGGCCCTGCCAAGCGCTGGCCGGAACATCACTATGCGGCGGTGGCGCAGCACTGGATCGATAATGGTGGTCAGGTATGGATCTTCGGTTCTGCCAAGGATAAGCCGGTGGCGGATACCATCGTCGATTCCCTGACCGACGAGAGCCGTGACCAGGCCGTGGTGCTGGCGGGTAATACCTCCCTGGAAGAGGCGGTAGACCTGCTTTCGGCCACCACGGCGGTGGTTAGCAATGACTCCGGTTTGATGCACATTGCCGCGGCGCTCAAACGGCCGCTGGTGTCGGTGTACGGTTCCACGTCGCCGGGCTTTACGCCGCCGCTGGGTGACCGGGTGGCCGTGGTACGATTGGGGCTGGAATGCAGTCCCTGTTTCAAGCGCGAGTGCCCGTTGGGGCATCTGGATTGCCTGCGCCAGTTGCCACCCTCGCAGGTAATTGATGCACTTCAGCAGCTTGAAACTGCCGATGCCTGACCGGTGAAGCCATGCGCGTGCTCCTGATCAAGACCTCTTCCATGGGGGATGTGATTCATACCCTGCCGGCCCTGACCGATGCGCTGGCGGCCGTCCCGACCCTGCAGGTTGACTGGGTGGTGGAAGAGGCCTTTGCCGAGTTGGCGCAACGCCATCCGGCGGTGGTCAATGTCTTTCCCTGTGCGCTGCGGCGGTGGCGCAAGCATCCCCTCAAGGCACGTCGGTCCGGCGAATGGGCCGCCTTCAAGGCAGCGCTACAAGCCGTTAAGTATGATGCGGTGATCGATGCTCAAGGGCTGATCAAAAGTGCTTTTGTCACTCGCCTGGCTCGCGGCCCGAAGTTTGGTCTGGACAAGCATTCCGCCCGTGAGGGGCTGTCTGCAAGAGTGTTGGATCATCCCCTGTCGGTGGTGCGGGGGCAGCACGCCATTCAACGTGTGCGCCAGCTGTTTTCGCAGGCGCTGAATTACCCCCTGCCTGACGCCGCACCGGACTATGGATTGCCTCGCGACCATGTCCCTGCCCCGCTCAGTCAGCCGGCGGAACTGGTGTTCTGTCATGGCACCACCTGGCCGACCAAGCATTACCCCGAGGGGTTCTGGCGGCAATTGCTGGAGCTGGCCACGGCAGAGGGGCACCGGGTGCACTTGCCCTGGGGGAATGACGAGGAGAAAGCCCGGGCCGAGCGCCTCGCTGCGGGGCTGGAGAGGGTCGCGGTGCTGCCGAAAATGGGGCTGGATTCCCTGACCGATAAACTGCTCGGGTGGGATGCCTTTATTGCTGTCGACACGGGCCTTGCCCACCTTGCGGCTGCCGCCGGCTTGCCCGGGGTGGCGCTGTATGGTCCCACCGACCCGGTGTTGACCGGTGTGCAGGGGGTCCGGGCGTCGTCACTGGCGGCCGACTTCCCCTGTGCCCCCTGTGTGCAGGAGAGTTGCACCTATCGCGGAGAGTTGGGTAAAGGGGTGGACCCGCCCTGCTTCAGTACCCTCAAGCCAGAAACTGTCTGGCGGGCGTTGCGGAGGCAGAGCCTGTGAAGTGCGTGATGGTGCTTTACCACTATTTCCCCTGGGGCGGGCTGCAACGGGATTTTGCCCGCATCGCCCGCGAGGCCGTTGCCCGTGGACATCAGGTCCAGGCGCTGGTGAGCGAATGGCAGGGCGAGCCCCTGCACGGCGTCACCATCACAACGGTGCCCGTACGGGGGCGAAGCAACCATGGAAGGATGGCTAGTTTTGCCGCAGGCGTGCAGCAGTATCTCGCTGAGGCCCCTCATGATCGGGTGCTGGGCTTCAATCGTTTGCCGGGTCTGGATGTTTATTTCGCTGCGGACAGCTGTTTTGCAGAACACGTGGCAGGCAAGCCTGGCGTGGTTCGCTGGTTGCCCCGTTATGCCACCTACCTGAAACTGGAGCAGCAGGTGGTCGCAGAGTCGGGGCCGCGGCTGTTGTTTCTGAACGAACACCAGCGAGATCAGTACCGGGCGCATTATGCCTTGCCGGAAAGTCGCTACCAGGTGTTGCCGCCGGGCGTGGAAGCGGATCGTCGTCGCCCGGCTAATCATGCGGCGTTGCGCGAACAGATTCGCACGGCACTGGGTGTCGCTTCGGGAGCGCCCTTGCTGTTATTTCTGGGCTCCGGTTTCAAGGTGAAGGGGCTCGATCGCGCGCTGGCGGCTTTCGCCACATTGCCGTCGCAGGCGCATTTGATGATTGTGGGCAATGACGAGGCCGCACCTTACCTGCGTGATCTGCAGGCGGCCACCCGTGAGCGAATTCATGTACTGGGTCCCCGTGATGACGTGCCCGCCCTGATGCAAGGGGCGGATCTGTTGTTGCATCCGGCCTATCGGGAGTCGGCGGGGATGGTGTTGCTGGAGGCAACGGTGGCCGGGTTACCGGTGTTGACCACGGATACCTGTGGCTATGCCCGCTATGTGCAGGAGGCAGGGTCTGGAGAGGTGATTGCCTCGCCGTTCGAGCAGGCTGCATTGAATGCGATGCTGCAGACCATGGTCGAGCGTGTGCCGGGTGAATGGCAGGCAAATGCGTTGCGTTATGCCGAGTCTCCGCAGTTGTATCAGCTTGCACAGAATGTGGTGGATGCGGTGGAGGTCGGGCGATGAAACTGTTTCTGCGCGATGACATGTCTGCCCTGTGGGGCGATGAGGACCCCTTTGAACAGGCGGCTGCCCAGCAAGGCGAGATTTTCCGTGCCCGCGAAGGTCGGCGCACGCTGCGATTCGTGGGAAACGGGCGCAGTTACTTCCTCAAGTATCACGCGGGTATCGGCTGGAAAGAAATTTTCAAGAATCTGACCCAGGGAAAGCTGCCGGTGCTTGGGGCCATGGATGAAGTCAGGGCGATCGAAGCGGTCAGAAATGCCGGGCTGGACACCATGACGGTGGCGGCCTTCGGCAGCCGGGGCGTTAATCCGGCCGGGGTCGAATCCTTTATCGTTACCGATGATCTGAGCGGTACCCTGAGCCTGGAAGACGTGGGCGAAGAATGGGTGTCCAGTGGGCACACTCCTGTGCTGTTCAAGCGCGCCTTGATTTTGCGGGTCGCACAGATCGCTCGCGATATGCATCGCGCCGGGATCAATCACAGGGATTTCTATCTGGCGCATTTTTTGATGCCGGAACAGGATGTGCGACGGGAAAACAGCGATGCACCCCTGTTCCTGATTGATTTGCACCGTTCCCAGGTGCGCCGGTCGGTGCCTCGTCGCTGGCAGGTGAAAGACCTGGGAGGGTTGTATTTCTCGACGGCTCGCTTTGGCATGACACGCCGTGATCTGCTGAGGTTCATCCGAGCCTATAGCGGCAAGCCATTGCGTGAGGCTCTGTCTGATGCGGGCCTTTGGCAGTCTGCCCGTCGCGAGGCAGAAAAAATCTATCGCCGTTATTTCGAAGTTGAGCCGCAATTGCCGCTACAGTTCAACGAACACCCGGGCAAGGATATATGATGGCCGTTCTTCCGCCCGTTTCCGTAGATACGCTGCTGGCGGATCGCGCTCCAGCCCTTCCCGCAGTGCTGCAACTTCCGTCTGGCGACGTGGTGTTGCGCTCCCTTCTCCGGTTTATGCCGGAACGGCGGGCCATATTTTCGGGCGAGCGAGCGGATGGCACGGCGGTCATTATCAAGGTGTTTTCTGACGCGACACGCTCCCGTCAGGAGTTTGATGCCGAAAAAAAACGACTGGCAATATTGCAGGCCCGCAAGGTGGCAGCCACCCGCGTTATTGCAGAAGCCTCATTCCCGGGTGGGGCGGTCCTGTTGCTCTCTCACCTGGGTGAGCAGTCGGCAAAGGACTGCCTGTCGCAGGGAAAAGAGAAAAATGTCGGTATTGCTCTCCAGTTAGTCGCCTTGACGGCAGAGATGCATGACCGTGGTCTGATCCAGAAAGATATCCATCTGAATAATTTCATGCGCTACCGGGACGACTGGCATGTCATTGATGCCGGTGCCATTGAGTGTCAGGAATCATCGATAACCGGTTCGAAAGCACTGGAAAATCTCAGTCTGTTACTGGCCCAGTTTCCTCCGCTGAGCCTGCCAGTAGCCAGTGACGTAGCCAAGGCATACGGCGACCGGTTTTCATCTCGTGAAATCTCCCAGAACCTGGCCAGGGTAAGACGCAAGCGGCTACGAAGTCTGGTAAAGAAATCCCTGCGTGATTGCACCGAGTTTCAGCGTGTTGAGCGTGGTGTGCTGGCGGGCATGTGCCGACGCGAAGACCTCACGGCTGTGGAAGCATTGCTGGCTGAGGGGGTGGATGCGTCGTTGCTGCAGGGGGAATGTCTCAAGGACGGTAACAGTGCTACGGTCTGGCGAGCCGCGCCGGGTGCTGAGACAGTCGTTATCAAGCGATACAATCTGAAAAGTCTCACCAAACGGTTGGCTCGGCAGTTCCGTAGCCGTGCCAGAAATTCGTGGATGAATGCGGCTTTTCTGAATTTGGTGCATGTCAGTACACCGCGCGCGCTGTGTTGGTTGTCCGAAAAACAGGGGCCGTTTGTTGGCAGGGAATATCTTGTCTGCGCCAACGTAAATGGAAAGATGCTGCCCGAGCTGTGTGAGCAGGGTGGGGTGGAGCGCGAGCAGGCCCTGAAACAGATGGCGGATTTCTTTGCCACCATGTTGTTGATGCGCTTTAGTCATGGGGATAGCAAGTACACCAATTTCCTGTTTGTAGAGGGTGAGCTGCAGGTGATCGACCTGGATGGCATGGTGCGATTCGCCGGCCAGAATCTGGAGAAAGACCTGGCGAGCCAACGACGGCGCTTGTTCGAAAGTTGGCGTCCCAGGGAATCTCTGGCCCCAGCAGCAATGAAAGAATTTGATGATTTTTATCAGGCTCGCCTGAAGACAATAGAGAGTTGGTTATGAAGACCCTGGTCGTGTCCACGGATGGAAAACTGATGGTAACTCGCCCGCTATGGGCAGCGGCACGGCAGTTTTTCGATTTCGATCACGTGGAAGTAACCCGTGAGCATGGTCTGGAAGCGTATTTTAATGAGGCGGACTTTTCAGGTTATGACCGTGTGATTGCGGATACCAATCTGCGCAGACTGGGGCGGCGCTACCAGTGTCTGAAACGTGCGCCAGGGCTCGTGGTGTTTGATCATGACGTTTGCCAGAACAATGTCAGAACCAGTGAGTGGTATCGTCGTTACCCGGCGGTGCTGAGGGACCTGGGTGAGGTCCGGATTATCGTGTCTGGGTCGGCGCTGGCGGAACAGTTACAGGAAGAAGGAATTGATGCCTGTTACCTTCCTAAAGGGTACGACGATACCGTGATCCAGCCCGTTGATACTCCTCGTACCGAAGACTGTGCGTTTGTCGGTCGTGTGAAAAACAAGGTCTACAAGGCGCGTAAACGTTTTCTGCTCCGGCAGGAGAAGCTCGGCAAGGTGGCGTTACTGCGCGCCGAGCCAGGCGAAGCCTATAATCGGCTCCTCAACCAGATCCGTTTTTTTGTGAGCGCGGATATTGGTTTCGGCGAGTACATGATCAAGAATTTCGAAGCGATGGCTGCGGGGTGTGTGCTGGTGGCCTGGCGACAACCACCACAGGAGCAGCAGGCGCTGGGTTTTGTAGAGGGCGAGAATGTACTGTTATACAGCAGCGAGGCTGAGCTGCATGACAAACTGACCTGGCTGCACGCCAACCCGGACAAGGCTGATGCCATCGCCCGGGCCGGTCAGCGGCTGGTTTCGCAGCAGCACACCTGGACCGAACGGGCCAGATGCTTTCCCGCCTTGCTGGCGCCGGCGATCCGGCAGGCCCCTGCCGTGAACTGGATAGATAAATGGAAGATTATGGGGGCAGGAAAATGAGTGCACGCAACCTGCATGTTGTCGGTTGTCCGCGCAGCGGGACGACGCTGATGGCGGAAATGCTGGTGGCCTGTTACCCCCATGAGGCGCATTCCGAACATGAAGAAACCCTGTTTAAAGTGGCGCCCCATGCGGAAGGCATAAGGCTGTCAAAAAAGCCCAATGACATCCTGTGGATGGCCCCGGTTCTAAAGCGGGATCCATCGCTCCACGTCATTGCGATGCTGCGGGATCCGCGTTCGGTGATTTGCAGTATGCACAAGGCCTGGCCTGGTATGTATTTCTGCAACTACCCGGTATGGAAGCGGGCAGAGAAAGGGGCTGCGGGCATTGCCGATCACCCCAGGGTGTTGCTAATACGCTATGAAGATCTGGTTCGTGATCCCATGGCAGTACAGGCGCAGATCGAGCAGCGATTCCCCTTTCTGGAGAGAGGCCACGACTTCAGTCGTTTTCACGAGGTGGCTCAGTCCGGTGAAGATGCCCAGAATGCGCTGGGAGGCGTGAGGGAAGTGGATCAATCCCGGATCGCGGGCTGGACGTCGCACCTTCCGCGGCTTAAGCAGCAGGTGGAGCGTTATCCAGAGTTGGTAACGGATCTGGTGCGCCATGGCTATGAAAAGGATGATCAATGGCTGGACCTCTTGAAGGATGTCCAGCCGGAAAACTTCCCTTGTCGTTATTCCGATTCATCGGAGTTCTGGAAGCATCTGGAACAAAAGCTCCGTTTTGCCGGGAAGCGTAGGCGTTACTTCAAGGCGAGAGGATTGTAGTCATGCAACAGTGGCGTGAGAGCCTGTTTCTCGGGTTGGCGAATCATCTCCCGAGGCTGAAGTTCAGTGACAAGATTCGCTGGTTGCTACTCAAGGCCGCAGGGTTTCGTATGGCTGGTCGTTCGACGGTGTATGGTCCTGTGGTTCTGCGGCCAATTGGGGGGGCGACCAGAGTGACGATTGGCAAAGGCTGCTTCATTAACACGGAGGTTCGATTTGCCTGCCCCAAGGCCCCGATCACATTGGGCGAGTGCTGCCGTATTGGCCCTCGGGTGTGCTTTGAAGGCGCCCAGCACAGCTTGTATTTGAATGACGACGAACGTCGCGGTACGACCGGGGCGCCGATCACCGTTGGCAGGGATGTCTGGATTGGTGCCGGCGCGATTGTGACGGCGGGAGTTGAGATCGGCGATGGGGCGGTTGTTGCGGCGGGGGCAGTAGTAACCCGGTCGGTGCTGCCCTTTACTCTGGTGGGCGGTGTGCCCGCCAAAGAGTTAAAAGATCTTAGTCAGCGTCCCGCTGATCACTAAAGGCTTTTTCGCGGCCATCGGTATCGCTGGCCAAGTTCCCTCAGATACAACTCGATCTTACGCAGTGTTCGGCTGTTATCTTTTTGTTTGTGTTTCCGGTTTTTGTTCTTCTGTCGCCCTGTTTCGAGGTTGGACTGACTGGACTGAACCGAGCAAAGCCCCGCCGCCTTGGGTACGACAGCAAACATATCCAGATCTTTCTTTATCCATCCACCGGAAACAAAGTCGTCGGCTGGCAGATGAAACGTTTCGCTGAGTTCCAGCAGCTTCTTCGCGCCTTCAGGGGTCAGCATATAAGCGGCAAGACAGTAAGCCCTGCGATTGGCAAATTTGGCTAACCGAAAGGTCTCATCCAGTCTCTGCTGTTGCCACACAGACGGGACGCACTTCGAGTAATAGAGCATGGCGAGTTCCCATCGCCTGGTTGGCACAGATAATAGCTCGCATACTTTTGCGGAATCTTGATCAAGCTTGGCGTCGCCCTCAAGAATTAGTGAGGGTTGATTGGATCGTGCTGCTTCTTTCCATGCATTCCGATGACTCAGGAAACAGCCAATTTCCCCAGGAGACAAGTCTCTACCCAGGATTGATTTGGACTTTTGGTGGTTAAAGCCGGCTTCATGCCAGCGATTTTGTGGGACGGGCGGGGAGGTCCGGACCAGCTTGTAGTGTAAACCCAAGCCAGACAGCATCTCGTCGAGATGCTTGCGCCGCTCAATCTCGGTGGGTTGTGCGATTGCCAGGATGTTAAAAGGCTGTTTACTGGGCGGCATCAGGTCTCCCGCTCTTGGGTTTACAGGTCAAAAACAACATGAGTAACGGAAGCCACGTATACAGCCAGAAACTATTTGGTGGACGAACCGGGTACACCCCCTCAAAGCATTGGGCTGTGAGCCCAAATAACAGTATATAAAGCCAAATGCTTCCGGTGGATGGTTTTTTGCCATGCTGTCTGACAGATGCAATGACCAGGCAGATAAACAGCCCCAGACTGATTAGCCCGCCCCTGAGGACCAGGGCGAAATACAAGCTGTGAGGTTCCAGTTTCTGATTCAGGGTTTCAGAGAAGATGGTAATGCTACCGGACAGGCCCGCGCCCCACAGCCAGTGGAAACCGGGGTTCTTGTCCAAAAATTCCATCCACAAGGAGGGGCGGTGTGTCAGTAGCCTGTCCGCATTCAGCATGCCGCCCGCCATCAGTAAAAGAATGATGATGCCGGTGAAGGCAACAGTGAGCATCCATAAGCAAGCCAGGCGTGATTTGCCTAGCTCAAACAACACGGCAAAGGGAAGGGCGACGGCCAGAGCCAGCATGGCTGAGCGGCTATAGGCAAAGTAGATGGCAAACAGGAAGGGGATAACAACCAGGGCCCCGATTGCAGAAGGTTTCTTTATCAGATGAACCGTCAACAGGAGTAATCCAACTGACAAAGCGAGTCCGGCTTCGTTCGGGTTGTCGGCGAGATTGCCAAGCCCCGGGGTGCCGTGGGGCAGTTGGCCGCTCTGGCTGAGCGCCACAAAGTAAAGCGCCAGCGCGGTGATGCTGCTTGCTAACAGGAGGGTGGGTAACGCCTGATAAATGTTGGGCCAGCGACACGACAGATGATAGACCGCTAGCGCGAGACTGAGCACTAACAGCACGCCCTTCAGATTTTTTCGCAACGTATCTACTACATCAGTGGCTACCCAGGCAGAGGGTAAGTACAGCAATACCAGTACCAGCAGAAGCCAAAGCAGTCGACGGTTGTTAGACAGGTAATAGGATCGGAAGTGAAAAAAGCTGAAATACAGTGTGGGTAGTATCAGCCCGATATACAGCGTCAGGTATTGCGACTTGCTGGAGGGGGCCAGGAAGAATCCGCAGACATAAAGCAGCAACCCAAAGAGTAGCCACAAAGAGAAAAAGTGCTCGATTCGTGAATTGGAGAGAGTCATTAGTAGCGTTTGGGCTGCCCTGCGGGTTGATGCTTGAAACGTTTATGTACCCATAAATACTGCTCAGGCTGCTTGCGCACATAGTGTTCGATTGTGCGGTTGATGCGGGCGGTATCCTGTTCGTCGTCGCCGCAGGGGAACCCCTCCAGTGCCGGACCAAACTCGATTTCGTACTGCCCGCCGGGTAACCGGTAGTGGGCACAGGGAACAACCGCAGCGTTGCCCATTCTGGCAATGCGGGAGGTAGCGGTAATGGTGGCGGCGGGGATGCCGAAGAAAGGAACAAACACGGCGTGGGCAATGCCGTAGTCCTGGTCAGGGGCATACCAGAGGATCTGGCCATTCTTGAGGAGTCGCACCATCTGGCGAATGTCAGAGCGCTTTACCGAGCTTGCCATGTAATTGCTGCGCCCCTTATTGATCAGGCGGTCAATGACCGGGTTGTCATTGGGACGATAGACACCATGGAAATCCACTCCGTAGCCGAGTAACCGGCTCCCCACATCCAGGCTGTTGAAATGCATGCCCAGCAGTAAAACTCCGCGCCCTTCGGCTTGCGCCTTCTCGATGTGCTCCATGCCTGTAATGGTGAGGCGTTTATCCAGATTGATGCGGTGGTTGCTGAAGCTGCCAGCCATTTCCAGAATGGCTTCGCCGGTACTGATGACGCTGCGTTTTGCCAACGCTTCCTGCTCTTCGCGAGACAGTTCCGGAAAGCACAGGCGGATATTGGTGAGGGCAATATGGCGCCGTTTTTTGACAAGGTGCCAGCCCAGGTGGCCAACGCCGCGCCCGGTGGCGAGCAGCATATTCCAGGGCAGTTGCCCGACCAGCCAGAACAAAACGATTCCTATCCAGCTGGGGATGAGCCGCGGATCTGACAGGCGTGTGGGGCGTTGTTTTCGTTTTCCCATGGAGGTCTCGGCTGGTTAGCGCAGGGCTGGCTGGGCGGAAGGCCGCTCGCACAGGCGAGCACAGAGAAGCGCAAGAGGAAGCCACAGGCTCAACCAGCTGGCATGGAAGGGGGCAATCAGGTATGAACCTGCAGCAAAGGCCATGCACAGCCCGGGGAGAGCGGCAATGGTGTAGGCGTTGCCGCCCTTCCAGAATTCCTGGCGTTGGATCAGTCCGGCGATCGGGCTGGCCCAGCTGGCGATGAACAGGATAAGGCCGATTAGCCCGAGGTTGTGTACCAGCAGAAGGAAGATGTTGCGAGGATGGGCAAGCACTTCCAGTTTGTCAGCATGGTGAGCCACCACGCCATTAAGGTTTTCCTGGTTGAGGCCAGTGCCAACCAGAGGGTTCAGGAAATATTTGCTCAGTGCGACATCGCTGCTGCCTTGAACCATCAGGTAGAGCGCTGCGAGTACCGGGATGATTGCCAGCCAGTGACGGGGGCTGCGTGCCACGATCCAGGCCACAATCAGCAACAGGCTCATCAGTCCCAGGGGCAGGGAGACGAGCCCGATAAAGACAATCCCGACGGCGGCGCCGACCAATCGGCGGGCACCCTTGCCGTTTGCGCCTTCATCCAGCCCTTGTGCCACCAGAATAAAGGTCGGGGCGACCATGGCCATCAGCGCCATGGAGGGATCCAGTGAGGGCAGACGGAAAATCAGGTTGGCGGGTTCGCTGAACAGTGGGCTGCTGAGCGGCTGTGTCGTGTAATAACTGATGATCACCATAAAGCCGACCACCATGGCACACAGGGCCCCGTTGGCCATGGCCTGACGGAAGGTGTTGCGGAAATACATGTGCAACCAGCGGAAAATACCCACCATAACCACGATCTGTACCACGCCCCGGACGGTCCGTGAGGTGTTGGGCTCGTCGGCCCAGGCCATGCTCAACAGTGCCCAGCCCAGCAGAAGATACAGGGGGACCAGTAAGGGGGACGCCATCAGCCGGTAATCCCCGCTGACAATGGCCCGGGTCAGCAGGGTGAGGGACGGCAGGAAGAACAGTACGTCCAGCACATTGAGCAGACCAATGCGGGAATTGAACAGAAAGGTGCCGCTGAACATGACGGCGAAGGACAGGGTCAACCACCAACGTAACCAGCGTCCTTGCATGATGTTGGGGGGTAAAGGTGGCATAGGGGCCTGTCGCTCCATGGTAGTGGTTAGCCGCATGATACCCCGTGAACCAGGGTGTTGGCATGTTGCGGTGCGCAAGTTTAATGGCTCGGCTTGCGGGCATCCAGCTCTGTGCCGGTTGGGCGCCTGATGTTGTGCCCGCTATGCTACACTGCGCCGAAATCCGGCTCTGTTGTGTTTTGGAGACCCTATGCACAATCCGCACATTCCTGCTCTTGCCAAGGCCCGTGTTCTGGTGGCCGGTGACGTCATGCTTGATCGCTATTGGCATGGTCCCACGGGACGGATTTCGCCGGAAGCGCCCGTGCCGGTGGTGCGGGTTACCGAGCTGGAAGATCGCCCGGGCGGGGCGGCGAACGTGGCCTTGAACATGGCCGCGCTGGGCGCGCGTGCCGAGCTGGTGGGGGTCACCGGGGAGGATGAAGCCGCAACCATACTGGAAGAACGACTGAACGCCGCCGATGTGGGATGCCATTTCCAGAAGGTGGCCGGGCTGCCAACCATTACCAAGCTGCGGGTGATCAGTCGCCAGCAGCAATTGTTGCGGCTGGATTTCGAAGAAGCGTTTCACGACCAGGACCCCGCGCCCTTTGCCGAGAAGGTCAAAGCCCAGCTGGCCCATTGCGGCGCACTGGTGTTATCGGACTATGCCAAGGGTGCCCTGCGTGATTGTCAGGGGCTGATTGCACTTGCCCGCGAGGCCGGCGTGCCGGTGCTGGTAGACCCGAAGGGGACGGATTTCAGTCGCTACCGCGGGGCCACCCTGCTAACCCCTAATTTGAGCGAGTTTGAAGCAGTTGCCGGGCCGGTGAAAGACGAGCAGGACCTGATCAACAAGGGGCAACAACTGATCCGGGAGTTCGATCTGCAGGCGCTGCTGGTGACCCGCAGCGAGAAGGGAATGACCCTGCTGCGCGACGGCAAGCCGGAACTGCATTTGCCGGCCCGGGCCCGAGAGGTGTTCGATGTCACCGGCGCCGGTGACACGGTGATTTCCGTACTGGCGGCCTCGCTGGCGGCGGGGGCACCCATGGAAGATGCTGTGGCGCTGGCCAATATTGCTGCCGGTATTGTGGTCGGCAAGCTGGGCACGGCGGTGGTCTCTGCGCCTGAGTTGCGCCGTGCGGTGCACCAGGAGGGTGGCTTTGGTCGTGGGGTCATGAGTGAAGAGCAACTGTTGATTGCCATTGAGGATGCGCGTGCCCAGGGGGAGAAGATCGTGTTCACCAATGGCTGCTTCGACATCATCCATGCCGGCCACGTGGGCTATCTGGATTCCGCCCGCCGCCAGGGCGACCGTCTGGTGCTGGCGGTGAACGGAGATGACTCCATCCGCCGCCTGAAAGGCCCTGGCCGCCCCATCAACCCTCTGGATCGCCGCATGGCCGTCCTCGCTGCGCTGGAAGCGGTGGACTGGGTGGTCGCCTTCGATACCGATACCCCTGAGCCACTGCTGGAAGCCATAAAGCCGGACGTGCTGGTGAAAGGCGGCGACTACAGTGTGGAAGAAGTGGTCGGCCACGAGTTTGTGAAGGGCTACGGCGGAGAGGTGAAGGTGCTCGACTTTATTGATGACATCTCGACGACGAAAATCGTGGAACGAATCAAGAAAGACAGTGAATAGTTAATAGTGAACAGTTAACAGCTGCGCGAGCAGCCTTTTTTGATTTTTCAAACGCAAGAGGCCGCGCCTACTCCTTGGGCGCGGCCTCTTACGTTTCAACATGCAGAGCGCGAGCACGCGTCGCTGTTAACTGTTCACTATTAACTGTTAACTGCCTTTCCTGTGTTTTGCCGGTGTCACCCCCGTCCACCGTTCAAACGCTCGCACGAATGCTGCGGATTCACTGTAGCCCAGTAGTTCTGCGATGTCGGCGATGCTTCGGTCGGAGTCGGCCAGATAACGTTTTGCCTTGTCTTCACGGACCTTGTCCATGATGCCTTGGTACGGGTGGCCTTCCTTGCTGAGTTGTCGGCGAAAGCTGCGTTCCGGGATGCTGAAGGCCTGGGCGACCTGTTCGGCAGTGGGGAAGCTGCGGGCGAACAGGTTCAGATAGGCACCAACCCGGGCCGCCAGGTCATCAGTGGGGGCTTCGCGGCGGGCGAGCATAGCGTCGCACTGTTCGCGGTACATGTCCTGTGCCATGCGGTTATAACCTGGCAGGCGAATGGCCATGTCCTCGTTGCGGATCACTGCCTTGCAGTGGGGCTGGTCATAGCGGATCGGGCAGCCAAAATAGGCCTCGAAGCGGTCGGCACAGCGCGGGCGCGGGTAGGGCATCCACACTTCGACGGGTTTCAGGTTCAGGTTGAGTTGGGTCTGGATGTCGTTGACCAGCTTGAAGGTGCCGACCATGTCCCGGTCGATCAGGGTGCGCGACACTTCCGGCGGCAGCGGGATCGGGTAAAGCTCCAGGGCGGTGGTGTGTTCGCCGGGGATCAGGGCGATTTCGCCGTAGAGGTAGGTCAGGGCCTGATATTGCACCCCGAACTGAAACCCTTGAAAGGCGGTTTCGCTGGTCATCAGCAGCATGGCCAGTTGTCCGTAACCGGCAAACCCGAAGCGGCTGCCCATTTCGAACCCCAGCATGGGGTCGTCGACCTGGGGTAGTAGCTCGGTGAGGATCAGCAGTTCCCGGTCACGGCCGATCTCACTGCTTGGGTCCAATTTGTCCTTATCCAGCCCATGACGGGCCAGCACCGGGCCACAGTCGATCCCCTTCTCGGTCTCGAGCAGTTCGATGGTATAGATGAGGGCAAGAATGGAGCGTGCTGACATTGGCCGAAATTATCAATTTTTGGTCAGGTTAACACGTATTCACAGGGGGCTGGCAAGGCTAGAGTGCTGCCATCAAGGGAACCGCTGAGCATGCAAGGCGTTATTCAGAGGTTCCCGAGGAGCCCGTGAGCGTCCCGAGGAGAATACCAATGACAAGTCAGGCCCGTATCAACGTTAAAACCCGTCGCGTCAAAGTCGCCATTGTTGGCGGCGGCTTCGGCGGCCTGTGCATGGCGATCAAGCTGCGTGAGGCCGGCATCGATGATTTTGTGATTCTGGAAAAAGGCGATGGCCTGGGGGGGACCTGGTACCACAACAGCTACCCGGGCGCGGCCTGTGATGTGCAGTCGCACATGTATTCCTTCTCGTTTGAAGCGAACCCGGACTGGAGCCATCGCTACAGCGGGCAGCAGGAGATTCACGATTACATTCAGGGAGTGACCGACAAGCACAACATTCGTCAGTTCACCCGCTTCAATGCCGAGGTGACCGGTGCCCATTTTGATGACCAGGCCGCCCTGTGGACCCTGAATCTGGCCGACGGCAGCCAGCTGATCTGTCAGCATTGGGTGCTGGCCAGCGGGCCGCTGCATGTGCCGTCCTTCCCCAACTTCAAGGGCATGGAGAACTTCAAGGGCAAGATCATTCACTCCGCCCAGTGGGATCACGATTACGACATGAGCGGCAAGAAGGTCGTGTCCATCGGTACCGGTGCCAGTGCGATCCAGTATGTACCCCATGTGGCGCAAGAGGCCGGTCATCTGACGGTGGTGCAACGGACCCCGCCGTGGATCATCCCCCGCGACGAGCGTGCCTACTCTGGCATGAGCAAGTGGTTGTTCCGCCGGGTGCCTGCCCTGCGCCAGCTGCATCGTTTGCGCCTGTATCTGAGTAATGAAGCCCGGGTACTGCCGATCTTCAACCCGCGCATTGCGCGGCTGGCCGAGCCCGCTCTGAAGGCCTTTATCCACTATCAGGTGAAAGACAAGGAAACCGCTCGCAAGCTGGTGCCCAATTACACCCTGGGGTGTAAGCGCATTCTGATCTCCAATGCCTATTACCCGACCTTTAACCGCGATAACGTGGCGTTGGTGACTGAAGGGGTGAAGGAAATCCGTGAGAACAGCGTGGTGTTCAGCGATGGTTCCGAGCAGCAGGCGGATTGTCTGGTGCTGGGCACCGGCTTTGTGGTGGACCCGCGGATCTACATGAAGGATTTCGAGATTACCGGGCTGCCCGGGCGCCGTTTGCAGGACGACTGGAAAGACGCGGCCCAAGCCTATCTCGGCACGACCGTGAGCGGTTACCCGAACATGTTCCAGCTGGTGGGGCCGAATACCGGCCTGGGCCACAACTCCATTATCTTCATGATCGAAAGCCAGGTGCGGTACATCATGGATGCCATCGGCAAGCTGGATGCCCGAGGTGATGCCTGGCTGGATGTGAAGCAGGAAGTGCAGGATCGCTACAACGACAAGCTGCAGGACGAGCTGAAAGGCACCGTGTGGCAGAACGGCGGTTGCACCAGCTGGTACCAGCAGGCGGATGGCCGCAATACGGCCCTGTGGCCCCATGCAACGTTCCAGTTCATGGCTCGCACCTGGAATGTGAACATGAAAGATTACCGTTGGCAGCCGGCGGTTAAAAACCCTGCTGCGGTGGGTGCCGCCAGAGTATAGTGGCCGGTTCGCCTTGTGAACCAGGCTCCAACGGTGGTTTTCGTACTGCTGGAGCCTGGCTTGCAAGGCCCGGATTTACTGGTTGCAGGACACTGGCGAGCTTTGTTGATAAAGCCGAAGCGCGGCGTCCATCTTTTCTCCCAGCATTTCAATGCGCGATTCGTGATTGGGGTGAGTAGACAGAAACTCCAGCGGTTGTGCGCCGCTGGCGGCGGCCATGTTGCGCCATAGCTGGGTGCTTTGTCGGGGATCAAAACCGGCGCTTGCCATTAACTCCAGTCCCATCACATCGGCTTCTTCTTCGTGAGCGCGGCTGAACGGCAGGGCAATGCCCAGCCAGGCGCCGACGCCCAATGCCTGCAGGATATTCTCGGTATCCGCGTCCCCTTCACTGAACAGCCCGATCAGAAACAAGACAGCCTTGATACCCAGTTCCTGGGTCAGGCGCTCGTTGCCGTGGCGTGCCAGAACATGGGCAATCTCATGGCCGATCACGGCGGCCAATTGCGCATCGTTATTGGCGACCTGAAGCAGCCCTTCATTGACGCCGATTTTGCCGCCAGGCAATGCGAAGGCGTTAGGGGTGGCATCGGCAAAGACCACAATCTCCCAGCTGTCTGGCAACGGCGAATCCGGAAAACGTGCCGGGATGCGGCTTATCAGATACTCAGCGACACACTGAACCTGGCTGTTGGCGTTGTCATTCTGGCTGGCAGGCAGTTGCTGCTGCATTTGCACGAAGGCTTGCCGGCCAAAGTCGGCCATCAGGGTGTCCGGCACCAGAGCCAGTTGTTCACGGCCGGTAGGTGTGTTGTCGCAGCCGGATAAAACCAGAAGCGAGAGTAGTAGAAGCCAGGGTCGTTGCACGGCGCATTGCCAGGTTGCGGGTCGAACATTCACGGTAACGTAGCGCGGCGGGCTTGGGTAGCCGGTGGGCGGGGAGCGGAAACGAAAAAGGCCTCGCGAAGCGAGGCCTTTTCGAAGATGGTGCCCGGAGGCGGAATCGAACCACCGACACGGGGATTTTCAATCCCCTGCTCTACCGACTGAGCTATCCGGGCAATCAGGGCGCGTATTAAAGCCGCTGGAGACGGGTGCGTCAAGCCATGCGGGTTTATTTGTTCGCATCGTGAGCAACGGGGGTGTAACCCTCGGCTTTTTCGTAGCTCTCGTTGTTCAGAAAACGATCACGTTGTTCGTCGAGAAAGGTCTTGGCCTGTGGGTCCATCACGTTCAGGTGTTTCTCGTTGATCAGCATGGTCTGCTCGTGGAGCCATTCCTGCCAGGCTTTCTTCGACACGTTATCGAAAATGTCCTGCCCCTTCGGGCCGGGGAAGGGGGGGCGATCGAGTCCTTCCAGTTCGCTCTGGTATTTGCGGCACAGTACCGTGCGGCTCATGGCAACTCCGTGGCTGTGTGAGTGTGTTGGGGACTATAACATGCGTGGCTGGCGCGGTGCGTCCAGCGTGGCCAGCAGCTTTTTCACCGGTGCGGCCAGTCCGAGCTTGCCGGGGGCCTGGGGATTCACCCAGCGACCGTCTTCGAGGCTCGTCGTGTCGCGGGTGCCTGCCGCCTGCACGGTCACTTCCAGTGGTGAAATATCCAGGTGGTAGTGGCTGAAGGTGTGACGAAACGACGCGAGCGGCTGCGGCGCGTCTACCGCGGAAAAGGCGCGGGCGTTGAGGGCCTCGGCCAGTGGGTGTTCCGTCTCGGTCTGGGGGAAACACCAGAGCCCGCCCCAGATGCCTTGCTGCGGGCGTTGCTCCAGCCAGACCCGTCCTGTCGGGTCTCGCAGAATGAGCATGATGGTGGCGCGGACGGGCAGGGCTTTTTTCGGTTTCTTGCCGGGGTAATCCTGCGGATTACCGTTGGCGTGGGCCTGGCATCCGCGCTGGAGGGGGCAGGCGCCGCAGTCCGGGGTGCCTCGACGGCACAGGGTGGCGCCCAGATCCATGATTGCCTGGGTGTAATCCGCCAGTCGGGTATCGGGAGTGTAATACTCGGACAGCTCCCATAGGCGGGTTTCTACCGGTTTCTTGCCGGGCCAGCCGGGTACCGCATGATAGCGGGCCAGCACCCGTTTCACATTGCCATCGAGGATGGCGGCGCGCACCCCGCGGCTCTGGGCAAGGATGGCACCGGCGGTGGAGCGGCCAATGCCGGGCAGGGTGGCCACTTCGTCCACGGTGTTGGGGAACTCTCCCTGATAATTTTCCAGCAGCTGCCTGGCGCACTTGTGCAGATTGCGCGCGCGCGCGTAGTAGCCCAGCCCGGTCCACAGGTGCAGCACTTCATCCTGCTCGGCCAGGGCCAGGGTTTGTACATCCGGGAAGCGTTTCATGAAGCGCTCGAAGTACGGGATCACCGTGGCGACCTGGGTCTGCTGCAGCATGATTTCAGAGATCCACACCTGGTAGGGCGTGCGCGGATGCTGCCAGGGCAGGTCCTGGCGACCGTGCTGGTCGTACCAGGCCAGCAGTGCCTGACTGAAACGTTTTGGGCTAAGAGATTCGATGGGCATCAGGTTCTGGATGGTAACGGCGGATGGGCTTTCGCCCATTTCCGCCCTACACGTGATTTTGGTTTTTGGCGTGCAGTGTGCCGCCTCTTTTATTTAAACAGCTTTTTCAGGCCATCCTGGAGTTGTTTGTTGACCTCTTCCTTGGCTTTCTTCTGGGCGGCATCCTTGATGACTTCTTCGGCGGTATCGCCTTCGCCTTCAATGCCCAGTTTATCCTTCAGCTTGTCCTGGGTGGCCTTGGCGGCGACCTGTTTGCCGATGTCCTTGAAGCCATCCTTGTCGGGGCCGCACCACTTGGCTGGGCTGCCCGCCAGGTTGCCTTCGCAGCGCAGAGGCCAGGTGGTGCCCTCCAGGTACTTGGATTTGCCGAGTTCCGGGGACTGCATGCCAATCTTCAGATCGAAATCCTGATTGAGGATATTCATCCAGCCGTTGCCGCTAATCTCGCCTTTGCTGAGGGTCGCGTTGAGGCTGTCCAGATAGGCGACATTCTTGTCCAGCCGCGCTTTGGAGGCGAGATCAAGGATCTTGGTATCTTCTGACAGGGCGGAGGGCAGTTTACCGGATTCCTGCCCGGGGATGAGCGCGGTGGCAAGCCCCTGGAACTGGCCAAGCATGTCGTTCACGCCGCCGACCAGAGTGTGGTACAGGTTCAGGCCGCGCACAGTGGCATCGGTCAGATTCAGGTCGATATTGCCCTTGGCGGAGTTCATCAGTGCTTTCTCGCTGTTGCCGCTGGCGCTGTAGTTGCCTGACATGGAGAAAATGCCTTTGGCCAGATCGTCTTCCAGGGCCATCTGGGCAATGGGCTGGATTTGCACGGTGCGGATCGTGTTGCTGGCGGACAGTTTCGGGGTGCTGCCGGAGGCGTCAAGGGTGGCGTTGGCACTGAAGTTGCCGCCGAGAGTGCTGCCGGTGGCCTGGGTCAGTTTGAGGACACCGTTTTTCGCGGTGACCGCAAATTTCATGTCGCTGGCATTGATGCCGTCGTAGCTGAGTTGGCCAATGGCCAGCTTGCCGTCCAGCAGCAGCGGACGCAGGGTGTCCACCGGAATCAGCTCTTCCTCGCTGAGGCTGTTGGTGCCGCCGGTCTTGCCGCCGCCGGCGGCAGCGGTGACGGGCTCTTCGGTGTCGCCGGCCGGCGGCATGTAGCCATCCAGCGCAATCTTGTCGAGGATCAGATCGAAGACGATCTTGCCGCTCTCCAGGCTGGCCAGACCGGCGCTGCCGCTGAGCGTGCTGTCGTCCAGGGTGATCTGCAACGGGCTGACCATGATGCTGCCGGGCTCGCCGCCAAGGGTGGCATCCAGAGCGACTTTGCTCAGGGCCTTGTCATCGCTGGTCTCGATGGGCGCTTCGCCAATGGCTTCCAGTGCCTTGTTGGCATCGAACGGCTCGGTGGTGAGCTTGCCGCTGAGCTGGAGATCGCCGGTCAGGGCTTTGACGTCCACATTGCCGCGGGTTTGCGTGCCCGCGGCGGTTAGCAGCAGATCCTTGATGCTGAGGGTGTCTTCATTGAGGTTTACATCCAGATTCTGCTCCAGATGCACCTCCACCGGCATGGTGGTGGCGCCGGCAATGTTGGCGTCCAGCTTCATCGGGTTAAGAACAAAGTGGCTGTTGTCGATATCTGCTGCCAGCACGGTGTCCAGATTCAGGTCCACGCGCATATCGCTCTGGTCCTGATAGCGCAGGGACATCTGCAGCGGAAACGGCGCGTCCAGGTTCACGTCCTGGGCGTTCAGATTGAAATGCTCTACCACGATGTCGGTGCCATCGGCGGTGTTGCGATAGCGGACCTTGCCATCGGTGACGGCCACACTGGGAATGGTCAGTGGGATATCCATGCTGCCGCTGCTGGTGTCGTCTTCAGCTGGGTTTTCTTCAGCGGCGGTTTCTGCCTCGGTTTGCGGGCCAATTTGTTCCCAGTTGGCACCTTCCGGGCTATCGACCAAGTTCACTTCGACACCGCTGATGCTGATGCCATCCATTTCTACTTGCCCATAGAGCAGGGGGAGCACGGCCACGCTGAGGCTGGCGTCATTGAGGGCGGCGAACAGGTCGTCTTCGTCAGCAATGCGTGCTTCGGTGCGACCGATGCTGACGCCGAGCGAAGGCCAGAACTGCCAGGCGAGATCTCCCTGGATATCCAGGGTCAGGTTGGCCTGTTCGCGGGCCTGTTTTTCGATCTCGGGTTTGAATTCATTGGGATCAATGACCTGGGTGATCACAAAAATGGCAATCGCTAATAGCAGGATGATGGCAAAAACCGTGATCAGCAAAATTTTTAGCAGGCGTCCCATGTAGCTCTCCTTGCGCGTTGGCCAGATGACCCGGATTATAGCAGTCGGGAGTGACAGACTATACGGCGCCTCTGTAAAACTCCTTGGCACTGAGATGTTCAAGGCATTTTACCGGCTCGCCGAAAAACAACCGTCGATGAGACGTTAGGGGAAGGGCGCTTGCGAAAGTTCCACACACTATTGTTGGTATTGCTGGTTTTACTGTGTCGGGCATCCTGGGGGGTTCAGGTCTCGCCAGTGTCGCTGGCGGACGCCGGGGATCGCGTCTCCCTGGGAATGAAGATGCAAATCCTGGAAGACCCGGAGGGAAACTGGACGCTGGATCAGGTGCGGAACCAGTTTGCCAGCCGGTTCCGCAATAGTGACAGCAATGCACTGAATTTCGGTTTCACCCAAAGCACTATTTGGCTGCGCTTTGCCGTGGATGCGTCACACTCGCAGGGTAGCTGGTTTCTGGTGGAGCGCTATCCGATTCTGGATGACATCACCCTGTTTGTGCCGGATGGGCACGGAGGATTTCGTGACTATGCCGTGGGCGATACCCGCCCCTTCTCACGGCGCCCGATGAATCACCGTTCCTTCGTTTTTGCCCTGGAGACCGAGGCCGGGGGGATGACGGAGTACTACATCAAGGTGCGAGGCAAGGGCGCGCTTAACATGCTGCCCATGCTGTACAGCGCCAAGGGGTTGGTGGAATTCACCTATCTGGAGCAGCTCCTGCAGGGGCTGTTTTACGGCTCGCTGGTGATCATGCTGGTGTATAACCTGCTGCTGTACCTGTCGCTGCGAGACAACGTGCATTTGCACTTTGTCATGTTTCTCGGCGGGGTCATTTATTTCAATATCTGTGTCAGTGGGTTCGGGTTGCAGTACCTGTGGCCGGAGTGGCCCAAGGTCAATGAATATTTCTGGCTGGCCACCTATGTGATTGCCCTGTCGTTGTCGCTGTATTCCCGGCAGTTCCTGCAACTTGCCCAGCGTTTTCCCCGCTATGAACGCTTGCTGCAGCATTATCAGATTCTCATCGGGGTGGCGTTTTTGCTGCAGTGGGTGCTGGAGCCCCCTTACTCCTATCACCTGTCTACCTTTGTGGCGTTGATTACGGTGGTGCTGTTCAGCTGGCTGGGCTGGACAGTGTGGCGCCAGGGGTTCCGGGTTGCCCGTTTGTATGTGCTGGCCTGGTCTGTGTTTCTCCTCACCATTTTCCTGTTTGCGCTGGGTAATCTCGGGCTGATCCCGTATAGCGTGGTGGTGCCCTACCTGCCGCACTTCGGGGCGTTGTGGGTGGTGGTCATGCTGTCGTTGGCGCTGGGAGACCGGATCCGGTTCCTTGAAAATGAGCGCAAGCAGCTGGCGCAGGAGGCGCAACATACGCTGGAGCGTCACCTGGCAGATATCGAACAGATGAACCAGGACAAATCCATGTTCTTGCAGTACATCAGTCACGAGCTGAATACCCCGATCAACTGGATTGGGGCGGCCGATACCCTGGGCCAGGACAGTCAGGGAGAAAGTGAGGCGGATGTGTGGGCCATGGTGCGCAAGGGGCAAAAGCGGTTGACGGGGATTGTGGGTACCTCGCTACGCTATTTTGATCTGTCTGATCGTAACCAGCCGCCGCTGATGGGGGCGTGTCAGCCCATGTGGGTGCTGGATGCGTTGATTCGTGATCTGGATGAACGGATTGAGCGTGCCGGGCTGGCGGTGCGTAACCGCGTCTCACCCAATCTGCGCGTGCGTGCCTGTGAAAGCGAGCTGAAAGAAGTCTTCGCCATGGCCCTGGATAATGCCCTGCGCTTCAGTGCAGAGGGGGGCAGTATCGATATCAGCAGCGAAGTAGATGTGCCTGCCGGGCATGCAGATATCCGAATTCGTGATGAAGGCAAGGGGGCTACCAGCGAGCAGCTGGAGCATATTCTTGAGCCCTTCTTTGTGATGGGGTCGCGCCACCACGAAGAGGGCTTCGGGCTGTCGCTGGCCATGGCCAGGGTCATGGTGGAGCAGGTGGGCGGGCAGCTGTGGGCGGAGAGTGCCGGGCCAGGTCGGGGCTTTACCCTGCACTTGCGATTGCCGCTGGCCTAGGGAGCCTCTGAATAACGCCTTACATGCTCAGCGTGACCTGGAGCGTGCAGCTGTTGTGTCTTGTCTCGACGGTAAGGGTGGTTCCCTTTCCTAGAGGCAAGGCGCAGCAGATGGGCGCTCCAGGCCGCGCCCTTCGGGTCTTCCAGGCTGGCTCGCACTCGTTGTTGCGCTTTTTCGATGGATGGACATACACCTTCAAAACCGCGCCTAGATTGCGAACCAGCCTGAAAGACTGAGCATGTAAGGCGTTATTCAGAGGCTCCCCGGCTGAGCGAGTAGTCCTGTCAGCCGGTGCAGTGGTCCGGCAGGGTCAGGGGCTCGCCCAGGGCCTTGCCGATCAGGCGGACGAAATCCTTGCCAACGCCCCGGCCGCGAGTGGCCGGATGAACCACCATCCAGTCCAGACGCGGTTGGTTTTCTTCTATCAGGGCGATAGCCACCCGCTGGCCATTGAAGTGGGCCACAAACAGCCTGCGATCGCCTGTAGACAGCGCGGATGCCAGCTTTTCACGGTATTGCGGGTCTTCGCGAAGCACCTTGTCAAAGGTGTCGCATTCTTGCTGGGTCAGGGGGTGGGCCTGAACGCTGATCGGCATGGGGGCTCCTTCGCTGGTTCGGGGCTGTCGGGCTGCGTATAATAGCCGCCCCTGGATCTTCTGAATAACCCCTTTGTGCATTCCGGGCACCGTTGTTGGTGCGTCGGGCGGGTGGGATGACGATGCAGAGGCTCTTCAAACCGGGAGAAAGAGATGAGCAAGCGAAGCGCTACTGTTGAGCGCAACACCCTGGAAACCCAGATTCAGGTCACGATCAATCTGGATGGCACCGGCCAGTGCAAGCTGGACACCGGCCTGCCGTTTCTCGAGCACATGCTGGATCAGGTGGCTCGCCATGGTCTGGTCGATCTGGAGATCAAGGCCAAAGGGGATTTGCACATCGATGCCCACCACACGGTGGAAGATATCGGCATCACCTTGGGGCAGGCCTTTGCCAAGGCGATTGGTGACAAGAAAGGTGTTCGCCGCTACGGGCATGCCTATGTGCCGCTGGACGAAGCCCTGTCGCGCGTGGTGATCGACCTGTCGGGCCGCCCCGGTCTGGAAATGTTCGTGGATTTCACCCGCGGCAGCATTGGCGGCTTTGATGTGGACCTGTTCTACGAGTTCTTTCAGGGGCTGGTCAACCACGCCATGGTGACCCTGCACATCGATAACCTGCGTGGCAAGAATGCCCACCACCAGGCCGAGACGGTCTTCAAGGCTTTCGGGCGCGCCCTGCGCATGGCGGTGGAGCCTGATCCGCGCATGGACGGCATTACCCCTTCCACCAAAGGTACGTTGAGCGAAAAAGATGACTGAAGTGGTTGCCGTCATCGACTACGGCATGGGTAATTTGCACTCTGCCAGCAAGGCGCTGGAGAAAGTAGCCAGCGGCCAGACGATTTTGATTACCAGCGACCCGGACCAAGTTCGCGCGGCGGATCGGGTGGTGTTTCCCGGTGTCGGCGCGATCCGGGACTGTATCGCAGTGCTGCGCGACACCGGGCTCGATCAGGCCATCCACGATGTGGTGGCGGCGGGCAAGCCATTGCTGGGCATCTGTGTCGGCATGCAGGCCTTGCTGGCCCGCAGTGAAGAAAACAACGGTATTGACTGTCTGGGCGTGTTCAGTGGTCAGGTGAGTTTTTTCGGTGAGATGCTGGGTGAAACCGGTAACAAGCTGAAAGTGCCCCATATGGGCTGGAACCAGGTCCAGCAGGGCATGGCTCACCCCATGTGGGCAGGCATTGCCGATAATGCCCGTTTCTACTTTGTCCACAGCTACTGCGCCACCGATGTGCCGGAGTCTGAAGTGGCGGGCTACTGCGACTATGGTCGCCGTTTTGCCGCTGCGGTCACGCGCGATAATGTCTTTGCGGTGCAGTTCCACCCGGAGAAAAGCGCAGATGCCGGCCTGACCCTGCTGGAAAATTTCCTGCGCTGGCAGCCTTGAGATCCATTGATAGTGGACAGTTGACAGCGATAACCCCGTTTCATCCGTTGCCTTCCTGTAGGGCAACCCAGTTTTGAGAAATCACGATGCTTTTGATTCCTGCCATTGATTTGAAAGACGGTAAATGTGTTCGCCTCAAGCAGGGGCGTATGGAAGACGACACGGTATTTTCCGACGATCCTGTGGCGGTGGCCACCCACTGGGTAGAGCAGGGGGCTCGCCGTTTGCACCTGGTGGACCTGAATGGGGCGTTTGCCGGTGAGCCGGTGAATGGCGATATCGTCAAGGCGATTGCCCAGAAGCATCCGGATCTGCCGATTCAGATTGGTGGGGGTATCCGCAGCCCTGAGATTATCCAGGCGTATCTGGATGCCGGTGTGCAGTGGGTGATCATTGGTACCAAGGCGGTGAACGAACCCGAGTTTGTGCGCGACATGTGCAAGCAGTTCCCTGGCCACATTATCGTCGGACTGGACGCCAAAGACGGCAAGGTAGCGACGGATGGCTGGGCGAATGTCACCGATGTTGATGTGATCGACCTGGCCCGGCAGTTTCAGGATGATGGTGTGTCTGCCATCGTCTACACCGATATCAGCCGTGACGGCATGCTGCAGGGGGTGAATGTGGAAGCCACCTTGCGCCTGGCCGAATCCATTTCCATTCCGGTGATTGCCTCCGGTGGTATCACCAATCTGGAAGATGTACGTAACCTGTGCGCGGTGTCGAAACTGGGTATCAGTGGTGCTATCACCGGCCGAGCTATCTACGAGAAAACGCTGGATTTCGCTGAAGGCCAGGCGCTTTCCGACGAGCTGATCAGTGCCTGATCGGAGGGTATTGTCATGGGTTTAGCCAAACGGATTATCCCCTGTCTGGATGTGGACGACGGGCGAGTGGTCAAGGGAGTCCAGTTCGTGGATATCCGCGATGCGGGGGACCCGGTGGAAGTGGCCAAGCGTTATAACGACGCCGGCGCCGATGAAATCACCTTTCTGGATATCACCGCCAGCCATGAAGGGCGTGATACCACCCTGCACACGGTGGAGCAGATCGCCAGCCAGGTGTTTATCCCGCTGACGGTGGGAGGCGGCGTTCGCACCCTTGAAGATATCCGTAACCTGCTTAACGCGGGGGCGGATAAGGTAGGCATCAACTCCGCTGCGGTGCACAACCCGGAGTTTGTTCGCGAAGCGGCTGAGCGCTTTGGCTCCCAGTGCATTGTGGTGGCCATTGACGCCAAGAAAGTCAGTGCGGAAAGCGAGCCCAACCGCTGGGAAATTTTCACTCATGGTGGCCGCAAGCCCACCGGGCTGGATGCGGTCGAGTGGGCAAAGCGCATGACGGATTACGGAGCTGGCGAGATCCTGCTGACCAGTATGGATCGCGATGGCACCAAAAACGGGTTTGATATTGCCCTGACCCGTGCCATTTCCGATGCGGTGCCGGTACCGGTGATTGCCTCCGGTGGGGTGGGTAACCTTCAGCACCTGGTGGATGGTGTGATTCAGGGCGGGGCGGATGCAGTGCTGGCGGCCTCGATTTTCCACTTTGCCGAGTACACCGTGGCAGATGCCAAGCGTTACATGCAGAACGCCGGCATTGAGATGAGGCTGTGATTTTCCCCAGATGCTCGACGTCTGAAGCCTGACGCTAAAAAACCGCCGATCCCGGCGGTTTTTTGTGATCATTCAACAGTTCTGCTTGCATCGTTGTGGGAGCTTGCCTGCAAGCGATGATGCTTTAATCAAGGCGCAATCGCTTGCAGGCAAGCTCCCACAGCGAACCACTGCCCACCTTTCGTTTTGCGTCAGGCTTCCTGCATCCCCATGGCCAAATGCGCCATCCTCAATGCCGTTCATGCTCTGCCACTGGCCGCGCCCGGTTCGCTGATTTACTCTCAAACGTATACCTATAAGAAGTCGTCCGGGAGAGTAAAACATGGGTTCCAGCGCATTGATTGATATCGGGTTGCCGATATCCCTGTTTCTGATCATGGTGGGGATGGGTATGACCCTCACCCCGCGCGACTTCCGGGAAGTCGCCATCGCCCCGCGAGGCACCGCCTACGGGCTGGTTTGCCAAATCCTCCTGCTTCCCTTGATTGCTCTGGGCGTGGCCCATGCCATGGACCTGTCTCCGGCATTGGCGGTTGGCCTGATCGTGATTGCGGCCTGCCCGGGGGGAACCACGTCCAACCTGTTCGTCTACCTGGGGCGCGGGGATGTGGCGCTGTCCATCGTGCTGACGGTGCTTGCCAGTCTGATCACGGTGTTGACCTTGCCCGCGTTCACCGGTTGGGCACTGGAGCGCTTTCAGGACTCGTCACAAAGCTTCGAGCTGCCGGTGCTGCGCACCATCATCACCCTGATCGTCATCATTCTCCTGCCTGTCGCGATCGGCATGGCCATTCGGCATTTTCGTCAGTCCTGGGCGGAAAAAGGGGAGAAAGCCGTCGGTCTGCTCGGGTTGCTGGTGTTGGTGGCCGTGATTGCGTTGCTGTTGATCGAGCTGGGCGAAGAGGCGCTGGATTTGTTCAAGAAGGCGGGTGTGTCTGCCATCATCCTCAATGTGGCCGGCATTGTGCTCGGTATGGTCGGCGGGCGTCTGATTGGCCTCAGCCGTGATCAGGCTTTTACCGTGGCTATCGAGCTTGGCATCAAGAATGGCACGCTGGGGTTGATGGTGACACTGACGTTACTGCAATCCGAGGCGATGTCAGTGCCGTCAGCGGTGTATGGAGTGCTGATGTTTGTGTTCGGCTTCCTGATGATTGGCTATGCGCGCCTGACCGGGATTGGCCGGGCTCAGGATTCTGCCTGAGCCTGTGGGGAGGCATCGGCGGTGTTCACTGCCGGCGCCTCCAGCAGGTCCGAGACCGGCACGACGTCAATGCCCGCTTGCTCCATCAGGGGCAACACTTGCTGCAGATAGTGCACGGTTTCCGGGTAGGGGTGGCCTATGGCGATTGCCTGCCCGCGCTGTCGTGCCAGCTGGAGCAGCTTGTTGAACTGACGATTGATGCTGGCGAGATCGCGCTGATTATCCAGGAAGATGTCTCGCCCTGCGCTGGCGATGCCGACACGCTGGGCGGTGCGTTGCGCTACAGAGCGGCCGCTGGTGCGGCTGTCCACAAAGAATAGCTGGTGCGCTTTCAGTTCGCCCATCAACCAGCCCATGGGTTCGGCCTGCTCTGTCAGGGCGCTGCCCATGTGGTTGTTGAGCCCGCGGGCCTGGGGAACCTGCCCTAGCGCCTCGCGCACCGCCTGCAATATCTCCGTCTGCTGCATGCCCAGTGTCAGCCCGCCCCGATCGAGTCTGGCCTGCTGTTGGGCGGCCATGGGCATGTGCACGATGACTTCCTTGCCTGCCAGGCTGGCGCGTTCTGCCAGGCGGGGCCCATGGGGTGAGAACGGAATTACCGCGCAGGTCACATCGGCGGGCAGGTCGGTGATGGCCTTGCCTCGGGAATAGCTGTAGCCAAGGTCATCAATGATGATGGCGATACGTGGCGCGGCCAGGGCGAGCTGGCTGGCTGCCAGCATCGCCATGGCCATCAGCAGGCGAGGCATCAGTCGGAATCACTGCCGGGTTGGGTTCCGGCGCGGCCAGTCTGGGCCAGTACTACGCCTTTGAGTACCGAGAGAGCCTGGGCCAGAGCGTAATCTTCCTGAGCCAGAGAGCGGGGGTTTTCGCTGCTCTTGTGTTCGCCGTTCTCGTTATCCAGGTGGCGCGGCAGGTCCGCTTCGCGGACCTGCTGGTCTTCGCGCACTTCCAGACGAGTCACTACATCGACACTGATATCCGGTTCGATGCCTTCGGCCTGAATGGAGCGGCCATTGGGGGTGTAGTAGCGGGCCGTGGTCAGTTTGAGGGCGCGGTCCTTGCTCAGTGGCAGCACCGTTTGAACGGAACCTTTACCGAAGGTGCGATTGCCAACCACGATGGCGCGATGTTGGTCTTGCAGTGCGCCAGCCACAATTTCAGAGGCGGAGGCGCTGCCGCCATTCACCAGTACCACCAGCGGGACGCCAGCCAGCTGGTCGCCGGGTTTGGCCTTGAACTCGCTGCGGCTACCGGGCTGGCGACCTTCGGTGTAGACCACCAGACCTTCATCAAGGAACAGGTCGGCCACTTCCACGGCTCCCCCCAGCACCCCGCCAGGATTGTTGCGCAGGTCCATAATCAGGCCTTTGAGCGCCCCCTCGGCGGCCAGCTTTTTGAGTGCTTTGGCGGTATCGCTGCCAGTATTATTCTGGAACTGGGAGATGCGCACATAGCCAAGCCCGGGCTCAAGCAAGCGGGATTTGACGCTGTGCATCTGGATCTTGTCGCGCTTGAGTGTGACCTGGCGAGGGTTCTCTTCTCCTTCGCTCAGGACCATCAGCTCGATTTCCGAGCCCACCTCGCCGCGCATTAACTCCACAGCTTCACCCAGCGACAGGCCTTTGACGAAGGTGTCGTCAATCTTGAGGATCAGGTCACCGGCCTGGATGCCGGCCTTGCTGGCGGGGGAATCATCCACAGGCGTGACCACTTTGACGAAGCCATCTTCCATAGTGACTTCGATGCCCAGTCCGCCAAACTCGCCGGTGGTCGTGACCTGCAGATCATCGAACTGATCGGGGGTCAGGTAGCTGGAGTGGGGATCGAGTTCGTACAGCATGCCGCGGATGGCCGACTCCAGCAGTTCGCGATCATCGATCTGTTCGATGTAGGCGCCACGGATGCGCTCCATGACTTCGGCGAAGGCGCGCAGTTCGTCCACCGGGACACCCTGTTGGCGGGCCTGCTGATCCAGTGCCGGGTCTTCAGCGTGAACGGGACAGAAAGGCAAAGCGGAAAGGACTCCCACCAGCATGGCGGAGCGCAGGGCTGTGAGCGTGAATTCAGGCATTCATTATCCCCGGATGCCCGGCCATTCCGGTGGCCGGCGCGATGTTGTTTGTGTGGCTGCGGCATGCAAACTAAAGGCGTCCCAGCGTGGGCAGTGTAACACGGCGGTCGCACCAGCGTGCCGGGTTCTGGGCCTTGCCACGGTGGCGAATTTCGAAGTACAGGCCGCTGCCCTGATTGCTGCCGGTGTTGCCGGCAAGGGCCAGAGGATCGCCGGTGGCCACCCACTCTCCCACCTCGCGTAACAGCGACTGATTGTGGCCGTATAGTGTCAGGTAGCCGTCGCCGTGATCGACAATGGTGAGCAGGCCATAGCCGCGCAACCAGTCAGCATAGACCACGCGGCCAGGGTGAATGGCGCGTACCGGACTGCCTGTCGGGGCAGACAGGATCACCCCCTGCCAGCGCAGGGCGCCTTCACGGCGACTGTTGTAACTGGTGGCGATGCGGCCTTCCACCGGCCAGGGCAGTTTGCCGCTGAGCTTGCCAAACGGCTTGCCCCCGATCTCGGCAGGGATGTCATCCAGGCTGCGCTGCATGTCAGAGAGCAGTTTTTCCAGTCGGTCCTGATCGGATTTCAGGCGGTCGATATTGCCGCCACGTTCCTTGAGTGACTGGTTGAGCATCGCGAGGGTCTGTTGTCGTGAGGCCTGTGCCTGTTGCAGTTTCTCCTCATGGCGCTGCACATCACTGCGCTGGTCCAACAGGGCGCTGCGGGCCTGATTGACTCTGGCACTAATGGCTTGCAGCTCCGTGAGTTCACCGCTTAGCGTCTCAAGCCGTTCGGTGCGAGCACGCTGGTAATATTCCTGGTAGCGCATCAGGCGGGCAATCTGGTCGGGTTGTTCCTGGTTGAGCAGCAGCTTGAGGCGTTCCTGACGGCCGCTCTGGTAGCTGGCGCGCAGGGTTTTGGCCAGCCAGGTCAGCTGGGCTTGTTTGTCCCTGGCGAGGCGGGCCTGCTCTTCGCGCAAAGCCTCAAGCCGTTGTTGGGACTCGCTGACCTTGCGTTCCAGTTGACGGCGTTCTTTGGATAGCCGGCTGATGCGCAGGTCGGCTTCACGCAACTCTGCCTGCAGGGCGTCTCGCTCCCGCAATTCCTTGCCTTGGGCGTCACTGAGGGTACGTATTCGCGATTTCAACTCTTCCAGATCGGCCCTGGAAGGCGTGTCTGCTGCCAGGCTGAGAGCGGGAAGCAAGAGTAGTAACAGGATTTGCAGCCGCATGGTTTTACCTTACCCCCCTGGGGGTGTGTATACTTGGCGCCGATTTTATCTTGCTGCAGGGGGCGATGACGGCGGTCCCGGCTGTGGCTGTATACCTTGATCCGGGGTTCTCATGAGTCAGCTTTTCGAGTTTGCCAGTAACCATTATCTTCTGGTGTCCGCTTTCTTCCTGCTATGGGCGGTGTTCTTTGTGCTTGAGTCCCGCCGGGGCGGCAAGCCACTGACCCCGCAAATGGCCACCAATCTGGTCAATCAGCAGGACGCGGTCATCGTCGATCTGCGTGATGGCGATGAATTTCGCGCCGGGCACATTGCTGGCAGCCTCAATATTCCTGCCGGTCAGGCCCTAGAGCGTATTGCAGAACTGGAAAAATACAAGGAGAAACCGCTGATTCTCACTTGTGATATGGGTAGCAAGGCCTCACATCTTGGCAGACAGCTACGCACCAAGGGCTTCGCGGATCTCTATCGGATTCAGGGCGGAATCAATGCCTGGCGGTCTGCCTCTTTGCCTGTGGTGAAGGGCTGATGGCACGGGTCGAGCTGTATACCACGGCCTGGTGCCCGTTCTGCATCCGCGCCAAGCGGTTGCTGGACAGCAAAAATGTGTCCTACGAGGACACTGATGTGGACCGTGATCCGCAGCAGCGGCTGGTAATGCAGCAGCGCGGCGGGGCACGCACGGTGCCGCAGATATTTATAAATGGCCACCCCATCGGTGGTTGCGATGAACTGTATGCTCTGGAGCGCGCGGGCGAGCTGGATGGCCTGCTCAGCGCTGATTCGGGGGAGTAAGGAGAGAGACATGGCTGACGAACAACAACAGGTTTTCCAACTGCAACGCCTTTATCTGAAGGATGCTTCCTTCGAGTGCCCAGGGGCGCCGGATGTGTTTCTGCAGGAATGGAAACCCAAGGTAAATGTGCAACTGAACAATGGTGCTCGCCGCATTGGTGAAGGTAATGAGTTCGAGGTTGAGCTGACGGTTACCGTGACCGCCAAGGACGAGAAAGAAGAAAAGACCTTCTATCTGGTGGAGGTCAAGCAGGCCGGGATCTTTACCGTGAAGGGCATCGAAGGTGAAGAGCGCGCCCAACTGCTCGGCGCCTACTGCCCGAACATGTTGTTCCCCTATGTGCGCGAAGTGGTCTCTGATCTGGTTGCCAAGGCATCCTTCCCGCAAATGGTGCTACAGCCGATCAACTTCGATGCGCTGTACCAGCAGCAGCGTCAGCAGCAAGCTGCGCAGGCTGAGGCGGCAGGCGAAACGGTGCAGTGAACAGTTAACAGTGAATAGCGTCGCGAAGCGTCGTTGACCTGTTCTTAAACACAAGAGGCCGCGCCCAGGCAATGGGCGCGGCCTCTTGTGTTTAAGGCTAAAACAAACCTGCCTCGCGCGCTGTTCACTATTCACTGTTAACTGTTCACTGCCCCTGCGTATCCCAACTGTCGCCAAGCCTCATACAGTGTTACCGCCACGGCGTTGCTCAGGTTGAGGCTGCGGCTGTCGGCAACCATGGGCAGGCGCAGGCGTTGTTTGGGAGGGAGTGATTCGATGACTGACTGGGGAAGTCCGCGGGTTTCCGGGCCGAACAGCAGGATGTCGCCGTCCTGGAAATTCGCCGTGCTATGGGGGCAGCTGGCTTTTGTGGTCAGCGCAAACAGCCGTTGTCCGGTGGTATGGTCCATAAAACGGGCGAAGTTGTCGTGTAATTGCAGGTTGGCAAATTCCCGGTAATCGAGGCCGGCACGGCGCAGTTTTTTTTCCTCGAGGGAAAAGCCCAGGGGCTTGATGAGGTGGAGCTGGGCGCCGGTATTGGCGGCCAGGCGGATAATGTTGCCGGTGTTCGGCGGGATCTCGGGTTCGTACAGGGCGATATGCAGCATGGATTTTTGCCGTGGTGGGTAGCGCGTGATATTGATGAGTATGAAGAATAACAGGACAAGGACGATGAGACGCGGATGGATAGGGTTGCTGCTGTTGCTGACGGCGTGCAGTGAGCCACAGCCGGAAGGGGAGTTGCTGTATGTTGCCCCCTATACGTCAGCCTGTATCGGCGCAGGCCCCATGGACTGCATGCGGGTGCGGCACTCAGAGACGGAAAACTATCAGCTTTTCTATAACACGATTGAAGGCTTCCAGTTCGAGCAGGGGTTCCGCTATACCCTGAGGGTGGCGGTCAGTGAGGTGGAAAACCCGCCTGCTGACGGCAGTGCGCTGCGTTATCGCTTGCTGGAAGTGGTCAACAGGGAAGCAGTCGGGCCGTGAGGTGTGTCTATCAGGCGTGTGATGGCCTGGAGGCACACATGGTGGCCGGGCTGGCATCGGTGTGGGTAGACAATGATGACGAGTCGCGGGCGCGGGAGGTGGTCGCGGACTATGAACAACAGCAGCAAGCAGAAGAGTTGACGTCGTCTCGCTCCCGTGAACCTTCTGCGTCCTGGCCCGGTGCTTTTGGGCGTGGCCTGATACTCGGAATGGTGGTGGGCGTGCTGCTCGGCTTGTTGGTGGGCAGTGCGCGGGCAGCTAGCTCCCCTGTGATGCTGGTGGGAACGGTGGCGCATATCCCGGGGTTGGCCAACCCCGATCTGAGTGGCCCGTTTATTGACTTGCTGGTGGCTATGGACGATGCCTTGCCAGCGGTGAGTCTCCAGATCCGGGTGGCGCCGTTTGTGCGCTCAATTCACGACGCCTCAACCGGGCGGGCAGACTTTCATCTGCCGATGATTCGCAATCCCTCACTGGATTTGCCGTCACTGCCCTGGCGCTATGTGGAGCGGCCCATGGGCAAGGTCTGCATGGTGCTGTATTCCGCTCGCGAGGCGCCCCTGACAGCGGCCCAGGCGAGTCGAGGGGCTGAGCAAGGGGCGCTGCGAGTGGCCACCTTGAGTGCCAATCTGGACCTGTTTGCCTTGCCGCTGGAGGGGATTACTGAATTGCGTCAGGGGTTGGGCCTGGTGGCCCGTGGGCGGCTCGATGGCTTTATCGGTGCCCAGGAAGAAACGGACAGCATGCTGCGCGCCAGTGGCCTGAAAAATATCCACCGCAGCCTGTTTCACTGCTATGACGATGTGCTGATTGTGCCAAAGGGGGCGGCGGGCGACCGGACAGCCGCATTGCTGGAAGAGGCGTTGGATGCCCTGGAGGCCCAGGGCAGGCTGGCGCCCCTGCATGGCAGGGTGCACCAGCCTTATCAGGACTGGCAGCCTTATTAGCGACCGGCGCGCTTGCGTTCGGTCTCGGTAAGCAGCTTCTTGCGCAGACGCAGATGGTTGGGGGTGACCTCAACCAGCTCGTCATCTTCAATGAAGTCCAGTGCCTGCTCCAGGCTGAAGCGGATCGGCGGGGTGAGAACGATGTTCTCATCGGTGCCGGAGGCGCGCATGTTGGTCAGCTGCTTGCCCTTGGTGGGGTTTACGACCAGGTCGTTGCCACGGCTGTGAATACCGATGATCTGGCCTTCGTAGACGTCCACATTCGGGTCGATCAGCATGCGGCCACGTTCCTGCAGATTGAACAGGGCGAAGCCCAGCACCTTGCCCTTGACCATGGACACCAGCACACCGTTGATGCGCTTGGCCATGTCACCCGCCTTGAACTCGCCATAGTGGCTGAACGTGCTGTTGAGGATACCGGTGCCGGACGTCAGGGTCAGGAACTGGCTACGGAAACCGATCAGGCCACGGCTCGGCACCAGGAATTCCAGGCGTACACGGCCCTTGCCGTCCGGTTCCATGTTGGTCATCTCGGCCTTGCGCAGACCCAGCTGCTCCATGATGGAGCCCTGGTGCTGCTCTTCCACATCGGCCACCACGGTTTCGTAGGGCTCCTGCTTCACGCCATCTTCTTCACGAATGATCACCTGCGGACGGCCCACGGCCAGTTCGAAGCCTTCACGGCGCATGTTCTCGATCAGTACCGACAGGTGTAGTTCACCACGGCCGGAGACGCGGAACTGGTCGGCGCTTCCGGTTTCTTCCACGCGCAGGGCCACGTTGTGCTTGAGCTCGGCTTCCAGGCGCTCGCGAATCTGGCGGCTGGTGACGAACTTGCCGTCCTGGCCCGCGAAAGGCGAGGTGTTCACGTGGAAGAACATGCTCACGGTAGGCTCGTCCACGCTCAGCGGGGTCAGGGCTTCCACATTGGCCGGGTCACACAGGGTGTCGGAAATGTTCAGCGGGTCCAGGCCGGTAATGCAGACGATTTCGCCAGCAGAGGCGGTAGGGGCGTCCACACGCTCCAGGCCGTGATAACCCATGATAGTGAGGATCTTGCCGCTGCGGACTTCGCCGTCGGCGCCGATCACTTTCACCGGGCTGTTGGCCTTGATCTGGCCACGCTTGACCCGGCCGATGCCGATGATGCCCAGGTAGCTGTTGTAGTCCAGGGAGGAAATCTGCATCTGGAAGGGGCCATCAGCGTCCACATCCGGGTAGGCCACTTTATCGACAATGGCTTCCAGCAGGGGGGTCATGTCGTCGGCCAGGTTGTCGGCTTCCATGCCGGCGATGCCGTTCAGGGCGGAGGCATAGATTACCGGGAAGTCCAGCTGCTCGTCGGTGGCACCCAGGTTATCGAACAGGTCAAAGACCTGGTCCATGACCCAGTCAGGGCGCGCGCCGGGACGGTCGATCTTGTTGATCACCACGATCGGCTTGAGGCCAGCGGCAAATGCCTTCTGGGTAACAAAGCGGGTCTGCGGCATGGGGCCGTCTACCGCGTCTACCAGTAGTAGTACGGAATCCACCATGGACATGACGCGCTCTACCTCACCGCCGAAGTCGGCGTGTCCGGGGGTGTCCACGATGTTGATGCGATAGTCGTTCCACTGGATAGCAGTGTTCTTGGAGAGGATGGTAATGCCCCGTTCCTTCTCCAGATCGTTGGAGTCCATGACCCGCTCGATATCGCCAGCGCGATCTCCCAGGGTGCCGGACTGTTGCAGCAGCTTGTCCACCAGGGTGGTCTTGCCGTGGTCAACGTGGGCGATGATGGCGATATTGCGCAGGCGTTCAATCACGAGTGTAGCTCCAGTGAAAAATGAGCAGGCCGGTTATCACCAGCCCGCAGGGGCGCGCATTATAACAGCGCTTTGGGCTGGTGATAGCCCATCGGTCGGGCTTTGTCGTAAGATTGCGCACTGTGAAGCAGTTCACGATTTTACGGTTGTTCCTGCGCGGGCCAGATTGTTGTCCTAGAATGGCGCAACCATTTGCCCCGGGCCGGGTCATAGGGGGCCTGACGGGTCGCCTTTGTCTGCGGCTCGGGGGCAGTAACGCTTTTGATATCAGGTTGTTAAGATGCGAATTCCTTTCTGGCTGATGTTGCTCGGGGTGTCCTGGGAAGCCAGTGCCGAGGCGTCGGCCAGCAAGATGATTTATGGCTTGCATGAGCAGGTGTATATCGAAGAGCTGGGGGTCACAGTGCCTGCCAAGCTGGATACCGGGGCGGACAGCGCCTCGTTGAGCGCCCGTTACATCAAGACCTTTACCCGTGATGGCCAGCAAATGGTGGAGTTTGATCTGGCGATTGATCGGGATGATCGTGAAGAACTGGGAATCACACAGTCCCAGTGGGATGACATCGAGCTGCCGCTGGCGGGGCATGTGAGGATCAAGCAGCGTGCCGAGAGCCTGGAAGGTGACGAGCGCGAGTACCGCAGTCGCCCGGTGGTGTTGCTGACAGTGTGCATGGGCAAGCGCCAGCAACAGATCGAAGTTAACCTGACCGATCGCAGTGAATTCAGTTACCCCATGCTGATGGGGTCGCACGCGTTACAGAAGCTGGCGGCAGTGGTGGATCCATCCAGTCAGCATATTGGCGGCTCGCCCAAGTGTGAGTCGCCGGCTAACGACGTAAACCATGTTGAAATGACGGAGGCTGCCGAGGCGCAATAATGGGTTCAGTCAAGTTTCAGGCGCGTTTGCTTGCCTTCTTCCTGCTGTCGCTGGGGGTTGGCAGTGTTCTCTATCAGGTCTTTGTGCAGCACGTGCCGCTCAGCCAGGATGAAACCGATCAGGTCTGGGTGGTGGACGCCGAGGTCGGGTTTAATGCCCGGCCCAACAAGCCGGTTAAGGTGCGGATGTTTGTGCCGCCGGCGAACGGCAGCTACACCACCCTGAACGAAAGCTTTATCTCCAATAATTATGGCGTCAACGTCAATACGGAGAAGGGTAATCGACAGGTGACCTGGTCGTCCCGGCGGGCCGAGGGCAATCAATACCTGTATTACCGGCTGATGTTGACCCAGCGTTATGCAGAGGCACCGGAAAATGAACCCGGCCCCCAGTTTCGTCCTGCACCTGCCCTGAAGGGCCCGGACCGTCTTGCTGCCGAGGCGCTGCTGGAGCCGATCCGTCAGCATTCCGCAGATGTGGAAACATTTATCAGCGAGACCATCAAGCGCGTCAATGAGCTGGAAAACGACAATGTCCAGTTGCTGCTGGGCAGTGACTTGAGCCCGGAAAACCGGGCCAAGGTGGTCGACCTGCTGCTGGCGATGTCCCACATTCCTGCCGAGCCGGTGCATACCTTGCGGCTTGCAGAGAGTCAGGGGCAGCAGCCCGAGTTATGGCTGCGTAGCTACAACGGCAAACAGTGGCTTTACTTCAACCCGGTGAACGGTCAGCAAGGGCTCCCGGAAGATCGCCTGGTCTGGTGGCGTGGGGCGGAGTCGTTGCTCAAGCTGGATGGCGGCAAATCCGGGAATGTGTCCTTCAGTGTTCACCGTAATGAAATGAGTGCGCTGCAGCTGGCCCAGTCCCTGCGGATGAAGGATGCCGAGAGTTTTATCGACTTCTCGCTCTACGAATTGCCGCTGCCGGCACAGCAGTTGTATCGCATTCTGATCATGATCCCGGTAGGGGTGATTCTGGTGCTGCTGATGCGGTCGCTGGTGGGCATGGAGACGTTGGGGACCTTTACCCCGGTGCTGATCGCGCTGGCCTTTCGTGAGACCCAGGTATTGTACGGTGTGCTGCTGTTCACCTTTATTACCGCCATTGGCCTGTCGGTGCGATCCTATCTTGAGCACTTGAAGTTGCAGCTGTTGCCGCGCTTGTCAGTGGTGCTGACCTTTGTAGTGATCACCATGGCGTTGCTGAGTCTGTTGGGCTACAAGCTGGGCATGGGCTCCGGGCTGTCCGTGGGCCTGTTCCCGATGGTGGTGTTGACCATGGTGATTGAGCGCACCTCCATCGTCTGGGAAGAACGGGGGGGCAGTCAGTCACTCAAGGTGGCGCTGGGTACCCTGTTTACCGCGATTCTTTGTCACCTGCTGATGGTGTGGCAGCCTCTGGTGTACTTTGTCTTTACCTTCCCGGGCGTGCTGCTGTGTCTGGCGTCTTTCATGGTGCTGATGGGGCACTACCGGGGTTATCGGCTTACTGAGCTGGTGCGTTTCCGTGCCATGGTGGAGGGGGACAAGCACTGATGTTGTGGTCCAAGACCCGCAAGGCTCTGCGCGCCCGTGGCGTCATGGGTATCAACCAGCGCAACGGTGACTACATTCTGCGTTACAACAAGCGCAGCCTGTATCCGTTGGTGGATGACAAGATCAAGACCAAGAAGATGGCGCTGGATGCCGGCATCAGAGTGCCGGAGTTGTACGGCACCATTGCCACCGAGCAGGGTATCAGCACCCTGCGCAAGGTGGTGGATACGCACCGGGATTTTGTTATCAAGCCCGCGGAGGGGGCTGGCGGGGATGGCATCATGGTGATCGCCGATCGCTTTGAAGACTATTTCCGCTCAGCGTCCGGCCGCATCATTACCCTCGAAGAGCTGGAGCACCATATTTCCGGCATCATCTCCGGGATCTACTCGCTGGGTGGTCACCGCGATCAGGCGCTCATCGAGTATCGGGTGACGTCCACCGAATTGTTCAAGCGCATCAGCTATGAAGGTGTGCCGGACATTCGCATCATCGTGCTCAAGGGCTACCCTGTGGCGGCCATGTTGCGTTTGCCTACCCGGCAGTCCCAGGGCAAGGCAAACCTGCATCAGGGCGCGATTGGCGTCGGCCTGGACCTGTCCACCGGTGTGACGCTGGATGGCACCTGGCTCAATCGCAAGATCCAGCGGCATCCGGACACGGCCAATGCGGTGGCGGGGCTGACCGTGCCTGACTGGGAAGATTGCCTGTCACTGGCGGCCCGCTGTTATGACCTGACGGGGCTGGGCTATCTGGGTGTCGATCTGGTCATGGATCGTGATCATGGCCCAATGATGCTCGAGCTTAATGCCCGCCCGGGGCTGAATATCCAGATTGCCATGGATGACGGTTTGCTGCGCCGCTGCCGGATTATCGAGGATCACCTTGAAACGGTGGGTGACAAGGACCTGCCGGCCGCTGAACGTATTGCATTTTCCAAGTCGAAATTTGCCGTCGCCGGCCCGGTGGCGGTGGAGCCTCAGGACCCTTCCTGATCGCTAGCGGATTCCCTGCCCATTCTGGTCGCCCTGCCACAGCAGGGTGATCAGCGGGTCCTGCGGATTGCCAAGAACACTGTAAAAACGGTAGTCGACACGCAGGCCGGTCTCGGTTTTTTCAAAATCCAGGGTAACCAGGCCGTGTGTGGCGCGGGTGAAGTGCTGTGCGTCACTGGCAGGACCGAGGTCGTTGTTGATGCTGGCGGAACCTGATATCAGTTGCCGGGTGTCCTGGTATTCTCCTTCATCGGACAAGATGTGGTCGTGGCCGCCGACCAGCAAGTCCAGATGCCCCACCAGTTTTTGTTTCAGTCCAATGTTGATCATTTCATGGGCGTTGCCGTGGGAGCCGGTACTGAACATGGGGTGGTGGGCAAACCCCAAACTGAATTGGCAGCCATACTCTTGGGCCATCTGCTGGCTGGCCGTGAGCCAGTTGATTTGCCGGTGAAAGTAATACCACTTTTCAAACCAGGTCGTCTCCAGACTGAATGCACAGGCATCTGGCCATTGCTCAAAGTAGTAAAAGTGGGGAAGGTGAATCAGAGGGTGGCGACGCGCCACCTCAAGCCAGGCGTTGCCGTTCTGTTTCCAGTCATGGTTACCCAGCACCAGATAGACGGGAATGCCGGCATCCAGCGCTGGCTGCAGGGGTGGCAAGAAGCGGCTGTCGATGAGCGGATCGTTGGCGTCGCGAATTCCGTCCGGATAGACCAGATCGCCCAGATAGCGGATTTGGTCGCAGCCCAGTGTCACCAGGGCCTGGCCGACGGCCAGGGAGGCCGGGTTGCCCCAGCCGCCATCGCCGATGGCGCACACCCGCTGTCCGGCCAGTGGTCGGTCATGCACAAGCCAGGGGCCGTGGGGGGTATGGAACCACCAGCCAAGGCCTGCGGCAGTCAGTGCCAGCACCGCAAGGAGGGCGGTACGGCGGAGCCAGCGTCTCATGCAGGACTCTCCGTAAACAGCATGTGGCGCAGGAGTGTGCCGTTGCAGGATGACATTCAAGTGACAGGCGGCACGGGGGATGGATGCGTGCAGGCCCCGCCATTGCTATACTTCGCCGCCCAATTTCCGAGCCAGGGCGGCACGCGGTGCGGCCCCCAGCACAGGTTTTTCACATGACTCAGGCAACCCAACCCATCAAGCGGCGCGCGATCGCGCTGGTGTCCGGCGGACTGGATTCCATGCTGGCCGTGAAGGTCATGCAGGAGCAGGGCATCGAAGTGGAAGGGGTGAACTTTTTCACCGGCTTCTGTGTGGAAGGGCATACTCATGCCATTCGCAAGAAGGACAAGGACAAGGAAAAGCGCAATAACTCCCTGTGGGTGGCCGAACAGCTTGGCATCAAGCTGCACATCATTGATATTTCCGAAGAGTACAAGGATGTGGTGCTGAACCCCAAGCACGGCTACGGCGCGAACCTGAACCCCTGTCTGGACTGCAAGATTTTCATGGTCAACCAGGCCACTCTGATGATCAACAAGGCGCGTGAATTCGCTGGCGATCGCGGTTTTGACTTCATTGTGACCGGCGAAGTGATTGGTCAGCGGCCCAAGAGCCAGCGTAAGGAAACCATGCCGATCATCAGTCAGGAGTCGGGAGCGGACGATCGTCTGTTGCGCCCGCTTTGTGCCAAGAACCTGCCGCCAACCTTGCCCGAGCGAGAGGGGTGGGTAAACCGCGATGAGCTGCACGATTTTTCCGGCCGAAACCGTAAGCCACAGATGGCGTTGGCGAAGAAGTTCGGACTGGATGATTTTGCCCAGCCAGCGGGAGGGTGCTGCTTCCTGACCGACGAATCCTATTCCAACAAGCTGTCAGACCTGTGGAAGGCCCGTAATGAGCGCCGCTACGAGCTTGATGACATCATGTTGCTGAAAGTGGGGCGCCACCTGCGGCCGAAACCCCACTACAAGTTGATCATCAGCCGTGAGGAGGGCGAGAATCGCTTTCTGGAAGGCTACCGTTATATGTTCTCCAGCATTACCACGGTAAGCTGCCCGGGGCCCCTGGCCTTGGTCGATGGCAACTTTGAATCTGACGAAGAGCTTGAGCAGGCTGCTGCCATTGTGGCCCGCTATTCCAAGGGCCGGGTGCTGGACGAGGTGACACTGGAAATTCGCCAGCCGGATGGTGTGGCTCGCCAGGTGACGGTAAAGCCGGCGCAGCCTGACGATGTATTGCCTGCCTGGAATGTGGGGTAGTGGTATGACTGATGTGATTCACGAGCTGGATACCCGTCGCCTGCTGTGCCCGATGCCGGTCATCAAAACGCAGAACAAGGTGCGTACCCTGTCGACAGGGGATTGCCTCAAGGTGGTCTGTACTGATCCGGGCGCGCTGAACGATATCCCTGCCTGGTGCCGGATTAACGGCCACGAAGTGTTGGAAGCCGCCGAGCAGGGTAATGAGTGTTTTGTGGTCTTGCGCGTCGGCGAGGACAATGGTGCACTATTTTAGTGCTGTGCGCGATTGTTGTGCACCATGGGTGTGCATGATGTTGGTGCATGGCCCTGTGGGCCCCTGACAATTGGGGGCTATGCGCTAAAAAAGGGCTGGCATGGTATTTGCCTCCCTATTGGCATTAGTGGCCCCTTGGCCGAGAATACCGGCTCTCTGTGTTGCTCCATGCCGGTGCAATATGTCGAGTCAGAGATAAACCCGCTGTTCCTTAGGAGGACGCACGACAATGTCTGAAAAGACCCTCAAGCTGATTAAAGAAAACGATGTGAAATGGGTGGACCTGCGCTTCACCGATAGCCGTGGTAAGGAGCAGCACGTTACTCTGCCAGTGGGTGAAATCGACGAAGATTTCTTCACCGACGGCAAGATGTTTGACGGTTCTTCCATCGCTGGCTGGAAAGGCATCAACGAGTCCGACATGGTGATGATGCCTGACGACTCTACTGCCGTTCTGGACCCGTTCACTGACGTGGCCACCCTGAACCTGCGTTGCGACATTCTCGAGCCGTCCACCATGACCGGTTATGAGCGTGACCCGCGTTCCGTTGCCAAGCGTGCTGAAGAGTACCTGAAGGCTACCGGTATCGCTGATACCGCCCTGTTCGGTCCTGAGCCGGAGTTTTTCGTATTTGATTCCGTGCAGTGGAAATCCGACATGCAGGGTTCCATGTACAACATTCACTCCGAAGAAGCGGCGTGGGTGTCCCACGAAGACTTCGAAGGTGGCAACATCGGTCACCGTCCGGGTGTGAAAGGTGGTTACTTCCCGGTTCCGCCGGTAGACAGCCTGCACGACCTGCGTGGTGCAATGTGTTCCGCCATGGAATCCATGGGCCTGAACATCGAAGTGCATCACCATGAAGTGGGTACTGCTGGCCAGTGTGAGATTGGTGTTGGCGCCAACACCCTGACCAACAAGGCTGACGAAGTTCAGATCCTCAAGTACTGCGTGCACAACGTGGCTCACGCCTACGGCAAAACCGCTACCTTTATGCCCAAGCCGCTGATCGGTGACAACGGCTCCGGTATGCACGTTCACGTATCCCTGGGTAAAGATGGCAAGAACCTGTTCGCTGGCGAAGGCTATGCTGGCCTGTCCGACGAGGCGCTGTACTTCATCGGCGGTATCATCAAGCACGCTCGCGCCCTGAATGCTTTCACCAACGGTTCTACCAACTCCTACAAGCGTCTGGTGCCCGGCTTCGAAGCCCCGGTAATGCTGGCCTACTCTGCCCGTAACCGTTCCGCTTCCATCCGTATTCCGTTCGTGAGCAGCGCCAAGGCGCGTCGTATCGAAGCACGCTTCCCTGATCCGTCTGCCAACCCTTACCTGTGCTTCGCCGCACTGCTGATGGCTGGTCTGGACGGCATCAAGAACAAGCTGCACCCTGGCGATGCCATGGACAAGGATCTGTACGATCTGCCGGCTGAAGAAGCAAAAGACATCCCGACCGTGGCTCATACCCTGACCATGGCGCTGGATTGCCTGGAAGCTGACATGGACTTCCTGACCGAAGGTGACGTGTTCACCAAGGACATGCTGGACGGCTACATCTCCCTGAAGCGTGGTGAGATTGAGCGTCTGAACATGACCCCGCATCCGGTTGAGTTCGACATGTACTACTCCTGCTAATCCCTCGGGATTGCAGTGAAAAAGCCCCCCGCTGGTCGGGGGCTTTTTTATGTCTGGCGGAGGGGGCAGGCCTCTGTTCCTGTTCTGTTGAGCGTGTTTGGGTCTGGTGCGGATCAAGCATTATCGCTGCAAACTGTGCATTTGCCCCTTTCCTGACGGCTTTGCACAGTGGAGAATCAGCAAGAGAGCCGATGGAGATAACGATGAAAACACAATGGAAGCTATTTGCCGGGTTGCTGCTTGCGATGGGGGCCGGTGGTCTGGGGGCTGCGGAAGCGGGAAGTGAGCCGGCAAGCGGGATTTATCGCTCAGTAGATGAAAATGGCAACGTAGTATTCACTGATCAGCGTCCGGAGAGCGGAGATGCGGAAGAGGTGAAATTGCGCGAAACCAATACGGTGCCGATCGAAAAGGTGGAGATCTCCGGCGAGGTGAAAACGGTCGGCGGAGAACAGTCCAAGGTGTTTGGCGGTTACCGTCATCTGGAGATCACATCGCCCGCAGCCGAAGCCACCATCCGCAACCCTGAGGGTGGGGTGCAGATCAGTGTAGACCTGCAGCCCGCTTTACAGGATGGCGATACGGTGGTGATTTTCGACAATGGGGTTCAGCAAACCGGGTTGGAGATTAATGCGCCTGAACGAGGCGTGCACGTGGTTATCGCCAAAGTGCTTGGGGAAGATGGCGAAGTCAAAATCGAGTCCGCGCCAGTGGAGTTTTATATTCACCAGTCCACTGCCTACGATTTTCGTCGTCGACCTGGCCTGGATCCTAATGGGGCGGCAGCGGATGTCGGGGGTGCGGCAGGTCGAGGCGGTGCTGCTGGCACTGGCGGTGCCGCCAGTACGGGCGGCGCGGCGGAGACCGGCGGTGCAGCCGGTCGCGCCAAAATGCCAACCCCTGTTGTACCTCGCCCCAATCTGCGCAACTAGCAGTGCACCTAAGTGGTGCATTCCAACTCCCCTTACCGATACACTCAGCAGAGCTGCCTGCGTTAGGGGCCCACATGACGGGTCTTAAACGGGCTTTCAGGGCTTCCCTTGAGGTGGCCTGATAATTGCTTGTGCCCTGTTATGGGCCAATAGTTGATGAGTGGTGTCGCCTTGCACAAACGGTTACTCGATCACCTGCGAACCGCGGTGGTCATGCTCGATAGTAAGTTACACGTGCGTTATCTGAATCCGGCAGCGGAAATGCTGCTCGCAACCAGTGCCGTACGGGCTATCGGTCAGCCGTTGCCTGATTACTTCTTTGACGATGAAGAGGCACGGTCTGCCCTGCAGCAGTGCATTCGTGACGAGCACCCCTTCACGCGCCGGGAGGCGCGATTGTCGGTTGCGCCGGGCAATGAGGTCACCGTGGATTATTCGGTCAGCCCCATCAATGAGCCAGGCCAGCCGTTGTGCCTCTTGTTGGAGCTTCAGGCGCTGGACCGGCTGCTGCGCATTACCCGCGAGGAAGCGCTGCTGCATGCCCATCAGGCAACGCGGGCGCTGGTACGAGGGGTGGCACACGAGATCAAGAATCCGTTGGGGGGGATTCGGGGCGCTGCACAGCTGCTGGAGCGTGCCCTGCCAGACCCGGAGCTGACCGAGTACACCAAGGTCATTATTGATGAGGCAGACCGCCTGCGCTCAGTGGCGGACCGGATGCTGGGGCCTCGCAAGCCTCCGGAGTTTCGCCCGGTCAATGTGCATGAGTGCCTTGAGCATGTACGCCAGTTGCTACTGGCTGAGCATCCCCAGGGCGTATCAATCTGGCGGGATTACGACATCAGCTTGCCGGATGTGGTGGCCGATCGGGATCAACTGATTCAGGTGTTGCTGAACCTGATCCGTAACGCCACCCAGGCGCTGCTGGAGTCGTCCACACCGCAGGCGCGCATCGTGATGCGCACCCGGGTGCTTCGCCAGTTCACGATCGGGGTGCTGAGGCACCGGCTGGTGTTACGCGTAGACATTATTGATAACGGGCCCGGCATCGACCCGGAAGTACAGGAAACCCTGTTCTATCCCATGGTCAGTGGCCGCGCCAGCGGCACGGGGTTGGGCCTTTCCATCGCCCAGTCGATCATCAGCCAGCATCATGGCCTGATCGAATGCGAAAGTGTGCCGGGTGAAACCGTATTCAGTCTTTTGTTGCCCATGGAGCAGCCGGAGCTGATTGAGACAGAAGAGTCATGAAAGACACAGACACGATCCCTGGGAGAAGCAGGTCATGAGCGAAAGTATTTGGGTTGTAGACGATGACCGCTCCATTCGTTGGGTGCTGGAAAAGGCGCTGAGTCAGGAAAACTACGCCGTCACCTGCTTTGAAGATGCCGATGAAGCGCTCAATACCCTGGAAAATGGCGGCCAGGAACCGGACGTCCTGATCAGTGATGTGCGCATGCCGGGTACCGATGGCCTGCGCATGCTCAAGATCCTGCAGCGCAAGAATCCGGATTTGCCGGTCATCATCATGACAGCGCATTCGGATCTGGACTCGGCAGTGGCGTCCTATCAGGGTGGGGCATTCGAATATCTGCCCAAACCTTTTGATGTGGACGAAGCGGTCGCATTGGTGCGCCGTGCGCTCAAGCACCGTGAAGAGTCTCGCGGCGAATTCCCGGCCGCGGTGGAAGAGGCACCTACCGAGATCATTGGCGAAGCGCCGGCCATGCAGGAAGTCTTCCGGGCGATTGGTCGTCTCAGTCATTCCAATGTGACTGTGCTGATCAATGGTCAGTCCGGTACCGGTAAGGAGCTGGTGGCCCGTGCCCTGCACCGCCATTCCATGCGCCGGGAGAAAAACTTCGTGGCGCTGAACATGGCGGCTATCCCCAAGGACCTGATCGAATCCGAATTGTTCGGCCATGAAAAAGGGGCCTTTACCGGTGCCAATAATCAACGGGTTGGTCGATTTGAGCAGGCCAATGGCGGCACGCTGTTCCTGGACGAAATCGGGGATATGCCGCTGGAAGCGCAGACCCGGTTGCTGCGGGTGCTACAGGAAAGTGAATTCTACCGCGTTGGTGGCACCACGCCGATTCATGTGGATGTGCGGATCATTGCGGCGACCCACCAGGATCTGGAAAAGCTGGTGAAAGAAGGCGACTTCCGTGAGGATTTGTTTCATCGCCTCAATGTGATTCGCATTCATATTCCCCGCCTGTCCGAGCGCCGTGAAGATATCCCGCGGCTGGCCAATTATTTTCTGCAGCGGGCGGCCAATGAGTTGGGTGTTGAGCCCAAGGTGCTGCACAAGGATACCGAAAAGTACCTGTCCACCCAGTCCTGGCAGGGGAATGTGCGTCAGCTGGAAAATACCTGCCGCTGGCTAACCGTGATGGCCTCTGGCCGCGAAGTATTGGTGGATGATCTGCCGCCAGAACTGCGCGAGAGCACGGTCAGCAAGGGTGGGGATGTTAGCGGTGACTGGCTGAAATCCCTGCGCAACTGGGCCGATCGTGCCCTGTCGCAAGGCGAGCGCAGCATTCTTGATCAGGCGGTGCCGGGCTTCGAACGCACCATGATCGAGGTCGCCCTGCAGCATACCGGTGGCCGCAAACGCGATGCCGCTGCCCTGCTGGGTTGGGGCCGAAACACCCTGACTCGCAAGATCAAGGAACTGGAAATGGAGAGTCAGTTGAGTGGGGCAGATGATGACTGACTTTTCAGTTAACAGTGAATAGTGAACAGTTAACAGCGGCGCGTTCGCGCGTTATGTGATCTGAAAGGCATGAGGCCGCGTCCAAATTCTGGGCGCGGCCTCATGCCTTTAAACACAAAGAAAAAGCCTAATAAAGCTTGACAGGGTATGCTGCTCGGGCAGCCTTCACTGTTCACTGTTCACTGTTCACTGTTCACTGTT